>QFCS01002119.1_pt1 | contig 18136 bp, 18 predicted proteins | sample 3576561 | NCBI WGS metagenome assembly QFCS01 | reverse complement strand
CCTCACTTGGCGACCATGCGGTCTGCCTTGGGCGGCAGATACTTGCCGGTAAAGACCTTGTCGACCGGCGGCGCCGCCGGCAGGCCGAAGGCTTCGGAGACCAGCTTCACCGAGCGGGCGAAGCGCTCCGGCTCGACGTCGCCCATGCCGTTTGCCTTGACGTAGGGCGTGAGCACGTTGGTCTGCAGGGAGATCTGCAGACGCTCCAGCTCGAGGGCTTCGTCGATCAGGGGATCGCGCTTCTTGGCGGCCGCGATGCCGACCTTGTTGTCGGCGATGACGTCTTTCCAGCCCTTGATTGTGGCGTTGATGAAACCCTTCACCGCTTTCTCGTTCTTGGCCATCTCCGGCGAGATCACGATGCCGTTGCCATAGACGTCCATGCCGAAATCGACGTAGCGCATGGCGACGATGTCGTCGAATTTCACCCCACGCGCCTTGAGATCGAGCATCGACGAGAAGTAGTGCCCCGAGATGAAGTCGACCGTGCCCTGCACCAGGCTCTGCTCGCGCAGCTGAGGCGTCAGGTTGACGTGCTCCCACTTCGAGATGCCGTTGATCTTGGCGAAGGCCGGGAACAGGCGGAAGCTGGCGTCGAACACCGGCGCACCGAGCTTCTTGCCCTCGAGGTCCTTGGGTCCCTTGATGCCGCTCTTCTTCAGCGCGTAGACGCCGAACGGCGCAAAATCGTACGCCATGAAGACGCACAGGACTTCCTTGCCCGGGTTCTTGGCATTGTATTCGATGGTCGCGTTCACATCGGCGAAGCCGATCTGATAGGCGCCGGTGGCCACGCGCTGCACGGCACCGGCCGAGCCCTGCCCGGGGTCCATCGTGACGTCGAGCCCTTCGGCCTTGTAGTAGCCCTTCTCCAGAGCCACCAGGAACGGCGAGGTCGGTCCCTGGAAAACCCAGTCGAGTGTGAACTTGATCGGCGTCTGCGCGGCAGCCGGCAGGCTGCCGAGAGCCAGCGCGACGGCAGCGGCACCACCCAGCCACTTGGCGAACTTGATCATGTGTCTTTGCCCCTCGTGAGGATCCCCGTCCGGCCACTCTTAGGCGGACAACCCACAGCCGCCAAGGGGATATCAGGCAGATTTCATGCCATTGAGTTCACCCTCGATTGATGAACCACCCAGAGGAGCCCCCGAATGATCAGGCTGGAATCCGTCTGCCGGCGTCCGTTCAACGAGGCCGTCTTCGACGCGTGCAGTGCCATCACCACCTGCGGCGGCTGGGTAAAGGACCATCAGCTATACTCGAACATGATGGCGATGATCGCCTTCGAGGTGCCGGCCGACCGGCTCGAGGCCCTGGCGGCCACACTAGCCGACGCCGAAATCGTCCTCGAGACGCGCCCGGTTGCAGAACCGGGCAGCACGGCCGACGTGGCCGGCCAACTCACCATCAATTTCGTCAACCGGGGACCGGACGTGCGCCGGGTCGTCCCCGCCGTCTAGGCGGCAGGCCCTCGGCTCACGTCGCTTCGATGCCCGCCTGCTGCGTCGCCACCAGGCGGGCGAAGGCGCCGCCCCTGGCGATGAGCTCTTCGTAGCTGCCCATCTCGACCGTGCGCCCGTGCTCGAACACCACGACGATGTCCGCGTTGCGAATGGTCGACAGCCGATGGGCGATGATGAAGGTGGTGCGACCCTGCATCAGCGTCTTGAGCGCCTTCTGGATGTGGGCCTCCGTCACCGAATCGAGCGCACTGGTCGCCTCGTCGAGAATGAGGATCGGCGGATCCTTGAGCAGCGCGCGGGCGATGGCCAGACGCTGACGCTCGCCGCCCGACAGAGTCGCTCCGCGCTCGCCAACCATCGTCTCGTAGCCGTTGGGCTGGCGCAGGATGAAGTCGTGCGCTTCGGCGAGGCGCGCTGCCTCCTCGAGTTCGGCCTGGCTCGCGTCCGGCTTGCCGATGCGCAGATTGTCGGCGATCGAGCGATAGAACATGGTGCTGTCCTGGAACACCACCCCGATGTTGCGGCGGAGCGATTCCAGCCGGATATCGCGATGGTCGATGCCGTCGACGCGGATCACGCCCGACTGGGCGTCCCACATGCGGTGCAGCAGCGACAGTGCCGTGCTCTTGCCCGCGCCGGTCGGACCAACGAAGGCCACCGTCGTGCCCGCAGGTACCTTCAGGGAGAAATGGACGAGCGCCGGCCGCTTGCCGTCGTAGGAAAAGTTGATGTCGTCGAATTCGACATCACCGCGCGCGCGGCCGATGTCCCGACCATTCGGATTGTCCGGCACCGTCGATTGGGAATCGAGGACACGAAAAAAGTCGGCCAGCGCCGGCATTTGAAAGAAGACGCGGCTGACGAAGCCTGACGCCTGGTCCATGCGGCTGATCAGCAGGGTGGCGAACCCCATGAAGCTCACGATCTCGCCGACGCTCGCCTCGCCGCGCGTATAGAGCCAGGTTCCCAGCACGAAGATCAGGATCACCGTCACGGTCGAGGCGGCACGGGTCAGCACCGACAGCAGCGCCCACCAGTTCAGCACCGGATACTGTGCCGCCAGCGTCTCGCGGATGATGCGGTGCATCTCGCCGGTCTCGGCAGCGAGCCGCACGAAGCTCTGGATGAGATGGATGTTGCCCAGCGCATCGCCCGCACGGCTGGCCAGTTCGCTGTGCTGATCCTCGACCGCCTGCTGCAGCCGGTCGGTGCGTCCGACCACCCAGGCGTTGGCGATCGCGAAGAAGACGATCAGCACGATCAGCAGCATGGCGAGCCGCCAGTTCATGAACAGGCTGAGGGGCAGCATGATGAACAGCGCAACAAAGGTCGCCAGGTTCTCGCGGAAGAACGAGAGCCATATGCCGAACAGATGGTCGACGCCGGTCAGCATCACCTTGAGCAGCCGCCCCGAATGCTGCCCGTGGTGGAAGGCGAACGGCAGAACCAGCACGTGCTCGAAGAAGGTGGCCATCGCCCCCAGCCGGCGCCGATGAGCCATGCGGTCGGCCTGCAGGGAAACGACGATATTGGCCACGATACCGCCAATGCCGACCGCCGCCCACAGCACCAGAAGGTCCCGAGCCTCGCTCCAGAGCAGTTCGGTCGACTTGTCCCTGGCCGTTGCCAGCAGGTCGACGACCTTGCCGAACAGGACGGGCTCGTAGAACTGCATCGCCGCGACGGCGACGTTGGCCAGCGCGAGCGTGATCGCGAGGCCACGCTCGGCGCGCAGCAGGCCGATCACCCGGCCATAGACGCGGAAGAACTCCATCGGTCGTCCGTGGGTCGCCAGGGTCGTCCTGTCAGTTCGCCTTTTTCTCGCCGAGGAACCGCTCGACGGTGCGCACGAAGAAGCTGACTCCGAACGGGATGGCCATATCGTTGAAGTCGTAGCGCGGATTATGCAGGCTCACAGCCTCCGCCCCGCCGCCGTTGCCCAGCATGACCATGGCGCCGGGCACTTTCTCCAGCATGTAGGAGAAATCCTCCGCCCCCATGCTCGGCCGCACGTCGTCGCGGACCGCATGCTCGCCGCACACGCCCGCCGCCACATCGAGGGCGAAGCGCACTTGGCCGGCGTCGTTGATGGTCGGCGGATAGCCCGGCCGGTGCTCGACGGCGATCGTCACGCCGTGCATCTGCTCGGCGCCGCGGCAGATCTCATCGATGCGGCGGCGCACCAGCTCGCGGTTGGCCGGCGTCGTCGTGCGGGTCGTGCCCCCGATATGCACATCGGCGGGAATGACATTGTAGGCCGAACCGGCCTTGAAGAAGCCCACCGTCACCACAGCGGCATCGATCGGATCGACGTTGCGGCTGACGATCGTCTGCAAGGCCAACACGACATTGGCGCCCACCACCAGGGGGTCGACGGCGATATGCGGATGGGCCGCATGGCCGCCCTTGCCGGTAATCCGGATGTCCCAGCGATCGGCCGCCGCCAGGAGCGGCCCCGGCTTGGTGACGATATGGCCGAGCGGCACGCCCGGCTTGTTGTGGATGGCGAAGACGGCGTCGCAGGGAAACTGCTCGAACAGCCCGTCATCGATCATCTCGCGGGCTCCGCCACCGCCCTCCTCGGCCGGCTGGAAGATGAAGTGAACGGCGCCTTCGAAATCCCGCTTCTCGCTCAGCAGCTTGGCGGCACCCAGCAGCATCGCGGTATGGCCGTCATGGCCGCAGGCGTGCATACGCCCTGCATTCTGCGAGCGATGCTCGAACTCGTTGGCCTCGTCCATCGGCAGGGCGTCCATGTCGGCGCGCAGGCCGATCGAGCGCACGGAGTTCCCCTTGCGCAGGGTGCCGACGACACCGGTCTTGCCCAGACCGCGTGTCACCTCCAGGCCCCATTCGGCGAGCTTGGCGGCGACGATATCTGCCGTGCGGCTTTCCTCGAAAGCGAGTTCGGGATGGGCATGGATGTCCCGGCGTATGGTGGCAATCTCTCCCTGGATCTCAAGCGCACGCGGCAGAACAGGCATTCGGCACTCCGGTTGGAATGGGCTGCATCTTAGCCCAAAGTGGCAGCATGTTGTCTCTGCAGGAAGTCGAAGAAGCCACGCGCGTGGTGTATGCCGCCATGCCGCCCACGCCGCAGTACGCTTGGCCGCTGCTCGCCCGGCGGGCCGGTTGCGAGTTGTGGGTGAAGCATGAGAACCACACACCTACCGGCGCCTTCAAGGTCCGCGGCGGGCTGGTCTACATGGATCGCCTGAAGCGCCGCCAGCCTGGCGTCAAAGGCGTGATCAGCGCCACCCGGGGCAATCACGGCCAAAGCATCGCCCTGGCGGCGGCCCGGGTCGGGGTCACGGCGACCATCGTGGTGCCGCACGGCAACTCGGTCGAAAAGAACGCCGCCATGCGCGCCTTCGGCGCCGAGCTGATCGAGGCCGGACACGACTTCGACGCCGCACGCGACGTCGCCATCGGCATGGCCGGGGAACGCGGCCTGGACATGGTGCCGTCTTTTCATCGTGACCTGGTGTGTGGCGTCGCCACCTACGCCCTGGAGCTGTTCCGGAGCGCGCCGCCACTCGACACCGTGTACGTGCCGATCGGTCTCGGCTCCGGCATCTGCGGCGTGATCGCCGTGCGCGACGCCCTCTGCCCGAAGACAAAGGTGGTCGGCGTCGTTTCGACGGAAGCGCCGGCCTACGCCCTGTCCTTCACCGCCGGGAAGGTCGTGCCAACCAACAGCGCCGATACCATGGCCGACGGCATGGCGGTGCGCGGCCCCGACGCCGAGGCGCTCGCCGTGATCCTGAAAGGCGCCGACCGCATCGTGCAGGTGAGCGACGCGGAGATCGCCGCCGCCATGCGCGCCTACTACGAGGACACGCATCAGCTTGCCGAAGGCGCCGGCGCGGCCGCGCTCGCGGCCCTGATGCAGGAAAGGGAGCAAATGAAGGGAAAGCGGGCCGCGCTGGTCTTGAGCGGAGGAAACATCGACCGGCTGCCCTACTTGCGCGTGCTCGCCGATGGTTCAGCCTAGCTGACGCATGGGAGCACTCGTCCTCCTCGTAGCCGCGCAGTTGGCGCAAGCGGAGGTCACCCCTGCCGACCGCTGTGCCCAGCTCGTCGCCTATTACGACCGCTACGGCGTCGGCCGCAGCAACAACTCGGATGGCCGGCGCAATCACACGCGCATTGGCGCTGAGCTGGATTGCGAGCGAGGCGACTACCGGAAAGGCATCGCCATCATGGAAGACCTTTTGAAAGAGAAGAGCTTCACAGTGCCACCGCCGGCCCCGCCCGCCACCGTGCCGCCGCTCGAATCGCCGGAATACGGTGCACGGCCCGACGGTCAGGGCGACTGGCGCGCCAGGGCCGACGGCTGAGCGATCGGCGCCCAGGCAAGGTCGCTCTTGACCGCCTGCATGATGAAGGACGAACGCGTGCCCCGTACTCCCGGCATGCGCAGCAGCGCCTTCATGGCGAAGTCGCTGAAGCTCGCCAGATCGGGCGCCAGTACATGCAGCAGGAAATCCATGTCGCCGGTGACAGCGTAGCAGGCGATGACCTCCGGCCGGGCGCGGATCTCGGCCTCGAAGGCTTCGACCACCTTCTCCGAATGATCGTCCAGCGTGACCTGGACCAGCGCCTGCAGGGCGAGTCCCAAGGCGGGTGGCGATACCAGTGCCGCGTACCGTGTGATCACACCCGCCTCCTCCAGGCGCTTGACCCGGCGCTGGCAGGGCGTCGGCGACAGGCCGACCCGATCGGCGAGGTCGACCATCGGCAGCCGTCCATCGCCCTGCAGTGCAGCGACAATGCGCTTGTCGAGGTCGTCGAGCTCAATCATGGGGAATTTCCCTATTATTTCCGATATCTATAGAGAATACATCCATATCACGGCTTCCCAACGTCTTATTTCGCCAGGATTCACTCACGCTCGGAACCTATATTTGTTGTATGAGCATCGCGCCTCTTGAGAACCTTCGTGGCAATTATGCTGGCATGGCGGGCGACTGGACCGTGCCGCAGCGCCCTTCCGACTACACGGATGATGACCGCGACGTGTGGCGCCTGCTCGTCGAGCGCCAGACTGCGTTGGCACAAGAATACGCCTGCGAGGAGTTCCTGCAGGGCCTGAACACGCTACGCGTCGACGACGCCATTCCGGACTTCGCGGCTGTGAGCGCGCGCCTCGAGGCCCTCACGGGATGGCGCATCGTGGGCGTTCCGGGGTTGATCCCGGACGCCGTATTCTACGACCACCTCGCCAACCGGCGCTTCCCCGTGACGGTGTGGATCCGCACCCGGGCGGAACTGGACTATCTGGTCGAACCCGACCTCTTCCACGACTTCTTCGGTCACGTGCCGCTGCTCAGCAATCCGGTCTTCGCCGACTACATGCAGCTCTATGGTCGGCGCGGTGTCGAGGCGGGGGAAAGCGTCGGCCTTCTGGCGCGACTTTACTGGTACACGGTGGAGTTCGGACTGATCCGCACGCCCCAGGGGCTGAAGGCCTACGGCGCCGGCATCCTTTCCTCGGCCGCCGAGGTCAAGCATGCCATCGCGGGCCGGGATGTCGAGCGGCTGCCCTTCGAGGCAGCGACGGTCATGCACCGCCCCTATCAAATCGACAAGCTGCAGAACACCTACTTCGTGCTCGACGACTTCCGTCAGCTGTTCGAGGCGGCGCAAACGCGAATCGCGTAACGACGCCGAGACGGCTGCTACTTCAGCAGCACCAGGCCATCGACGGCCACCACACCTTCGCCGTCACGCTTCACCAGCAGCGGGTTTATCTCGGCTTCGGACACGTCCGCGAATGCCGCGTGCGCCAAGGCCGAGAAGGCGGCAATGGCACGGGCCAGCGCCGCAACGTCGCCGGGTGGCAGGTTGCGATAGCCCCGAATCGTGGCCAGGCCCTTCACCTCGTCGATCATCTGCCGCGCCTCGGCTTCATCGACCGGCGCCAGCCGCGTCGCGGCATCCCGGTAGATCTCTGCCAGCACCCCGCCCAGCCCCACAGTGATGGTCGGCCCGACCAGCGGGTCGCGGCGGAACCCCAGAATGACCTCCGCGAGGCCGCGCTCCATCTTCTGCACGAGGAAGCCTTCCAGCCGCGCCTGCGGACTATGAGCCTTGACGCGCTTCTCGATCTCGCGCGCCGCCACGGCGGCAGTCTGGCCGTCCGGCAGCCCCAGCGCCACGCCACCCGCCTCGGTCTTGTGGGCAATGTCGGCGGACAGGATCTTGAGCGCCACCGGCCCGCCTATCTCCGCCACGGCGGCGGCAACTCGCCGCGCATCCGGCACGGCAATGGCCTTCGCCATGGGCACCCCTAGCGCGGCGAAGAAACCGGCCGCGCGGCGCTCGTCGAAGCCGGAAGCCTTTCCGGTCGAGAAGGCGTCAACAGCCGCGCCGCCGGGCTCCGGGAGCGCCGGTACCGGCTGTGGTGTCGGCCGCAGCAGACACACTGCCATACCCTCGGCGCAGGACTCGGGATGGCGGAAGGCCGGCACGCCCGCCGCCGTTAGGAGGGCCAGCGACTTCTCCGCCGCCGGCGTCAGCGAAACGGCGAACGGCTTGGCGGCCCGCGCGAACCGCACCAGCGGCTCGACCGCGAGCTCGGGATTGAACTGCGCCGAAGAACCGACCACGAACACCACGGCGTCGTTGCCGTCGTCGGCGAGCAGCCGCTCGATGGTGCCCGCCACGATCTCGGGCTTGGCGCCGGCAAGGGTGAGATCAACCAGCTTCCCGTCGCCAGCCGCGATGCCGAGCTGCTTCAGCCAGCCGACGAGCGCCTGCGGCGGACCGGCGATGTCGAGTCCGGCCATGGCCATGTTGTCGACGACCATGGCGGCGCCGCCACCGGTGGTCGTCGCGACGGCGACACGGCGGCCCTTGGCGGGCGGCCGGTCGACCAGCAGCGCCGGCACGTCGATCAGCGATTCGAACATCAACACGCGCGCAATGCCATGGCGACGGCAAAAGGCGTCGAAGGTCGCATCGGAACCGGCAATCGCGCCGGTATGCGACCTGGCAAGCTCCTGGCCGATGTCAGAGCGGCCGAGCTTGTAGGCGACCACAGGCTTGCCGGCGGCATAGGCTCGGCGAGCGGCATGGGCCAGGCGATCGGCGTCGCGCAGCGTCTCCATGAACAGCAGGATGGCCTTGGTCTTCGGATCGTCGACCAGGAGGTCGGCAACCTCTCCCACCGCCAGGTCGACCTCGTTGCCGACCGAAATCAGCCGCGAGAAGCCGATGCCGCGCGCATCGGCACGCGACAGCAGCGCGCCGATCAGGGAGCCGCTCTGGCTCACCACGGCCCATGCGCCGGTCCGCAGCCTGTCGACCGCAAAGGCGGCATTGGCCGTGAGGGCGACCGGCGGATCCGTGCTGACGGTTCCGATGCTGTTCGGGCCGACCAGCCGGATGCCGGTATCGCGCACGATATGCAGGAGCTCGTCCTGCATGGTGGCGCCCGCTGCCCCGGCATCAGCAAAGCCGCCGGCGAGAATGGAGGCCACCTTCACGCCGCGCCGGGCGCAGGCCGCGAGCGCCTCGATGGCCCCCCTGCCATTCAGCAGGATATAGGCCTGATCGATGTCCCCCGGAATCGCTCCGAGATCCTTGTAGGCCTTCTCGCCCATGATTTCGCCCCGCGCCGGATTGACCGGCAGGATCTCGCCGGAAAAGCCATGCTTGCGCAGAAAGCGCTGCGGTCGGGAGGTCGTCTTCGCGACATCGGCCGAGGCGCCGATCAGGGCGATGCGTCTGGGCTCGAAGAGCGCTTGGAAAAGCGTGTCCATGACTCGAAATACATCATAGCGGGCACATCGGGCAAAATGTCCGACCTTTCGCGTGGCAACAGGATCCCCTCGCCTCGCCCGCGGCGACGGTGGAAGATGCCGGCATGATTGCCCGCCGCTCCTTCCTTGCCGTCTCCCTGGCGGCCGCCCTCCCTGCCCAGGCGCAGACCCAAGCCTGGCCCAGCAAACCCATCAAGATGGTCGTGCCCTATGCGCCCGGCGGAACGACCGACGTGATCGCCCGCATGGTTGCCGAACATCTCGGCCGACGGCTTGGACAGAACATCATCGTCGACAACCGTCCCGGCAAGGGCGCGATGGTCGGCACGGCACTTGTGGCGAAAGCCCCACCCGACGGCTACACGCTGCTGATGTCGGTGATCTCCGGCCTGGCGATCTCGCCTGCGCTCTATGGCGGCGGCGACTTCGACCCAATGGGCGACTTCATCCATATCAGCATCGCCTCGCGCAACCCCAGCGTGCTGGTGGTCAACCCCGACTTCAAGGCCAGGAGCTTCAAGGAATATGTCGAGATCGCCAGGGCGGAGCCCGGCAAGCTCGCCTATGCGACCTCCGGTGCGGGCTCGAGCAACCATCTGCTGGGTGCGCGGCTGGAACAGGTGATCGGCGCGGCGCTGGTCCATGTGCCCTATCGCGGCGCCGGGCCCGCCATGGTCGACACGATCTCGGGCAACGTGCCGTCGATGTTCGACTCGCTGCCTTCCGCCGCGCCGCACATCAAGGCGGGCAAGGTACGTGCGCTGGCCGTCAGCGGCGAGGAACGCAGCCCGGCCTTCCCCGACGTCCCGACGATGAAGGAGCAGGGCTATCCCGACCTGGTCTCCTACTCCTGGTTCGGAATCGCGGTACCGGCCAAGACCCCTCAGTCGATCGTCGACCGGCTGGCCACGGAGATGCAGATCGTGCTGAAGGAGCCGGCGGTGGTCAAACGCTGGGAGGAGATCGGCGCGGAAGCCAGCACCATGACACCCGCCGAGGTGACGCGCTTCATCCAGGATGAGGTCGACAAGTGGGTGCCGGTGGTGAAAGCATCCGGGGCCAAGCCCGGCTGAGGAGACACTTATGACCATCCGACGCGTGACATCGCCCCATGTGCCCGAGCCGCCGCCCGAGCGCTGGTCGAACTGCCTCGTGGTCGACGGGATCGCCTACGTCTCGGGGATGACCGCTCGAGGCGCCGATCCCGAGATGCTGGCCGGCATGGACGAATACGAGCAAGCCAAGGTCGTCTTCGGCAAGATCAAGGGCATGGTCGAAGCCGCCGGTGGGGCCATGTCCGATGTGGTCAAGATCACGGTCTACGTCACCGACATCAGGAACAACGTCAAGGTATGGGCGGCCCGACGCGAATTCTTCACCGGCGATTTCCCGGCCTCGACCCTGGTCGAGGTGAGCGCGCTGGCCGCCCCCGAAATCCTGGTCGAGATCGAGGCCATTGCGCATATCGGCAAAGGCAAGCGTTAAGCACTCGTGCCGATAGCCAAAGCCGAGCTGCGCGAGACCCTGCAGGCCCTGTATTTCGGCGACGACCTGCGCGCCCAACGTTTCCGCTACGGTCTGATCGTCTTCGACGTCGTCACGATCGCGATCTTCCTGATCTCCTCGGTCGCGCGCGAGCATTGGTGGATGATCCCGCTCGACCTGGCGATCGCCTGCGTCCTGGTCCTGGACTTCGCCGCCCGCCTATACGCCGAGCGCGAACGCCTGCGGCACCTGCTGAGCTTCACGACGGCGGCCGACCTGGTGGTGATCGTCTCGCTGCTGCTGCCCTTCTTCATCGAAAACCTTGCCTTCCTGCGAATCGCCCGCGCCCTCAGGCTGCTGCGCTCCTACCATCTTCTGCGCGACCTGCGCGCCGATTCCGCCTGGTTCCGGCGCAACGAGGACATCATCCAGCGCACCGTCAATCTCGCCGTCTTCATCTTCATCGTGACGTCGGTGGTCTACGTCACGCAGCATCTCATCAACCCGCAGATATCCAACTACGTCGACGCGCTCTATTTCACGATCACGACTCTCACCACCACGGGCTTCGGCGACATAACGCTCCGCACTCCCGGTGGACGGCTGCTCTCGGTAGTCATCATGGTGGTCGGCGTCGGCCTGTTCCTCAGGCTGCTGCAGGCTGTCTTCCGCCCGAGCAAGGTGCGGTACGAGTGCCCAGACTGCGGCCTGCTCGTGCACGACGTCGACGCCATCCATTGCAAGCATTGCGGCCGCCTCCTCCACATCCCGACGGAGGGCGCGTCGTAGGCTCTAGTTCTGGAAGCGCTTCTCCAGCGCCTGCCAGCGCTCGTTCTCGAACAGCGACCAGAGCTGGCCATGATCGAGCATCTGATTTGCCATGGCCGCAGTGTTGCCCGTGCGCTTGAGCGAGCCCAGCAGATCCTGACCGACACGGGTGAACAGCCGCGTCAGGGAGTTGGGATAGATCGCGAGCTTGAAACCCAGCCGTTCGAGTTCGGGGAACGGCAGGACGGGTGTGCGACCGCCCTCGACCATATTGGCCAGACAGGGGGCGCCCAGCCGCTTCGGCACCGCGGCAAGATCGGCCTCGCTGGGGGGCGCCTCGACGAACAGTATGTCGGCGCCGGCCTCGCGATAACGGGCCGCCCGCTCCAGGGCAGCCTCGAACCCTTCCGAGGCGATGGCGTCGGTCCGGGCGACGATCATGACGTCGCCATCGACTCTGGCGTCCGCCGCGGCTTTGATGCGTTGCTCCATCTCGCTCGACGCCGCCACTCTGCGGCCAGGCTCATGGCCACACTTCTTCGGCCATTCCTGGTCTTCAAGCTGGACGGCGCTGACTCCCGCCCGTTCGAACTCGCGCATGGTACGGATGACATTGAGTGGCCCGCCATAGCCTGTGTCGGCGTCGGCGATCACGGGGATGGCGACCGAATCACAGATCCGGCGCACGCGATCGAGGATCTCCCCGAAACTCATCGCTCCCATGTCCGGCGCACCCAGCGCGCTCATCGAGACCCCGGAACCGGTGACGTAGAGTGCATCGAAACCGGACACCTCCACCAGCCGCGCGGTGATGCAGTCATACCCACCGGGCGCCACCACGATACCCGGCGCCGCCATGCGCTGGCGCAACGCCCGGTGTCGCGTTGGTGTCTCCTTGAGAGGCGTCGGATACTCGGCGTGGCGGTCGGTCATGGGGCGCTCATATGCTGCGGGAGCCAGAGGGCGATCTCAGGCCAGGCCATCAACATCACCAACAGCACGAACATCAGCAAGTGGAACGGGATGGTCCCCCAGACCACTTCCGACAGCTTGCCGTCCCAGATGCTCTGGATGACGAACAGGTTGATGCCGATCGGCGGCGAAATCTGCCCCAGTTCGATGAACAGCACCAGGATGATGCCGAACCAGACGGGATCGATGTTGTACTTCAACAGCACCGGATAGAGCAGCGGCACCGTGATCACGATCATGCCCAGGCTTTCCACCAGACAGCCGAGCACCGTGTAAAGGAGGAACAGCGCAAAGAAGAATTCGAGCCGCGACAGGTTGAGGCCGACCATCCATGCGGTGAGCTGCTCGCCCACGCCGGCGACACTGATGGCGTAGGAGAAGACGAAGGCTGTGTAGACGATCAACAGGATGTTGCCGCTGATCATCACCGAGGAAGTCATCGCTGCGCGCAGTTCCTTCCAGCCCAGCTTGCCCCAGATCGCGGAGACGACGAACGCCGCAAAGCACCCGACGGCCGCGGCCTCGGTCGGGGTCACCCATCCGAAGTAGAGGCTGCCCATGGTACCGCCGATGACGACGATGAAAGGCAGCAGGTCGGACATCGCCTGCATCACTTCGGCAAGATTTCGCGGCCCCTTCTCCCGCGGCGCGAGTCCCGGCTTCAGGAGTGCGGTGACCATCACATAGATCATGAACATGGCGGTCATCGCGAGGCCCGGCACGACGCCTGCCATGAACAGCTTGGACACCGACGTCTCGGTGAAGGTGCCGTAGACGATCATTGCGATCGACGGCGGGATCAGTATGCCGAGAGTGCCGCCGGCAGCCAGAGAGCCCGCCGACAGCGACCGGTCATAGCCCCGACCCGTGAGTTGCGGCAGCGCCACAGTGCCGATCGCCGCTGCCGTCGCCACCGACGAGCCGGAGATCGCTGCGAACAGGGCACACCCCGCGATATTGGTCTGCAGCAGGCCGCCTGGAATGACGCAGACCAGCTTGGAGAGCCCGCGATATATTCGCAAGCTGAGACCGGAATGCTGCATGATCTCGGCCATCAGGATGAACAGCGGGATCGCCGTCAGCGTGAAGCTGTTCATCGAGCCCCAGCTCATGAGGCCGATACCCTTGAGCGCCGGCACGCCGCCATGCAGCACGAGATAGACGACAGCCGGCACGCCGATGGCGAAGGGAATGGTCATTCCCACGGCCAGAAGGCCGAGGAAGATCACCATGACGACGGCGATTTCGAGTCCGCCGCTCACGATGCCAGCCTCCGAACGTCCTGCACGATCGACTTGCCGAGCGCCAGCAGAAGCATGGTGGCACCGACGATCATGACGGTCTCGGGTATCCAGAGCGGTGTCGCCAGCGTCGTGCTTGCCATCGCTTCGCGGCGATACGAGCTCATCACGAACTGCAGGAAATACCAGTCCGTGACGGCGATATAGGCGAAAGCCAGCAGGTCGAAGACCAGTGCCGAGAAGGCCCGGCCGCCGGGGCCGAGCCTCATCTGAACCATCTCGACCTTGTGGAAGGCGCCACGGCTTTGGCACAACGCCAGGCTCAGAAAGGAGATGCCTATCAACAGGTAGCCGACCAACTCGTCGGAATGCTCGGTGGTGCTGTTGAAGACGCTCCGCAGCACGATCTCCGCCAGCATCAGCAGAACGATGGCGATCATGCAGATCGAGGACGTCCAGAGGCTGAGCCGTTCGAGGAGGTCGAACGGACGCGCATCAACAGGAGAGGACATCAGCGGCCCAGCGTCTCGCGCACCTTCTTCAGCGCTTCCTGGGTTTCCGCACCTCTGGACTTCGCCCAGGCATCCCAGTAGCCCACCATGCGGTCGGCGCCGCGCTTGTAGTCTTCGGGCGTCGCTGCCGTCTGCACCATGCCCTCGGCCTTGCGCTTGGCCTTCTCCTCGCTCTCCTCGGCAAACAGCATTTGCGTCGCCTTGGGTGTCAGCTCGACGATTGCCTTGACCAATACGTCGCGCTGGCTGGCGGGCAGCTTCGCCAGCGCTTCCTTGTTCACGACGATATTGGCTTCAAAGAAGTTCAGGCCGATCTCGTAGCAATACTTGAGCAGATCCTTCCAGATCTTGCCGCCGCCGGCATTCGCGGTCAGCACGCCGTCCACGACGCCGCGCTCCAGCGCCGACGGTACCTCGGAGCCGCTCACGGTCAGGCCGTTGGCACCGAAGCGCTTGAGGAACTCGATCTGCTCGGGCGATGTCGCGCGGATCTTCTGTCCCTTGAAGTCGTCGAGCGAGGTGAGCTTCTTGGACGACCAGGCAATCTGCAGGGGATAGTAGTAGGTCGCCAGCATCGTGGCGCCGCGCTTGTCGTAGGCGCGCTCCACATAGGGTCTCATCACCGCCAGAGCCTTGTCGAAGTCCTCGCGCGTGGTCACCAGCATCGGCAGGCGCAGGATGCCGGTGATCGGCACATTGCCCTGCTGCATGCCAGCGTCACCGATCTGGATGATGTTGTCCCCGACAGCGGTCGTGATGTCGGTCCCCTTGATCGTGAGCGAACCACCCAGATGGTACTTGAGCTGCAGACCACCGTTGGTTTCCTTGGCGACGCGCTCGACGATCTCCTGAAACACGCGCGCCGGCGCGAGAGTCGCGGCCGGCACATAGCTGTAGACCATCCAGCTCGTCGTCGCCTGCGCCCTCAGTACGGCCGGCGCTGCGACGGCGCCGACGGCGAGTGCGGTGAGTGTCTTGCGGCGCGTGATCATCCCGGTTCCCTCCAAACGACAGTTGGAGGGAACCTAGCCGCCCGTTACGGACGAGAATACACGCGCCTTCCGCTTACCGGCTGATCAGCCCGCAGGACGATGGCGACGGCGAAATATTTCCGTTCAGGCCACCTTCACCTCACGTTCGGCCTTCAGCGCCCGCACCGTCTCGCGTAGCGCGTGAACCGTCTTCTCGATCTCCGTGCCGCCGTGTGTCGCCGAGACGAAGCCGCCGGGTGCGCCCATGATGTCGACGCCATGACTCATCATGCCCATGCGGATCTTGCCGGTGAGCGGGCCCGACCTGGCGCCCTTCAGCTTGGCGAAGCCGAGCTTCAGCGGATCGAAGGTCGCCGGGTCGACGTCTTCACCGGTCGGGTTGGCATAGATCAGGAAGGTCGAGGAATCCCCGTAGATGCCCCACGGCATGCCTTCTTCGACCAACACCTGACGCAACGCGGCACGCAATTCAGATGCTGTGCGATTTGCCTTCTCGGCAAGATCTTCGTCCCGCACCAGCGACAGCGCCGTCACCGCCGCGGCCGCCGACAGCGGATTGGCGTTGTAGGTGCCGGGGTGGGCAATCTTCTCGCGTTTCCGGGCTGCCGATTCGGCAAAGTCGATCTGGTCGAGGATCTCGCGCTTGCCGGCGACGGCACCACCCGGCAGGCCTCCAGCCACGATCTTGGCCAGGATGCAGAGGTCCGGCGTCACGCCCAGCGCCTTCTGCGCACCGCCCGACGACCAGCGGAAACCGGTGATGACCTCATCCATCAGCATCACGATGCCGCGCCTGGCGGTGACGTCGCGGATCGCCTGCACGAAGCCCGGCGGCAGCGGCACCTGGCCCCACGACGCGCCCGATGGCTCGAACATGACGGCGGCAATGTCGCCGCGGCTCTCGATCGCCGTCACCACCGCCTCGGTGTCGTCGGTCGGCAGCAGGATGGAGAGGTCGGTGACGCTCTTCAGCACGCCCGGCGGCGAGGACCCATCGTAGTGCGAGGTCGCCCCGCCGGCGACGTGGTCGTGCCAGCCGTGGAAGTGGCCGACGAAACGCACGATCTTGTCCTTGCCCGTGTGGGCGCGCGCCAGGCGGATGGCCATGTGCGAGGCCTCGGTGCCGGAAGCGGTAAAGCGGACCTTCTCCGCCGAGGGGATCAGTTCGCAGACCAGTTCGGCCCAGCGCACCTCGAGTTCATGGCTGGAGCCATAGTGCGTGCCGAGATCCATCTGGCGCTTCACGGCCTCGACCACCGCCGGGTGCGAATGACCGAGCAGCATGGCGCCATGGCCGCCGAAATAGTCGACATACTCGTTGCCGTCGACGTCCCACTTGCGCGGGCCAGTGGCGCGGGCAACGTGGATCGAATAGGGATCCAGGTAGCGCGCATCGTGCGTGATTCCACTGGGAAGCACCTTGCGTGCCCGCTCGAACAGCTCGGCGGAGCCCTGAGTGCGGGCCTTGTAATCGGTCACGATGGCTGAATTGGTCGGTACGCTGGTGCTCATTTGCCCTCACTTGGCTAATGGGAGAGCATCGCAAGCCTCGCTTGCCGAGCCAAGGGCGGCGACCCTAAGGTCGCGCACTTTTTTCTTCCGGAGCCTCCCCGTGAACGCCAAGCCCCGCGGCCGTCAGTTCTTCAACAACCCTGGCCCGACCAACATCCCGGACCGTGTCCTGCGCGCCATGGACCGTCCGGTGATCGACTTCATGTCAGACGAATTCCTGGCCATCCAGCATGCCTGCCATGCCGGCGTGAAGCGGGTCATGAAGACCGATCAGACGCTGTTCATGTACACGGCGACCGGCCACGGCGCGTGGGAGGCCACCCTGTGCAACCTGTTCTCGCCGGGCGAGACGGTCCTGATGATCGAATCGGGATACTTCTCGGAAAGCTGGACGCAGATGGCGACCAACCTCGGCGTCAAGGTCGAGAAGCTCAGTGCCGACTGGCGCAAGGGCGCCGACATGTCGAAGCTCGCCGAGCGCCTGGCCAAGGACAAGGCGCACGAGATCAAGGCGGTGCTGGCCGTACACAACGAGACGGCGACCGGCATGTACCTGCCACTGCCGGAGATCCGCCGTGCGCTCGACGAGGCGCGGCATCCGGCGCTGCTGCTGTCGGACACGATCTCCTCATTGGTCAGTCTCGAGTACAAGATGGATGCTTGGGGCATCGACGTCACCGTGGGCGGCAGCCAGAAGGGCCTGATGCTGCCGACCGGCATGTCGATGACAGCGGTCAGCGCCAAGGCGCTGGAAGTGGCGCGCAAGGCCAAGATGCCGCGGCACTATTTCAACTGGAACCTGATGACCAGCCGCCAACCTCAGAGCTTCGTCGGCACGGCGCCAGTCCACCTGTTCTTCGGCCTGCAGGAATCACTGAAGATGATCGAGGAGGAGGGACTCGACGCGGTCGTCGCCCGCCATACGCGTCTCGCCGAGGCGACCCGCGCCGCCGTGCGCGCCTGGGGTGCCGACGGCAAGGGACCGCAGCTCTTCTGCCAGTCGCCGGACCGCCTCTCCAACTCGGTGACCACGGTAATGATGCCGGAGGGCCACAGCTCCGACCCGATGCGCAAGGCCGCGGTCGACCGCTTCAACCTGTCGCTTGGTGGCGGGCTGGGACCGCTGATGGGCAAGGTGTTCCGCATCGGCCATATGGGCGACCTCAACGAGCCGATGCTGCTCGGCTGCCTGGCGACGACCGAGCTGGCGATGAAGACCGCCGGCGTTCCCTTCGCCTCGGGCGGCGTCGACGCCGCGATCGATTCCCTGGCCGCCTGAACGTCAGAAGTCAGGTCTGCGACCCGCAATAGTCGCGAGGAAGCGCTGCGGTGAGATGCTCGACCGCGCCGTGCCCTTCATGAAGGTTGGCGTCACGGAGATGCCCTGCACTGCCTCGAAAGCGGCGTTGGCGGGATTGAAGGCGT
>QFCS01006313.1_pt1 | contig 18181 bp, 20 predicted proteins | sample 3576561 | NCBI WGS metagenome assembly QFCS01 | reverse complement strand
TACATGCAGATCGAGGGCATGGCCGCCCTTGCCACACCAATGATCGAGGAGGCACAGCCGCTACAGATTACACCCAAGGCCGCCTGAAAATGCAGCCCAGTGGCCACACCCGATTTTACACCACATTGACGGACGCGACCGAGCATCTCAGGAGAGAGGCCCTGCAATGCAGCCTCCCGGCGGCGCTGGAGGTGGTGGGCGAGCGCTGGTCATTCCTGATTCTTCGCGCGGCCCTGAACGGGCTCAGTCATTTCGAGCAATTTCAGGGGCAACTCGGCATCGCCCGCAATATCCTGGCGAACCGGCTCGCCAAGCTCGTCCAGCACGGCATCCTACAGCGGTGCGATTGCGCGGACGACCGCCGCAAGGTGATTTACACGCTGACGCCAAAGGGGGAGGCGCTGCTGCCCACGCTGATCGCGTTGCGCCAATGGGGAGAGCAGTGGGAATCCTGCTGCCCCAGCAATCCCGTGCTGGTGGACAGGCGTGATGGCAAGCCCGTCAACAACATCCGTGTTACGGCTGCGGACGGGCGTGCTCTCGATCTGAGCGATCTTTGCTGGAAAGATCGCGCCGAGCTTACTCAGTCGTAATCAGGACCGATATTCTGGTTGCGCGGCGGGGCAGCGGCGGTGAGCCGCAGCGCTTCGGCCGACGCGCTCAGCGAGCCGATTTCGTCCGGCGCATCCTCGTCGTCGACGCGGAAGCGCTGGAGACCGGAGACCACCGCCTCCTTCAGCTCGTCTGGCGTGATCGTCTCATCCGCGATCTCGCGGAGGGCGACCACCGGGTTTTTATCGCGATCACGATCAATCGTGAGTTCCGCCCCAGCGGAAATCTGCCTTGCCCGCTGGGCCGACAGCAGAACCAGATCAAACCGGTTCGGAATTTTGTCGACGCAATCCTCGACGGTGACGCGCGCCATAGTGAAACGCTCCGCTAAACGGTGGAGATATCGGAAAGTCGGCCGCCTAACAGCCGCCCGCTCCGCTGTCAATGAAGGACGCCACTCGAATGAGGGTTGCCAGCGCTGCTCGCGGCCCCCATCCCCTGTTGCATGAGAGGATCGCAGCCGAGAAGCTTCACGGTAGGCGCCATAACGCTGACGCCCTATGTCACGGGGGCGGAGCGTATGGAAGCTCTGCTTGCGCTGATCGCGAGCGCCCGATCCAGCCTTCGGCTATTCTATTATATCTTCGCCAAGGATGAAGCTGGGCGGAAAGTTCGCGATGCGCTGATCGAGGCGCGCGCGCGCGGGGTTCACGTCTCGCTGACCATCGACGGTTTCGGCAGCTCGGCGACCGATGCCTTCCTTGCTCCTTTGTCTGAGTCGCAGGCGGACGTCTGCCGTTTTCTACCTCGTTTCGGCCGGCGCTACCTGCTCCGCAACCATCAGAAGATGGCGCTCGCGGACGATAAGCGCGCCCTGATCGGGGGATTCAACATTGCCAATGATTATTTCGCCGACGAAGGACCAATGCACTGGCGGGATCTCGGCCTTGGCGTCGAGGGCGATGCCGCACAGCGCCTTACCGGCTATTACGACGCGCTTGCCGCCTGGTCACGCAAGCCGAATGGACGATTACGCGACCTCCGGCGAACGCTTGGCCGCTGGAGCGATCAGGAGGGCCAGGTTCGCTGGCTGATGGGAGGGCCGACCCGCAGGCTCAACCCGTGGGCCAAGGCGGTAAAGAGCGATCTCCGCACGGCCCGTCAAATGGACCTGATCTCGGCCTATTTCATTCCCAGCCCGATTATGCTGGGCCGTCTTGCATCCGTGGGACGCCGCGGCGGTACCGCCAACGTGATGACCGCCGCCAAATCGGACAGCGAAATCGTTGTTGCGGCCGCGCGCCACAGCTATCACCGCTTACTGAAGCGTAAAGTGAAAGTCTGGGAATATCGGGCAGCACGGCTTCACACCAAGTTGCTGATACTTGACGATGCCGTTTATGCCGGGTCGGCGAACTTCGACGTGCGCAGCCTCTATCTCAATCTGGAGCTGATGCTTCGGGTCGAGCACAAGGACTTTGCCAATCACATGCGCGCCTATGCTGAGGAAGAGCGGCGCTCGGCGCAGGCAATCACGCCACAGCTCCATCGACGCCGCAGAACCTGGCTTGCGCGTCTGCGCTGGAGCTTGGCTTATTTCCTGGTCGGCGTGCTGGATTCCAACCTGACGCGCCGTCTCAACTTCGGCCCCCGCTGGCGGTAAGGGCCGGATCGCTCCGGCCCCGTTCCTATATCACTGGGTGGCCGCGAAATTCGACGCGTTCTGGCCCACCAGCGTGATTTCCACACGCCGATTTTGCTGACGCCCCGTCGCTGTGCGGTTATCAGCCAGCGGCGTGCTCTCCCCATGCCCGACAGCCTGCACCCGCGCAGGATCGACGCCCATTGAACCGAGCGCTGTCCTTATGGCTTGTGCGCGACGCTCCGAAAGACTCTGATTGTAGCTGTCGGAACCTTGGGCGTCAGTATGACCATCGATGCGCACCTTCACGTCCGGATTAGCGGAAAGGTAGGTCGCGAGCGGACGCAGGCGGTCGGCGGCGCCCGGCTTGAGATCCGCTTTCCCTGTTTCGAAGACCACGTCCTGCAACACGAGCGTGGCACCCAGCGATGTCTGCTTCATCTGCAGATCCTGCAGCTTTGCACGTGTGGCGGCCGCCTCAGCCCGTGCTGCATTAGCTTCTAGCTTCGCCTGCTCCGTTTCCGCTTGAGCGGAAGCCATCCGGGCGCTCGCCTGCTGCCGCATTTGAGCAACCTCTTCCTTGGCGCTTGCTATGCGCGCCCGGACACGCGCGGTTTCGATCAACGCGTCGAGCTCGGTCATCACGGCCTTCGCTTGGGCGACATCATTGTTGTCCAGGCGACTGTGAAGATCGTTGAGTTCCGCAGTGGCGCGGTCGAGGTCGGCGGCGCCATTTTGCGCAACACCGGGCTCGGCACGCGCGGCCGCGATTTTCTCGCGATATTGGTCGACCAGAATATTATCGCGCTTTTCGGCGAGCGCAGTCGTCGACAGAAGGGCGAGCGCCGTCGCCCCCATCAATGTGGTGGTGATGCGATTCATCATGTCTCTCCTTATTGCGCCGCGATCTGGTTGCGTTCGGTGTTCAGCTTGTCGAGTTCCGACGTAGCCTGAGCGAGACCTGCAAGCGCATCGGCCGAATTGGCCTCATAATAAGCCCGGTTTTCCTTGTCCTTGCGAACCGCTTCCTCCGCGCGGGCAAGCGCCTCGCGAGCCCTGTTTTGCGCGTCGGCGGCTGCCGTACCGGAGAGCCCGGCCTTCTCATTGGCTTCGATCTTGCCACGAGCCTCAGCGACGGTGGCGCGTGAGCGTTTCTCGCTTGCTGCGTTTGCGGCGCCGGGCAAAGCACTCAGGGCCATTACGACCGTCAATGCCGCAGCCGTTATATTTTTACGCATGACCTCATCTCCATATCGTTGCCCCCTCCGATGCGGCAGAACCCGCCGCAACCATCACGGGTTCCGGCGAACTGAAGGGAGATTTACGATGGAGTGAGTTAGGCCGTGGTGCCGATCAGTCCTTCCAGGCCCAGAAAACCTGAGCTGGCGGAATGTTGATTGGCTCAAAATCACGGTCGATGTTGGCGAAATAAGGCTTGAGCAGGCGGAGCACCTTGAGCGCATATTGATAGATTACGAAGGCGCCGCCCGGGCGAAGCACCTTATGGGTCTCGCGCATGATCGCCGGTCCCACGCCCGGCGGAAGCGTTGAGAAAGGAAGACCCGAGAGCACATAATCCACCTGCTCAAACCCATGCCGCGCGATGATCGAACCCACGTCGGCAGCCGAACCGTTGATCAAGATTAAACGCGGATCGTCGATCGTTTGCTCGAGATAGCGAATGAAATCACGATTGGTGTCGATCGCGATAAGGGTGGCATCGGGCGCAAGCTGTTCGAGGATAGGGCGAGTGAAGGTACCGACGCCGGGACCATATTCGACGAAAAGGCGTGTGCCTTCCCAATCAATTCGTGAGAGCATCCGGTCGATAAGCTTATCGGACGACGGGATGATTGATCCAATCATCGTCGGATTGCGACAAAATTCGCGAAAGAACAAAGCGAGAGGCAGGTGTTCGAACTTGGGAAGGCGAAGCTTGCGGCGTTGTTTAAGTACGGTTTCGCCGGTTGGCATGATCTTCAATGCTCCCCAGTTGGGCTCCATTGCCTACTGCGTTGGCAAAAGGCGCTCCCAAACGCAAGTCAGGGTTTCAGAAAGACGACCGGATTGATGCGCCAGTTCCGCTCAATCGTCCGGCCGTGCATCCCTCGGCTTGAGCATTCCCGGCGATATGAAACCGATCGGCGCGATCGACATCGCGTCTTGTTTAAGGCGTGCCGACATTTGCTCGTACTCCCGTTCGATCTCAGGAGTAACCGACGCGCGCGTCTCGGCGAGCGCCGCTTCGAAATTGGCCACAGTAACACGTTCTGCCTGCAAAGATCCCCGCAGGGCAAAGAGACCAGCCCGCCGAGCGAGATCCTCGAGATCGGCCCCCGTGAAGCGCTCGGTACGTCGTGCGAGACTGTCAAGATCGACATCGTCGGCGAGCGGCATATTGCTGACATGGATGCCCAATATGCGACGACGTCCCTCGACGTCGGGCACGCTGACGTAGATGAGTTCATCGAAACGGCCCGGCCGAAGCAGCGCGGGATCGATGAGATTCGGCCGATTGGTCGCGCCGATCACGACGACTGACTGCAATTCCTCCAGCCCATCCATCTCGGCAAGAATGGTGTTTACCACCCTTTCCGTAACCTGCGGCTCGCCCATGCCGCCGCCACGTGCCGGAACGAGCGAGTCTAATTCATCGATGAAGATCACCGTGGGCGCCACCTGCCGCGCGCGGGAGAACAGGCGTGCGATCTGCTGCTCGCTTTCGCCATACCATTTCGACAGCAGATCGCTTGACTTGGTCGCGATGAAATTAGCCTGCGCCTCTCGCGCAACCGCCTTGGCGAGCAAGGTCTTGCCGGTACCGGGAGGGCCGTAGAGCAGGAAGCCTTTGGCCGGCCGTATGCCCAATCGCCGGAACGCGTCCGGATCCTTCAGCGGCAACTCGACGCCTTCGCGCAGCTTCTCGCGCGCCTCGTCAAGCCCGCCCACGTCGGACCAGCTTACGTTCGGCGCCTGCACCATCACTTCGCGCATCGCAGAAGGCTGAATACGCTTAAGGGCGCCGAGGAAATCCTCACGCGTCACCGAAAGCGTGTCGAGCACTTCCGGCGGGATCGTACCCTCTTCAAGATTGAGCCTGGGCATAATCCGGCGAACGGCCTCGATAGCCGCCTCGCGAGCAAGCGCCGCGAGATCGGCGCCTACGAAGCCGTATGTCGTGCGAGCCAGCTCTTCCAGATCGACCTTGTCGCCGAGAGGCATTCCACGCGTATGAATGCCCAAGATTTCCCGGCGCCCACGCTCGTCCGGCACACCAACGACGATCTCGCGATCGAAACGGCCCGGACGACGCAGGGCCTCGTCGATCGCCTCGGGCCGATTAGTCGCCGCGATCACGACCGTGTTCTGCCGCGCCTCGAGGCCATCCATAAGCGTCAGCAGCTGGGCGACCAGCCTCTTCTCAGCTTCGCCGGTCACCTGCGCACGCTTGGGTGCGATCGAATCGATCTCATCAATGAAGATGATCGATGGGGCCGACTTGGCCGCCTGTTCGAACACCTCACGCAGCCGCTTTTCGCTCTCACCATAGGCCGAACCCATGATCTCCGGGCCAGCGATGTGGAAGAATTCGGCCTGACTTTCATTGGCGACCGCCTTGGCCAGCCGTGTCTTGCCGGTTCCGGGAGGGCCATGGAGCAGCACACCCTTGGGCGGATCGACGCCGAGCCGCTGAAACAGCTCCGGGTAGCGCAACGGCAGCTCGACCATTTCACGCACCTGATCGATTGTCGTGCCGAGGCCGCCGAGATCGTCATAGGTCACATCCGCGCGCCGGCTATCGCGCGCTTCCTCATATTCGGGCCGCAGTTCGACCTCGGTCTCCGGAGTGATGTGGACAATTCCCTTGGGGCTCGACGCCACAACCGTCAGCCTGATTTCCTGCAACGCATAAGCCGGCGCGTTGAGCATCTGGGATAAAGCCGGCGGCATGTCGGAACGATCGACCCGTTGCTGGCCGGCAGTCGCCACCACATCGCCTGTGGTAAGCGGGCGCATGCCGAACGTGCGCTTGAGCGCGTTAGCCGAGCCCTGAAGCCGCAAATTTTCCTGAGCGGGCGCAAACACGACGCGCGTTGCCGGCTTGGATTCGGCCTTGCGAATCTCGACGAAATCGCCCGAGCCGATACCGGCATTTGCACGCTGAAGGCCATCGACGCGAAGGATCTCAAGCCCTTCGTCCTCGGGATAGGAGAGCACGGCGCGGGCAGGCGTGGCGCGCTTGCCGACAATCTCGATGACGTCGCCTTCTATCAGGCCAAGCGAACCCATCACCTGTCGCGACATGCGCGCAAGCCCCCGCCCCGAGTCATCGGGACGTGCATTCGCCACCTGAAGGCGGCGGACTGGGTTCTCGCTATCGGCCATCTGAACTCTCCTGCCCCGTGCGCAAAGAGACATAGGTGCTTTGCCGGCAAATTCGATCCCCGCCCCGTCGCGCGGACAAAAAAAATGGGCCGGCAAAGCCGGCCCTGCAAAGTTTTAGGAGAGGATGCCTGAAAGGCAGGATCTTTTTGCACCTGCGAAGGGATGACAGGCAATTGCGAAAATGGAATTGCTGATTGCAAAATTCGCAACTGACCTTAACACGGTCCAGTGGATGATCAAAAGCTTGGTATAACTGAGCTAATACGATTAGTTGATAAGCTGCAATCAGGAGCTAATAGGTGCGGCGGCTACCCCCACTGACGTCAATCGAAGCCTTCGTGCAAGTGGCGCGCGAGGGATCAGTGAAGGCTGCGGCGGAAAAGCTTTCCCTCTCCTCTCCAGCACTTAGTCGAAGGGTCCAGGCGCTGGAGCGGTTCGTGGGGATGCCTCTGTTTCAACGACGCCATCAGGCAATCATGTTGAATAGCGATGGAGAGAAACTACTTGATAGAATCGCCCCAGCGCTGGATATGCTAAGCGATGCGATAGAGATTTCGACGGGGGTCGGCCAAGAGATATTGAGGCTCCGGCTTTCGGTTCCTCCTCTTTTTGCATCGCAGCGATTAATGCCCCACATGGCCGCTTTGCGGGCTCAGCACCCCAATTTGCATGTCGATATGAACACGACGATCAACGGTATCGCCCGGCTCAATGACGGCATCGACGCCGCGGTCGTGCTTGTGCGGGAGGTAGAGCCAAGCCTGTATTCCCGCGAGATCACCCGTGGCCGAATCGTGCTGATCGCGGCTCGCTCATTAGCCGAAAGCCTTGGACATCCATTTATACCGGAGGATATCCGGAAACTCACCGTGCTGTTGCACAATGATCTTCGCGACAGTTTCGATGTCTGGCGCGAAGCCGTGGGCGAACCTAATCTCGAGCCGCTGACGATAGATTATTTCGATTCAGGTCAGCTCATCCTTGATGCCGCAGCTGCAGGTCTGGGCGTCGCATTCATGTTCGACGGGCATTTGGCAGCAGCAACCGACGACCGACTCGTGGCTCTGTCGGACACACATCTCCCCAGCCCGCACAATTACTGGTTCGCCTGCAGAAAAAGTGCGCTTTCCAGCCGCTCGGTGCGGCTGTTCCATGACTGGCTGTTTGAAAGCCTGCCGTCCGACGCGGACTGAATCCGCTCAGGCGTCAGCGAGCACCTTCATCGACAGGATCTTGCCGGGATTGCGCGGCGGCTCGCCCTTGGGAATGGCATCGACATTGTCCATGCCTTCGACCACTTCGCCCCAAACCGTATATTGGCGATCGAGAAACGTCGCATCGTCCAGACAGATGAAGAACTGACTGTTCGCGCTATTTGGATTGTTGCTCCGCGCCATCGAACAGACGCCACGCACGTGAGATTCGGCCGAAAATTCCGCGGGCAGATCTGGCTTTTCTGAACCGCCCATTCCGGTACCCGTCGGATCGCCGCCTTGCGCCATGAACCCCTGGATCACGCGGTGGAACACCACCCCGTCATAGAACCCCTCACGAGCAAGCTCCTTGATCCGCTGTACATGCTTGGGCGCCAGATCGGGACGCAGCCGGATCTTCACATCGCCGCTTTCGAGTGTGAGCAACAGGGTATCTTCGGGATTGTCGGCCATGGCCATCCTCCTGGAATTGAAACTTGTGGGGCGCTTAGGCGGCTTCGGCCGACTGCGCCAGCCCATATTCTTCAGGCAGCCTTGGATCCCCACCGCTTTGAAGTTTTGCCAACAATACAGAAAATGATCTGAAGATTGAAAGCGCGTTCGCGAACGCATAGCTGCGTTCCATGCAAGCCACCCACGAAATGCCGCCGGGCAGACGTCTCGCGCTGACAATCGTGTTGATGGCCGCAACGCTCATCCAGGTGCTCGATTCAACCATCGCGAACGTGGCGTTGCCGCATATGCAGGCGTCGCTGGGCGCGACGCCGGATACGATCACCTGGGTTTTGACCTCCTATATCGTCGCGGCCGCGATCGCCACGCCGGCAACTGGTTGGCTGGAAACCGTGATGGGCCGCCGGAATCTGATGGCGGTCGCGGTGGGTGGTTTCACCATTGCCTCGATGCTGTGCGGTGCCGCCACTTCGCTGCAAATGATGGTCGCAGCGCGCATCGCTCAAGGTGTTTTCGGCGCTTTTCTCAGCCCTCTGGCGCAATCGATTATGCTCGATATCTATCCTCTTAAGGATCGCCCCAAGGCCATGGGCATATGGGGCATTGGCGTGATGATCGGCCCGGTTCTGGGACCTGTCCTCGGCGGTATTCTGACCGATGCGTATAACTGGCGATGGGTGTTCTTCATCAACGTGCCGATCGGGATATTGGCTCTGGCAGGCATCTTCGCGCTGCTTTCCGACATTGAGCGCCCCAAAGTGCGGTTTGATGCCATCGGCTTCAGCTTGCTGGCGCTGGGCCTAGGCGCAATGCAACTCGCACTCGATCGCGGGACCCAGCTCGATTGGCTGGATTCGATCGAGATCATTGTCGAACTGGGCATCAGTGGAGCCATGATGTGGATGTTCGCAGTCCACACCTTCACGGCGCGCAACCCTTTGATTCCATTGGAGCTGTTCAAAGACCGTAATTTCGTCCTCGCGAACCTCTTCTTCCTCGTTTCAATGGGCGTGCTGGTGGCGGCATCCGCATTGCTTCCACCCATGCTCCAGTCGCTTTTCGGCTACAGCACGACCTATGCGGGATACATGGTAATGCCGCGTGGTATTGCGATGATGATCGCGATGCTGGTTGTCAGCCGGGTGGCGAACCGGATCGATCCGCGAATCCTCGTGGCGTTTGGAATGGCTCTCATCGGCGGCTCGCAATGGATGATGACTGGGTTTTCGCTCGAAATGGACGAGCGCCCGATCATCATCACCGGGCTAATCCAGGGCGCCGGGTTCGGTTTCATCATGGTGCCGATGAACCTGCTGGCCTTTGCCACGCTTCCTCCGCAATTCCGGACCAGCGGTGCGGCGGTGTGGAGCCTGTCCCGCAACATCGGGTCTTCGCTTACCATAGCGATGTTCACCGCGCTGGCCGCCCGCAACTTGCAGATCAGCCATTCGGATCTCGCCGGTACACTTAGCCAGATCCAATATCCGATCATGCAGGGCGGTGTTGCGGAACAGTTCGGAGTGCCCACCATACTAGCTAGGGAATTTCTGGACCGCGAAGTGAATCGGCAGGCGCTGATGATCACCTACCTCGATTCCTTCTGGCTGATGTCGATCATGACCCTTGCGCTTATCCCCTTCACTCTGCTGCTGCGTGTGCAGAAGGACAAGTCAGCAAACCCCGAGCCCATGATCATGGAATAGGCCGACAAAAGGCAGAAGCGTAAAGCGCTTCCACCTCGGACGATCAGGCTCTAGGGACGGCGGAAGACCTTTTTTGCCGGAAGCCGCGCATGAGCGAGATCGACGAAGACACCGCCGCGCCCGCCCCGCCCGCCCCGCGCGCCAGTCATGACGGCGAGGATCGCCTGACGCCCGAGTTCGTCCACGCCGTGGTCCAGCATGTCGAGGCCGGCGAGGTCGAGGCAGCGCGCGAGATGGTGACGCCGCTGCATCCCGCGGACATCGCCGACCTCTTCGAACTCGCGCCGAGCGACGCACGGCGGCCGCTCGCGGCCGCGCTCGCGGAGCTGCTCGATGGTGACGTACTGTCCGAAATGAACGAGTGGGTGCGCGACGAACTGATCGACGCGCTCGCGCCCTATCAGGTCGCAGAGATCGCGACCCAGCTCGACACTGACGACGCCGTCGCGATCATCGAGGAGCTTGACGCCGACGACCAGCGCGAGGTGCTCCGTGCGCTCGCGCCTGACGATCGCGCCGCGATCGAGGAAGCACTGTCCTATCCGGAGGAATCCGCCGGCCGCCTGATGCAGCGCGATCTGATCGCGGTGCCGGAACATTGGACTGTCGGCGACGTGCTGGACTATCTGCGCAGCAATGAGGATCTGACCACGGATTTCTGGGAAATCTTCGTCGTCGATCCGTCGCATCGCCCGACCGGCACGTGCAAACTCAGCTGGATTTTGCGCACGCCAAGATCGATCGGCATGGCCGACGTGATGCAGCGCGAACAGATGCTGATTCCTGTGGACATGGATCAGGAGGAGGTGGCACTCCGATTTCAGAAATATGCACTCATCTCGGCTGCGGTGGTCGACCAGTCGGGCCGGCTCGTCGGCATGATCACCGTCGATGACATCGTGCACATCATCCAGGAAGAAGCCGGCGAGGATATCCTGCGCCTGTCGGGTGCTGGCGACGGCGACATCAACGAACCGATCGCGCTCACAGTTCGTTCCCGTCTCACCTGGCTGGTCGTCAATCTCGGCACAGCCATGCTCGCCGCCTCAGTGGTCGGTCTGTTTCAGGGCGAGATCAGCCGGTTCGCGCTGCTCGCCGTGCTGATGCCGATCGTTTCCGGCATGGGCGGGAACGCCGGCACGCAAACGTTGGCAGTGGTGGTGCGCGCGCTGGCGACAAACCAGCTTACCAGCTCCAACACGGTGCGCATGATCCTCAGGGAATTCCGGATCGCTGCCGCAAACGGCGCTTCGCTGGGATTATTGATCGGTTGTGGAACCTGGCTTCTTTACGGAAACGGCTTGCTGGCCGGCGTCATAGCGGCGGCGATGGTCATTAACAACCTAACCGCAGGACTGGCGGGAGTGCTCGTCCCCATCGCTCTTGAACGGTCCAAGGTCGATCCTGCGGTATCGTCAGCGGTGTTCGTGACGATGATGACCGATGTGATGGGCTTCTTTTCGTTTCTGGGTCTGGCAGCGATCACTGGTCTCGCGGGATAGCGGCGGCTCCAGTCGGGGCCGCCGTACCATAAGGCAATCTATCGACAGCTCACCCCATCACGGCCAATCGAGCGGCCCAACAACGCTCCCGCTCCGCCGCCGAGAATGGTACCCAGCGTCTTCGATCCGCCGGGAGCGATCGTGTTGCCTAGCAGACCACCAGCAAGGCCGCCGATGATCAACCCGGTCGTGCCATCATCGCGACGGCAGTAATAACGGCCGTCACGGCCTCCATATATGCGATCGTTGGAACTCAAGCGGCGGACCTTATAGTTGCGGCCATCGCGATAATAACGATCGGCATCATAACGGTCGTGGCGGGGATCGGCGCGGTTATAGTCGTAACGGCGATAATCCTCCCGATGGTCCCGCTCCTTTGCGCGGCGGCCGTGCGCGGGAGCCCAAGGCGGCGGAGCATTCCGCTGCGTGAATAAAAAACTGCCCCCGGTCATCAGGCATGACTTTGTTCAGATGAATGGCAGCAGAACGTCCCAGCCGGAATTTCCGGCCGGGAAACGCATCTTCGTTTCGGAACCGACTTTCGCTAGATTCTGTTTAACGCCCAAGATCGATGAGGACCCATGAAGACGCTAGCAGCAGCCCTTGCCTTGACGTTGACGGTCTCCATGCCCGTCGCCTCGGAGGCGCAAACCGTTCGAAGCATTTCCGCCAGCGACAAGGCGACTGGGGCCAAAGCGCATCCCGAGTTGCTGAAACAGTTCGGCGGCGCCTATCGCGGCCCGCAGGCGGGGTATGTGGAAAGGGTCGGCAGGAAGATCGCCGTCCAATCGGGACTCTCCAATTCCGAGCGCGATTTCACCATCACCCTGCTCGATTCTCCGGTGAACAACGCCTTCGCGATCCCCGGCGGCTATGTCTATGTCACGCGCCAGCTGCTTGCGCTGATGAATGACGAGGCCGAGCTGGCATCCGTGCTGGGCCATGAGATTGGCCATGTCGCCGCCCGCCATTCAAACAAGCGCAGTTCAACATCGACGCTGGGTAGCATATTGGCAGCCGGAGTGGGCGTTCTTACCGGCAGTTCGCAGCTCGGGCAGATCGCGGGATATGGAGCGCAGCTCTACACCCTCCGCTTCTCGCGGACGCAGGAATATGAGGCCGACGATCTCGGCATCCGCTATCTGCGCGGCGCGGGCTACGATCCCTATGCGGCGGCGGACATGCTCGCGCAGCTCAATGCGATGTCATCGGTCGAGGCGCGTCTCGCGGGCAAGGACGCCAACGCCCAGCCAAGCTGGGCGAGCACGCACCCCAACACCGCTGACCGCGTCACGCGCGCGCAGCAGCGCGCCAGGGCCGCTGGCGCGGCGCCCGGCAAGGGTGCGCGCAATCGCGACGCCTTTCTCGCCGCCATCGACGGCGTGCGCTATGACGATGATCCTGCTCAAGGCATCGTCGACGGCCAGAATTTCAAGCATCCCGAGCTGAAGCTCGCCTTCGCGGCGCCACAGGGCTACGCCATCGCCAACAGCCCGACCGCAGTCTCCATCACCGGCACTGGCGGGCAAGCTCAGTTCCAGGGTGGAAGGTTGGCCGCCAATGGCCTCGCCGGCTATGTAGACCAGGTGTTCCAAGGCCTTGGCGGCGGACAGACGCGGGTAACCTACAGCGAGATCAAGACGACCGCAGTAAACGGCATTGACGCGGCCTATGCAATGGCCCGTGCCTCGACCCAGCAGGGGCAGGTCGACGTCACCGTCTTCGCCTATCGCTTTACGCCGGATACGGTCTATCATTTCATCACGATCACGCCGCAGGGCAGCGGTCTTGGCGCGTTCGTACCGTTGATCGACAGTTTCCGCCGCCTTCCCGATTCGGAAGCCGCCAGCGTCAAGCCACGTAGGATCAAGGTGATCCAGGTAAAGGCTGGAGACACGCTGGCTAGCCTTGCCAATCAGATGGCCTATTCAAGCTACAGGATGGAACGCTTCCTCGCTCTCAACGGCCTGTCCGCAAGTTCGCGCCTGCGCGCCGGCGACAAGGTAAAGCTGATTGTGCTGAGCTGAAGGCATGGAAAAAAGGCGGCGGAGCAATGCCCCGCCGCCCTCTTTCGTCAAATGAAGGAAGCTATTAGCTAGCTTACGCCTTCATGTTGTTCGCGACGTTGTTGAATACGGTCGCGACCTTGCCGCCAACGGCGGACATGGCGCTGATCGCGGCAACAGCGATAAGAGCGGCGATCAGACCATATTCAATGGCGGTCGCGCCCTTGGAATCCTTCAGAAGCTTGCGAAAAAACTGCATGGGTAATCTCCTTGTTCAACGCCCAATAATATGTTCCCGGCCGGCCAACCCCGTTCCAAGGGCCAGCAAGCATCGGAACAATACGACGCAAGGAGTTTCTAAAGTTTTAATGTCGACGAGATTGATGGTGAATGATGCCTAAGCCATTCAAACTCTGGTGACGTTGTCCGCGACGTCATCCCACATCTCCACCGTCACGCTGGCGACGCCGATTATGCCGCCCATCACCACAACCACGATGAGGGCAAGTATGAACCCATATTCCACCGTTGTGGCGCCGGCGTCATTGCGCCGAAGGTTGCGAACGCTTTTCAGCATGCTGGATGCTCAATCCCAATTACCCCATGTTTGACCTATCGCTATCAGGTTAAGAAAGTCTGCTCAGGCTTAAGGAGAATAGAAACATCATGCTGGTGATCGTTGCGGCAGCGCTCGTGGACGGAGATGGTCGGGTGCTGGTGCAGCAGCGCGCCGCCGGACGGCCGATGGCGGGCCTGTGGGAATTTCCGGGGGGGAAGATCGAACCAGGCGAAAGCCTGGAAGACGCCTTGGTGCGCGAGCTTGCCGAAGAGCTTGGCATTTCCACTGAAAGCGCTTGTCTGGCACCGGCGGGATTTGGCACCGCTCCAAAGGACGATGGAGGCGAACTCCTGCTTCTCCTGTATATATGCCGCAAGTGGCGCGGCATTCCCCAGGCGCTCGATGCCGCCGCGTTGCGCTGGTCACATCCACGGAATTTGTATGATCTGCCCATGCCCCCCGCGGACATCCCGCTTATCGGGTTGCTGGACGCGCTGATTTAAGCCGAATTACGCGCTGGACAATTCGCGCACACGACGAAGCAGCATAGCCGCCTCCGCGATCAGATCGGCGGCAAATCCGCTAGAAGGTTCCTTGACGGCGAGGGTGAGACAATTTGCCGCCTCGCGCCGCAACTTTTCGGCGCGAAGGCAGCTCTTATGGGAGCGTATCATGGGTTTCATCAGCGTATAAAATGCTGTCAGCCAGCCATGGTTCCTGCCGCACACCGCTCCTCATGCACCGGCGGGCGATCAATCGCCGTCTTTCTTGACCACTTGGAAGTTCCGGTTAAGCTGGACATCATAGGTCTTGCCGCTGATCTTGCGGGCGTCGTCGACCTTCCAGATCCCGCCGTCCGGATCATATTCAACCTTGTTCCAGCTCTTGAAACCTTCGGCGGCAAGCGTGGCCGAAATCGCCTGCGCCTCTTCCTTGCTCGGTCCGCGATCGGCAAAGGCAGGGGCTGCGAACGCAACCAACCCAACACCTACCAGCAGCTTTCCAAATTCACGTCGCATGATAGATCCTCCTTCAGGCACACAGCCAACCCGTCCAAAACGATCAGGTTCCAGGCCGGCGCAATGGAAAGCCGATCCGAATGAATTTTTCGCGCCGCGATTATTTGCTAGGCAGCGCGGCGATGGCCTTCGCCGTCCAGTCAGCCGGAGCAAGATCCTTGAACAACCCCAAAGCGCTCATTCCACCCGTCGCCGAACGCCGGCCCTACAGCTATTCGCGGCATGGCTACACGATCGACGACCCGTACCACTGGCTGAAGGACGAAGGGTATCCCAAGGTCGACGACAAGGATGTCCTCGCCTATCTCACTGCTGAAAACGATTATTTCGCCCAGATGATGCAGCCGCATCAGGCGCTGGTCGAAACGCTGTTTCAGGAGATGAAGGGCCGCCTCAAGGAGGACGACGCCAGCGTGCCGCAAAAGGACGGGGACTGGCTCTACTGGTGGGACTATCGCCCCGGTGCGCAGTACAAGCGCTGGCTTCGCAAGCCCGCTGTTGGGGGCCCCGATCAGGTGATCCTTAACGAAACGAGCGAAGCGGAGGGCAAGGAATATTTCCGGCTCGGTATGCTGGAAGTCAGCCCCGACGGAAGGTTGCTCGCTTATTCTACCGACGACAGCGGGGCGGAGCGTTACACGATCCGCTTCCGCAACCTTGCGGACGGTAAAGCGCTGGCTGACGCCATAACCGGCGCATCGGGCAAATGGGGCACGGAGTCGATCGAAGGCACTATCGGCAATGTCGTCTTTTCCGCTGACGGCAGCTGCATATTCTATGGCCTCACCGACGAGAACTGGCGCACACGCACGATCAAGATGCATCGCATCGGGACGAACTCGTCCGAGGATAAGATCGTCTATTATGAAGAAGATCCGATGTTTTCGGTGGGGGTTGCGCGCACGAGCGATCGCCGGTGGATCACGATCGTCAGCGGCAATCATGACACGAGTGAAGTCTACCTGATCCCCATCGACCGGCCGGCCGAGGCGCCACTGCTCGTCAGCAAGCGGATCGAAGGGCGGCAATATTCGGTCGACAGCGCTCATGGCCGGCTATGGGTGATCACCAACGACGATCATGTGAATTTCCGGCTAGCCGAAGCGGCCCCGGACAAACCAGCCGACTGGAAGACAGTGATCGCGGGATCGGACCGCGTCTATCTGCGCGGCATCACCGCATTCCGCGACCATCTCCTCATCACGGAACGGGTCGATGGGCTCGATCAGATCCGCCTGCGCGATTATACGGGACAGGAACACCGCATAGCCTTCCCCGAGGCGAGCTATACCGCGTCCCTCGGCTCCAATCCCGAATATACACAGGACCAGTACCGGCTCGGCTACAGCTCGATGGTCACGCCGAACACGGTCTATGACTATGACTGGAAGAAGCGCGAGCTGATTGTCCGCAAGGTGCAGGAAGTGCCCTCCGGCTACGATGCCTCGAACTATGTAACCGAGCGGCTGCTGGTCCCCGCGCGCGACGGCAAGCAGGTCCCGGTCTCTGTCGTCTACCGCAAGGACTTCGTGAAGAATGGCGAGGGCCGCCTGATGCTCTACGCCTATGGCGCTTACGGCTATGCCTATCCGCCGAGCTTTTCGACAATCCGGCTGTCGTTGCTCGATCGCGGCTACGCTTATGCCATCGCGCATATCCGGGGCGGCGACGATCTCGGATACGACTGGTATCTGCAGGGCAAGACGACGAAGCGCTGGAACACGTTCCATGATTTCGTCGACGCGGCGAAGGGGCTGATAGCGGCGAAGTTCACCAAGCCGGGTCACATCTCGATCAATGGTGGGTCGGCGGGCGGCGAGCTTATGGGCGTCGTGACCAATACCGATCCCGATCTGTGGGGCGCGGTGGTTGCGGACGTGCCGTTCGTCGACGTGCTCAACACCATGCAGGATGAAAGCCTGCCGCTCACCCCCGGCGAATGGCCCGAATGGGGCAATCCGATTACCGACAAGGCGGCGTTCGAGCTGATCCGCAGCTATTCACCTTACGACAATGTCGAGGCCAAGCCTTATCCGCCGATGCTGATCACCGGCGGCCTCAACGATCCGCGCGTGACCTATTGGGAGCCCGCCAAATGGGCGGCGAAACTGCGCGCAGCCAAGACCGACGACAACCTCATCCTGCTCAAGATCAACATGGGCGCGGGCCATGGCGGCAAATCGGGCCGCTACGATTCCCTGAGGGAGGACGCGGAGGCCTATGCGTTCATTCTCTGGCAGATGGGTGGCGCTTGAGCGTTCACACCGCCACGATCACGGCCCGCGCCGAGGAGATCGACGAACTCGGCCACGTCAACAATGCGGTCTGGGTGCGCTGGATCGAGGAGGTTGCCACCGCGCACTGGCGCGCCGCCGCCGATCCTGCGCATGTCGAGGCCTATGTCTGGGTGATTACCCGCCACGAGATCGATTATCTGAAACCGCTGTTGGAAGGCCAAAGCGTCACCGCGCGGACCTGGGCCGAGGAGCCAAAGGGCGCACGCTCGATACGGCTAATGGAATTCGTCGGCGCGGACGAAACACGGCACGTCCGGTCACGCACGGCCTGGGCGATGATCGACCGCGCTACGGGGCGTCCCCAGCGCATCCCACGCGAAATCGTTGTCCCGTTTCTGAAGTGAGAGCCTCAGCTTGCTTGCACTGGCCGTTCCCGCGCGATAGGGGGTCCGCCTTCGCCGGCAAAACCGGCATGCGGAACGGTGGCCGAGCGGTCGAAGGCGCACGCCTGGAAAGTGTGTAAGGGTTAATAGCCCTTCGAGGGTTCGAATCCCTCCCGTTCCGCCAATTTTTCATTTAACTAGTTGATATTATTGGTTTTTATTCTACCCGCCCCACATCATATCCCACAAAACTGTCAGGATTGATTGGCCCTCTCTAGGAACGATTCGGATCAATCAATTGCCAAAGGGTCGTCGGACTCAATCCCAACGACGCCGCGACGTCGATAAATTCAACAACGTCCAATCGGCGCTGATAAGTCTCATACCTAGCCCGGCTTATTCATGACAGCGGGGTAGTTCGCCTGGATTGGCGGGCGACGGCACTGGCGGCGTGGACGGGACAAGCGTTTTCGTTGCGCCTTTTTCATCGCGGAGGTTCGAGGGGCTTGCGGGATTGAAGGTAGG
>QFCS01002118.1_pt1 | contig 18198 bp, 20 predicted proteins | sample 3576561 | NCBI WGS metagenome assembly QFCS01 | reverse complement strand
TGGTCTTGCAGGAAAGCGCGAGGGCGGTGCGGCGCCGGGGCGATCTGTTCAACGCCCGCCCCCTGGGCTAGACAGAAGCCTCCAGGTCCACAGGTCGATCTCCCTTGCCTAAGTAATCGCCGGTCTCACCAGTTCCACCAGATCAATGCGGCAGCGCCGACGCGTTGTCGTTTCTTCAGCGAACAAGCTCCTCCTGGTGGCGGTTCGAGACCGGTATGGCATGGCTGAACCGCGCCGGCCCGTTGGCCGGCCGCCACCTGACCTCTCGTCGCCACACGCTCCCTGCCACACCGCGTCCCTACGTACGCGTCCCCGTCCGTGCCGCCGTCTTGACGAGCTTCCCAGTGGGAAGAGCAAGCCGGCATGTCCGATATCCTCCGTGTTCGATGGACCATCGTGCCTCGAATCGCGCCCCAGCCCTGGCTGAACTGCCCCCGGTGCCACGGTATCCGGCGATTTGGAAGCAGCGGGAAGATCAGGGTCAATGCCAACGGCAAGCGCCTCGATGCGTGGCTGATCTACAAGTGTACGGACTGCGACAGCACCTGGAATCGCCCGGTCCTGGAACGCCGTCATGTCGGGACGATCGACCCGCTCTTCCTCGCGTCGCTGCGCGCCAATGACCCGGACCTGGTGCACAGGCTGGCATTCGATATCGAGAGCCTGCGGCGCACGGCCGAGTCGGTGGAGGCGTTCGATGACGTCGTGGTGCGCAAGGAGGTGCTGTCGCAGAGCACGACACCGGCGCAGCGACTGGAGATTCTCTGTGCCGTCCCGCAGGCGACGCGGTTGCGCGTGGACCGGCTCCTGGCGACCGAGCTGGCCCTGTCGCGCAGCCGCATCCGGAACCTGCAAAGCACGGGGAACCTCGTCCTTTCTCCCGAGGGAGCGCGCCGGCTGCGCACGGCGGTGCGTAACGGGATGCGCGTGACGATCGACCTTTCCGCGGCGCACGACCGCGACGGAATTGCGATGGCCGCCGGAAGCAACGGCCCCTCGCCGCCGAGCGCATGATGGTCGCGGAGGGGGCGGTCACGTCAGTCCTGACCGCCCGTCAACGCCCCCTGCACCGCGTCTCCCTCAGCGTGCCTGATTTGGCCGCACGGTCGGGGCCGGCGCGTCCGCGGCGGCGAAGGCCCCCATGAGGTCGTCGCTCATCAGCGTCACGCCGTAGAGAAGGCGCACGAGATAGTGGATGGCGTCGCTCACGTAGGGCGGCGAGCCGGTGGCGCAGGCGTCCGTCACCATGAGGCAGCCATAGCCCAGGAAGCTCGCGTCGCAGAGCGTGGAGAAGACGCAGCGGTCCGTGTTCGTACCCGAGAACAGCAGCGTGTCGATGCCGCGATTGCGCAGCACCGAATCGAGCTCGTTGTCGTGGAAGCCGGAGAGCCGGTGCTTGTGCACGACGAGGTCGGACGGATCCGGCTTCAGCTCGTCGACGAGCTGCGACCCCCAGTCGCCCGTCACCAGGATCCGCCCGCGCCCCGGCACCGAGGGATCGGCATAGACCGGCCGCGTGCCGCCGGCGGACATCTTGTTCAGGATGGGCGCGGAGAGTTCGGCGCGGTCCGGCCGCACGCCCCAGTTCAGCCAGACCACCTGCACGCCAGCGCGCCGCGCCGCGCCCGTCAGCTCGATGAGCTTGGGGATGACCGCTGCCAGCGGCGCCGGATCGAAGCCGAGCCGCGGGAACCAGCCGTCCGGATGAAGAAAGTCGTTCTGCATGTCGACGACGAAGAGCGCGGTGCGCGACAGATCGATCTCGGCCCGCTGCGGCTGGGCATCGAACGAGACGAGACGGGGCGGAGCGACTGGCCGGGCGAAGCTGAGGACGGAAGTGGGCGTCGAGTACTTGGGGGGCGAGGACATGGGCGTCGAGGACATGGGCGTCGATCCCTGCTGGAGCGGGCACCTGCGCCGCCACGGTGGCGGAGCTTAGAGCCGGCAGCGCGACACGATCCATTGTTTTTTCCCTGATCTGCGGCCTGAATGCTGCCTCACATCCCGAACGATCGGCGCTCCCGACGGAGTGGTGCGAACCGTCGGAAAGCGTTGAGGCAGGACCGCCATGGCTCATTCTGAGGGGATCGACGACACGCCGATCGCGCTGGTTACCCAGCACAGGGTCGCCGACGCCAGCTATGCCGCCTACACGCGCTGGCTGGCCCGGCTGACCGAGCGGCTGCGCCGCCAGGCGGGCTTCGTTGCCGTCGAGGTCATTGCGCCCGCCCCGCCCGCGCAGCTCGACTGGATCACGGTCGTGCGCTTCGCCAACGCGCAGGCAGCCCGCCGATGGCTCGAGAGCCCCGACCGCGCGGCCGCCCTCGCCGACATCCGGCAGCCGCATCTGCTCGCCGACGAGGAGGTGCATGTGATGGAGGACCGAGGCCCCCGGCCACAGAGCAGCGCCTCCGTCTTCTTCGCGTACCACGTCCCGCCCGAGAAGGAGGAGGCGTTCCAGGCCTGGCAGAAGGCGATCCATGCCGTGGAGGTCCGGCAGCCCGGCTTCCTGCGCCGCAAGATCGAGCCGCCGGTGCCGGGCGCCAGCGACGAGTGGATCATCGTGGTCACCTTCGACGACGACGCCAATCTCTCGCGCTGGCTGAATTCATCCGAACGGCAGACCCTCCTGCAGAAGGGCCGCGAGCTCGAGCTGACCGCGCGCGTTGCCCGCACGAGCTACGGATTCGATTTCTGGTTCCGCGGCAGCGATGCCTCGAGACCGGGCAACTGGACGATCCTCAAGAACAATCTCCTGGTCCTGCTGGTGCTGAACCCGATCGTGTATCTGTGGGGCTTCGGACCCGGTCCGGCGCTGGCGGCGCAGGGCGTGCCGCCGTGGCTCGGCCTGTTCATCGGCGACCTGGTGAGCACGCAGCTCCTCGGCTGGCTGTTCGCGCCGGCCATCTTCAGAGCCTTCGGCTGGTGGCTGGTCCCCGACACCGGCTGGCGGTCGAACGTCCTCGGCTCCGCGCTCCTCGTCACGCTCTACGCGATCTCCATGGCGATCCACGCCGCCTTGCTGCGCTACGCCTAGAACCGACGGAACCGGCTGGCATCAGCCGGACGCGTCAGGCCCTGCGGAGCGCCTGCGCCCCTCCTTGGATCCGCGGCATCACCGCGAGATCGTGCGATCCAGAAAGTCGCGGATCAGCGGCACCATCTCGTCGGCCTTGTCTTCCAGCGCAAAGTGACCGCTGTCGATCAGATGAAACTCGGCGTCGGGCAGATCGCGCTTGTAGGGATGGGCGCCGTCGGCGGGAAAGATCTTGTCGTTCCTGCCCCAGACGATCAGCGTCGGCGGCCGGTGCTTGCGGAAATAGGCCTGCACGGCGGGATACAATGGCAGGTTGGTGCGATAGTCGTAGAAGAGGTCCATCTGGATTTCCGCGTTGCCCGGCCGGTCGAGCAGCGCCTGGTCGTGGACCCAGTTGTCGGGCGCGATCCGGCTCACGTCGCTGACGCCATCGGTGTACTGGAACCGGGTGATCTCCGGCGTGACCAGCGCGTGCAGGGCCTTGCGATGTGCCTCGGAACCGTCGGACCAGTAGGCCTTGATCGGATCCCAGAACGCCTTGAGCCCTTCTTCGTAGGCATTGCCGTTCTGGACGACGAGAGCGGTGATGCGCTCGGGATGGCCGAGGGCCAGGCGCCAGCCCACGGGCGCGCCGTAATCCATCACATACATCGCGTAGCGCTTGACGCCCAGCTGATCGAGCAGAGCACCCACAAGCTGTCCGAAGCGGTCGAACGTGTAGGAGAACGTCGCGCGGTCGGGCATGTCGCTCTGCCCGTATCCCGGATAGTCGGGGGCGATCACATGGTAGCGGTCGGCGAGCGCCGGGATCAGGTTGCGGAACATGTGGGACGATGTCGGGAAGCCATGAAGCAACAGGAGGGTCGGCGCGTCGGCAGGTCCCGCCTCCCGATAGAAGATCCTGATGCCGTCGACCGTCCGGGTCCGGTGGTGCGTCACGATCGGCGGCTTGTCGCCCGACCCTGCCTTTGCCGCCGGAGCCCTGCCCAGGCAGGCGGCGCCGAAAGCCAGCAGCGGCAGGCCGAAGGCGAACCGTCGGCGGTTCGCGGCGGTGGTCGTAGCGACCAGATCAACGACCTTCATGTCAGCCTCCAGACGGAAAGCGACAGGTCCACGCGCAGATGTGACGTTGCGTGCCCGCCTCCGAACGACGCCTGGGTACCGCGTTGCAGCAGAACCAGGCAGCCGGTAAGTTCGCGAGGAAGCTTCTCGAAATCTGAAACGACGGGACCCAGATGGATCGTTTGGAGGCGATGTCGGTCGTCATCGCCGTGAGCGACACCGGCAGCATCTCGGCCGCCGCCCGTCGTCTGAAGTCGCCGGTCGCGACCGTCAGCCGCAAGGTCGCCGAGCTCGAATCCCGGCTCAAGGCCCAGCTTTTCCAGCGCACCTCGCGACGCATGACGCTGACCGCGGCCGGGCGGTCCTACATCGATGCCTGCAAGCGCATCATCGAGCAGGTCGACGACGCCGAGCGGGAGGTGTCCGGCGAGTACCGGCTTCCCCAGGGCGAACTGGCGGTGACGACACCGTGGGGCCTCGGCCACACGCATCTGATGCCGCTTGCCGTCGACTTCCTCGAAGCCTACCCGGATATCTCGTTGCGGCTCCTGCTGACCGACCGCATCGCCAATATCGCCGACGAGAATATCGACATCGCCATGCGCGTCGGGCCGCTGCCGGACAGCAACATGATCGCCACCCGCATCGGCTCGATCCGCATCGTCGTCTGCGCGAGCCCGTCATACCTGAAGGCCCGCGGCCAGCCGAAGCAACTCCGCGATCTGTCGAAGCACGACTGCATAACCATCGACGATCATGCGACGCCCTCGGCCTGGCGATTCGTGCGGGACGGCCGGACCAGAGTGGCGCCGATCCGCTCGCGCCTGTGCGTCAATACCTCCGAAGCGGCCGTGCTGGCCGCCAGCGAGGGGGTCGGACTGACTCGCGTCATGTCCTACAAGATGGACGCCGCGAAGCGCGCCGGAAAGCTGGCGGTCGTGCTGGAGGAATTCGAACCGGAACCTCTTCCGGTGCACATCCTGTACGCGCCGCGAAAGCCGATGCCGCTCAAGCTGCGCGCGTTTCTCAACTGGATGACGCCGCGGCTCAAGTCGCGACTGGCCTTCGGTTGAGCGGAGAGCTTTGCGGAGCCATGCTGTCGGGAGCAAAGCCGGTCGGCAGGCCGTCAATGCTCTTCATGTTCTTCAGCTCCCAATACTTTCGCAGACTGTCGACGCCCTGCGCCATCCAGTAGCGCACGAGGCCGCCACGCTCCTGCTTGTAGTCGAACAACGGCACACCCAGGCCGCACGACGTCTGCACGAGGTCGACCGAAAGGCGTATGATCTGGCGCGCCCCGGCAACTTCCTCGAACATCGGAACGAGATCGGCGTACTCCGGCGTGCCGCGCATCAGCGATCGACCCTGGCCGTAGAGCCGCAGGATCATCGGGTCGCCATCGAAGGCGCAAAACATGATGGTCAGCCGCTTGTCGTTCGACGCCATCAGATGTGCGCGGGTCTCGCTGCCGCTGCCTGTGCAATCGAGATAGGCGACGTCGGTCTCCCCGAGCACCCGGAACGAAGCCAGGCCCTTGGGAGAGACGTTGATGCGTCCCTTGGGCGGCGCGCTGGCGACGAAGAAGATCTTCTGCCGCTCGATGAAAGCCCTGTGCTCCGGCTCGATCCTGGCGAATTGCTTGCCCATGCCCGTCCGTCCTTTGTGCAGCGACGAAATCGAGGCGGAAGACTACCTGTCCTGATGTACCGGTTTAAGGACCTACCTTATGCTGGTATAAGAACCACCATGAAGGGACAGGACCCGATCGCTCCGACTGTTTCGCTCAGCGCCTTCCTGCGGTCGCTCCGGGAGCGCCAGTCTCCGGCCGAATTCGGTCTTGCCCCCGGACCGCGACGGCGCACGCCCGGCCTGCGGCGCGAGGAGGTCGCCCAGCTCTGCGGATTGAGCGTCACCTGGTACACGTGGATCGAGCAGGGTCGCGACGTCTCCGTCTCCGCCTCGACACTGGCGCGCCTCGCCCGCGGATTGCGCCTGTCGCGGGCCGAGCGCGGCTATCTGTTCGAGGTTGCAGGCCGGCGCGATCCCGAGCGGCCCGGCAACACGGATGATCCTCCCGAGGAAGTGCTGGCCTGCGTCGGTGCGATCGATGGCCCCGCCTACATACTCGACCGCACATGGCGCGCACGTCGCTGGAATGCAAAAGCGTCCCGGCTGTTTGCGGGATGGCTCGACGCCGACGGCGAAAAGAACCTCCTGCGCTACATCTTCCTCCGGCCCGAGGCTCGGACGCTGATCCTCGACTGGACATCCCGTGCACATCGAGTCGTCGCAGAGTTCCGCGCCGCGGTGACTGGATACGCCGACGATCCGGATGTTCGCCGGCTCGTGGACGAACTGAGAATTGGCAGCCTCGACTTCGAACGCTGCTGGGAGACGCAGGGGGTCCTGGCACGCGAAGGAGGCGAACGCGCCTTCAATCATCCGACCAGGGGACTGCTGCGCTATCAACAGGTGTCGTTGTCTCTCGCGGGCTGGCCCGACTATCGGCTGACGATGCTTCTTGCTGCACCAGCCGCACGCAATCGATGAGCGGACGGGACGACACCCCGACTGTTCATGCCCTTGCGGGCGCTTGCCTCCTCGCCCCCCAATGCTCCGGCACTCGATGCGATCGTCAAGCGCTCAACAACGCACTCGCCCGCCCCCCGCTCGGACTCGACCGCGATCAGGGAAACGCTCGGCCAGATCCCGCGTGGCCCTGGGAGGACGCCTGCTAGTGAAACGTCCCGGGCAACGGGTATTCGAGCTGCATGGCAACGACATCCATCGTCGGCGCCCCGTATCGGGCGGCGATCGCCTGGAGCGCCAGATCCAGCGCCTCCGCCGGACGCTGACGGGGATCGACCGAGACGCGACGCTCCTCAGGCGAGACCGTGGCGATGCGGTCCGGCAGAAGGCGAATGCCGTTGGCCGTCGCGACGGCTGATGCCGACGCTGCGTATGTCACGGCCGTGGAGCGGTAGGTCCGCGACCAGGCGTCGGCCAGCAAGGCAAGCGATACTTCGTCCATGCCCGGCTGGAGCTCGATGCCGAATTCGTCCCAGTTCCAGAAGGCGAGCCCGTTGGCCAGCACGGTTGTCGCGAACGGCCGCGTGAACTCGAATGCGCCACTCGCATGCCGCGCGCTCCACCGCTCGACGCCGAGATCGCGGGCCACCGACTCCGCCTTGGCCCGGCCGGCGATCGCCTCGATCAGCGTCAGCATCATCGGCATGGATGCCGTGATGCCGGTCGTCGTCGCCACGCGCCTGTCGGACACCATGCGCCGGTCCGCGACGTACCGGATCGTGGGATGGCGTTCGAGCATGCCGGGACGGTAGTACCAGTGCGTGGTCGCCCGCCTGCCGTCCAGCAGGCCGGCAGCGGCGAGGACCTTGGCGCCGGCGCAGATGCCGATGATGGTCGCCCCCTTCTCCACCTGGCTGAGCAGCCACGCGCGCACGGTCGGGTCGTCGTCCCGGCTCATGGCGGGCACGACGACATAGTCCGCTCCTTCCGGATGCGCGCCATCGAACGCCGCGATGGTCGCATCGGCTTCGACCGTCAGCGCCGGATAGAGCCGCACCGCGCCCCGGCCGGTCGCGAGCATGACCACGTCCGCGACGCCGGCACGTCGCAGGATTCCCGGCGGCATCAGATAGTCGGTGGTCTCCGTGGCATCGTTGAGGCCGACGACCGCGACCAGGGGCCGCTGCCGCTTCGGCGGCTGAAGCGACGCCACGAGTGCAGCATACTCCCTGCCGGGAACCGCCGGCGCCGCGACGGCAGCCGGTGCCGACGGCAGGCTGATCAGCCAACCGCCGAATCCTGCCAGCGCGAGCCCCAGGAAGGCCACCGCGCCCCAGATGAAATATCGCTTCACCATGACCAGATGCCCATGACCAGATATCGTGGGAGATCCTTCGTCGATCCGGTCGACGCTAGCGATCGATGGCACTGGCAGACATGACAGAAAGGCGGGAATTCCTGCCAATGCATCACGTGATCCTCGTCGTCTATCCGGGTTTCGAGATCCTCGACGTGTCCGGCCCGGCCGCCGTATTCAACGGCGCCAACCGGGCGTTGGAACAGAATGGCAGGGCGCCCTTCTACCGCACCGACCTGGTCTCCTCGAGCGGCGGACCGGTGACGAGCAGCAGCGGGATCGCCGTCGAGACGCGACGCCTGGACGCGCGGGGGCGACGGCCGATCGGCACGCTGCTGATCGCGGGCGGCGAACGCGAGCACCTGCTGCCGGCGATGGCCGATCCCATCCTGCGCACCCGGCTTCCGCGGCTGGCGCCCAGGGCAAGCAGGCTGGGCGCAGTCTGCTCCGGCGGCTTCGTCCTCGCCAGCCTCGGGCTGCTGGACGGTCACCGCGTCGCCTCGCACTGGGATGCCTGTGTCCCTCTGGCCGAGGCCTTTCCCTCCGTCACCGTCGACCCTGACGCCCTCTACGTGGTCGACGGACGGCTCTGGACGTCCGCCGGCGTGACCACCGGCATCGACATGGCGCTGGCCATGGTCGCCCACGACCTTGATGCGACGATCGCCGGCGAGGTCGCGAAAAGGCTGGTCCTCTATGCCCGGCGGCCCGGCCATCAGTCCCAGTTCAGTCCGTTGCTGCAGGCACAGGCGAAGGCGGACAGCCCGTTCGCCGACCTGATCGGCTGGATCCACGCCAACCTCGACTCGCCCCTGGACGTGCCGACCCTGGCCGCTCGCGCCGGCCTCACCGAGCGGACCTTCCATCGCAGGTTCGTCGCCGCGACGGGCGAGACGCCGGCGCGCTTCGTCGAGCTGGCGCGTCTGGACGCGGCGCGCCTGCTGCTGTCGCGCGGACTTTCGCTGAAGGCCATCGCCGCCCAGGTCGGGCTGTATCCGCCTGCCCGCCTGTCCGAGGCCTTCGAGCGCCGGTTCGGGATCGCCCCGCGGCTGTTCCGCGACATGCATGCCGAGTTCTGACGCGCCGGCATCGAGGGTCACCGCCGGGCGAAACCGGCCAGGCTTGCATAGCCGCGGACGATCGCCTGCCGCTCGTCGTGCGACGCGATGCTCTCGACATCGTCGAATCCGTGCGGTGCGCGCGCCTCGACGACGTCGATGACCCGTTCCGGGCCGCCCTCTCGATTGGCGAGCACGATCTTCTCCGTCGCGGGCCGGCGCTCGGCGTCGTAGGCCGCCAGTGCAGCTTCGACCGAGCCTGCCGTACGCAGGTGAGCGGCCAGGCTGCGCGCATCGAGAATGGCCTGGCTGGCACCGTTGGACCCGACGGGGTACATCGGATGCGCGGCATCTCCCAGCAGCGTCACACGCCCGAAGGACCATCGCGGCAGCGGATCGCGGTCGCAGTTCGGATACTCGTAGAAGCCGCCGGTTGCCTCGATGATGGCGGCCGGGTCGACGAAATCCAGCCGGAAGCGGTCGCGAACGAAGGGCAGCACCTCCGCGAGAACGCCGGGGCGGCTCCAGTCCTCGCGCCGCAGCGGCGGCGCGCCCGCCTCGCCCGTCCGGGCCATCACCGCCCAGTTGGTCAGACGCCCGTCGTCATCCGCGGGATCCACGGCGATCGGATAGAACACGAACTTGGCGACGTTGCCGCCCGCGATCGCCATGGTGCGGCCGTCGCCCCATCTCGGCCATCGCGTGCAGCCGCGCCACAGCATGATGCCGCTCCACACGGGCGGCCCTTCGCCGGGATGGAGCCGGGCGCGCACGACCGAGTGTATGCCGTCGGCGCCGATCAGGACGTCGCCGGACGCGACGGAGCGCACGCCGTCGCGGCCGGAGAACTCGACGACGACTCCATCGTCCGACTGCGTGAAGCCCTGCACGGTACAGCCCGTGCGGACGACGCCGTCGCCCAGGCGACTGGTGACGGCGTGGTGGATCAGACCCAGCAGCCGGCCGCGATGGATGCTGATCTGCGGATGCTCATGTCCGGCATCGATCCCGCGCAGTTCGCGCCACACCACCTGGCCGAGGCGGTTGGCATAGACGAGTTCACGCGTGCGGATGCCCCCGGACTCGAGATCGGCCAGCAAGCCCAGGTCGGCCAGCTCCCTCACGGCATGCGGCAGCATGTTGATGCCGACGCCGATCTCGCGGATTTCCTCGGCGCGCTCGAAGATCTCGACCTCGATGCCGCAGCGATGCAGGAACAAGGCGGTGGTCAGACCACCGATGCCGCCTCCAGCGATCAGCGCTTTCATCGTGCCGCTCCCGGGTTTGCCCATACGGCGACAGCCTATCGGCGGCGCCGGGGCCGCCCGAATGACATAAGACGCGGGATATCTGCCAGGCGACGGCGCGCCCGGACGCTGCAGTCACCCTTCCTGCCGCCCGGCATCCGCGCGCCTGAACGTCACATGCGTGACGCCGCTCGGCGACGAGACGGCCTCGATCTCGTAGGCCTTCTCGAGCCCCTCCAGCCCGTCCCACAGGCGCACGCCGCGACCGAGCAGGATCGGGACCATCACGACGTGCAGGTGGTCGACCAGTCCGGCCGCGAGGAACGCGCGGATCACGGTGGCGCCGCCGCCCAGTCGCACGTCCTGCCCGGCCGCGGCCTCGCGTGCCGCAGCGAGCGCATCGGCAGGCGAGGCGTCGATGAAGTGGAAGGTCGTGCCGCCTTCCATCTCGATCGACGGGCGCGTGTGATGCGTCAGCACGAAGACGGGCATATGGAACGGCGGGTTCGGCCCCCACGCGCCCTTCCACTCCGGGTCCTCGTGCCATCCGGGGTGGCCGAACTTGCCAGCCCCCATGATCTCCGCACCGAACCCCGCATCGTGCCGGCGGACGAAGGCGTCGTCGACGCCGCTGCCGCCACCGGGCGTCCACCATCGGGTGGCGAACATCCATTCGTGCAGCCTGTCGCCGGCGTGACCGAAATGCGCATCGGCGCTCTGGCCTTCGCCGGTGCCGAAGCCGTCGAGAGAGATGGAGAAGTTTTCGACGCGAACGAGTGACATGACGGTTGCTCCTTTCGGGCGCGGGCATCGAGGGTGGCATGTCGAAGATCCCCACCGGCCTCGGGATCCCGACCGCCTCGGTCGAGGACCTCGCGGCGGGCCTCGCGCGGAATGACACCGAACGACTTTACAGAGGGCGCGCGATCCGCGCCGCGGCCCACCTTTCACCGCTGGAATCCTGCCGTCCTGCACGCTATATGACCATCAAGATGGTCAGGAAACGTCACATGAAGGCGATCAGTCTCGCCGATGCCAAGGCGCATCTGAGCGAGCTCGTCGACAGGGTCGAGGCGGGAGAGTCGATCGACATCACCCGCCGCGGCAAGCCTGTCGCGCGGCTCACGGCCGTGGCCCGGCCGCGGAGACGGGTCGACGCGGCCCTGCTCCGCTCCCTGACCGAGACCATGCCGCCACAGACCCAACCGGGCGCCGATCTGGTGCGCTCGATGCGGGACGACGAACGCTACTGATGCGTTACCTCGACACGTCGCTGCTCGTCGCGGCGTTCACCAACGAGACGATGACGCTGCGTGTTCAGGGCTGGCTGGCGGAGCAGGATCCCTCGGAACTCGTGATCAGCGACTGGACGATCACCGAGATGTCCTCCGCCATGGCAATCAAGCTGCGGACCGGACAAATCAGCCTGCAGCAGCGGGCGGCGGCGCTCGCCCTGTTCAGCAAGCTCGTCGCCGAGAGCTTCACGGTGCTGCCGGTCACGGCCGGGCATTTCCGGACGGCGGCGAAGTTCGTCGACCAGCATACGCTCGGGCTTCGTGCCGGCGACGCCCTGCATCTGGCGGCAGCGTCGGACCATGGCGCCACGGTGCAGACTCTCGACCGACGTCTGGCCGAGGCCGGTCCCGTCCTCGGCGTGGCAACGGAGCTGCTGGCCATCCGTTCGGAGGAGCCATGAAACTCGAGATCCATGCAACCCCTGCAGGATCGTCACGGGCCTGACGCCGCGGGGCGACGAGACGGTCCGGTTGCGGTGAAGACCGCCAGCTGGGCGTCGAACGCCCGCTTGTAGGCGGGCCGGGCTTCGCCGCGGGCGACATAGGCGGCGATGTTCGGATGGTCCTCCAGCATGCCGGTTCCCTGCAACCGGCGCAGAACCGTCACCATCAGCAGGTCGCCGGCGCTGAATGCGCCATCGAGCCAGTCGGCCTCGCCCAGGCGACGGGAAAGGGCGTCCAGCCGTTTCCGGATGCCGTCCTCGAGGACACGCAGGCGATGCTCGTACCAGGGCTGGCCGCGCTCGAGGATCATGGCGAGGTCGCGCTCGAAGATCGGCGGCTCCACCGTGTCGAGCGCGGCGAACATCCACGCGATCGCGCGCGCCCGGCCATCGGCATCGTCGGGCAGCAGCCCGGCATGGCGCTCGGCGACGTGGAGCACGATCGCCCCCGACTCGAAGAGGGCGAGATCGCCGTCTTCATAGGTCGGAATCTGCCCGAACGGATGAAGCGCGAGATGCGCGGGTTCCTTCAACGCCTCGAACGACAGAAGGCGGGTCTCGTAGGGCTGGCCCACCTCTTCGAGCGCCCAGCGCACGCGCATGTCGCGCGCCAGCCCCTTGCCGCCGTCGGGCGACCGTTCGAAGGCGGTGATCGTGATGGTCATGGTCGTTCTCCGCGGCCTGTCCTCCCGAGGACGAACGAGCCGGGGCGATTCCGACATGCCCCACCCTGGGCAACAGGTTGCCCGTCCTTAAGGATTTCGCCCCCCGTCAACGGCATGCAGGATCACCCACGCGCGCCGGTGCTCCAGCCAATCCCCCCGGTCCTCCGGCACGACCCGTTGTCAACCTGGACGAAGGCCCATATCCAGAAGAAAGGGCAATTCCCAAATCCAGGGACGAGGCGATGGACAAGAACGAACCGTCTTCAAGCCAATCGACGCGGCAGTATCGCTACGGCGAGCATCCCACCTGGGAAATTGTCCTGAATGCGGCCCTTGATTTTGGAAGACCTGTATCGCGGGCTGAGATTCGAAAGCGCATCCTCGCCGACATTCCGAACTTCAATAGCGGAAATCTGACACCAGATCTTTGCATGCTTTCGGTGAACTGCTCATGGCGCGGCCAGTATTCCATGAACACGACGCCGCGCCGAACTGATTCCGGGAACCGCTACGATCGGCTGTTCAAGATCGGACGCGAGCAACGCACACTCTATACTGCCTATGATCCGCAGATCCATGGCGTGTGGGAACTGGTCGATGACGGCCGCAGCGTGCTCCAGGCCAAGTTCGTGGAGACCGCAACCAGTACAGAGCTGAAGCACTTCCGGGAGGATGTCGAGGCGAATGGGTTCACTCTTGGCGAGGACACCAGAGTCCGAATCATGGCTGGGATCGTGCTTCGCCAGGGCCAGTCGGCATTCCGTAGCGCTCTGATGAACGTCTATGGGGGTGCCTGCGCCATCTCGGGCTGTACCGTGCCGGCTGTTCTGGAGGCAGCCCATATCGTCCCCTATGCCGGCGAGCACACGAACATCGTGACGAACGGGCTGCTGCTTCGCGCAGATATTCACACGCTGTTCGACTTACACATGTTGAGCATCGACCCCATTGCCCGAACAGTTCGCCTCAGCGACGACCTTCGCAAATCCGAGTATGCGTGCTTCGACGGTATTCGGGTGCGTGATCCGGTAAGAGCGGATATGGCTCCTTTACCTCAAGCACTTGAACATCACCTCGAAAGATGTGGCTGGCTGAACACCTCTTCCGACTAGCCCCTTGCTGGACGCGAAAACCGGAAGTGAAGACGGCGCCAGTCTCTGACGGCGCCAACCCTCCTGTGTAACGGCCAGCGACGAACAGCGCGCCGAGCCAAGGGACGTCTTCGACAGCACGCCTGATTCCAGCCGGAAACATCACGCTCAGTCCCACCAGAAGAACCACCAGGGGTGAGCCATCAGGCCGGCGGCCAGCACGCTGATGGTCTCCGTTCCCTGATCGACGATGTCGCTGCAATAGACGTGCTGCAGGCGGGCGAGGTCGATCGCCTCGTCGCGTGTCGCCGGCTTTCGCGCGACGCGGACATTCAACGTCGACAGATCCATGCCGACCAGCTCGGCGCCGTAGCGGTCTCGCCAATGACGCAGGGCGGCGACGTGATACTCGGCCGCCGGACAGGCGTTCCAGCCGCCCCACCGCAGGTACGCCGGAACAGCGGTTGGATCCGCGGTCGGCACGAGCACGATATGGACCTTCGCCAGCGGTTCGTCGGTGACGACGTCCCGGGCGACGGACAGGCCGATCGACGGGGCCGTCTCCTCGGGCCATTCTCCCAGCGGCGGCCCGTCCTCCTCATCCTCGTCGTCGTCGTCGTCGTCGTCCTCCTCGTCCTCGTCCTCGTCCTCCTCGTCCTCCTCGATCCCGTCATCGCCAGACGGGTCGAGCTCCCGCAGCAATCCCAGGGCAGCGGCGGCCTCGTCACGGCGCATCTGCAACAGGCCTTCGGGAAAGCGGATCGCGTCCGCCGCGGCGAGGATTTCCTCGACCGGCCGCCGCGCGTCTTCCTCGGCCTCCGAGAACGCTCGCAGGATGCCCGCAAGGTCGCCGACGACGACCGGCACGCCCCGCCCCGCCGACTTCAGCTGCTCCCATCGGGCAAGGGCGTCTTCGCCTGTCGTTTCCACGATCTCGAACGGAAAGGCCGCCAACGCTCCGGCCTGCCAATCATCATCGGCTGAAGGGTCTGTCATCTGTTTCCACCTGATGGCCTGGCCGGCTCCCCAGGAAGGCCGGCGAGCCCCCTTTAGCGTCTTTCGGCTCGGCGCCGACACCAACCTTCGATAGCAAAATGCATTCTGCACACGACCGTGATGGCCTCAGCGCCCGACGATGCGCCGCCGCGTCGGTCGCACCGTGGCGCAGGCGGGCGTGCCGTCCTTGTCGGTGCCGATCACGGTCGTTTCGATGACGCCCCCGCCATCGGCGGCACGGTCGAGCAGGTCATTGCCGATGTCGTGGATGTCGATCTTCATGCGGCGCGACCAGGGCGAGGACGCGTCGCCGGCATACTGGCCGATGCGGATATAGACGAAGCGCCGCGTCGGACCTTCGCGGCGCACCTGGTCGCCGAGCAACCTGGCGCCCGGGGCGACGCGGATCTGAAAGTCGAAGACGAGCGGCTCGCCCTTGCGCGACCGCTTCGGGTCGAGCGGCGAGTCGTCCTTCGCCTGGAGGCTGTGGAGCACGCCGATGACGGGCTGCTCGATGACGATCCGCAGATCGACCGGGCGCTGATCTGTCCGAGGCATGCACGTTCATAGTTCGGCGGAACACGGCTCACAAGGAAGGGGCGCGCGGGCCATGATCGGAATGCCGTGCCCCCGTGCATGACCCGCGCGCCGTGCTCCGCAGCCCTGGCCTCAGATCTGCGCGAGGCCGCCGTCCGTGAACACTTCGCTCCCGGTCATGAAGCTCGAGTCCGCCGAGGCGAGGAACGCCGCCGCGGCCGCCACCTCCGCCGGCTCGCCCAGCCGGCCGATCGGCGTGCCCGCCCCCAGCGCCTCCATGGCTTCGGTGCCGACTACCTCGAGCGCCAGCTCGGTCCGCGTCGGCCCTGGCGACAGGACATTGACCCGGATGCCGGTGCCGCGCAGGTCCTGCGCCCAGCTGCGCGCGAAGTTGCGGACCGCGGCCTTGGTGGCGCTGTAGACGCTGAAGCCCGGCGTCCCCATCTCGCCGGTGGTCGACCCGGTCAGGATGATCGCGCCGCCCGCCCGCATCAGGGGCAGGCCCTTCTGGACGGTGAACAGCAGGCCCCTGACGTTGACGTCGAAGGTCCGGTCGAACTGCTCGGGCGTGATCTCGCCCAGCGGGGCCACCTCGCCCGTGCCGGCGTTGGCGAACAGGACGTCGAGCCCGCCGCGCTCCGTCTTCACGGTCTCGAACAGGCGGTCTAGATCGGCGAGGTCGGCGACCGACCCGGCGACCGCGCGGGCCTTGTCGCCGAGCGTCGCCAGGGCCTTGTCGAGCGGCTCGCGCCGGCGGCCGAAGATGTAGACGAACGCCCCCTCCTCGACGAAGCGCTGCGCCGCGGCCAGGCCTATGCCGGTGCCGCCGCCCGTCACCACCGCCGTCCTGCCTTCCAGTCTCTTCATCACGTGCTCCTTCACTCAGTCAGCCGGCACGGAAACTGGTGGGGCGCCCACTTATTGACAAGTATGCACCTTTTGGTAAGTACCATGGACATGTCCGAGACCTCTCCCCCGGTCGCCGGCTTCACCTGCGGCCTCGACGCCACGCTTCGCCTGATCTCAGGCAAGTGGAAGCCGCTGATCCTGTATTTCCTGCTGCAGGGACCGAACCGCTACGGCGAGCTGAAGCGGGCCGTGCGCGGCGTCAGCGACAAGGTGCTGATCCAGCAGCTGAAGGAGCTGGAGGCCGACAAGGTCGTGAAGCGCACGGACTACAAGGAAGTCCCGCCGCGCGTGGACTACACGCTCACGCCGCTGGGCCTCAGCCTCGCCAAGGCGCTCGAGCCACTATGCACCTGGGGCAGCGAGAACATGCCCGAGGTCGCGCGCATCTTCGCCGAGCGCGAGAAGTGGCGCGAGGGCGAGAAATGGCGCGAGGGTGAGGCATCATCGTAGGCGGCTGGCCGTTGACCTGTCCCGTGCCCGCTTCCCCTGACCCGCCGCGGTCCGGCCGCCGCCCGGATGCCCGCCGCGAGGCCCAGCACCGGCCGGCGTCACGATGAGGCTGCCCCTCGCCAGCACGTTCCGGTCCCTGCGCGGGTTCAACTACCGGGTCTGGGCGGCGGGCGCCTTCGTGTCCAACGTCGGCACCTGGGTACAGCGCACGGCGCAGGACTGGCTGGTCTTCACGCAGCTCACCCAGCACGACGCGTCGGCGGTCGGCCTGGTGATGGCGCTGCAGTTCGGGCCGCAGCTCCTGCTGCTGCCCCTGACCGGCTTCGCCGCCGACCACTTCAACCAGCGCCGGCTGCTGCTCGTCACCCAGACGACGATGGGGGCGCTCGCCCTGATCCTCGGCGTGCTGACCGTGAGCGGCGCCGTCGCGCTCTGGCACGTCTACGTCTTCGCCTTCCTGTTCGGCAGCGCCGCCGCCTTCGATGCGCCGGTCCGCCAGACCTTCGTCGCCGAGCTGGTGCCCGAGAAGGACCTGCACAATGCGGTGGCGCTCAACTCGACCTCGTTCAACGCCGCGCGCATGATCGGCCCGGCCATCGCCGGCCTCACCATCGCCGCGGTCGGCACGGGCTGGGCCTTCCTGCTGAACGGCGCCTCCTTCGCCGCGGTGCTGGTGTCGCTGGCCTTCCTGCGGATGGGCGAGCTGCGGCCGATCGCGCGGGCGCATCGCACCAGGGGCAGCTTCACCGAGGGATTCCGCTACGTGTGGCGGCGGCCGGACCTGATGGCGATCCTGGTCATGCTGTTCCTGGTCGGCACCTTCGGCCTCAACTTCCCGATCTTCATCTCGGCCATGGCGGTCAAGGTCTTCCACGCCGACGCGCAGGGGTTCGGCCTGCTGTCGTCGTGCATGGCGATCGGCACCGTGCTGGGCGCGCTGTGGAGCGCCGGCCGCGAGCAGCCGCGCTTCACCCTGCTGCTGGGCGGCGCCGCGGTGTTCGGGCTGGGCTGCACGCTGGCCGCGCTGGCGCCAGGCTACTGGTACTTCGCGGCGGCGCTGGTCCTGACCGGCGTGGCCGCGCTGACGCTGACCAACACGTCGAACAGCCTGATGCAGCTCACGACCGAGCGGGCCATGCGCGGCCGCGTGATGGCGCTGCGCATCGGCATCGCGCTCGGCGGCACGCCGATCGGCGCGCCGATCGTCGGCTGGGTGGCGGACCATCTCGGCCCGCGCTGGGCGCTCGGCGTCGGCGCGGCGGCGGGTTTTGCGGCCGCGGGGGTGGCGGTGTATGCGCTGGCGCGGCGGGGGCGTTGGCCGCAAGGGTCGGGACAGTAGTTCCCGAACCGATCACGACCAGAAAGGCGCCCGGCAAAGGCGCTCAGCCGAGTTCCTGGGCGAGCCCGATGAGGATCCCTTCGGGCCCGCGGATGTAGCAGAGCCGATACGAGTCCTGGTAGCAGACCACCTCGCCCACGAGCTGCGCGCCGTGCGGGCGGAGCCTTTCCAGCGTCTCGTCGA
>QFCS01000354.1_pt1 | contig 18199 bp, 17 predicted proteins | sample 3576561 | NCBI WGS metagenome assembly QFCS01 | reverse complement strand
TCGATCGCCGCATTCCAGTCCATGACCGCCTCCTTTCCAGGCGACGGCATTGTCGCTCCGGTCGGGAGGGAGGGGATAAATCTGGGAAAATAATCCTGACAGATGCTGACAATGAGTGCGTGCAGGGTCCTGATCTTGCCATGCTGGAGATTGTCGAAACCGAAGCGGCCGGCTGATCTCCCCTTGTGGGCAAGGCTATCGGATTCACACATCTTGTGAGGACGATTGGCCGCGGCGTGGATGCCCCCTCTCCCCGTTCTTCACGGGGAGAGGGTTAGGGTGAGGGGCGGCACTTGGCTTGACATGTTCGCGCCGCCCCTCATCTGCCTGCCGGCATCTTCTCCCCGTGAAGAACGGGGAGAAGAGCGCCTGCACCCCAGTCGGCGCGCCCTTTTGGCACGGATGGTTGCCCTCAAGAGGAGATTACGGCCGGCCGTTCTGGTGTGGCACTGCCCGGCGCCCCGAAGGCGGGGAGAAAGGACTAGCCGCACCACTATCCCCGCGCGGCGCCCTGCGGGTTGAGGACCGGCACGAACACGCGGCGCGAGGCGCGACGGGCGACCGGCAGGCCCTGGTAGAGCCGCTTCTGCGCCTCGACCACGATGACGCCGGAAAAGATCGGCCAGAGGCGGCGGCCGGTGCGCTCCAGCATCGGCTGCAGGCGCATCATCAGCCGGCGCTTGGACGGCGGGAAAAACAGCGCGTCGGTCCAGGCGGCGGGGGTGAAGTTGGCGTCGCGCAGAAGTTCGTTGAGCTGGCCGCGCGAGAACGGCCGGCCGGTGCCGAACGGCGTGTGCTCGAAGCGCGCCCACACGCCGCGGCGGTTGGGCACGACGATGACGGCGCGGCCGGCCGGCGACAGCACCCGCCATATCTCCTTCAGCGTCTCGCGCGGGCTTTCCGCGTGTTCCAGCGAATGCACCAGGACCATGCGGTCGATCGAGGCGTCGACCAGCGGCAGTTCCTCGTCGAAGACCAGCACGGTCGACGACGGTCCTTCGCGCGGCCAGCGCACCGCCCCTTGCGTGGCCGGCATGAAGGCGAAGACGCGCTCGGCATCCGTGCCGAACCGCTCGAGCCAGGGCAGCGTATAGCCGAGGCCGACCAGCCGCTCGTTCGGCAGCTTCGCCCACACCGAGGACAACGCCATGGCGATCGAGCGCTCCGCCACCTGACCGAGGGGCGATGCGTAGAACGAGCGCAGGTCGACGATGTCGGAATTCATGGCCGCGACGGTAGCGGCGCGATCGTCCAAGTCAACTCGGCGGGATGACAGCGGCGGCCCCCGGCCCTATCTATGCGCCCGACAGAGGAGAGCCGTAATGCCGATCGACATCGACCAGTTCATGTGCCGCAGCGACAATTTCGGCGTGCTCGTGCGCGACAGCCAGAGCGGAGAGACGGCGCTGATCGACGCGCCGGAGGAAAAGGCGATCCTGGAGGCGGTGGAACGCACCGGCTGGACGCCGACCGTCATCCTCACCACCCACCATCATGGCGACCATGTCGAAGCGAACCTGGCGCTGAAAAAGCGCTTCGGCCTGAAGATCGTCGGGCCGGCGAAGGAGGCCGCTAAAATCCCCGGCATCGACGAGACGGTCGACGGCGGCGCCGTCTTCAAGCTCGGCGGCGAGGAGGTTCGCGTGCTGTTCACGCCCGGCCACACGCTCGGCCATATCTCCTATCATCTGCCGGCAGCGAAGGTGCTGTTCTGTGCCGACACGCTGTTTGCGCTGGGCTGCGGCCGGCTGCTCGAAGGCACGGCCGACATGATGTGGGAGTCGCTGAAGACGCTGTCGGCGCTGCCGCCCGAGACAACCGTCTATTGCGGCCACGAATACACGCTCGCCAACGCCCGCTTCGCGCTCTCCGTCGACCCCGACAACGCCTCCCTGCAGGCGCGCGCCGCCGAGGTCGAGCGGCTGCGCGCCGACGGCATGCCGACGCTGCCGACGACGATCGGCGCCGAGCTCGAGACCAACCCGTTCCTGCGCCCGCACGACGCGGCGATCCGCCGCCAGCTCGGCATGGAAGACGCGGCCGACGTCGCGGTGTTCGCCGATATCCGCAAGCGCAAGGACAGGTTCTGAAGCGTTGGCGTTTCTCAGGGGTGCTTCCTTCGAGGCACCGAAACGCGAATGCAGCGAGGCCAGCTAGAACCGCACCAGCCCGAGCGTGATCGCCAGCTGGCCGAGGTAATAGAGGCCCCACACGGCGTAGCGCATCCATTCGCGCTGCGGCGAGATTGCCGGCAGCAGGAATTTTTCGGTGGAGAGCAGGGCGTCCGACAGCATGAACAGCAGCGCGCCGGCGATCACCAGCGGTGCGTCGAGCGTCAGCGCCGTCGCCACCATGGCGAGGATCGCCGCGACATAGGCGGCCACAGGCAGCCGCAGCTCCGGGCCGACGCGGCGCATCAGCAGCACCAGCATGCCGAGGCCGAGCAGGACGGCGGCGCCCACCGCCACGCCGCGCGACGGTGTCGCGGCGAAGGCGGCAAAACCGCCGCCGAGCATGACGAAAAGCGCTACGTAGGCGAGGTGCGCGGCAAGAAAACTCGCCAGCCCGGCCAGGAACGGCCGGTCGCCGTCGCGCGACAGGAAGAGGTCGCCGAGCGCGCTGAGCCCCAGCGCCACCACCAGCAGCAGCGGGCCGCCCTGCATGCCGGCCAGCACCGCGAGCAGCGCCACGGCTAGCGTCTTCACCGCCGAGCGCGCCAGCCGTGGCGGCGCACCGGCCATCGTGCCGTAGAGCAGCGCGGCGGCGCAGGAAAAGATCAAGGTCGCGTTGGCCGGGCTCTCGACGCCGCCCTCGAACGGCATCATGCGCCGGCTCCTTTCCCGGCGGCCCGCGAGGTGGCGAACAGCCGCGGCCGCGCCGCCAGCACCGCGCCCGCAGTGATCAGCAGGCAGGCGGCGATCAGGCTCCAGGTCGGCTCGGCGAAGCCGGTAACAATCAGAACCAGCGTCGACAGCAGCGGCGCGGCGTAGCTCGCCGCACCAAGCACCTGGATGTTGCCGCGCTTGACGCCGTAGTCCCAGGCGTAGAAGGCGGCACCCACGGGCATCAGCCCGAGTCCCAGCACCGCCAGCCATTGTCCGGCGCCGGCCGGCAGCACGGTTTCCTCCAGCGCCAGATGGCAGAGCAGCGACAGCACCGACGTGGCCGCGCAGAACCAGGTGACGATGCTGGTCGGCACCTCGGCGAAGCGGCGCGACAGCAGCGAATAGGACGACCACAAAAGCGCGCAGACGGCGGCCATGGCGTAGCCGAAGGCATAACGGCTCTCGAAAGAGAAGCCGCCGCCCCTGGTGACGATCAGCACCGTGCCGGAGAGGCCGAGAAGCGCGCCGGCGACATGGTTCCAGCGCAGCCTTTCGCCCGGCATCAACGCCGAGCCGACGACGATCAGCAGCGGCCACAGATAGGCGATCAGGCTGGCCTCGACGGCCGGCGCGTTGCGCAGCGCGGTGAAGTAGAAGAAGTGGTAGCCGAACAGCCCGCCGATGCCGATCAGCCAGACCACTGCCGGGATTTTCACCGGTGTCTCCGGCTTCGGCATCAGCAGACGTGCCGCAAGCCCGACGGCCGTGCCGATGGCGAAGGTGATCGCCGACAGCAGGAACGGCGGCACCTTGCCGGACGCGTCGGTCAAGAGCGCCAGCAGCGCCCACATGGCGACCGCGGAAAAGCCGATGAGCGTGGCCCGTGCCATGAACTGAAAAGATCCCCCGGCGCGGGTTTGCCGCGCTATTTCGCCTTGTCGAAGCGCCGGGCCTTCACGGTGACGGTGCCGATCTGCGTGCCGACGGTTGCATGCACCGGCGCGTATACGCCGGTCGTGCCCAGCGGCGCAAATGCCACCATGATCTTGCTGTGGTTTTCCAGATAGTCCAACGCGCGGCGGCCCTTGCGGTAACCGGAGACAGGCTTGACCGTCACCCGGCAGGTGACAACGCCGTCGCCGTATCCCTTGACCGACGGCGAGTTGGGCGCCGGGTGCAGCGTCGCGTCGAGGCGGAACTCGCCGTCGAACAGCTTTATGGTGCGGCCACAGACGTCGCCGGGCCCGGAGGCCTTGACCACGCCGGCCGACAACGGGTCGATGACGCCCTTCAGCTGCGACGGCTGCACCGGCACCCAGTCGTCGCCGCGTTTCTTCAGCGGCGGCACGTTTTCGTTGCTCACCACCGTGCCGCCCTTGAAGCCAAGCGCCGTCATCTGCTTACGGCGGCCTTCGGTATAGTTCGTGCGGAAGGCGCTCGGCTGCGTGCGCGCGCCGGCAAAACCGCCGGACGACGACGCGGTGCCGCGGGTGCGGCCGAAGATGTCGGCGATGCCGGCGCTGGAAACGGTCCCCTCGATCGAGAATTTTCCACCGTCGAAGCGGCTGTCGAAGGTGGAGCGGGCGATGGTCAGGCCGAGATAGGACACTGTGTATTCACCGCTGAAGGTCTCCACCTCGGCGCTTGCCGGCGCCGTGGTGCCGGAGGCCATCAGCATGGCCGCGCCGAGGCAGAGCGCGCGCCGGCCGTAAAACAAGGTCATCGTCGATATATCCGCCTTCGAACTGCCCGAAGCAGGTCAGGAAGAGGACAATTCGGGCAGCATTGTGAAATGGTCGCGGAACGGCATTCACGGGCGTCGCCTGGGCCGCGCGGAGCCGGCCCGCAACGCGGAAAATCCTTGCTTCCGGCGCGGAAGCGAAAGGATACGGCTCCTGCGATGTGCGGGCCGCCGACCGGCGGCGTTTCGACCGGCCGCAGGAACGCGCATTTACCGCCCCATTGACGCCCCTGCCCGCCGGCAGTATGTCAGCCTTCGAACTCCGTGGTGATTTGGCCGGTCGGCTTGCAGCCACGTTAAACAAGTTGCTAAAGGGCCGTTGCGGTTTGTAACCGGCCCTGCAATGCAGCGCCGGTTTTTTTGCGTTCGCGCGCGGGGCCGGGCTGGCAAGGATGAGCAGATGGTCGCGCCGCGTGCCGACAGGACCAACAGGGAGGCCGACCAGCCCTCCAGCCCGGTGGTGCGGTTCGGCGCCGACAGGCCGCTGATACTCGACGCCGGAGCGCGTCTGTCGCCGTTCCAGATAGCGTATCAGACCTACGGCGCGCTCAACGCCGACAAGTCGAACGCCGTGCTGGTCTGCCACGCGCTGACCGGCGACCAGCATGTCGCCAGCACCAATCCCGTGACCGGCAAGCCGGGCTGGTGGGAGGTGCTCATCGGGCCGGGCAAGATCATCGATACCGACCGCTTCTTCGTCATCTGCTCCAATGTCATCGGCAGCTGCCTCGGCTCGACCGGCCCGGCCTCGACCGACCCTGCGACCGGCAAACCTTACGCGCTCAACCTTCCGGTCATCACCATCCGCGACATGGTGCGCGCGCAGGCCATGCTGATCGACCATCTCGGCATCGACCAGCTGTTCTGCGTGATCGGCGGCTCGATGGGCGGCATGCAGGTGCTGGAATGGGCGGCGAGCCACCCGGAGCGGGTCTTCTCGGCATTGCCGATCGCCACCGGCTCGCGCCATTCCTCGCAGAACATCGCCTTCCACGAGGTCGGCCGCCAGGCGGTGATGGCCGACCCCGAATGGCTCGGCGGCGACTATCTCGGCGCCGGCCGGCGACCGGAGAAGGGGCTGGCCGTCGCGCGCATGGCCGCTCACATCACCTACCTCTCGGAAGCTGCGCTGCACCGAAGATTCGGCCGCAACTTGCAGGACCGCGACCACCTGACGTTCGGCTTCGACGCCGATTTCCAGATCGAGAGTTATCTGCGCCACCAGGGCATGACCTTCGTCGACCGCTTCGACGCCAACTCCTACCTCTATCTCACCCGCGCCATGGATTATTTCGACCTCGCGGCCGACCATGGCGGCCGCCTCGCCGATGCCTTCACCGGCACCAGGACGCGGTTCTGCCTGGTCTCCTTCACCAGCGACTGGCTGTTTCCGACGGAAGAGAGCCGGGCGATCGTGCATGCGCTGAACGCCGCCGGCGCGTCCGTCTCCTTCGTCGAGATCGAGACGGATCGCGGCCACGACGCCTTCCTGCTCGACGAGCCGGAGCTGTTCGCGGCCATCGACGGTTTCCTGCGCTCGGCGGCGCGGGCGAAGGGGCTGGTGGTGAAATGAGCGTCAACGACACCCAGCGCGTCGACCTCGAGGTCGTCGCCGGCTTCATTCCCGCCGGCACCAAGGTGCTCGACGTCGGCAGCGGCGACGGCGTGCTGCTCGAACTGCTGCAGACCGAGAAGCAGGTCGACGGGCGCGGCCTCGAACTGTCGCAGCGCGGCGTCAACGAATGCGTGTCGCGCGGCCTGTCGGTCATCCAGGGCGACGCCGATACCGACCTCGTGTTTTATCCCGACCGCGGCTTCGACTACGTGATCCTGTCGCAGACCCTGCAGGCCACACGCAATCCCAAGCAGGTGCTGGCCGAACTGCTGCGCATCGGCGAGCGCGCCATCGTCTCCTTCCCGAATTTCGGCCACTGGCGGGTCAGGCTGTCGCTGCTGCTGCGCGGCCGCATGCCGGTGACCAGGGACCTGCCCTATTCCTGGTACGACACGCCCAACATCCATTTCTGCACCATCCGCGATTTCGTCGGCCTGTGCGACGAGCTCGGCGCCAAGGTCGAACGCGCCACCGCGCTCAATTCCAGCGGCCAGAAGATCGGCTTCTCGATGCCATGGTGGTTCTGGAATTTTTTCGGCCAGCAGGCGGTGTTCCTGCTGAGGCGTTAGGCTCCCGGACGTAACCGGAGATGTTGCGCAGGCATCTTCCGAACTCGAAAAAAATGCACGACACTCGGCGGGCCGCGGCAATGGCGGCAAGTGGAGGGTCTATGAACTTCGTCTTCTTTTCCCCGCACTTCCCCACGACCGGCAGCGCCTTCTGCGATCGCCTGAAGGCGGCGGGCGCGACCGTGCTCGGCATAGGCGACGCGCCTTACGACAAGCTCGACCCCACGCTGCGCAAGGCCCTTTCCGAATACTACCGCGTCTCCGACATGGAGGACTACGACCTCACGTTTCGCGCCATCGGCCATTTCATCCACAAATGGGGGCGCATCGACCGTTTCGAATCGCTCAACGAGCACTGGCTGGAGCTGGAGGCGGGCATCCGCACCGACTTCAACGTCGACGGCATCAAGCTGGAATTCGTGAAGAACCTGAAAAAGAAGTCGCGCATGCGCGCCTTCTTCCGCAAGAGCGGGGTCGACACCATCGCGCAGCGAAAGTGCTCCGACCGTGCGGGGGCTCTCACATTCATCCGCCGCGTCGGCTACCCCGTCGTGGTCAAGCCGGACTCCGGCTCGGGCGCCAGCAACACCTTCAAGATCGCCAATGCGGCCGAACTGGAAGCTTTTTTCCGCGACAAGCCCGAGGACGTCAGCTTCGTCATGGAGGAATTCATCGACGGCCTCGTCGTCACCTATGACGGGCTCGTCAATCGCGCCGGCGAGGTGGTGCTGGCCGCCAGCACCCGCTACGACGACAGCATCATGGACGTGGTCAACAAGGATCGCCACATGAGCTATATCTGCCACCCCGTGATCGATCCGGCGGTCGAGGCGGCCGGCCGCAGGATCCTGGCGGCGTTCGACGTACGCGAACGCTTCTTCCACCTCGAGCTGTTCCAGACCCGCGAGGGCCGCGTGATCGCGCTGGAGCTCAATATGCGGCCGCCCGGCGCGTGGATGACCGACGCCATCAACTTCAGCTATGACATCGACGTCTATGCCGAATGGGCGCGGATGGTTGTCAACGATGCCTCCGGCGGTCCGTTCACAGGCAAATATTTTACGGCCTATGCCAGCCGTAAAAACCACATCCGCTATCGCCACGGCCACGACGCCGTGCTAGCCGCTCACGGCGACAAGATCATGCGCCACAACGCCATCGAAAAGGTGTTCAGCCGCGCCATGGGCAATTATGCCTACCAGCTGCGCTCGAAAAACCTCGACGACGTGCGCGAGGCAATCACCTTCATCCACGCCGAAGAGACCTGACCACCTTGCAGATTTCCTACCACAAGACAGACAGCCGGCATCTCGGCAGGCCGATGGAATACAAGCGCTACGGCCATGCGGGGCGGCCCATGGTCGTATTTCCGACCTCCAATGGCCGCTTCTTCCAGTTCGAGGATTCCGGCGCGATTTCGGCGCTCGCTTCGTTCATCGACGACGGCCGTATCCAGGTGTGGACGCTCGACGGCATCGACGGCGAGACCTTTTTCCGCAAGAGCGGCGACCTGCAGGCCAGGATCGGCCGCCACGACGCCTTTTTCCGCTACGTGCGCGAGGAAGCGCTGCCGGAGCTCACCGGCGTCGCCCGCGATTCCAACGACGGCCGCGACCTCAAGCCGCTGTTTTCAGGCTGCTCGATGGGGGCCTTCCACGCCGCCAATTTCCTGTTCCATTATCCCGAGCTCGCTTCCGGCCTCATTGCGCTCTCCGGCGTCTATTCGACCCGAGACTTCTTCGGAAGCACACTCGACGGCGGCATCTATTTCCATTCGCCGCTCGACTACCTGCCCGGCCTCGCCGACGAAGCCGTGCTGGAACGGCTGCGGGCGACGCGATTGGTGTTCTGCTGCGGCCAGGGCGCCTGGGAAGGGCCTATGCTGGCGGAGACAAGGCGGCTCGAGCAGATCCTGCGCGACAAGCATATTCCGGCCTGGGTCGACTACTGGGGCCAGGACGTCAGCCACGACTGGCCGTGGTGGCACCGCCAGCTGCAATATTTCGTCACCCACTGGCTCGACGACGAGGCGCGCGCCGCGCAGGAATAACGCGGCAGGCCGGGAGCCGCGCGCGGACATCGGTGCCATTGTTCGGATCGGCTTCACACATTGTTAGCCTCGACGGCAACGAGTCGGCCGCTACCGTGCATCATTAACGGCATGCCGGAATATATCGGCTAGCTTCGACCCAACGAACAAGAACCTTTCTGTCGGGGGGTCCTATCAACGCCGGCACGTCCATAGGCATCGGGCTGATGCGAAAGACGCCGAACCTGCTTGCACTGGTCTGGCCGTTCGTCGCCGTCGTGCTGATCCAGGCGCTGATCGCCGGGTTCAGCATCTACACGCTTTCGGCGGTGCGCGCCTATGTCGGCGGCGAGAGCTTCTGGTCGAAAGGCCAGAAGGATGCGGTGCACTTCCTCGGCCTCTATGCCGAGACCCGCAACGACCAGTATTTCGAAGCCTACGAGGCCGCCCTCGCAATACCGTTGGCGGACCGCCAGGCGCGCCTTGCCATCGAATACCGGGAGCCCAGGTTCGAAGAGGCGGCGGTCGCCTTCGTCGAGGCGCGCAACCATCCCGCCGACGTCCAGGCCATGGTCTGGCTGCTGCACAACTTCGGTGAGGTCGGTTATCTCAAGCAGGCAGTGCTGGTCTGGCGAGAGGGCGACGAATTGATCCTCGAACTGGCACTGCTCGGCGACGAGGTTCGCGCGGGCGTCGTCCGCGGTGTCGACAGCCCGGAAGCCGTGAGACAATGGAAGACGGACATCTTCCTGCTCAACAGCAGGCTGGCGCCGCTGTCGGAAGCCTTTTCGATGAGACTCGGCGAAGGCTCGCGCTTCATCAAGAACATGCTGATCGCCGCCAACGTTGCCACCGCGGCGCTGCTGATCCTGCTCGCCTTCTGGCGCACCAACAAGCTCCTGCGGCAGCGGCAGAGCGCGGAGCAGGCGCTGGACGCCGAGCGCGAGCGTGCCCGCATCACACTGGCATCGCTCGGCGAGGCTGTCATCTGCACCGACAATGGCGGCCTGGTCGACTACATGAACGCGGCGGCCGAACGACTGATTGGGCACAGCTCGGCCGACGTCGCCGGCGTGCCGCTGCCGCTGCTGTTCGGCATCGCCCACGCCGAAACCGGCTGCGACGCCATGGCGCTGGTCGGCGACATCGCCGCCGGCAGGTCCGTCGAGGCGAACGGCGTTCCTTATCGGCTGACGCGTCTCGACAACACCGAGGTGACCGTGTCGTTCGCCGGTCTGCCGCTGTCGGTCGACGGACGGCCGGCCGGCGCGGTCATCGTCTTCCACGACATGACGCGCGAGCAGGATTTCATCGCCAGCCTGTCGTGGCAGGCCTCGCATGATTCCCTGACCGACCTCTCCAACCGTCGCGACTTCGAGGCGGTGCTGGAGAGGACGCTCGCCCGGCTGCAGCAGAGCGGCACGGCGCACGCGCTGATGTTTCTCGACCTCGATCAGTTCAAGGTAGTCAACGACACCTGCGGCCATGCCGCAGGCGACGAGTTGCTGCGCGAGGTTTCCGAATGCCTCAAACGCCACGTGCGTGTCAGCGACCTGCTCGCGCGCATCGGCGGCGACGAGTTCGCCGTGCTGTTGCCCGACTGCGACTCGGAGGAGGCGCAGGCGATCGCCGAGCGGCTGCGCCGCGGCGTCGAAAACCTGGAGTTCCTGTGGAACGGCCATCGCTTCTCGATCAGCGCCAGCATCGGCCTGGTCCATGTCTCCAGCCCCGACACCTCGCTCCAGGAAATACTCCGGTCGGCCGACGTCGCCTGCTACATGGCCAAGGAAAAGGGCCGCAACCGGGTGCAGGTGCACCGCCCCAGCGACACCGAGATACTGGTGCGTTTCGGCGAAATGGACTGGGTGCGCCGGCTGCGCTCGGCGCTCGAGGAAAACCGCTTCTGCCTGTTCGCGCAGGAGATCGCCGCGCTGTCGCACCGCGAGGCCGGCGTCCACCTCGAGCTCTTGCTGCGGCTGCGCGACGAGGAAGGCCGGCTGGTGCCGCCCAACAGCTTCATTCCGGCGGCCGAGCGCTACGGCCTGATGCCGCTGATCGATCGCTGGGTGGTGCGCACTGCTTTCGGCATCCTGGCGGCGCGGGAGGGGCGGCGTGCTTCGCCTGGCGTCAGCACCTGCGCCATCAACCTGTCGGGCGCGACCTTCAACGACCCGGCGTTCATCGACTTCGTGCGCGAGCAATTCGAGGTCTCCGGCATCGCGCCGACCACGATCTGCTTCGAGATCACCGAGACCGCGGCGATCGCCGACCTGCCCAGCGCCATCCGCTTCATCGAGGCGCTGCGCAGCCTCGGCTGCCGCTTCGCGCTCGACGATTTCGGCTCGGGCATGTCGTCCTTCGCCTACCTGAAGCACCTTCCGGTCGACTATCTCAAGATCGACGGCAGCTTCGTCAAGGACATGCTGGAGGACCGGGTCGACCGGGCGATGGTCGAGATGATCGCCCATATCGGCAAGGTGATGGGCAAGCGTACCATCGCCGAATTCGTCGAGACCGTCGAGGTGATGGACGTGCTGCGTGCCATCGGCATCGACTTCGCACAGGGTTTTGCCGTTGCCCGGCCCGCCGCCTTCGACGCCGACAGCGTCCTGCGCGGCACGCCTGCCGCGCTGCCGCGCCGGCACGTCGCCTGAGGGCGAATGCTGCCTAGGCGGCCAGGTGGCTGGCGTTCGCCTGCGCGTAATTGTGGCCGAACCGGTTGGCGAGGAAGGCATCGAGCGTGATGTCTTCCTGGCGGATGAAGCCGGTCCGCGGCAGCTTGCCTTCCGCGAGCAGATCGAGCACGGCGGCGATGCCGGAAGCGGTGGTGATCTGGATGGCGCTGCGCACCGCGCCACCGACGGAACGGCTGTAGATCTTGTTGGCGTAGCTCTCCTGCAGCAGACGCCCGCCCTTGCGGCCGGAGACCGTGACGAAGATGACGACCACGTCCTGCAGCGTCGCCGGAAGGGCGTTCTCCAGAATGTCCTTCAGTACCTCGCGGCGGTGGCGCAGGCCGAGATCGTTGAGGAGCGCCTTCATGATCGCCGCATGGCCGGGATAGCGGATGGTGCGGTAATTCAGCGTGCGCACCTTGCCGGCATAGGTCTCGCACAGCGTGCCGAGCCCGCCCGACGTGTTGAACGCCTCGTAGGTGATGCCGTCGAGCGAAAACTCCTCGCGCTCCTCAAGCGGCGGCACCTCGACCAGTTCGCCCTCGACGATCGCCTCGCACGGCTCGCAATATTCGTTGATGACGCCGTCGGTGCTCCAGGTCAGGTTGTAGTTGAGCGCGTTGGACGGGTATTGCGGCAGCGCGCCGACGCGCATGCGCACGCTCTCCAGCGTGTCGAAGCGTCTCGCCAGATCGTTGGCGACGATGGAGATGAAGCCGGGCGCCAGCCCGCACTGCGGGATGAAGGCGCTGCGCGCCGTAGCGGCCAGTTCCTTGACGCGGCGGGTGCTGGCGACGTCCTCGGTGAGGTCGAGATAGTGCACGCCGGCGCGGGCGGCGGCCTCGGCGATCTTCACGGTCAGATGGAACGGCGCGGCCGACAGAACGGCGAACTTGCCGGCAAGCGCTGCGTTCAGCGCGGCGGCGTCGGCGATGTCGAGGCACAGCCGCTCGACCGCATGGCTCGCCTCCAGGGCGTCGAGCTGCGCCCGCGAGCGATCGACGACCGTGACGCGATAGTCGCCGCTGGCGGCAAGCAGGTCGGCGATGGTCGAGCCGATCTTGCCGGCTCCGGCGATGACGATGTCCTTCATGGGTGGGCTCCGCGCGTATCCTGTGTCCTGCTGTCAGAATCGCAGGTTTCTCGTCGAAAAGGAGCCTCCATAAATATCCTATAAAGGTAGCATTTCGGCATTATGCCGACTATATTCTCCATTATGACGACACAGGCCGACAACGCCCTGATCGCGCTGCTGCGCGAGAACGCCCGCATGCCGGTGGTCGAGCTGGCGCGCCGGCTCGGCGTGTCGCGCACCACCGCGCAGAGCCGGCTGGAGCGGCTGGAGCGGCGCGGCATCATCGCCGGCTACGGCGTGAAGCTGTCGCCGGAGCACGAGCGCGGTCTTGTTCGGGCGCATATCCTGGTGACGGTGCCGCCAAAGCAGTCGGCGGCCGTCGCGGCGGCGCTGAGCCGTATTCCGGAGGTGCGCACGCTGCATTCGGTGAGCGGCAGTTTCGACATGATCGTGGTGGTCGAGGCGCCCTCGGTCGGCGATCTCGATCAGCTGATCGACCGCGTCGGTGCGCTCGAGGGGGTCGAGCGCACGCTGTCGTCGATTGTTCTCTCGACCCGCATCGACCGGTAGGCCGCCGGCCGGACCGGACGGTCAGCCGGTCTCGAACCCGCCGAGATATTTCCGCAGCAGCGCGTCGAGCGCGGCCTTGTCCGCCTCCGGCAGCGCCGCCACCAGCCGCGCTTGCGTCGCCGCGTGCGCGGTGACGGCGGCGTCGATCACTGAAAATCCCTTCTCGGTCAGCGAGACGATGACGCCGCGGCCGTCATTCGGGTTGAGGGTGCGCCTGACCAGGCCGGCACGCTCGAGCTGGTCGATGCGGTTGGTCATCGTGCCGGAGGTGATCATCATCGAGGCGATGAGGTCGCCCGGCGACAGGGCATAGGGCGGGCCGGAGCGCCGCAACGTCGCCAGCACGTCGAAGCTGGCGCCGTTCAGGCCGTGTTCGGCAAAGGTCTTGTCCATTTCACGCGACAGATGCTGCGACAACCGGCGGATGCGGCCGATCAGGCCCATCGGCGAAACGTCGAGGTCGGGGCGTTCGCGGTTCCACTGCGCGAGAATGTCGTCGATGCCGCTCATGCGACACCATTGCGAGAAAGTATCTTGACGTCAAGATAAATAGATATATCTTGACGTCAAGATAAATCCAGGAGGGCATCATGCCCCGCACGTTCGACCTGCTGCTCACCGCCGTCGCTCCGGCCATCTGGGGCAGCACCTATCTTGTGACGACGGAGTTTCTGCCGGCCGGTTACCCGCTGACGGTGGCGCTGCTGCGCGCACTGCCGGCGGGCCTCCTGCTGCTCGTGCTGGTGCGGCAGCTGCCGCAGGGCTGGTGGTGGGCGAAGGTGTTCGTGCTCGGCGCCCTCAACTTCTCGATCTTCTGGTGGATGCTGTTCATCGCCGCCTACCGCCTGCCGGGCGGCGTCGCCGCCACCGTCGGCGCCATCCAGCCGCTGCTGGTGATCCTGCTGGCGCGGCTGGTGCTCGGAGCCAGGGTCAAGATGCTGGCGATCGCCGCGGCGGCGGTCGGCATGGCCGGCGTGGCCCTGCTGATCCTGACGCCGCAGGCGTCGCTCGACCCGGCAGGCGTCGCCGCGGGCCTGGCCGGCGCGGTGTCGATGGCGGCGGGCACGGTGCTGTCGCGGCGCTGGCAGCCGCCGGTGTCGCCGCTCACCTTCACGGCCTGGCAACTCTCCGCCGGCGGCTTGCTTCTCGTCCCGGTCGTGCTTTGGCTGGAACCGGCGCTGCCCGCCCTGACCGCGACCAATCTCGCCGGCTTCGCCTATCTCGGCCTGGTCGGCGCGGCCTTCACCTACATTCTCTGGTTCCGCGGACTGGCGCGGCTGGAGCCCTCCGTGGTGTCGCCGCTCGGCTTCCTGAGCCCGATGACGGCGGTCGTCCTCGGCTGGTCGGTGCTCGGCCAGTCGCTCAGCCCGGCGCAGATCGCCGGCATGGCCGCGGTGATCGGCAGCGTCTGGTTGAGCCAGCGGGCGCAGCAGCCGGCAGCACCATGGCGGCCGGCCGCCGAGTGACAATATTCAAACTACAATTTCATTATTCAGAATAAGCGAAGCCGCTTTTGCTTGAACTTGCCATCGTCGGTCATGATTGAGAAACCATGCAACCACGAGTACAGGTTGCAACTTCGGAGGCTGCAACCGGATTAATCCGTTGATAACAGTTGGCTGCGTACGGCTTGTATACAGCGGCAACCGGCTGCAACCTTACGGCGAAGCATCAGTTCTTCAGAGCACCGTATGTGTTGCCGCCCGCCGGGGTAGCGTAGCGGGAAAAGTCCATGCGTGTTGTCGCCTGCATCGTCGCGTTTCACAACGTCTGGCTGGTGGCTCTGGCTGCGGCGGTCTGCGTTGTCGGCGGATGGGTTGCCTTCGAATTGTTTCACAGGGCGCGCTCGCGCCATGACGCCCAGCGTTCGGGTTGGCTGGTCCTCGCATCGATCGCTCTCGGCGCCTCGGTATGGTGCACTCACTTCATAGCGATGCTGGCCTACGAAACGGATGCGCCGGTAACATACGATCCGCTTCTGACCTTCGTATCGCTGATCGTGGCGATTGTCGGCAGCTTTGCCGCCTTTGAACTCGCCCTGATGCCGAAGCGCCTCGCCGGGATCGCCGGCGGCGTCGTCCTCGGCCTCTCCGTCTCGGTCATGCATTACACCGGCATGGTTGCCTTCCACGTCGATGGTTTCGTCGAATGGGAAATGGGCTACGTCGTTGCCTCCATCATGCTTGCCTGCATGTTCGGCGCCGCGTCGTTGTCGGCCTTCAACACGCAGCGACGGGTGCTCGCGCACGGCGCGTTCGTGCTGGCCGTCGTCAGCCTGCATTTTACCGCGATGACCGCGGTGTCGGTGACGCCTTTCGTCACCGGTGCCGAGACGGCGGACACGTTCGTTGTCATGACGATGGCGGTGGCCGTCGCCGGCGTCGCGATCATCATCGTCGGAACCGGCGCGGTGGCCTACATGATCGACTCCGATGCGGCCAGCAAGAATCTCGACTCGCTGCGTCGCATGGCCATGAACGACGCGCTGACCGGATTGCCCAACCGCGCCAGCTTCGGCGACCATCTGGGCCGCGCCCTGGAACGTGTCAGGGGCGACGGGAAAAATCTTGCCGTGATCGGCATCGATCTCGATAAATTCAAGGAAATCAACGATGTTCGTGGCCATGAGGCGGGCGATCAGGCGTTGAGGATCATCGCCGCGCGACTGATGGCTTTGCTGCAGGACGGTGAATTCGTCGCTCGCATCGGCGGCGACGAGTTCGCGGCGATCAAACGCTTCTCCGAGCAGCGCGACCTTCTCGATTTCGTGGCACGGCTGGAGCGCGAACTCTTCACCACCATGACCATCGGCGATTTCGACATCGTGCCCGGCGCCAGCATCGGCGTATCGGTCTACCCGCAGGACGGCGACAGCGCCGAGCGCCTGATGAGCAACGCCGATCTCGCGATGTACCGCGCCAAGGCGGACGTTACCCGGGCGGTCTGTTTCTATGAGGCCGAGATGGACGAACGCGCGCGGGCGCGCCGCGACCTCGCGCTCGATCTGCGCCGCGCCATCGCGCTCGACCAGCTCCAGCTGCATTACCAGGTGCAGACCAACATCACCGGCGGACATGCCGTCGGTTATGAAGTGCTGTTGCGTTGGCGCCATCCCGTGCACGGACCGATCCCACCCAGCGAGTTCATTCCGCTGGCGGAGGAGACCGGCACCATTCTGACGATCGGCGAATGGGTGTTGCGCCAGGCTTGCCGGCAGGCCGCCACCTGGGAGTCGGGGAAAAAGATCGCCGTCAACCTATCGGCCGTGCAGCTTGCACACAGCGACCTGCCGAAGTTGGTGCACGAAATTCTGCTTGAGACCGGGCTGCCGGCGTCGCGGCTGGAGCTGGAGATCACCGAATCCTCGATCATCCAGGACAAGGCGCGCTCGCTGCATGCCTTGCGCCGCATCCGCGCGCTTGGCGTCACCATTGCCATCGACGACTTCGGCACCGGCTATTCGTCACTTGAGACGCTGCGCTCTTTCCCGTTCGACCGCATCAAGCTCGACAAGTCGTTCATGAACGACGTCGAGCACAACATCCAGGCCCGCGCCATCATCCGCGCGGTGCTGGCGCTTGGGAAAAGCCTCAACATCAGCGTGCTGGCCGAGGGCGTGGAAACGGCGGCGCAGCTGAAGCTGCTGGAATCGGAAGGCTGCGACGAGGCCCAGGGCTATTTCCTTGGGCGCCCGGCGCTGCTCAGCCAGGGTTCTCTCCCCGCGGCGACGGTCGCGGCCTGAAGATCAGCGCCGGATCGCAATCGCCACGCGGGGTTCACACCACCAGCGGCTGGCTCCAGCGCGCGGCGATGAGCCGGTAGGGGATCAGCGCGAACACGGCGATGAGCAATTTCACCGACAGGTCGCCGAGCGCCCACGACACCCAGCGGGCGGCTTCCACCGGCAGGCTGCCGAGCAGCGGCGCGGCCTCCAGCGCAAAGGCATCCTCCGGGCCGACGAAAGCGAAGGCGGCAGAGAAGGCGATCGAGAAGAAGATCGCCGTGTCGATGACCGAGCCGGCCAGCGTGCCGAAGATCGGCGCCCGCCACCAGCTCTGCCGGCGCAGCCAGTTGAAAACGGTGACGTCGAGCAGCTGCGCGGTGAGGAAGGCCGCGCCCGAGGCGACGGCGATGCGCACCAGCCGGCCGGCGGCGGTCTCGAACTCGATCAGGCCGAGGCGGTAAAGCAGGGGCGGCACGACGATCGAGCAGGCGACCGCCAGCATGAAGCCTACGAAGACGACGCGACGCGCGAACAGCGGGCCGTGGCGGCGGTTGGCGAGGTCGGTCACGAGGAATGCGACCGGATAGGTGAAGGCGCCCCAGGTGAGGATGTCGGCGAGCGACAGGCCGCCGAGCATGCCCTGCACCGGGAACTGCACGAGGATGTTCGACGCCACGACGACGAGCGCCATGGTGGCCACGAACGGCAGATAGGTCCTGTTGGTCATTTTTTTATCCTGGGTGATGGAACCAGCGGAGCGGCGATCAGGCATAAACGAGCGGAGCCGCGTCCACGGGGACGCGGCTCCGCTCAGGCGGTCGTCCCCCGCCTTGAAAGTTAGGCTGCGACCTGCTCGGCCAGCTTCTTGGCGATCTGCTTCTTGAGCAGGCGGGCGCGCTGCGACAGCTCGGCAGCGTCGGCCTTGGCCAGGAAAGCGTCGAGGCCACCGCGATGCTCGACCGAACGCAGCGCGTTGGCGGAGATGCGCAGGCGCACGTTCTGGTTCAGCGCCTCCGAGATCAGCGTGACGCTGACCAGGTTGGGCAGGAAGCGGCGGCGGGTCTTGTTGTTGGCGTGGCTGACATTGTTGCCGGTGAGCACGGCCTTGCCGGTCAGTTCGCAAGCACGGGACATTTTCTACAACCTTCGGTTCTCGTATAGGGCCAACGGAGCAGCTTCGCCAAAAACATGGCGCGCAGCTTCTCTGGCGGCCTTTGGAAAAGTCGGCGTTCCATAGTTGGATTTGACCAAGGCGTCAAGGCTGCGCCGTCCCATCGCAGGGCGCTGAACTCGGGTTAACGCTGGGCTATCATTGAAAGCGTGAGTCGGATTCAAGGATTGGCAGCTTCAGGAGGCTTCCATGGACCTTGGGGATC
>QFCS01000729.1_pt1 | contig 18281 bp, 20 predicted proteins | sample 3576561 | NCBI WGS metagenome assembly QFCS01 | reverse complement strand
GTGCGCCGGCTTCGTGCTGGTGGGCATGCAACTGGCGGGCTACGTCGTCTTCCACGCCTGACACCCATTCCCCGAACACCATGTACAACAACCCCATTCCCACCACTGCCGAGCTGCCATCCTCCCGGCAGTTGCTGCGCTCCACCGTGACTGCCGCCATCGTGGCGGCGGTTCTGCTGGTCACGGTCGTCTTTCCCGCCGAATACGGCAAGGACTGGACCGGTGTCGGTCGCTTGCTCGGACTCACCGAGATGGGCGAGATCAAGACCGCACTGGCCCGCGAGGCCGCGGAGGAAGCGGCCGCCGCGGCACAACAGCGCGAGGACGACCACGCGCAGCAGCACGCCAGCGGACAGGCACACGGCCATGCAGAGACCGCAAGCACGCCGACGCCCGCAGCAGCCGCGCAGCCCCTGCCGACCCCTGCGCCCGCCGCCAGCGCCTCGGCCCCGAGCGCCTGGCGCGACGAGCTGAGCCTGGTGCTCAAGCCCGGCGAAGGCACAGAGATCAAGCTGGTCATGAAGGAAGGCGAGAAGGCTTACTTCGCCTGGGCGGTAGAGGGCGGAGTGGTCAACTACGACACCCACGGCGACGGCGGTGCTCGCTCGATCAGCTATGTCAAAGGCCGGGGTGTCGCGGCGGACGAGGGCGAGCTGGTGGCCGCGTTCACCGGCAACCACGGCTGGTTCTGGCGCAACCGGGGCAAGGAGGACGTCACGCTCGTCCTGCGCACGCGGGGCGACTACAGCCAGCTCAAGCGGGCCAAGTAGCGCAGACGGCCTGGGGCCTCGCCAAGGCCCTTGACGCGGTCCGGGCCGGGTCAAGTGTCTGCCGGGGTCGCAATCCGGAGTCCGGAAACAGCGAGACATCGGGCCAACCGGGGATCAGACTGCAGCCTCTTTCAACCACTGGAATGCAAGTCATGAAGAGTCTGCTGAACAAGGTCGCCATCGTCACGGGCGCCAGTTCCGGCATTGGGCGTGCAACGGCCCTTTTGTTTGCCCACGAGGGTGCGCGCGTTGTCGTGTCCGCGCGTCGCGCCACGGAGCTTGATGCGCTGGTCGATGAAATCGAACGCGCAGGCGGGCACGCGAGATCCGTGGCAGGAGACATCTGCGATGAAGCGCTCGCGCAACGGCTGGTCGACATGGCCGTCACGGACTTTGGAGGCCTTGACATCGCTGTGAACAACGCGGGCACGCTGGGTACCTCGCGCAAGGTGTCTGCCATGGGGCTGGATGAGTGGCGTGAGGTGATGGACACCAACCTCACCAGCGCATTCCTGGGCGCCAAGCACCAGGTGCCCGCGATGATCGAGCGAGGTGGCGGGTCGTTGATCTTTACCTCGTCGTTCGTGGGGCACTCCGTGGGCATGCCCGAGATGTCGGCCTATGCCGCCAGCAAAGCGGGGCAGATCGGCCTTGTGAAGGCACTGGCGGCCGAGTTGGGAAGCAAGGGCATCCGGGCCAACGCCCTGTTGCCTGGCGGCACCGACACGCCGGCCAGCATCACCAATGCCCCAGGGGCCACCCCGCAGGTTCTGGCTTTCGTGGAGGGCTTGCACGCACTCAAGCGCATGGCAACACCGCGCGAGATTGCGCAGGCCTTCCTGTTCCTGGCATCCAGCGCATCGAGCTTCGTCACGGGCACCGCATTTCTCGTGGACGGCGGCGTGTCCATCAACAGAACCTGAGGCGGCGCGCCGTCGGCTACTGCGCCGTCGGCGTCACCCGCCACACCGTGTTCGAGAGGTCGTCCGCGACGATGACCGCGCCCTTGGGATCGAGCGTCACGCCCACGGGCCGCCCCATCGTTTTTCCGTCCGCCTGGAAGCCGGCGACGAAGTCCACCGGCGCGCCGTTGGGCTTGCCGCCCGAGAACGGCACGAAGATGACCTTGTAGCCCACCGGCTGCTTGCGGTTCCAGCTGCCGTGCAGGCCGATGAAGGCGCCCTCGGCAAATGGCGCCGGCAGGCTGGCCTGCGAGAACGCCAGGCCCAGCGGCGCGGAATGCGACTGCAGCGCGTAGTCCGGCTTCACGGTGGACTGCACTTTCTCGTCGTCGCCGGGCTGGATGCGCGGGTCCACGTTCGGGCCCCAATAGGCATAGGGCCAGCCGTAGAACGCGCCTTCGCGCACGGAGGTCAGGTAGTCCGGCACCAGGTCCGGGCCCAGTTCGTCGCGCTCGTTGACCACGGTCCACAACTGCCGCGTGCCGGGCTCGAAGGCCAGTGCCGTGGGGTTGCGCAGGCCGGTGGCGAAGGGCCGCACGGCGCCGGTGGTGGCGTCCACCTGCCACACGAGTGCGCGGTTTTCTTCGACGGCCATGCCGCGCTCGCCGATGTTGCTGTTGGAGCCGATGCCCACGTAGAGGAAACGGCCTTCGGCGTCGACGGTGAGCGCCTTGGTCCAGTGGTGGTTCACGGCCGAGGGCAGCGGCGCGACGGTGGTGGGCGCGGCAGCGGCCTGGGTCTGGCCGTCGGTGTAATCGAAGCGCACCAGCGCGTCCTGGTTGGCCACATAGATCTTGCCGCCCGCGAAGGCCAGGCCGTAGGGGGCGTCGAGGTTCTCGGCGTAGACCCAGCGGCCTTCGTAGGTGCCGTCGCCGTCGGCGTCTCGCAGCAGCGTGAGCCGGTTGCCGCCCTTGACGGCCGTGTTGCCCCGGGCCTTGAGGAAGCCGGCGATGAAGTCCTTGGGCGTGAGCTTGGGCGCACCACCGCCCCGGCCTTCGGCGACGAGGATGTCGCCATTGGGCAGCACCAGCGTCTGGCGCGGGATCTTCAGGTCGGTGGCGATGGCCTTGATGGTCCAGCCGGTCGGCACGGTGGGCAGGCGGGCGCCCCAGCCCGCGGGCTCGGCGATGCCCATGTCAGGCAGCAGGCCACGCTGGGGCGCGGGCAGTTCGGGGTTGGCGCCATGCTGGCCAGGGCCGGGCGTGGTTTGCGCAACCAAGCCCGGCGCGGTCATCAGCGCGACCACGGCGCCCCCGGTGATGAGCAGAGCGGCCTTCACGCAATGGCCCTCCGGCGCCAGCCCGCCAGCCCCATGCCTGCCGCCACGGCGGCCAGCACCAGCACCAGGGCCGACAAGACCAGGCCGGTGGGCATGGTGGCCGCGGCGTCGCGCGCATGCACCAGCGCGTTGATGAAGCCCAGCACGAAGGTGGCCAGCAAGAGCAGCAAATGGACCCAGCCACCGCGTCGTCGCGGCCCGCCCACCAGGGCCCCCAGCAGCGCCAGGCCGGTGAGCACCAGGGCGCCGGCGATGAGCCAGGACGAGAAGTTGATCCACTGGGTCTGGAAGCTGCGGCTGTAGGCCCAGTCGCTGAGGAGCGCCCCGAGGAACAGCGGCAAGGCAGAGGTGGAGATGACGGCGTGCATGCGGGGCGATGGCAATCGTGGTGCCCGGCGCCAGGGCATCACGGCGGTTTGCACAGGATGTAAAACTTGCAGCAAAACCCGGCCTCCGTACCGGCGGTACGCAGGGCACGAAGCGGGCAAGCCGTGTGCCATGGGAATGCATGGACGCGACGCAACGCTGGATCCCCTATTGCGGCGAGGCGCCCGGCCCGGACGCATGGCTGGGCCGCTGGAACCTCGACCCGGTTCTGCTGGCGGCACTGGCGCTGCTGGCCATCGCGCTGTGGTGGCCCAGCACCCGGCCCCGCACTTCTCTGCGCTGGGCCTGGTGGCTGACGGTGCTGCTGTATGTGTCGCCGCTGTGCGCGCTCAGCTCGGCCTTCTTCACGGTGCGCGTGGTGCACCACATGGCGCTGGTGCTGGCCGTGGCGCCTTTGCTGGCGCATGACCTGGCGCATGACCTGGCGCATGGCCTGGCGCCTTGGCTGGCGCGTGGCCTGGCACCGCACGGCCTGCCACAGCGGATGCCCCTGTGGACGAGCACGGCGATCGCCACCGCGGTGTTCTGGCTCTGGCACGCCCCCGCGCCCTACGCCGCGGCGCTGTCGTCGCACGGGGTGTATGCGTTGATGCAACTGTCGCTGCTGGCCAGCGCCACCCTGTTCTGGTTCGCGGCGCGCCGCGCGGCGCCCATCGCCGCGATCGGCGCCATCCTCGTGACGATGGTGTTGATGGGCCTGCTGGGCGCGCTGATCCTGTTCGCCGGGCGGCCGCTGTACGAACCGCACCTCGCGTCCACCCTGGCCTGGGGCGTGTCGCCGCTGGAAGACCAGCAGCTCGCCGGGCTGCTCATGTGGGCGCCGGGCAGCCTGGCGTACCTGGCCGCGGCCATCGGCATCGGCTGGCGCTGGCTGCAGGCCGAACGTGGGCTGCACACCGCATGAACCTCGTCCAGGCCATCGAATGGGCCGAGGGCCACCACCGGCGCGGATGTACACGCCCATCGGCGTGGCCTTCCACTGGGTGATGGCGGCGCTGGTGATCTTCCAGCTCGGCCACGGCTGGTACCTGAGCTGGCAGCCCGTGGGCGGCGACAAGTACCTGGGGTATCAAACGCACACCGAGATCGGGCTGACCATCATGGTGCTGGGCACGCTGCGCTTTCTGTGGCGCAGCCAGATCGGCACGCCGGACAACGTGGACGAGGACTCGTTCGCCGGCCGCGCCAGCCACGCGCTGCAGGTGTGGTTCTACTTCAGCTTCTTCGCGCTGCCCATCAGCGGCTGGGTGATGTGGTCCACGCTGCCCAGCGACCTGCCGCTGTCCATTGCCGGCGTCATTCCGTTTCCCAGGCTGCCGTTCGACCAGTTGTCCGAGGCGCTGCAGTTCACGCTGATGCAGGGCGCGGCCCGGGCGCACGTGTGGATCGTCTGGATCACGGCGCTGTCCATTCCGGGCCACGCCGGCGCCGCGGTACTGCACTACCTCGTGAAGCGCGACCGCGTGCTGCAGTCGATGCTGGACCTCAACGGACCGGACGAGCCGGGTGTGGTGGGCGCTGCGACAGATGCAGGCTCACGTCCTCCACCTCTGCCGCGCTGAGCGCTTGCGCCACCTTCAACATCTCATGATGGCCATCGTTGCGCCGCTTCGACACCTGCCAGTCCCGCAGTTGCTGGGCCAGGTAGAACGCGGGCTGGCCGGCCAGCGGCGGGCCCAGCGGCGTGCCGGCGGCGTCCACGCCATGGCATTGCTGGCAGGCGCGCACGTACAGCGCAGATGGCACGGACGCCGCCGACACCAGGCCTTCCTCCACCGGAACCGGCAACGCCGCGTAGTGGTTCGCCACCCGAACGCGCTCGTGGCTGTCCAGGAAGCGCGCCACGTCGCGCATCACCGCGTGGGGGCGCAGGCCGTTGGCGTAGTCCTCCATCTGCTTCTGCAGGTAACCGGCCGGCAGCCCCGCCAGGCGCGGTGCGTCGAAGCCGTTGCCCTCCCCGCGCGCGCCGTGGCAACTGACGCAGGCGTAGCGCGCCCCGCCCTCGCCACCGCTCATGGCGATCAGCTCGCCGTCGCGGCCCCAGCGGTCGTCGCTGGGCGACATGCGATCGGTGCAGGCGGCCAGCGTCGTGAGGAGCGTGAGCAGCAACAGGCGAGAAACGCAGAGAGGCAGGTGGCGCATGGCAACTGACTTCTTGGCAAGGCGCGCGCCAGCCCTGGGCCTGACCGGCCTGTTCACCGTGTTGCTGGCCGCCTGCGACGGCCCGCCCGACCGCACGCCCACGCTGAGCGACGCCGACGTGAAGCGTGGCCGCCAGCTCGTCACCGACAAGGGCTGCGTCGCATGCCACAGCTTCCCCGACGTGCAATGGCCGCGCGGCGGCCTGGGGCCGTCGCTGGAGAACTTCGGCCGCCAGGGCCTGATTGCCGGGCGCCTGCCCAACCAGCCCGGCGTGCTGGTGCGTTTCGTGCGCGACGCCCCCGCCCACTTGCCCGGCACCGCCATGCCGGCCATTCCCATGACCGACCAGGAAGCCCGCGATGTCACCGCCTACCTCCTCCAGCTCAAGCCTCGCTGAGGCGCTGCGCGGCTGGCCGCCGCCCGTACTCGACCCGGCTGGCCCGTTCTCCCAGTCGGTCACCACGCTGTCCTGGGTGCTGATCGGCCTCGTCACGCTGATCTTCATCGGCGTCTGCGCGGCGCTGTGGGTGGCGCTGTACGGCAGCGCCGAACTGCGCGCCAGGCTCGGCGGCGAGCGCGTGGTGAAGTGGTTCGGCCTCATCATCCCGGCCGGCGTGCTGCTGGTGCTGCTGGTGTGGGGGCTGCTGATGGTGCGCGGCCTCACCACCCTCCAGGGCGACGAGCTGCGCATGCGCGTGTCCGGCAACCTGTACTGGTGGCGCGTGTCCTACCTCGACGCCTCGGGCCGCGAGATCCACGCGGACGCCAACGAACTGCACATCCCGGCGGGCCGGCCCGTCGTCGTGGAGATGGTGTCGGAGGACGTCATCCACAGCTTCTGGGTGCCCCGGCTGGGCGGCAAGATGGACATGATCCCGGGCCGCACCAACCGCCTGAAGCTGCAGGCCGACGAGCCGGGCAGCTACGGCGGGCAATGCGCCGAGTTCTGCGGCGGCGCGCACGCGCTGATGGGCTTCGTCGTCGTCGCGCACGCGCCGGCGGACTGGCAGCGGTGGATGGACGACCGCCTGAAGCCACCGCCCACCCAACTGAGTGTGGAAGCGCTGCGCGGCCAGCAACTGTTCAACGAAGTGGGCTGCGCGGCCTGCCACCGCGTGGCCGGCACCGACGCGCAAGGCATCGCCGGGCCGGACCTCACGCACATCGGCTCGCGCCGCTCGCTGGGCGCCGGCATCCTGCCCAACACGCGCGCCACCCTGATCGGCTGGATCGCCGACAGCCAGTCGATCAAGCCCAACAACCGCATGCCGGCCTACCGCTCGCTCACGGCGGATGAGCTGAACGCACTGGCCTCGTATCTGGAAGCCCGGAAATGACGCAGGCCGCCACCCCCGGCGTGGACGGCGCCGTGCGCGACGTCAGGGCCTCCGAGACCGGCTTCGACACCCGCCTCTACGCGCGCTTCCCCACGCAGGGCGGCCGCCCTTCCGGCGAACTGGAGGCGCTGGAGAAGGTGTGGGAAACGCCCACCGGCTGGCGCGCGTTCAGTGCCGTCAACAACAACTTCGTCGGCTTCCTGTTCATCGTCACGGCGTTCGCCTTCTTTGTGGCGGCGGGCATCCTGGCGCTGGTGATGCGCGTGCAACTGGCAGCACCCATGGCCGACGTGGTGCCACAGGAAACCTACAACCAGCTGTTCACCATGCACGGCTCGGTGATGATGTTCCTGTTCGCCGTGCCGGCCGTCGAAGCCGTCGCCGTCTTGCTGCTGCCGCAGATCATCGGCGCGCGCGACCTGCCCTTCCCTCGGCTGTCGGCCTACTCGTACTGGGCCTATGCCATCGGCGGCACCGTCTTCTTCTGCTCCATCTTCTTCAGCCTGGCGCCGTCGGACGGCTGGTTCATGTACCCGCCGCTCAGCGCGGGCGTGTACTCCAAGGGCATCAACGCCGACTTCTGGCTGCTGGGCATCGGCTTCATCGAGATCAGCGCCATCGCCGGCGCCATCGAGCTCATCGTCGGCGTGCTGCGCACGCGCGCGCCGGGCATGTCACTCGCGAAGATGCCCGTCTACGCCTGGGCCATCCTGATCTTCGGCGTCATGATCATCCTGGCCTTCCCGGCCATGATCATGGTGACCTTCCTGCTGGAGCTGGAACGCGCCTTCAACTGGCCGCTGTTCGACGCCACGCGCGGCGGCGACCCGCTGCTGTACCAGCACCTGTTCTGGTTCTTTGGCCACCCGGACGTCTACATCATCTTCATCCCCGCCTCGGCCATGGTGTCGACCATGATCGTCGCGGTGGCGCAGCACAAGCTCGTGGGCCATGAGCTGGTGGTACTGGCGATGATCGCCACCGGCTTCATCAGCTTCGGCGTGTGGGCGCACCACATGTTCACGGTGGGCTTGCCGGGTGCGTCGGCGGGCTACTTCTCGGCGGCGTCCATGGCGGTGGCGGTGCCGGCCGGCGCGCAGGTGTTCGCGTGGATCTGCACGCTGTCGGCCGGCCGGGTGCAGCGCAACGTGCCCTCGCTGTTCCTGGTCGGCGGCATCCTCATCTTCGTGATGGGCGGGCTCACCGGCGTCATGGTGGGCATGGTCGCTTTCGATGGCCAGGCGCACGACACCTACTTCGTCGTCGCGCACTTCCACTACGTGCTCATGGGCGGCATGGTGTTCCCGCTGCTCGCCGGCTTCTACTACTGGACGCCGATGATCAACGGCCGGCAGTTGTCCGAGCGGATGGGCCGCTGGGTGTTCTGGCTGTGCTTCACCGGCGTGCACGTGAGCTTCCTTCCCATGCACCTCACCGGCCTGATGGGCATGCCACGGCGCGTGGGCGTCTATCTGCCCGGTCGGGCCTGGGACTTGCCCAACCTCGTCTCCACCATCGGCGCCTTCATCATGGCGGCCGGCGTTCTGCTGTTCATCGTGGACGCAGTGCGCTGCTACGGGCGCCACAGCGGCGCGGCCGGCGCCAAGGCGTGCAACGTCTTCAACGGCGGCACGCTGGAATGGCTGTCGGCCGGCAACTACGGCGTGCGCTCCATCCCGGTGGTCAGCCACCTGGAGCCGCTGTGGGCCGATCCGCAACTGGCCGCCGACGTCGAGGCCGGCCGCTACTTCCTGCCCGGTTCGGCCACCGGCCAGCGCGAGACGCTGATCACCAGCCCCACGCGCGCCGAGCCGCAGTACGTGCAGATCATGCCGGGGCCCACCTGGTGGCCGCTGCTGGCCGCCGTGTTCACGGCCGGCGCCTTTCTGTTGCTGACTGTGAAGGCGCTGAGCTTGAGCGCCGCCTGCGCGGTGCTGTCCATCGTGTTCCTGATGCGCTGGGTGTGGAACAACGACCGGCACATGGAGCAGACCAGCGTGGATGCGGGCGGTGGCATCCGGCTGCCCACCTACGTGGCCGGCCCGCAGGCCCACGGCTGGTGGGGCGCCGTTCTGCTGTGCGTCACGCTGGGCATGATCTTCCTGATGGCGATGTTCGGCTACCTGTACCTGAACGGCGCGCACCCGGACTGGTGGCGCGTCGCCGCGCCGCGCGAGACCTTGCTGCCGGGGCTGGCGCTGCTGGGCGTGGCCGCCGGCAGCGCGTACGCCGCGCGGCCGCTGATGGCGCGGCTGAAGCACGGCAGCGGCGCCAGCGCCATGGCGATGGCGCTGAGCGCGCTGTGCCTGTGCGCCGCATTGGTCATCGACGTGCGCGACTGGTGGCAGGCCGGCCTGCGCGGTGATGCCAGCGGCCAGGGCGCGTCGGTCTACGCGATGCTGGCCTGGCACGGCAGCGTCGTCGTGGCGGTGGTGCTGTCGGCCTTCTACTACGCGCTGCGCTGGATGCGCGGGCTGGCCCCCGGCCCGGCCAACAAGACGCTGGAGGCGCTGCGCATCCTGTTTCTCTACGCTGCCATCGAGGGCACGGCAGGCCTGCTGCTGCCGCGTGTTCTGCCGTGAAGTGAAGGGGCCTTGAGCGGGCGCCGCGGCATCGGACAGAGCACCGCGCCGCAGTGGCAGCTGCCGTGGTAGGTCCGCCTCATGGCCGCGCCTCCGGCGCCTGAACTGCCACCAGAAGCTCCACCAGTCGATCCAGGCATTCGGCCCAGCCGCTCGCGTGGCCATCACGTTCCGATGGCGGCAGTCCTGACTGGCGGAAGCGCACGCGCGTGGCGTCGGGACCTTCCTGCAGGAAGTCAACCTCCACCAGTGTCAGTGGGAAATCTTCCCCGGTCCTTTCCCAGGCGAAGGTGAACACCAGGCGTTCGGGTGGCGCGATCTCGCGGTACTGTCCGCCCTGCCAATAGTCGTCTCCGCCCGGCGAACGGATGCAGATGCGCCAACGGCCGCCCGGCCGGAAATCCATCTCGCACGAGGCCATGCTGAAGTCGCGACCCTGCTCGTCGCGCGGCCCCCACCATCGGGCGAGATGCCGAGGCGAGGTCCAGACCTCGAAGGCGAGTGCACGCGGCACCTTCACCACGCGTTCGATCACCACCGACTGCCCACTGGACTGCAGATCAGGCTTTGCGCCCATGAGACTTCTCCTTTTCAGTCACGTTCAATTCGTCGAGGTAGTTGGCCATCCGGTCGAAGCTGTCTTCCCAGAATGGGCGGTAGTGCTCCAGCCATCTCGCAGCCTGCGCCAGCGGCGCGGCCTGCAACCGGCGCGGCCGCCACTGCGAATGACGGCTCTGCTCGACCAGCCCCGCCCGCTCCAAAACCTTCAGATGCTTGGAGATCGACGGCAGGCGCATGTCGAAAGGCGCCGCCAGTTCGTTCACCGTGGCCTCCCCCTGCGACAGCAGCGCCAGCAATGCCCTTCGGGTAGGGTCCGCAAGGGCGGCAAAAGTCAGACTCAGCGGGTCATCGAGCATGGTGTTTGTAGTTTTCCATGTGGCTAATTAGCCTGTAGGCTAAGTAAAGTTCGGATTCCTGTCAACCGGGACGTGGAGAGTGCAAAACACTTTGTCCGCCGCCGAAACAAGGGGCGACGGGCGAGAACCTCATTCACGGTTTCCCGCGACGACATCAGCCCATGCTCCCGAATGGGGAGCGCCTCACGAGGGAGTGCCCGTCCGCTGCCGCATCACCATCGCCTCGATGGTGTCGCGCAGCTCCTGCTTCGCCTGCGTCGGCGTGATGTCTCCCACGGCGGCGGCATAGGACAAGGCGTCGGCGGCGCCTTGCATGGCGCGCAGGCCCGCGGGGGTGATGCCCTTGCCAGGCGCGAAAGGTGCCAGCAGCTCGCGGCATTTGTCGAGGAACACGGTCTCGCTCTCCCGCTTCAGCACCTCCAGCTCGGGGGCGCCCGCCAGCGCGGCACGCACGCCCGGGAGTTCGCGCCCCTGGGCCAGCACGCAGTCCACGTAAGAACCGGCGATCACGGACGCGCGGCTGTCCAGGTTCGGTTCGCTGGCCTGCAGCGCCGCGTCGATGAGTGCGTGTTGCTGCGTGTCGAACTCTTCGTACAGCGCCGCCAGCAAGCCGTTGCGCGTGGCGAAGTGGTCGTACACGACGGGTTTGGCCACGCCCGCCTGCTCCGCCAGCGAGCCCAGGGTCAGTGCGTCGCTGCCCGCCTCACGCACGATGCGCCACGCGGTCTCGATGAGTTGGCGGTAGCGCTCCTGCCGCGGCAGACGCTGCCGGGGGCCGTCGGCGCGAGGAATCCCGCGTTTCTGCATGGTTATGTACCAAACGTAGGTTGATGAATATACTAAAGGTAGCCAAGCAACTTTACCAGCAGGAGCCCAGACATGCATGCCCTCGTCGTCGTCGCACACCCCGAGCCCGGATCGTTCAGCCACCGCGTCGCGCGCCAGGTGGCCGACGGCATCGCCCGGTCCGGCCACACATTCGAGATCGCCGATCTGGCCGCGGAAGGCTTCGACCCCCGATTCACCGCACACGACCACGCCGTTCACAAGGACCTTCTCCCGCCCTCCCCTGATGTCCTGCGCGAGCAGCAGCGCATCGACGGAGCCGACGCGTTGGTGCTGGTGTATCCGGTGTACTGGTGGTCCTTCCCGGCGCTGCTGAAGGGCTGGATCGACCGGGTCTTCTCCAACGGATGGGCTTATGAGGAGCACGCGGACACCGGGCTCGTGAAGCGATTGGGCCATCTGCCGGTGCACCTGGTGGCCATCGGCGGCGCCTCGGAGCGAACCTACGCGCGCCGTGGCTACTTCCAGGCCATGAAGACGCAGATCGATCACGGGATCTTCGACTACTGCGGCGCACGCGTCGCCGCGTCCAGGTTTCTGCTGGCCGGCGAGGACGTGCAGGAACCGGCGCAACTGCAGGCCGCGCAGACCCTGGGTACCGCCGTGTTCTCGGGCAACGGCCCACTGGCGCCGCAGACGGCCAAGGTTCAGGCGTGCGCGTGAGCCACGTCCACGGCCAGTTCGCTGGCCAGGGCCTTCGCGGCGTCCGTGGCGGCCTGCAGCGAATCGCGATGTCGCTGATCGCCGAACTCCTGGTATTCAATGGCCACGTGGTGCATGTCGTGCGCCGCCACGCCGAGGTAATGCGCACAAGTTCGCACGTGCGGCTCAAGATGCTCCCACGCTTCGCGCAGGCCGCCGGCCTGGAACGCGAACTCGCCTGAGGCGGACAGCAGCACCAGCTTCTTGCCAGACAACAGCGGCGACAGCGGCCAGGTCTTCTCCGTGCGATCGAAGTGGAACGTGCGGTTGATGCGGATGACCTGGTCGAACCAGGCCTTCAGCGCGGCGGGCATGCCGTAGTTGTAGCGGGGCGTGGCGATGACCACGATGTCCGCCTGCGCGAGTTCGTCGATGGCGGCGTCCGAGTAGGCCAGCACGGCGCGCTGGTCGGGCGTGCGCTGGTCTTCGGCGGTGAAACAGGCCGCGATCCAGGCTTCGGTGAGCAAGGGCGGGTGCTCGATGCCGACGTCGCGTTCGACGATGGCGTCGCTCGGTCGCAGGGACTGCCAGCGGGCGACGAATGCATGGGCCAGTTGCCGTGACAGGGACCGCTCGCGGCGGGGGCTGGCGTTGATGACAAGTACGTTCATGGGGACTCTCTGGATGGGGGTGGTGGAAACGCCTGGGATCAGGGGCTCACTCATGAGCAGGCCCGAGCAACGCACGCAGGTCGATGCTGTCGGCCATGGCGCGGTAGCCGTCGTCACCGGGATGCAGGTGATCGCCTGAATCGAAGGCCGCGCGCAGGCGGGTCGGGCGGGACGGATCGCGCGCCAGCCGATCGAAATCGACCACGGCATCGAACGCGCCCGCGTGCCGGATCCATTCGTTGAGCTGTTGGCGCAGCGCGTCTTTCTCGGGGCTGAAGTGGCCTTCCAGCGGCGTGCCCTTGAGGGCGTCCTCGAACGGCATGAGGGTGCCGCCAATGACCCGAACGCCCCGCAGGTGCGCCCGCTCCATCAGCTGGCGCAGACCCTGGGTGAGGCTCGCCAGGGACGGGAGCGCCTCGTCGGGCGCGAAGGCGCCCCCCGGCCAGCCGATGTCGTTGGTGCCCAGCAGCACGATGACCGCCCGCACACCCGGGTGTTGCAGCGCATCGCGCTCCAGCCGGGCCAGTGCGCTCTCCCCCATGCCGGGGCGCAGCAGGCGGTTCCCCGAAATGCCGGCGTTCAACACGGCCACGCCCTGCGGGGCGAGGCGGCGCGCCAGAAAGTCGGGCCAGCGCCGATCCGCACCGGGCGTGGACCCGTTGCCGTCGGTGATCGAATCGCCCAGCGCGACCACTGCCACCGGTGCGCTCGCGGCTTCGACCATGACGGCGGAGAGGAAGGCGCGCGTTGCCAGCGTCTCGCCACGCTCGCCGCTTTCAGCGGCTGCGCGCCCGGCGACGTTGCCCGACAGCAGCAGCGTCTGATCGCGCGCGTCCCAATGGAAGCCCGCGAGCGGCGTGCGATCGGGCAGGTAGAGGTCCACCTGCAGGCGCGCGCCCGATGGCACGGCCACGGCGATCGGGTCACTGACCGCCTTCGCGCCCGCCGCGACGGTGATCTCCTTCGCACCCTGGAAGGTGGCGTACGCCCCCGTGCCCGACGCGCCGAACCCGACGTGCGCGCTCGACACCTTCAAGGGTGAATGCCCGTATTCGTTGCTGACCACCAGGCGAAGGCGTTCACCGCCAACGCTGATGCGCAGGTGCTGGCGCAAGGTCACGTCCTGCAACTGCCGGGGCATGCCCAGGGGCAGTGCGAACCCGCTGTCCCACAGAGGCTGGGCGGGCGCGATCCAGCTCGTGGCCCACTGCGCTGGCGCTGCGGAAGCGGTGAATGGCGGGCGGGCAAACGACAGGGCGGCAGCGCCTGCGAGAAGCAGTGCCAGACCGATGCGCGCGACGAGATGTCTCATGGAAATTCCGTGTGGATGGGTGGAAGTGCAGCGACTTTCCGGTATTCCCAATGAGATGCGAAGTGGAGAGAATGGAAGACACCCTCTTCTGAATTGGAATGACTCTATGGACAGGCTCAAGGCCATGGGCGCCTTCGTGCGAGCCGTCGAACTCGGCAGCCTCTCGGCCGCCGCGCGCGAGATGGCGACCACGCAACCGACCGTCAGCAAGCTGGTCGCCTGGTTGGAGCGGGAAGTGGGCGCCAGGCTGCTGGAGCGCGGCAGCCAGCGCGTTCTGCCCACGGAGGAAGGCTCGCGCCTGCTCGTGCACGCGAAGCAGCTGCTGGAGGACTACGAAGAGGCGCTGGCCGACATGGCGAGCGGCGTGCGCGAGCCCCGCGGACTGGTGCGCCTGTCGGCGCCGGTGGCGCTGGGGGAATTGCGTCTCAGCGCCTTGGTGCTGGAGATGTTGTCGACGCTGCCGCAGCTGGAGGTGGAGCTCTTGCTGGAGGACCGCTTCGTCGATCCGGTGGAGGAGCGCATCGACCTGACCCTGCGCATCGGCGGCGTGCTGCCCGCCGATCTCGTCGCGCGCCCACTGGCGGTCTGGCCACGCTACCTGGTGGCCTCGCCCGACTACGTGCGTCGCAAGGGCCGGCCCCGGCGGCCGGGCGACCTGACGGCGCACGAGTACCTGCGCTACGCGGCCAGCGACGAGGTGCTGCACTTGCGCAGCGGCGGCGAGAGCGCCGTGCTGGAACTCGCCTCCCGCTACCGCGTCAACAGCGCGATCGCGTTGCTGGACGCCGTGCAATCGGGCGCGGGCATTTCGCTGCAGCCCTGCTGGATGGTGGACGAGGCCCTGCGCCAGGGCACGCTGGTGCGCCTGCTGCCCCGGTGGACGGGGCCGGCGCAAACGGCGCATGTCGTGCATGCGCCGCGTCGCCGGCTACCGGCCCGCGTGCAGGCCGTGATGGACTACCTGGTGGACGCCGTGCGGCGCTGGTAGTGCGGCTCACTCCACCGCGTAGGGCGTCTCGGGCACGGGCATGTGAAAGCTCGCATTGAGCATGTTCCACGAGCGGATCGCGCCGACCTGGAACGTGAGGTCCGCGATCTGAGCATCACTCAGGTGCTGTCGGATGGTGCGGAAGTCTTCGTCACTCGGCGTTCGATGCGGCACGGCATTCACGGCCTCGGCCCAGTTCAGGGCGGCGCGCTCGGCGTCGCTGAAGAAGCGGGTGGCTTCGCGCCAGCCAGCCACGGCGTTGACGTGGCGCGGCTCCATGCCTTCCTTGAGCAGTTGGGCCCAATGCATGTCGATGCAGAACGCGCAGCCATTGATCTGGCTGATGCGCAGGTTCACGATTTCGCGCAGCCGCATGTCCAGGGTGCGGCCAGCGGCGTGGGAGAACTGTGCGCCGGCGCGGGCGGCGTGGGGGGCAAGTGCGTGGTAATCGAGTCGCGGTGCGGACATGGGAGCTCCTGTGGTGTGAAAAAGGGATGGGAACTCCCCTTAGACGATCCGGCCCATCGGCTTGTGACAGGCCAGCGACCTACCCTCGCGCGAACCCCTCCATTTCTTCATGCAGCACATCCACGAACTGCTGCGCGGCCGGCGACAGTGAGCGCCCCTCCTTCACCAGCACATAGATGTCGCGCGACACCCGGGGCCCAGTCAGCGGACGTGTCACCAGATCCGGGTCGCGCGCGTAGCGCACGTAGGCGGCGGGCATCACCGATGGCCCCATGCCACAGGACGTCATCCACAGCGCGGTAGAAAGCAGGGACACCTCGCGCGCCACGTTGAGGCGGATGCCGGCCTGCGCGGCGGAGTGGTCGATGAGCGGGCGCACGCCAAAGCCGGGGCGCACAGTGGCAATGGGCACGCCGTCCAGGTCCTTCCAGCGCACGGATTTGCGCGCGGCCATGGGGTCGTCCTTGCGCAGCACCACGCTCAAATGGTCACCCATCAGGCGCTGCATCTGCACGCCGTCGTCCGCGCGGTCGGGCGTGCCGATGCCGAAGTCCGCGCGCTCACCGATCAGGCGCGCGACGAACTGGTCGGGCGCGCAGTCGTCCACGTTGACCTGGATGTCCGGGTGGCGCTGCATGAACGCGCGGATCACCGATGGCAGCAGCACCTCCGCCAGGGTTGGCGTGCAGGCCACGGTGACGCGGCCGCGGCGCAGGGTCGACAGGTCGTCGAGCCCTGCGCTCAGCGAGTCGATGTCGCGCAGGACACGCTGTGCGATTTCGATGACGTCGTGCGCGGCGGGCGTGGGCTGCAAGGACCGCGTGGTGCGGTCGAACATGCGCACGCCCAGCTCCTCTTCCATCTGGCGGATCAGCACGCTCACGGCGGACTGCGTGACGTAGAGCTGGGCGGCGGCCGTGGCCAGGCGCCGCAGCTTGTAGACGGCGACGAAGGCGCGCAACTGCTTCAGGGTGAGGCCGGTGAGTCGGGTCTTATTCATGAAGTCATTTTATGGATGGTTGAATACTTATCGATTTACGAAAGTACCGTTCTGGACTTCAATCGCGGCGTGTTTCAAGCAAGCGATGAGTCAACCGATACCACCGAGCGAGTGAAGCTGCCGTGCGGCGCGGCCACTTTGACGGGCCTGCGCCGGCACGGGGTGATGCGCTTTGGCGCGCTGCGATATGCGCAGGCACCCATGGGCCAGTTGCGCTTCGCGCCGCCCGTGCCCGCCAGCCTGCACGGCGAGGTGGACGCCACCGCCACCGGGCCGATCGCACCGCAACTGCCCTCGGCCCTGTCCCGCGTGCTCGGCTCCTGCGAGGCCCCGCAGTCCGAGGACTGCCTGCTCCTGAGCGTGTGGACCCCCGGCACCGACGAACCGACACGCCCCGTGGTGGTGTGGTGCCACGGCGGCGCCTGGCAAAGCGGCGGCGTGCTGAACTGGTATGACGGCGAAGCCCTGGCGCGACGCGGCAACGTGGTGGTGGTGGGCGTCAACGCGCGCCTGGGCCCGCTGGGTTGGCTGCTGGCCGATGGCGGCGTGGCCAACCTCGGCCTGCTGGATCTGGCACTCGCCTTTCAATGGGTGTCGGACCACATCGCGGCGTTCGGCGGCGACGCCACGCGCATCACGGCCATGGGGCAGTCGGCGGGCGGCACCAACGTCGCCGCGCTGCTGGCGCGCGGCGCTTCCACCTTCCAGCGCGCGATTCTGCAGAGCGCGCCCCTGGGCCGGGGCTTTCGCTCGGCCGACGCGGCGCGCTCGCTCGGCCGGACGCTGTTGCGCGCGGCGGGCGTGGCGACGCTGGATCAGGCGCGCAGTCTGTCGGCGCAAGCCCTGCTGCACGCCCAACAGGCGCCAGAAGTGGTGGCCGCCGTGCGCGAACTGGCGGACGGCCACGGCCTGTTCGGCCCCGTGCTCGACGGCGAAACGCTGCCGCCCTTGACACCGCAGGCGGCGGGCCGCGTCGACGTGCTCGCCGGCTGGAACCGCGACGAGATGCGGGCCTTCACCGCCCCCGCCACCACCTCCGGCACCACCTCTGGCACCACGCCCGATGAAGACGAGGCGCAGCGGCGCTTCGCCACGCCCGCGCGCCAATGGGCGGCGCAAGCAACGCAGGCCGGCCGGCAGGCCTGGCTCTATCGCTTCGACGGCGCGCCCGGCATGCCCTTGGGCGCTTGTCACTGCGCGGAACTGCCCTTCGTGTTCGGCACGCTCGACGCCTTTGCATCGGCCCCGATGCTCGGCTCGCTGCACGCCGACGACGCCCGGCGCCTGACCGACGACATGCAAACCGCCTGGCTCGACTTCATCCACAGCCGCGCCCTGCCCTGGGCGCCCGGCCCGCAGGCGCACGTGTTCGCGTGACCACCCACCCCGTTTCCCCTGACCTCCCGAGACCGAGAAAGCCACCATGCGATTGAAAGAAGGCGACCTTCCCCCGAAGGCCGATGAAGAAGAAACCCTGGCGGCGTTCGACCGCGTGATGCCGATCGTGGCCACCGACGCGGAAATCGACGCCGCCGTGCGCGACGCCGACCTGCCCGCGCTGCTGGCGGCCCTGGCCATGCTGACGCAGGACCCGGCGCTGCTGGCCGACGACCTCAAGCCGCCATCGCCGTCGATGACCGCGCGCATCGCGCCGCAGGGCGGCATGTCGGCCGAGCAACAGGCCAAGGCCCGCGCCCTGGCCACACAGGCCTTGATCCGCTACCGCGACGCCGGCTGCCCCGTGGCGCCCACGCCCTCGCCCGAGTGGCTCGACCGCATCGTGCAGTTCCTCATCCGCTCCGGCCACGACGACCTGATGGACCTGTTGCGCCACGAGGTGAACGTGCCCGACGACCAGGGCGCGCCCGGCTGGCACGTGAGCGAGTTTCCGAACGCGGCGGGCGTGAAGGTGGCGGTGGTCGGTTCGGGCTTCGCGGGCATCACCGCGGCCTACCGGCTCAAGCAGGCCGGCCTGGAC
>QFCS01006389.1_pt1 | contig 18286 bp, 24 predicted proteins | sample 3576561 | NCBI WGS metagenome assembly QFCS01 | reverse complement strand
TACATGCAGATTGAGGGCATGGCAGCCCTCGCCACACCAATCATTGAGGAGGTTCAGCCGCTACAGATTACACCCAAGGTCGCCTGAAAATGCAGCCCGATGGCCACACCCGAATTTACACCACATTGACGGACGCGACCAATTGATGGACCAATCTGCGCTTGCACCCTTTCTCGCAAGGTGCGTTCAATCCGCCGGACAATCAGGGTGTCAAAGAGTGGAGGTGGAGGCGGCGGTGCGAGCAATTCCGCTCGCCCGAAAGGTTACGCCTCATGCTCACCGACAGCGAACGCTTCGCCTTCACAGCCCGGCGCATTCACGGCTTTGCCAGCACCGGTAATGCCTATGACGCGACCCAGACCGATGATCGGATCTCCAGCGGCGACACGCTGCTGATCCTGCCCGAGGGCGTTGTCGGCGTGGCCCATTGCTGGCCCTTCGCCGTCACGCAAATGACGGGCAAACTCCACGGCGTTCAGCCGAAGGCGCATGAAGCGCTGGGCGATTTCGCTGCTGCTTTCAACATCAACACCGCCGACATCGAAGCCGCCATTGCGCTTGCCATGGCGCTCGGCTTCGCCATCGATCCCGCGCTGGCCGCGCTCATCGCGCCCATCGCCTGACGCCCATCCACCGGAGAACCATCATGCTGACCACCGCTACGCCGGCGGGCGCTGACGCGCGCCTGGAACAGATTGCCCGGCTCAATGACCGCACCCGCCTTGGCCTCGACCGCAGCGCTCGCGTAGTCATCACCCGCAATTGCCTCGAACGCCTGGCTGAGGCCGAAGGGGCGCCCGAGGAGACCATTGTCCTGCAAGCCCGCCTGATGGCGGCCTTTCGGCATTGCACCTTCTCGGAAGACAGCCCCGAGCGGGACTTTGCCGCTATCGAGTTTCTCGGCCGCAAGGTGTGGATGAAGATCGATTATTACGACGCGGCGATGGAGTTCGGCTCGGAGGATCCTGCCGATGCCTCGATCACCACGCGGGTGATGACCATCCTGCTTCCCGAGGATTACTGATGTGCGGGCAGCTTGTCGTTGACCGCGCCCACGAAAGGTTCGGCGCCGAGGTCACCATCGCCGACCTCGCGCGCCATTCCTTTCCCGACTTCAACTGCAACATCGTCCACATCTACGAGGTCTGGGCGCGACTTGAGGAGGACTGGCGTTTCGAGCTCGATCGCGATGCCAGCACGTTGGAATATGCCACGGGTGTATCGGCGCGCTTCAAGGACGGCTCGACCCTCCACATCAGCGCCTGGGCCGATTGCTGCGACGGCTCTGGCTGCCGCCATTGCCGCGGCTGAGCCTATCCTTTCAGGAGCCTTCGATCATGCGCTTTCAACCCACCGCTGAGACGCTGGCCATCGTCGCCCGCCTCGGAGGTCATTGGAATGGTCGCTATGCGCTGGTGCCGTGCCCGGCGCATGAGGATCGCACGCCTAGCCTGTCGATTCGGCAAGGGCGGCATTCGATCCTCGTCCATTGCTTTGCCGGATGCGATGGCGCGGATGTCATGCGGGCCGTCCGGCATGTGCTGGGGCATAAAGTCGGCAGCCAGCGGGCCTTGCCCGTGCCAGCCAATGACCGGCCCGCGCCGTTTCAGCACCTATGGTCCGAAGGGGTGGCGATCGAGGGGACACTGGCTCACCGCTATCTGTTCGAGATCCGGGGCATCAGCTTGAAGCCGCCTGATGTGCGGTTTCACGCTGCTTGCCCGATGGGGCGCGGCCCATCGCCCAGACGCCTGCCAGCCTTGCTGGTCGGCGTCTTCCGAGCGCAGCGCCTGATTGCCATTCAACGCTTGTTTCTGGACCCTGCAACTGGCCAGCGCACGCATCGCATGATGCTGGGCAACTCGCGTGGCGGAACCTGGCCTGCCAGCTTCGCGGGCGACACCATGCGTATCGCGGAGGGTTTTGAGACAGCCTGCGCCTATCGCCAACTTACAGGCCGCGAGGCTGGCACCTGCTTTGGTCTGCGCAACTATGCTGGCTTCGCCGTCGGTTCTGGCATCCGGCAGGTCGTCCTCCTGCCTGACAACGATCAAGAGGGAATGCAGGCGGCAGGCGCTGCGATCGCGGCGCGGCAATCGCCCCAGCAGCCCTCCAGGCTTGAGCGCTGCCCTTCTGGTTTCAACGATTGGGCGGATGCGCTTCGTCTGGGTGGCGGAGCCAGGACTGCGGCCTGACCATCAAGTCAAATTTGCCGCTGGCGGTAATCGCCGCGGCAGGCACGCATGGCTTTGCCGATGGCTTTGTTGGTCGCCTCAAGGTCGAAACGCTCTGGATTAAACTTCTTGCCGGCCCAGAGACGCATGGCTTTGTGCTCTTCATGCTCGGGGTCAAGCCATGCCTCCAAAAAGTCGGCATAGCCGGGGTATCCGCCCACATCTTCTGGCGGGCCTGCCCGCTCGCCGGTGGTGCAGCGCGGATACTTGACGCCGTCTTCCTGCTCGGCCCGGCACAATACGAGCTTGTGCTGCCAATCGTCGCCAAAGTCGTACTGGTAGGTGATCGTGAGTGTCGCATCGACCTCATAGGGAAAGGTCAGATCCTTGAGCTGGACTTCGGTCGCCTCGAACACCCGAGGGCCGTAGGAGGAATCCTCGATGGCCTCGGGCGCGCCGATGGTCAGGCCCCCGACATGGAACTGATGCAGGTGGCTGTCGGTCCACCCGAAGGCTGCCTGCAACACCTCGTGAAGCTGCGCAAAATTGAGATCACTAGGCAATTCCAGCGTGCGAGTGATCTCGGGCTCGATGCCGACAATCCGGGCTTCGACGCGAATGATGTAGGCGTAGGGATCATAAGGCTTGGACATAACTCAACATTGCCTGTGGCTGGCCATTGCTGCAAGCATGATGCGCAGCAAGCGCAGACCATAGAAAATACGCCCCTTTTGGCCTAATCTGAAAAACTATGGAACCCGACCGCCCCCTATCTCCACTGACTTGGCATCGCGGACCGAGATCGCAGTTCAATCTCGATCACGACCATGGACTTTATGCGCTGTTCTTACGCAACGGTGCTGAACTGAAAGGCATCACCCCCGGTGAAGAGGGCTTGCTCTACATCGGTCTTGCAGCGAACCGTAAGGGCCTCAAAGGTCGCTGCCATTTCAATGCGTCGACACGAAATCACTCTCCGCGAAAGAGCTTGGCGGTTCTGCTCATGGAGAAATTGACGCTCGAGCCTGTCTTGGTAGTGAAGCCCGCTTCTCGAAACACCTGGAGCTTGGCGCCGGCCTCCGAGCAACGGCTGACGGCTTGGATGCTGGAGAACCTGGAACTGGCGCCTTACCACTGCTCTTACCCGGAGCCCCTCGAGACAGAATTGATCGGGCGCTTTGCCCCACCGCTTAATCTCGCCAATTGTTTGCAATCGGCGCAACATCAGCGGATCTCGGCTGCCCGTGCCGATGTGCTCGCGAGGCTGGAGGGCGTAGCCCATCCTTTATCTGCTAATGAGCCAACATCAGGCTCGCCTATCAGCATGCCGATTCAGGCCGAGCGGCGCCCATCGCCAATTCGTTCGAGCCTGGACAGTGCCGAGGCCATTGCTGCTCACTTCGGGCTTAACCCCAAGACATACCGGCAACGCCTCCGCCAGGACATTGCATGGTATCAGAAGCCTCAAGTCTGGGCGTTTTCTCCGGGTAGCCAGGAATGGCACGATATGATCGCGGTAGCCGAGAGCATGGCCGGGCGATCTCGTTGAAGTCCTTGGCGGCAATCAGCAGGTACCAAAGGCGAGAGGGAAATGGCTGGGTGAACCCGAAAGGAGCCCAAGACCCATGTTCACCGTTCCCGAACTACCCGCGCCGGGCTCGCTTGCCGATCCCGGCTTTCTGGCCAGCGCCGCTGGCGAAAGTTGGATCGGGGCGCTGGCCGAGAAATTCCCGCACACTCGCTACTGGCGGGATCGATCCGATTGCTGGTCGCTCAAAAGCCTCAACGCCTTGGCTGCGAAGATCATCGATGCCCGCTATGACGGCAATGCCGTCGAGGAGGTCATGGAGGCCGAGTTCCCGCCCGCGGAGTTCGGCCAGACCTGGTATCACGAGGTCGCGCCCCAGTTGCGCTCGAACCTCGCAGAGGCTGGGCTGGATGACGATGACGATGCCATCGACGCCGTCCGCTATGCTTGGGAAGATCACGCCGCCGAGCGTGATGACAGCAGCGTGGCCGATCTCTTCGCCAGCTATGACCGGTGCGAATTGCTGTTCCGCTTCAGCGCCGAGCGCTGGCTCGATGATGCTCTGGTCTTCTCGCACCGCCCATGGCCCGAGACGAGCGAGCTGGCCATCACCGCCAATCTGCAATTCGCGCTGAACAACCTCGGCTACACTATCGGCGAGTTCCGCAAGGCCAGCGGCAACCGCCATCCGGCTCACAGCGCCTTGCCGCGCAACGCAAGGCGGCGGCGCACGCCGATCATCAGCCACGAGCAGCTTGCCGAAATCATCGACAATGCCTGCTCGACCTCATTCCTCTTCTGCCTCTACGCAATCGTGCCGATCCCGGAGCTGATTGCGCTCGACCTCAGCCGCCCCGTGACCTTCGAGAAATGCTGGGTGGCAACAATGGACCCGACCAATGGCACCTTCTTCGACGTGTCGGCCAACGGGCCGGTGACCGTGAAACCGGAGGACGGGCGCTTCCTGTCCGGCGGACATCTGCGCTGGTCGCCAGAGAACATTTGCGGGCTGCACACGCCCCACTATTATGCGCCCATTTCCAATCAATGAGCTTCAGGAATTTCAATAATCGTCTTCGTCGCTGCTCATTGCGTCGTTGAATTGCTCGACAATCGCCTCGGGGTCATTGTCCGCGTATCGTGTCTCAATCAGATCGATAATGTCGTCTGGATTGACACAGGCGTGCTGATTCTCAACCTCAATGACTTTGCCAAATGAAATGAGCGCAGGGGCAGGGTTGCTAAGTTGTGCCTTTTCTGCCCTCAATAGTACGTATAAGGCAGGGCCAGGTTCATTTAAGCTATTGATAAAATGTGAGGGATATGGATCATCCCGTTCGGCAAGCTCCTGGACATACTGTTCGAGAGATTGCTCTGGAGGGGGCGAATCTGGGCTTGATGCAGTCACTACGATACCCTTTGTTTCTTATATGGAACACAGTTCCATCGATAAGTGCTTTAGTTCCGGCCTGTTTCTAGACCAGTCATTGGGCTGCTATCTTGTCGTTCCAAGTTTCACTTGGCAATCAGAAACAGCCATAAAATCAGCCCGCGAGTGAAGCGGATGGAGGATGAGTGTCATGGGCGCAGGCGCCCAGAGACGCATCCAACCCTGCGGCCCACTGGAATGTAAGACGGGGCCCTTGCTAAGAGCCCGCCCCGAAAGTTGTTGAGCAATACCAGTATGTTGTGATTCACGCCTCTTTGCGAAGAGATGGAGTGAACGATGGCATGGACTGGTATTGCCCGGCAGGAGCATAGCCGAAAAGGATTGCGTTATTCCAGCGATATGACCGACCGGGAGTGGGCTTTGGCAGCGCCGTTCATCCCTGCGGCCAAGCGGGGAGGTCGGCGCCGGACAACAAACATGCGCGAAGTCCTGAACGCCTTGCTCTACATTGCGGCGAGCGGTTGCGCGTGGCGGCTTCTGCCCAAATGCTTTCCGCCGGTTTCGACGGTCCAACGCTACTTCTACGTCTGGCGCAACGCAGGCTTGCTCGAGGCGATGAACACGGTACTGGTCATGAACCTGCGCGAGATCGAAGGACGCGAGGCAAGCCCAAGTGCCGGTGTGGTCGACAGCCAGTCGGTCAAAACCACCGAAAGTGGTGGCCCTTGCGGCTATGACGCAGGCAAGAAGATCAAGGGCCGCAAGCGGCACATCCTGACCGACACCTGCGGCTTCCTCATCTTCATTCTCGTGCATACCGCCGATATTCAGGACCGCGATGGCGCCGTCGATGTGCTCAAGGCCGTGCGGCGGCGCTTCCCCTGGCTGCGCCATGTCTTTGCCGATGGCGGCTATGCGGGCGACAAACTCCGCGATGCCATCGCCGGTTCGGGCCAGTGGACGATCGAGATCATCAAGCGGTCCGACAAGGCCAGGGGTTTTCAGGTTCTGCCGCGCCGCTGGGTAGTCGAGCGCACCTTCGCATGGCTCGGTCGATGCCGCCGCTTGGCCAAGGATTGGGAAACAACCATCGCCTCGTCCACCGCCTGGGCCACAATCGCCTCCATCCGCATGCTCACCCGCAGAACCGCAAGATATTGCTACGCTTGGTGATCTTTCGAGTCAGGCACTAAAGGAAAACCTGCATGAACATCGGCACCATTCGCGCTAACGATCGCGGCGCGCTGACCGGCAGCATCACCACGCTCACCGTTGCCATGAGCTTCGGCCTGCGCGGCGTTACCTCGTACCATCCCAATGCCCCGCTTTACGAAATCTACACGCGCAGCCCAGCGGGCGCCGCCGTCCAGATCGGCGCGCTGTGGGAGCAGACCTCGAAGACGACCGGCGAATGCTTCCTGCAAGGCCGGATCGATGATCCTTCGATGGCGCGGCCGCTGCCGATCAGCGCCTTTCGCCAGAGCGACGGCAGCTACAGCGTCGCCTGGCTGCGCCCCCAGCGCCGTTCCGGCTTTCGTGTGTCGGCCTCGGCGAACGACAATCCCACTTATCTCGACGCGGCCTGACGGCTTGGCTGCGAAGCCTCGGGCGATGTTCGCTCGGGGGCATCATTCTCCTGCCTGCGGCGCTTGGCGTCATGTCGGGTTGCAGGCCTTGCTCGGCTCCGTCGGCGCGGCGCTGGGCGGCCACCGGGCGGGGAGGAGTTGAGGGGATTGAGGATGGGTGTCTGGGGCCAAGGGGCCAAAGACGCGAACCAACCTTCGGCACCCAGGACGCAAGAGGGTGTCGGGCCAGAGGAGAATACGGCCATGAATATCGGTGAACTGAAGCTCAACGGCGCTGGCGTTTACATGGGCAAGATCCAGACCGCTACGCTCGACCTCGTGGTGGGCTTGCGCCCGGTCAATTCCAGCAACGCCGCCGCCCCCAAGTATGACGTGATGGTCCGCGCCAAGAATGGCCAGTTCATCCCCGTCGGTGGCCTGTGGGAGAAGACCGCGAACAATGGCGGTGACACCTTCCTTCAGGGCCAGATCGATGATCCCAGCTTTGAAGCCCCGCTGTCGATCGCGCTCTTCTCGCAAGCCGATGGCGCGCTCAACATCGCCTGGTCGCGCCCGCGTCGTCGGGCGGAGGCTGGCTTCGCCGAAACGGCCGTGATGGGCGCAGCCAATGATGGCTTTGCCGCCGGTGCGGATGACCGCCGCGACGCTTCGCCCTTCGGCGATCTCGAACCGGGTTTTGCCAAGGCGGCCTGACGCCAACCTCCAGGATGCTTGTTCCTATGGGCGGCCCGTCTCACGACGGGTCGCCTATTTTCGTTCAATGCTCGGTGGGATCTTCGAGGTCGGGGCGAACCAGATCGACATGGCTGACGCCCAGCGCCAAGGACAGCTCATAGAGCGTGATGACGGTCGGATTGCGCCGTCCACGCTCCAAGCTGCTGAGATATTGCTGGCTGAAGCCAGAACGCTCCTCGACCTGCTCCTGAGTCAGACCTTGATCCCGACGCAGGCGCGCGAAATTCCGGCCAACCAGTTTACGCATGTCCATGCATGCAAGGATCGCGATTTACACACTTTGAGTTTATCAACTATAATATGTAATCAAGCCTCTCTGGGCATTTCGTCTCATCACGGGCCGACGATCATCATCAGCTCCGCTTGCGCAAGTTTTGTCACGCTTGTCTGATAACCGGTGTTTCCTCGACCGATCTGCCAAAGGCATCCTTCAATGACCGATCATCTTCAATCGCTTGACCGGGACGAGTATCAGGCGATTACCGCGACACTGGCCGAGATCAAGGCACGGCTCTTGGACGCCGGAGATCTGCTGGCAGCCATGCACATCGATCATGCTCTGCAATGCCTTGATCCCGAAAACCCCCTCAACCAGCAGGCTGCCGCTCAGGCCTGAACGATCAGCACTCAGCTTATACGCCTGTTGTGGCGGGTCCGCTTCGTCTCGAATGAGTGCAGCATCGCCGGTGACAACCAGTCGCCCTGCGGTGGCTGGCGAACGCCTGCCGGACTCTACGCCGTGGGTGTAATCCTGTGGGTCGGAGCCAAGCCATGCTCTGGACCTCTTGCCTGGCGACCATGAAACGGTGGCATGAAGCGAGTGCGGGCAAGCAGGCCCTTGGCAGCGCCAAGCAAGGCACCTGATTTCAGGGCGGCCCGACAGCCAAACACAACCTTGGTCGAACATCTCCGGGCAATCTGACCGGCAAGCCATCCCGCCAGAAAAGGGATGAACACTACGCCCGCGCGGGACCGTCGCAACCCCCAATTGTCGACCGAGTTACCTCCCTGCGGTCGGCGCCCGCACCACTCGAAAAATGGAGGTTTCCCTGCGCTGCGCTCCGGTGCGGCGGCCCCTCAATCGCGGGCTGCGCTTCAGTTCATCCCGGCGGGAAAGGCTCGCCGGTAAGATCTGGAGACATCGAAATGAACAAGGTTTTCCTGTCCGGCCGCATCACCTCCGACATCAGCCGCTTCGGCACCGACAGCAAGGGCGGCGTCAGCTTCACCCTCGTCACCAGCAGGCCGGTCATCAAGGACGGCCAGGTCGTCAAGGGCGACGATGGCTACGCCGAAACCTACGACCAGTTCCACACCATCAAGGCCTTCAACGGCCTCGGCAAGTCGATCGCCAACCACAAGAAGAAGGGCGACAAGCTGATTGTCACCGGGGAGATCCGCTACACCAGGAACGAGAAGGACGGGCGGACCTACTACAACACCGAGATCGTCGCTGACGAGATCGAGTTCATCTGACCCAGACGGGCGGGCCGCCCCAGCGATTTCGCAGAAATCGCGAAACAATGGCGGGCCGCCCCCAAAAATCGGACAAGCACCTTTCGGGAGCAAGCCCATGTTTTACACCTCGGCCTTCGATGAATTCGCCTGCGTCCCCTGCGGCATCACCGTCACCAACCCCGCCATGGTCGCCCGCATCCGGGCGCAATCGGCTCATCTCACCGATTACGATATCGCCGCGCATCTCGGCAACGCCATAGCCTCGTCCACCGACGCCGCGCACGGCCTCGCCTGGGAACAGAGCCAGTTCGGCGAAGCTCGCGCCGAAACCCTTGTCGATGCGGAATATTTCGACGACCTGGTCGCCGCCTGGAGCCTGGTGGCCAGCGAGCGCGGGATCGACAGCCTCGACGGTTTGCTCATCGATGTGGTGGTGCATTGAATGCTGATCGGTTGGGCACCGACAGGTGCCCAACCTACTTCCGTGACGGCGTTGCCACACCTTGTTCGAGATGTCCTCGCCGAGCTCCAGAGATTTGCGAACGCCTATCCCAGCTTGCGCGTGACCCGAAACATGCCATGTTCAACCGCTGCATCTGGAGGGTATTATGGAACCGCAATGGCTAACCTTTGGCAAGCGACTTCAAGCCATCGCATCGACGGGGATCCATTACTCACGTGATGAGTTCGACCGAGAGCGGTATGAAGAGATCGCTCAGATTGCCAATGAAATGCTTGCCACGCTGGGCAATGTTCCAGTCGAGCGGATCGAGGGGCTGGTTTCGGATTTCGCGCGAGGCTACGCGACACCGAAAGTTGATGTTCGCGGCGCGGTGATTGAAGATGATTCAATTCTCCTGGTCCGCGAACGTAGCGATGGGTTGTGGACCTTGCCCGGCGGTTTCGCCGATGTTGGCCTTTCCCCCGCTCGAAATGTCGAGAAGGAAATTCTCGAGGAGGCAGGGCTGCAAGTTGCCGCGCGAAGGCTCTATGGTGTGCGGCACAAGGCCGGATTGGGCTATCCGCCGGATGTTCGCGATTTTTACAAGATGTTTTTCCTGTGCGATCGGAATGGCTACGGCGATACCCGGCCGGGCGCGGAAACCGTTGAGGCTCGCTTCTTCGCCATTGACGATTTGCCACCACTCTCGCGGGCGCGGACCATCGAGAGCGATATAGCAGCAGCCTTTGCGTTCTCAGCGGATGCGGCGAGGCCGGCATTTTTCGACTAATAGCGGCAAGGCGTGAATGTCACTAGGCGCCTGCCCGCGCCCGCGCCTGCGGCACGGTCACCGCGCTCTATTCCGCCCGCAGGCGGGCTCCACCGAGCCCCGTTTGGGTCTCGGCCCATTCGGGTGACGATCGACTGGCGCGGGGCGCTTGGGGCACCGTAGCGTACCCCTGAAACCAACAATCTCTCTCTCTCGTAGTCCGAGTCTGGCAAGCTGGCCGGGCGCTTGTGCAAGGATGCGCGGTGCCCCCAATTTTGCGGCGGGCCAGCCCACCACAAAATCGGCTCCCCCACGCCCCGCTGGCGCGGCGTCAACCGGGGTCTGGCAGCGCTTTGTGGTCGCATCGCTGATGCCAAAAACCGGTTCCCACTTTTTGGCGCGATGCTCCGGCGCAGCCAGCTTCCCGGCCAACGTCCCTGACAAGCTGGTCCAGCTCGCCCCCTGACCTCCCGTCATCACGAGGATGACGAACAAGAAGCCTTCTGGAGGTCACCATGACGCAAGCATTCGCCAATTTCGAAGCCCTCTCTGCCTTCTACCGTGAGCAGATCGAAGTCCCCGGCTTTGACACTGCCTTCACCGAGCAAGGCAGCATGGCGCAACTCTCGGTTCACGACGAACCCGCCGCCACCGACATGCCCGACCCGCAGGCCGCGCGCGGCGCGATGGAAATGGTCATCGGCACCGTCTTCGATCTCTTCCGCGGCACCCGCATGGAGGAATTCGGCCAGGACATCGTATGGGGCATCGTCAACAGCTTCCACGTCACCTCCCAGCGCATCGAGAAGCGGGAGGACGAAGCCACCAGGAAGCTGGGCGACATGGCCCGCGCCTTTGACCCTTCCGAAATCTACGCCGTCGAACTGGAAGAAACCCAGCGCATCGCCCAGACCCTGATGGACTGCCGCGAGGCGATGGAGGCCATGCGCGACTACGCCGGCGAGATCTACCGTGTCGAAACCGGCCGCCCGTTCTCGACCGTCAAAGGCACCCGCGTTTCCTCCGGCCTGACCGCCAGCCAGATCGAGGCCCGCGATTTCCTCGCCGCCCGCGCTGCCAAGCGCCGCGAAGACCACGCGCCCACTGGCCCGGTGGTGATCTTCTCCGGCGGCACCGACTGGCACGACCACGAACTTCTCTGGCAGGCTCTTGATGAAACCCACGCCCGCGTGCCCCACATGCTCCTCGCCACCACCGCCCAGCACAAGGGTTGCGACCAGATCGCTCACGCCTGGGCTGCCGCGCGCGGCGTCAAGACCGTCCGCTTCACCCTCAACCGGGCACTGGGCAAGCGCGCAGGCTTCGTTCGCAACGAACAACTGCTGAATTTGAAACCGGTCCACGCCATCATCTGCGAAGGTTCGGGCCTCCAGTCCAACCTCTTGAGCCGCGTGCGTGAGGCAAACCTGCCCCATCACGCTTTCGCCCAGCGTCACCAGCGCGCCGCTGCCTGACGTTTCGCCAGTAATCCGGGGGAGGGCGCCGCATCAGCGGCGTCCTCCTTCTCTTTTTCCGATGGCAGGAGGCACGCGGACGTAGGGGCGGGGCAAGCCCCACCCCGGGCCCACGCGCCTGATCGTGCGATCAAAGCAGCAGGACAGGGACCCGGGAAAGGCCTTTGGCGCGTTTGGCCAGTTTACGGTCAAAGGTCACAAATTCGCGGCAATGACCAGACCTTGCCAGATGGAGAGCATCGGCAAAATCCATGCCTTGTTCCAGTCCTTCAAGCGCCATGGCAACCTGTTCCGGCTCTTCCATGGTCAGGCCCGGAAGCCCGCCCAGCGCGCGCAAGGCGTCCACGATCTGCGGAGCGGTAAAGTCATATCCGGCACGCAATACCCATTCTGTCTCAAGCACAACACTCACGCCCAGAAACGTCTCTCCACCCAACACAATCTGGCGGGCGGCTTGAGCCTGATCAGCATCGTCAGCCACCAGCAGGCGCACCACGACATTGGTATCAATCGCGCGCACGCCGTTTGGCCTCCTCGGCAATCACGGCATTCATATCGTCAACCGACAAAGCAGGCTTGCTGGAATGCAACCTGCCAAAAACATCCTCGATGCTGGTTGTCGCGAAAACCGGCATGGATTTTAGCAGAACCCCGTCGGGCGTATCCTCGACGATCAGCTTGGTACCAGCGGACCAATACCGCTGGTCACGGATCGCCTTGGGCAGAATAACCTGCCCCTTGGTGGACACGGTGGTCGTAATCCGATCCTGTATGCCCATGGCATTATCCCTTGGTAAGACGAAAGTAAGATAGATGATCTTGCCCCATTCCGCAAGCCACCTGAACTCTTGTCGAGGGCCAGAGGTCTATCCGTGCGGCGCGCCTGATCCAAATCTACTGGTGATGAGGCTGGCCACAAACCCACATTTGCGGTAATGATGCTTTGTTGTAGCCGCCAAGAGGTCGTCATGAGCCGCCTGACCATCGACATCACCAGTCAACAGCATCAGAGCCTGAAGGCGCTGGCTGCCCTGCAAGGCAAGACGATCAAGCAATATGCGCTCGAGCGTCTGTTCCCCGCTGATGCGAGTGGCGATCAGGCTTGGCGCGAATTGCAGACGCTGCTGGGCGAACGCATCGAGCAAGGTTTGGCTGGTCAGACCTCGGCCTTGAGCATCAGTACCATCGTCGATGAGGAACTGGGCACGAGCCAAGCCTCTTGAGCCACGGTTACGTCCTGACAGCGGCGGCCGAGGCTGATGTCCGGTCGATCGTCCGCTACACCCGCCAGCATTGGGGCGATGCGCAAGTTCGCGCCTATATGGCCAAGCTCGAGCAAGGCATCGCTCGTCTCGCGCAAGGCTTGGGCTCCTACCGTGACATGAGCGATATGCATCCCGGCCTGTGGATGGCCCGCTGCGAGCATCACTATGCCTTCTGCCTTAAGCGCGACATCGATCCACCGCTGATTGTCGCCATCCTGCACGAGCGGATGGACCTCATTCAACGGCTCGGTGACCGGCTGTCCTTGGTCTGAATTGCCATGATGCGGATGGCTGGTCGGCGCCTAGGCCGCAGCCAGGAACCCGGTGACCAGCAGACATCCTCAAGCGTCCACGGACAATCTTGAATGCCCAGTTCCTGATGGAATTTTGGGCACACCGAACGCGGCTCAACCGCTCGGAGAAGGGGCGGTCTGGGATAGATAAGTTATATGAAATCAATGATATGGTCAGGTTATTCCGCCTCTGGAATAGCAAAAATGCGAATTCCGTCGGTGGAATATTAGGCCTTGAGCAGGCCTATGCCGAGGCTCTCATCTAATAAGTCATTGATATATATTTTAATTGTTATTCCGTCGGCGGAATGGCCCTCCAGCCCACATTCCACCTCCGGAAGGCCACGCGCTTGCGCAAGGCCCTCCAGTAAGCTAAACATCGCCTCGCGATAACCGGACCAGGCTTCTCCTAGTGAGGAGCCGTTGTGACCAAACTGATCCAATGCGGCCTGAGCGTCAGCCCGCCGCAATACGAGCGCATCAAGCGGCTCGCCCAGCAGCATGGCCGTCGTCAGTCCGAGTGTGTTCGCTCGATGATCGACTTTGCCTTGCCGCTCTTTGAGCTTGGCCAGAAGATCGACTTCGCCCGCCTTGTCACCATGCTCGAGTTCAACACGCTCGCGCTCGACACCCTGGTGCAGCGGGCTGCGCCCGAAGAGGCGGACCGCCTGCTCGACCTCGCCATCGAACATGCGCAGACCTACCATGGCGCGTGATGGCGACATCCGTTTCGACCGGCGCCCGGTGGCCGTCGAGCATGAATCGGCGCGCGGCGAGATCGTCCGCAACGTTGGGGCCTTCACCCGTGGTTCGCAGCTTATCCGCCTGCGCTACATGATGATGATGGAGGGCCTGCGCTGGCCGATCCTGGCAGCGGTCCTCAGCTTCAGCCTGCTGCTTGTCCTGCTGCTGGCCCTGCTCATGCGCGAGCATGAGGTTCAGCTCGTCGAAATGCGGCTCTTCGCCGACTTTTGGAATCTGGTCGATCTCGACCCTGGCCACAGCGTCAACCTGACTTTGCCGGACGACAGCGTGGTGCCGATGACTATCGGCGACGTGCCTGACTATCCCGATGTCGCGCAGGCCTGGACCAAATTCATGCGCTGCATGATTGTGGCTTTGGCCGGTTCGCTGTTTTTTAGCGGCCCGCTGGCGACATGGTTCGTGCGTCTGTCGCAGAAGATTGGCGTCGACATCTTGAAGGAGCGCCACGAGCGCGGTGCCATGCTGGTCAGCGCCGCAGAACTGGCGGGCGAGATCGATGCGCACAATGCCGCCGAATTCGCCGCCGAATTGGCCGAGCGCTACCCCACCATGGCAGCCGACCGTGTCGCTCGCGCCACCATTACCGAGCGCGTCGCGTTGGGGCTGCATGTGCCCTATGCCATGGCAGGGATCGCCTATCCCTGGCGGCTTGAGCAGACCCACGCCATGCTTATCGGCACCACCGGCGCGGGCAAAACGACGCAGCTTCGCAAGCTGGTGACCGAGGCGCGGGAGCGCGGCCAGCGCTGCGTGGTCTTTGACCTCACGGGTGCCTTTGTCGAAGCCTTTTACGAGGAAGGCCGCGACCACATCCTCAACCCAATGGACCAGCGCTGCCCACCTTGGACCATCTTCAACGATTGCCAGAACTACGCAGATTACATCTCGGCCGCCGCCGCGCTGATCCCCAGCGATGGTGGCAATGCCGAGCCTTTCTGGGCCATGGCGGCGCGCACGCTGTTTGTCGAAATGTGCGTGAAACTCGCGGCCTCTGGCGAGACCACCAATGGCGCGATTGCCCATCACCTCATGTCGGCTGACCTCAAGGCCGTTCACGCCAAGCTCGCCAACACCATCGCGAGCCCGCTGACTGCCACTGAGGCCGCGCGCATGGCGGAATCCATCCGCGCCGTGTTCAACACCAATGCGCAAGCGATCCGATTTCTGCCTGATCCAGTGCCGGGCGAGCGGCCACCGTTCTCGATCCGGCGCTGGGTGCAAGAGGAGCCGGTTCCAGGCTCGATCCTGTTCATCACCTCGACCCATACCGATCTGACGCTCAACCGCGCGCTTCTCACCCTCTGGATGGATCTGGCGGTCAATGCGCTGATGGGCATGCCGCGCACCCGTGATCTGCGGATGTGGTATCTCTTCGACGAGGTCCACGCGCTCCACCGGATGCCAGCGATCGAGCATGGCTTGCAGACCGCCCGCGGCTTTGGCGGGGCCTTCGTGCTGGGGATGCACAGCTTTGACAAGCTCGCAGAAACCTATGGCGAGGAAGGCGCGATCAACCTTGCCTCTTTGGCGCGCACCAAGCTGATCCTTGCCACCGCTGACAAAAACACCGCCGAGGTTTGCTCAAACTTCATCGGCTTCCGCGAGGTGCGGGAGACCGATGAGGCCTATTCGATCGGCGCGAGCCGATCGCGTGATGCGGCCACGATCACACCGCGCACCGAGGTCAAGCCGCTCGTCATCCCCGACGACATCATGAACCTGCCGTCCCTCCACGGCTATGTGAAGTTTCCCGAAGGCTTTCCGGCCGCACGCATCCGCCTTGTCTGGCGCGACTATCCCAAAATCGCCGAACCCTTCCTGCGCAAGACCGACATGCAATTGGCTGCCTACGCACCGCCGGGAGAAGGCGATGAAGAAGCTACGGGCGGTGATGGCGGGCCGGCACCTGTCGTTGGGGCAGCCGAGCAGGCGATGACCGAGCCGGAGACCGAACAAGATGCTCGGCAAGAGAATGGTGAGCGCCAGCCAACCGATGCTATTGATCCGCGCGAGATGACCTCGGCGGAGGTCCAGGCCGACACACGCGCTGAAGGGAAATCCCAGACCAAGGCTGAGGACGATGCGGCGGCCAATGCCAAAGATGCTGGCCATCTGCGCGGAAGTTTGCGCCGCCCAAGATCTGCCCCGATGCGGGAGGGCTCCGGCCCAGCGCGCGAGGAGAGGGGCAAGGATGAGCCGTCGTCATTGGCGAAGTCCAATCTCCCGCCATCGCCCCAACGCCGTGAGCAGCAGATCACCATCGAGGAGCGGACTGGCCAGTCCTTCACCGATCCGGCCGAGAAGCATGGCCACCGTTCGGCCAGAGAGGATCATGAGCGATCGCCCGATCTTGGCGATGACATGGATATGGGGTTCTGACCCGTGCTGTCGGTTGCTTCTGTGCGTTCGGCAGGCGGCGCTGCCAACTATTTTGCCAAGGATGACTATTACGTTGGCGAGCACGCCAGCGAGGTCAGTGGCTGGGGCGGTAACGGCGCCGCCGAACTCGGTCTTTCCGGTGAGGTGGAGAAAAAGGTCTTTGAGGACCTCCTCAAGGGCCGCTTGCCCGATGGCGAGCAAGTCGGCGACCCCGAAAGGCGACGAGCTGGCATCGACCTGACCTTCTCCATGCCAAAGTCCGCCAGCGTCTTGGCCTATGTCGCTGGCGACGAGCGCCTACTCGCCGCCCATATGCAGGCGGTTCGTCAGACCATGGGCTGGGTCGAGAAGACCTTCGCCGAGGGGCGGACTTACGTCGACAATCCCAAGGGCGATCCCATCCGCACCGGGCATCTGACTTATGCCCTGTTCCAGCACGACACGAGCCGCAAGCTCGACCCGCAGGCGCATATCCATGTGGTCATTGCCAATCTGACCAAGGTCGCGGGCAATTGGCAGGCCCTGTTCAACGATGAACTCTGGAAGAACAATTCCCTTATTGGCAGCGTCTATCACGCATCCTTGCGGGCGATCGTCGAAGACCTCGGCTATCAGACCCGTCAGACCGGAAAGCACGGCCAGTTCGAGATCGAGGGCGTACCTAGGGACGTTCTCACGGCCTTCAGCCAACGGCGCGAGGACATCCTTGCAAAGGCCTCAGACCTTGGGCGCGATGGCCGAAATCCGGAACTCATGCGCGAGATCACCAAGCGCACCCGTGATGACAAGATCAATCTGGACGATCGCGATGGTCTTCGCGCGGAGTGGGGGGAGCGGGCTGCGGCGTTGGGGTTTGATGGCAAAGCCGTCGTTGCCGGGGCGGAGGCGAGAGTGGGGCTGCCTGCGCATAGGCCTTTCGGGGCCGCGGCAGTGCGCCATGTGATGGAGGCAGCGGCCGATTGGGCAGAAGCGCTGCGCGAATGGCTCAAGCCTGGAGATCCGTTGCTCACGGGGGGCTTTGCCCGGTTGGGACTGTCCTCTGCCGAAGTCGGCGCCGAAATGGCGGTCGCTTCTGCGATCCGCATCTTGGGGCAACGTGAGGCAGCCTTTCCGATCCACGAGGTCTCCCGCACAGCGCTGAATCTGGGCCTTTCAGGCGTGACCATCGAGCACGTCGAGGCGCGGGTCCAGGTTCTCGCGCACAAGGGCCTGCTGATCTTTGGCAGTGTGGGCCGCCCCGATGGGACCACCACCCATGTCACAACGCCTGAGCATATCGCGCAAGAGCGGCGCTTGCTCGAAGGGCTCGATGCCGGGCGTGGCAGCGCGCCGATCATGCTCCCCGCAGATCAGGCCGCCATCCGCCTCCAGCAGCAAGCCGGTTTGCGACCGCTCAATGAGGAGCAGTTGGGCGCCGGCATCATGGCGCTGTCGAGCAACGATCGTGTTGTGGTGATCCAGGGTGTGGCCGGGGCGGGCAAGACCACGCTCGTTTCGACATTGGCCGAAGTTGCCCGAGGCGAGGGGCGGCAAGTGCTCGGCCTGGCGCAGGCCAACACCATGGTGGAGATGTTGAAAGGCGAGGCAAGGATCGAGGCGCAAACCGTCTCGTCTTTCGTGAATCAGCATTTGCGCGCGGCTTTGGAAGGCCGAGGGGCAACCTTTGACGCATCCCGCGCCATGCTCAAGGGCACGATGCTGATCCTCGATGAGGCCTCGCTCGTTGCGAACAAGCCGATGAACGATCTGGTGACCATCGCCAATCGTCTGGGCGTGGATCGTCTGGTGATGATCGGAGATCGCGCTCAGTTGCAGCCGATCGATGCCGGCAAGGCCTTCATCCTGATCCAGCAGCACAGGCCCGCATTGGCCGAACTTCAGACCAGCCAGCGGCAAAGGACGGAGACCATGAAAGCGGTCGCTGCGCTCACCCGATCGGGCCATTTCGCGTCTGCCTTCAAGGTTATGGGGGATCGCGTCGTCAGCGCGGGGTCCGATTTTAGGGAAGCGGCGGCCCGCAAGTGGCT
>QFCS01002117.1_pt1 | contig 18294 bp, 16 predicted proteins | sample 3576561 | NCBI WGS metagenome assembly QFCS01 | reverse complement strand
GGCGTCAGCTCCGGCGCGGCGAGGTTGGTCTCGCGGTAGACCGGAGCGAAGCCGGCCGCCAGCAGCATGGCGTTGCGTTGGCGCAGCGGAACGTCGAGTGCGGTGGTGAGCTGGACGACCATCTCGCGGCTCGGCCGCGCCCGTCCCGATTCCAGGAAACTGACATGGCGCTGCGACACGCCCGACTGCAGTGCCAGCGCGAGCTGGCTGGCACCACGCCGTCGGCGCCACGTGCGCAGCATGGGACCGAACATGTCGGGCGCGGACGACGCGGCAGTTGCCGACGCCGATGAGGCGGCGGGAGGGGAGGTACGCATCATGGGCCGCAGCCTAGCACCGGCCTGCCGGTCCGCCGATTACCTGGGGCGTAATTGCTGGAGGAGCGGTCGAATGCGACCTGAGGTGGGCCCCGGCAAGCGATTGCAGGGGCAGCCAAAGGAGGATGTCATGAACGCTTCGACCGATCGTCTGCTGCGTCGCACCCTATGGGGCAATGCCCTTTTCTCCGTCGTCTCCGGCGCCGGCCTGGCGCTCTTCGCCGGCCCCCTTGCGCACGCCGCCGCGCATGAACCCGTCACGGCGCTGGGCCTCGATCTCACCGCCCTCCTCATGCTCCTTGGTCTGGGCGTGATCGCCTTCGGCGCCCTCTGTGCCTGGGTGGCCTCGCGCGAGACCCTGCCGCAGGCCTGGGCGCGCGCCATCTTCGCCGCCGATATCGCCTGGGTGGCGGCCAGTGCGCTGGTGCTGGTCCTGCCGGTCACGTGGACCGCGGCGGGAATCGCGGGCATCGTCGTGCTCGCCCTGATCGTGGCCGATCTGGCGATCCTGGAGTATCTCGGCCTGCGCCGCCTCGGCACGGGTCGCTAGACCGACGAGAGGAGACCGACCATGGACAAGCTCCAGTTCCTGAACGACCATCCACTGCCTTTCGCCAGGCTCCTGGGGCTGAGGTTCGTGGCTGCCAGCGACACTGCCGTGAAGGCGGAAATGGTGGTGCGCTCCGAGCTCTGCACGCGGCCGGACATTCTGCATGGCGGTGCCGTGATGGCTTTCGCCGACACTCTCGGTGCCGCCGCAACCGTGCTCAACCTGCCCGAAGGCAAGGGCACCACGACGATCGAGAGCAAGACCAACTTCGTCGGTCCTGCTCCCGTTGGTGCGACGGTGATCGGCGAGACCACGCCGATCCATCGCGGCCGGCGCACCATGGTGTGGCAGACGCGCGTCACGACGGCCGAGGGAAAGCTGGTCGCGGTGGTGACGCAGACGCAGATGGTGCTGTAGCGCCCGGACGCTGGCGTTCGGGTCGCTGCAGCCTTCAGCCGTAGCGGTGCAGTCTGACGGCCAGGACGAGGGCGCGGGCCAGCATCGCCACGGCGCAGACGACGGCACTCAGCGCCGCCCATAGCCGCACCTTCTCCAGCTCCGGGCTCATGTAGGCGCCGACGACCTCGAGCATGACACAGGCGCCGATAGCGGCGGCTACGCCGACGAATGTCAGCTTGGCGGACGGGCTGATGAATAGCTCCGGACGATAGCGGTCATGGGTGAGGCCGATCATGAACCCTCGAGCGGCACCGATGAAAAAGCCGATCGCGGCGGCGATGCCGAACGGCCACGGTGGCTGCCCGGCGCTGACCTGAATGAGGAACAGCACGGCCCCGATGAACAGCGCGGTCAGTCCCGGCGCAAACAGCGCCAACTGAGTGGTGTGGGCCTGCCGCTGCTTCCACACCGCAAGGGAGATGCAGACCGTTGCGGCGAGGATGAGCAGAACATGTACGATCGATAGATTGTGGATCACGGCGCTGGTTGATCGAGAAGGCACAGCCAAACCAAAATTCCGAGCACAGCGCAAGCCGGCAACCCTTGGTCCGACCGCCATTCGGATCGAGCCGCGCTGCCGGCGCACGATGCTGAATTTGCATTATGCTGCCGTACATTCTGCCTTTCGGTTCTCATACGGTGTGCTGCTTGTCGCGTCCCCATCGATAGGGCAAGACGGTCGACTACCGGGCTGGATTGAACAGGAGGGGGTACCGTTGCGGACTAGCCAAGCACGATCGTACGCGCGTCGTGGCGGCCGTCGATCCCGGCGCCGCGACCTCTGTCTGGCAATTTCCGCCTCGGCAGGCGTCTGGCTGTTCACGGCCGGCGCGTCCGCGCAGAGCAGTCAGTGGGATTCGCTTCTATCGAACTCGCACTGGTACGTTCCCGTGCCCGGCCTGATCGCCTATGCTTCAGGAAATACCAGCTTCTACCGGCCATCGCCCCTGCCACTGGGCGACCAGACCCTATGGGCGCTGGGGCAGGCGACCAACGGAGTCTTCACCGGCCAGAGCAGCGCGACCTTCCTGCTCGGCGACCTCTTGATGAGCAGCAGCCAGAGCATGCAGGGCGTGGTCACTTCCGGAGGGCAGATCACCATCGTGTTCAGCTCGCCGGGTTCGCCGAACATTGTCGGCGTCGGTCAGATGCGTGAGATCAACGGCGTACCCCTTATGGAAATGCAGATGATCTCGGGCAGCAGCCTGCTGGTGACGCACTGGGCCTACATGACGCCCTACAATCCTGCGGTCTTCACGCCACCGTCGCCGTCGCAGGTGGTGACGGCCAATGTGACCTCTCCTCAATGGCGATGGACGCAGGGAACGACCTGGACCCTGACCAGTTCCATGCTGTTCGGTACGTCCTCGCCGGGGACGTTCAAGATCAGCAACTATTCCAACGGCTACTATTGGGGACTGGGTGCTGCGCCGCCAGGAAGCCCGATAGGCAATTTCACCATCCTGGGATCGATCACGCCCGAAGGGAACGTGCTGTTCAACGTGCTGAGCAGCGACGGTGAATTGACGAGCCTGACGGGGCAGGTCACGGGCGACGCGACGACCGGCTCCATGGCGCTGCGACCTTACGGTGCGACCGGCGCCTACGGCTCGGCGAGCCTAGCCGGAATCATGCCCGTCTCCACCATCGCCGCCGGTCAGACCTATTTCATCAGCAACGTCGGCACGACGGTCATCCCCACCTTTGCCGGCGGTACGCTGCAGGTCGACACCTGGGGCCAGACCTACGGCCAGAACTTCGCGATCGACGGCTCGCCGACCAACCGCCTCGATCAGCGCGGCGGCAGTGCGACTCTTTCGGGCGTCCTGTCCGACGCGGTGCCGGGCACGCCGGGCCAGCTCGTCATCGCCAACAGCGGTGTCGGCGGCAGCATCGTGCTGTCCGGTGCCAATACCTATACGGGTCCGACCACCGTCGAATCCGGCGCAACGCTGGTGGTCAACGGCTCGATCGTCTCGCCGCTCACCGTTGCCGGCGTTCTGGGCGGTACTGGTACCGTGGTCGGCACGACCATCGCGAACGGCGGCGTGCTGGCGCCGGGCAACTCGATCGGGACGCTGACGGTGAACGGCAATCTCGCCTTCGCGCCGGGGTCTGTCTACGCCATCGAGGTGGCCCCCGCCGCGGCGGATCGGACCAACGTCACCGGCACCGCGAGCCTGCAGGGCACCGCCGTCGCGACATTCGCCGCCGCCAACTACTATACCCCGGCCCCTCAGGTCGTGCTGTCGGCAGCCGGCGGTCGCAGCGGCACGTTCGATTCGCTGGCCACCCTCGGCCTGCCGCCCGGGCTGCTTGCCTCGCTCTCCTACACGCCGACCGACGTGATGCTCAATCTCACGGCGGTGTTGGGGGCCGGGACGTCGCTCTCCGGCAACCAGAGCGCCGTCGCGGCCGCCGTCAACAACAGCTTCAACACCGGCAACAGCCTGCCCGGTGCGATGTCCGGCCTGTTCAACCAGAACGGCACGACGCTTGCCGGATCGCTCAACACGTTGAGCGGCGAGGCGCAGTCCGGTGTGCAAATTGCGGCCTTCGGCTACGGCAGCCTCTTCCTCAATGCGGTGCTGCCGACCGGGCCTGGCGGTGCGGCGCGGCAGGGCGTGCAGTATGCCTCGCTGACGGCGGCAGAGGCGGCGCCGGCGCCGCAGCGGGCGCGCGGCTGGGTGACGGGTTTCGGCGGCTATGGCTGGTTGGGCGGTACGACGGCCACCGGTTCCTCCGCGGTCCAGACGTCGGCGCAGGGTCTTGCCGCCGGCGCCGACTGGCAGTTCGACCACGGCCTCGTCGGCATCGCGGTGTCGGGCGGCACTTCTGCCTGGTATCTCGACGGCGGTCTCGGCTCCGGCCGGTCGAATGTCTTCCAGGCCGGCCTCTACGGCCGCGCGGTGTTCGATCCCGTCTACCTCGCCGCCGCCGCCGCATGGGGCCAGCACAGCGTCAACGTGAACCGCCCTGTGCCCTTCCTGGCCGACAACCTGGCTGCGACCTATACGGCGTCGACCTGGTCGGGGCGCCTCGAGATGGGGCACCGCTTCGCCCTGCAGGACCATGGCGTCACGCCGTTTGCTGCCGCCCAGGCCCAGCTCGTCGACGTGCCGGGCTTCTGTGAGAGCTCGCAGGCCGGGAGCGGCGCCGCGCTGTGCTTCAATGGCAATGCGACCTGGTCGGTGCGCTCGGAACTCGGCCTCGAGCTCGACGCCGATGTCGGGAGCGTGCTGGGGTCCAGGGCGAGCCTCACGGCACGGCTGGCCTGGGCGCACGAATACGAGACGACGGGATCCGTGTCGGCATGGTTCCGGTCCCTGCCGGGGGCCAGCTTCACCGTGTCCGGCGCACCGCTGCCGACCGACATGGGCGTCGTGCGCGTGGCCTCCAGCCTGCAGCTCGATCCGGCGTGGTCGCTGCGCCTGCAGGCGGATGCCGAATTCGGCAACAATTACGGCACGCTTGCCGGTACTGCGCGTCTGGCAAGACGCTTCTAGAAGAGAAGGAGAGAGTACATGTCGAAGTACGCAGTCGTGGCCGCCGCAGCCATGTCATTGATGCTCGCCGCGCCGGTCGCGGCCAGCGGCACCAGCGACGCCTGCGCGGCCAAGCTGACCGCCGACGGCAAGGCCATCTATGCCGCGGCGATGGCGGCCAAGCCGACGACCCAGAACCTGCGGGATACAATGGAGCGCGAGACCAAGAGCCTCGCCATGGCTAACAAGATCGCCCGCGGCAGTGCCCGGGACAACGCGAGGGCGGCGATGGAGTGCGTGCAGCTCGGCCTCTAGCGGGACCGGCGACGAGCACGGGCTGGGGCCGACCCCGGCCCGTGCGCCATGCCGGGCTCGCGCTATGCCGGGCTCGCGCCGTGCCATCCCCGTCCCGGGCTCGTGTCAGACGTCCAGGTTGGCGACTTTCAGCGCATTGTCCTGGATGAAGTCGCGCCGCGGCTCGACCACGTCGCCCATCAGCGTCGAGAAGATCTCGTCCGCCTCGTCGGCGTGGTTGATCCTGACCTGCAGCAGCGTGCGCGCCTCGGGATCGAGCGTCGTCTCCCAGAGCTGGTCGGGGTTCATCTCGCCCAATCCCTTGTATCGCTGGATGGTCACACCCTTGCGACCAGCCTCGAGCACGGCGGTGAAGAGTTCGGTGGGCGACGAGATCGTGGTTTCCTTGTCCTTGGAAACGAAGGCGCCCGACTTCATGTAGGAACCCTGCAGCTCGCCCGCGAGCGCGTCGAGCTTGCGCGCCTCCGCGCTCTTGATCAACGGCCCGTCGATCACATGGCGCTCCAGTACCCCGCGCAGTCGCCGCGTGAAGACCAGACCACCGTCCGGCGTCGGCTCCCCCGTCCAGCCACGCTCCAGCGGCTGGCTGACGGCGTCCAGCCGCCGCGCGATGTATTGGGCCGTCTGCTGCGCCAGCGCGCTGTCGGCCAGTATGTCGGGATTGAGCGCTCCCGCGATCGCGGCCTGCTCAATCACCGCCTGGCTGGTGACGCGCCGCGACAGCGACAGCGGCTTCACGAGGTTGGTGACCGAGCGGGCGATGTCGACGGTGCGGCGCAGGTCCTCGCGGCTCTGCACCGTGCCGTCACCCAGCCGGAACGTCGCATTCTCCAGCCCACTGTCGATCAGGTGGTCGTCGAGCGCGCGCTCGTCCTTGAGATAGATCGCCGACTTTCCCTTGGCCGCTTTGAACAGTGGTGGCTGGGCGATGTAGAGATGCCCGGCGTCGATGAGCTGGCGCATCTGGCGGTAGAAGAACGTCATCAGCAGGGTACGGATGTGGCTGCCGTCGACGTCGGCGTCCGTCATGATGATGATCTTGTGGTAGCGCAGCTTCGCGAGATCGAAATCGTCGTGGCCGATGCCCGTACCCAGCGCCGTGATCAGCGTGCCGATCTCGGCGGAGGACAGCATCTTGTCGAAACGCGCGCGCTCGACATTCAGGATCTTGCCGCGCAGCGGCAGGATCGCCTGATTGGCGCGGTTGCGGCCCTGCTTGGCCGAGCCGCCGGCCGAATCGCCCTCGACGATGAACGGCTCGCTGAGCGCCGGGTCGCGCTCCTGGCAGTCGGCGAGCTTGCCCGGGAGGGAGCTGACGTCGAGCGCGCCCTTGCGGCGCGTGAGCTCGCGCGCCTTGCGGGCGGCCTCGCGGGCCGCGGCGGCCTCGATTACCTTGGTCAGGATCTTGCGCGTTTCGGAGGGATGCTCCTCGAACCACTGGCCGAGCTTGTCGCTGACCACCGATTCCACGACTGGCCTTACCTCCGACGAGACCAGCTTGTCCTTGGTCTGCGAGGAGAACTTCGGATCTGGCACCTTGACCGACAGCACGCAGGTCAGCCCCTCGCGCATGTCGTCGCCCGACAGGTTCACTTTCTCCTTCTTCGACAGCCCGCTTTCCTCCGCATATTTGTTCAGCGTGCGCGTCAGCGCACCGCGGAAGCCGGCCAGATGTGTGCCGCCATCACGCTGCGGGATGTTGTTCGTGAAGCACAGCATCGTCTCGTGGTAGCTGTCGTTCCACTGCAGCGCGACCTCGACGGTGATGCCGTCGCGGGCGCCGCGGATCAGCACCGGCGGGTTGTGCAGCACCTGCTTGTTGCGGTCGAGGTACTTGGCGAAAGCCTCGACGCCGCCCTCGTAGTACAGCTCCTGGACCTTGGGCTCGGCACCGCGTTCGTCGGTCAGGATGACGCGCACCTTCGAATTGAGGAAGGCGAGTTCGCGCAGCCGATGCTCCAGGGTGGCGAAGTCGAATTCCGTCTTGGTGAAGGTCTGCGACGACGGCAGGAAGCACACTTCGGTGCCGTGCGACCGGTCGGCCGCCGCGTCTCCGACGATCTGCAGGTCGCCCTCGGGGTCACCGTGGCGGAAGCGGACGAAATGCTCCTTGCCATTGCGCCAGATGCGCAGGTCGAGCCGCTCCGACAACGCATTGACGACGGCCGCGCCCACGCCATGCAGGCCGCCCGAGACCTTGTAGGAGTTCTGGTCGAACTTTCCGCCGGCATGGAGCTGCGTGAAGATCACGATGGCGGCGGACACGCCCTCTTCCTTGTGGATGTCGACGGGCACGCCGCGGCCGTTGTCGCGCACCGTGACGGAGCCGTCGCCATGCAGGATCACATCGACCCTGTCGCAATAGCCCGCCAGGGCCTCGTCGATCGCGTTGTCGACGATTTCGTAGACCATGTGATGCAGGCCCGTACCGTCGTCGGTGTCGCCGATATACATGCCCGGCCGCTTGCGTACGGCATCCAGCCCGCGCAGCACCTTGATGGAATCGGCACCGTACTCGGCGGCGCCCGGGTTGGTCTCGTTCTCGTCGCTCATGGTGTCGCTTTCCAGGATGGGGTCAGGGCGCCGCGATGGCGCCGTCGTCCACGCGCAGCACCAGCGCGCGGCCGCGCAGCGGCGCGAAAAGCTCGGCATCTGTGCCGGTCATCCAGCACTGCACTCCCAGCGCCACCACCTCTTCGAACAGGGCAACGCGCCGTTCGGCATCGAGATGGGCCGCGATCTCGTCCAGCAACAGCAACGGGCCGCGGCCGCGTGCGAGGGCGACCAGGCGGGCATGGGCCAATGCGATGGAAACCAGCAGCGCCTTCTGTTGGCCGGTCGAGCCTTGCGCCGCCGGCAGGTCCAGGTCGAGATGGCGGACCGCGAGATCGCTGCGATGCGGCCCGCAGGATGTGGTGCCGGACTCCGCGTCGCGCAAGCGGCTGGCGGCCAGCTCGGCGCGCAGGCGGTCCTCGGCGTCGATCGCAGCCATGCCGGCCACCCAGCCGTCGACCTCGCCGGCCATGGTGAGCGCGGCGCGGGGGAAGGGGCCGATGCCCAGACGGGCCGCCGCGTCCAGGCGCTGGACCGTGTCGGCGCGAGCCGCCGCCAGGGCCACGCCGTGGCGCGCCATCGTGTCCTCGAGTGCCGTGAACCAGTGCGGGTCGCGATTGCCCTCGCCGAGCAGGCGCGAGCGCTGGCGCAGCGCATTTTCGTAGGCCGCCACATCGCCGGCATGCTGGGGATGCAGCGCCGTCACCAGCCGGTCGAGGAAGCGCCGTCGCTCGCCCGGGCCGTCGAGGAACAGCCGGTCGAGTTGGGGCGTCAGCCAGACCGCCGCGACATGCAGGCCAAGTGCGGTCTGGCTCTGGGCCGGCCGTCCGTCGATGCGCACGGCCCGGCGCAGACTGCCCTCGCTGCGGCCCGGCTCCAGTCCGGTGCCGATGGCGAGGCGCCCGTCAGGCGTGTCGAGCGAGGCCGCGACCGCCCAGGCCGTCGCTTCCGCATCGCCATTGCGGGCGCGCCGGCAGACTTCGTCCAGGCGGGCGCGGCGCAGCCCACGGCCCGGCGCCAGGAAGGACAGGGCTTCCAGGAGGTTGGTCTTGCCGGCGCCGTTGGCGCCCACCAGCACGACGGGGTCCTGGCCGCAGTCGAGACGAAGCTGACGGTAGTTGCGGAAGTCGGTCAGCCTGATCTGGCGCACGGCCAGGATGGCCGGCGCTGCGCCGGTTGCGGCGTCGGGGGCATAGGCGAGAGCGCTGATCGGCGGCGCCGTCATACCCGCATCGGCATGAGCACGTACAGCGCGCTTTCGTCCGCGCCGTCACGCACCAGGGTGGGCGAACCGGCGTCCGCCATCAGGAAACGTGCCTCCGAGCCCGCGATCTGTTCGGTGATATCCAGCAGGTAGCGCGAGTTGAAGCCGATCTCGAGCGGTGTGGCCTGGTACTCCACCTCGATTTCCTCGGTGGCGCTGCCGGCGTCCGGGCTGGTGGCCGAGAGCGTCACGATGCCCTTGGCGACCGCGAGCTTGATGGCCCGGGACTTCTCGGTGGAGATGGTCGAGACGCGATCGACGGCGTGGGCGAACTCCTTGCAGGGCACGTTCAGCACCTTGTCGTTGCCCGTCGGGATGACCCGCTCGTAGTCGGGGAAGGTGCCGTCGATCAGCTTGCTGACCAGCGTGACCCCGCCGGAAGCGAATCGGATCCGGGTGTCGCTGAGCTCGATATCGACCGAGCCGTCGCTTTCGTCGAGCAGCTTGCGTACTTCGGCCACGGTCTTGCGGGGTACGATCACGCCCGGGATTTCCGAGGCGCCCTTGGGCAGCGGCACCTCGACCCGGGCCAGCCGATGGCCGTCGGTGGCCACGCCGCGCAGCACCTCGGTGCCGCCGGCCGTGGCGGCATGGAAATAGATGCCGTTCAGGTAGTAGCGCGTCTCCTCGTTGGAGATGGCGAAGCGCGTGCGGTCGATGATGCCCTTGAGGTCGGTGGCCGGAAGCTGGAAGCGGTACGGCAGGTCGCCCTCGGCCATGGCCGGAAAGTCGGCCGGCGGCAGGCACTGCAGGGTGAAGCGCGACCGGCCTGCCCGGATCACCAGACTGTTGCCGTCGGAGGCGACCTCCAGCTCGACCTGCGCCCCGTCGGGCAGCTTGCGGACGATCTCGTACAGCGTATGGGCCGGGGCGGTCGTTGAGCCCGCCTTGCCCACGCTCGCATCGACCTGCTCGGTGATGGCGAGGTCCATGTCGGTGGCGGCCAGGCTCAGCCGGCCCTTCTGGGCGGTGATCAGGACGTTGGACAGGATGGGGATGGTATTGCGCCGCTCGACCACACTCTGCACATGGGCGAGCGCCTTCAGAAGGGCCGCCCGTTCGATTGTCAATTTCATGGTTGGGTCGCTATACCGAGGAGCCAAGGACGCGATTGGACTGCCCCGTTCGCCAGCCGCGAAGGGCCATTGCGGAACGGTTGCAGACTATACCACGCCAACGTGGCGCGGGAAGCGAATTCGCTCGTGATTTGAGGCGCTTAAACCCCGGCGGACAGGGCAAAAAGGGGGCTTTTCCGCCCCCGCTTCAGCGGCCTCCCGCTCCGGCGGCCGCGCGGCCACATGGCCTGCTGAGTCCGGCTGATTCCAGCCGGACTCAGCAGGCTCTAACCCTGGAGCTGCCGCTTCAGCAACTCGACGTCCTCGGCGATCGAGAGGTCGGAGATCTTGAGCTCCTCGATCTTGCGCACGGCGTGCATGACCGTCGTGTGATCACGGTTGCCGAAGCGCTTGCCGATCTGCGGCAGGCTGAGCGTCGTCAGCTGCTTGGCGAGGTACATCGCCACCTGGCGGGGCCGTGCCACCGATCGGGCGCGCCGCGGCGAGCTCATCTCGGCCAGCTTGATGTTGTAGTGGGCGGCGACGCGCTGCTGGATCTCGTCGACCGTGACCTTTCGGTCGGCCTGGCGCAGCAGATCGTGCAGGACGTCCTGCGCCATCTCGACGGTGATCTCGCGGCCGATCAGCTGGCCGTGGGCCACGACGCGATTCAGCGCTCCCTCCAGTTCGCGGATGTTGGTGCTGATCTTGTGCGCCAGGAACTCCAGCACCGATTGAGGCACCGGCACGCGGGCCGACTCCGCCTTGGTCTGCAGGATCGACAGCCTGAGCTCGTAGGTCGACGAATGGATGTCGGCGACCAGCCCGCTGCCCAGGCGCGAGCGCATGCGCTCCTCGATATCCTGGAGCTCGCTCGGCGGCTTCTCGGAACTCAGCACGATCTGCTTGTTCTGCTCGACCAGCGAGTTGAAGGTGAAGAAGAACTCCTCCTGGCTCGCCTCCTTGCCACAGATGAACTGCACGTCATCGACCATCAGCACGTCGACGTTGCGGAACAGCTCCTTGAACTGGCCGGTGTTCTTGGTGCGTAGCGCCTGGATGAAGCGGTTCACGAAGCTCTCGGCCGTCAGGTACAGCACGCGCACCTTCGGGTCGCGCTCGCGGATGGAATGCCAGATGGCATGCATCAGGTGGGTCTTGCCCAGCCCGACGCCGCCGAAGATGTAGAGCGGGTTGCGCTCCGGCAGCGGTCGGTCCTGCTCGGCGATGTTGCGAGCGGCAGCGTAGGCGAACTCGTTGGGCTTGCCGACCACGAAATTGGCGAAGGTATAGCGCGCCTCGGGACCATGGACCGACTCGTCCGCCCCGCGGCCGATCGCGGGTCCGAGCCGCGGCATGCTCGACGGATGGCTCTGTGGCGAAGAGGGGACCGGGGGCAGGGCGATGATGTCGTTCGGCCGCCGCGGTTGCGGTGGTGGCACGAGGTTGACCTCGACGCTGCTCACCTCGCCATTCACCGACTGCCAATAGGCCAGCACACGGTCGCCGTAGTGCCGGGCGACCCAGTCGCGCACGAACCGTGTCGGCGCATAGAGGCGCAGCTTGCCGGTCCTGAGTTCGCCCAGCTCGACCTCGCCGAACCAGGTCTTGAAGGCCTTGTCGCCGATCTCCTTGCGCAGCCGGTCACAGACGCGCACCCAGTGCGCTTCCAGATCCTTCCGGCCCGCAGTTTCTTCCATATCGGCCCCCGCCATTGTCTTTTGTTCGTATGCTGCGCTCTTGTCGTTGGTCATGATCGGCGATTGAATTCGGTTCACGTTTGTCTCCACGGAAGTCCTGCCGCCTTCCACCCTCTGGTCGCACCGCGCTTGGCGTGCGCGTCCAGAGGCCCCTCGAAGCCGTCCGCAACGTTGAGACAGCTACTGTATCCGGCCGCGGACATGGCTTTCGCCGCCGCGGCCGAACGGACTCCACTTCGACAAAGAAAGAGCAGCGGCGTCTCCTTGTCCGTCACCGCCTGCGACAGCGCGGCGACGAAGTCGGGATTGGGCTGCATGCTCGGAAAGACCTGCCACTCGAGCAGCACCGGCTTCATGGCCAGCGCGTCGAGGTCCGGCAGGCCGACATACGTCCACTCGGCGCGCGTGCGAACGTCGATCAGGATGGCTTCCTTCTTCTCGCTGAGGATCTTCCATGCTGTGGTCGGGGCGACGTCGCCAGCGTAGCCGATGCCGGGGGTGACTTCGTACGTGCCCGCGATGTTCTTGTCTTTCGACATGGCCCCCGCTCTTCATTGCGTCGAAGCAGAAAGGCCGATGCGAGCCGACGACGTCCTGACGCTACTTGAACCGAAAACAATGAAGGGTGATCGCAATGACGCCTTGAAGAGACGCCCTCATTTTCGATCACCGAGTCATCGGTTCGTTGTAGCTGTCTCCCTCGTTCGTCCGGCGAAGAGGTTGCCCCCCGTCTCCGCCTTGGCTCGCGTCTTTGCGCCCCACGCTCCGTCGCGATGCGCTGACTCTTAGACAGACTCGTGAAGCTTCGCAAACGAATCACGTGCCCAACATCGCACGTGATTCAGGGTGTTCGCGCTGTGACTCGATTGACAAGCTTCGTTATTCGATTCTCGTTCGAGCGACGGCGCGACGCGCGCTCAACATCTAGCGCCCGCGCGCTCTGTCCCTTCGATAAACGCGAATCGTATGTCGTTCGTCCAATTGACGACCAAATGATCTCGACGGAGTCGTTGCAAAAAAAATACGGCGACGGGCAATGCCATCCGCGCAAAAGAAAACGCCGCTCGTGTGAGCGGCGTTCATATCGGCTGAGGTGGCGCAGAAGCGATCAGGCCATCGCCTTGATGCGTGCCGCGAGTCGCGAGACGCGCCGCGAGGCTGCGTTCTTGGTGATGATGCGCTTGAGGGAGCCGCGCTGGATCTCGGGTTGTGCAGCGCGCAGTGCCTCTACCGCCGACGTCTTGTCGCCGGACTTGATAGCCTCTTCGACCTTCTTGATGGAGGTGCGCACGCGGCTGCGACGCGCCGTGTTCACGGCGGTGCGGCGCTCGGTCTGGCGGGCACGCTTCTCGGCCGACTTGTGGTTTGCCATCTGATCCTCGTCCTACGGAAGGGCGCGCTTATACGGGCCGCCCGGCAGCCGGTCAACCCCGGCAAAACCCGATAATTAAAGCACATTCCGGCCGAATGGCACCCCGGCCGTCTCATAAATGCGCGCTGCGCTGCGGTAATTGCCCCAGGATTGTCGCCGACCGGAGGGGACCGCCGTGATTCCGGCCGATCGGATACCAGTCCTAACGGTGCTTCCAGGCCGCTTTGCGCTTGTCGGCGAAGGCCGCCATGCCCTCGGAACGGTCGTCGAAGGCGAAGGTCGCATGAAAGGTGCGACGTTCGAAGCGAATCCCCTCCGCCAGGGTCGTCTCGAATGCCCGGTTGACGGCTTCCTTCGCCACCATCGTGGCCGGCAGCGACAGCCCGGCGATCTTCTCCGCCGCAGCCAAAGCCTCGTCCATCAGTTGGGCGAGCGGCACGACCCGGCTGACCAGCCCGCTGCGCTCTGCCTCGACGGCGTCCATCATGCGTCCGGTGAGGACGAGATCCATCGCTTTCGCCTTACCGACGAAGCGCGGCAGGCGCTGGGTGCCCCCGGCGCCCGGGATGGTGCCGAGCGTGATCTCCGGCTGCCCGAACTTCGCGTTGTCCGCAGCGATGATGAAGTCGCACATCATCGCCATCTCGCAGCCGCCGCCCAGCGCGTAGCCCGCGACCGCTGCGATGATCGGCTTGCGCACCTGGCTCACCTTCTCCCAGCCGACGGTTATGAAATCCTCCATGAAGACGTCCCGGTAGGACTTGTCCCTCATTTCCTTGATGTCCGCGCCGGCGGCGAACGCCTTGTCGCTGCCGGTCAGCACCATGCAGCCGATACCGGGATCGGCCTCGAAGGCATCGAGGGCCTGCCCGAGCTCGCGAACCAGGTCGGCGCACAGCGCATTCAGCGCCTTCGGGCGGTCGAGCCGGATGATGCCCACCCGTCCCTTGGTCTCGGTCTTTATGTTCTGATAGGCGGCCACGTTTCCCTCCGGCTCGAGCCGCTGCTTGGAGCGGATACCGGATCGGATGAAACAGTGCGGTTTCATCCGATCGGATTCGCGTGCACCGGCGACGTCAGTTTCACAGGATTGTGCTGTAGCTACCGTTGGCAGTGCGCGCAATAGAAGGTGGAGCGCCCCGCCTGCACCAGCCGCCGCACCGGCCGGCCGCAGCCCCGCGTGACGCAGAGCGCGCCGGCGCGGTCGTAGACGTTGAAGCGAGTCTGAAAATACCCCAGCTCGCCGCCGGGCTGCACGTGGTCGCGCAAGGTCGAGCCGCCATCCTCGATCGAGCGCAGCAGTACCTGCTTGATCGCCGTGACCAGCCGGTCGGCGCGCTCGCCCTGCACGGTGTGCGCCGAACGTCGCGGCGAGATGCCGGCGAGGAAGAGCGCTTCGCAGGCGTAGATGTTCCCTACGCCGACCAGCGTCTTCTGGTCGAGCAGGGCAGCCTTGATCGGCGTGCGCCGTCCTTTCAGCCGAGCAGCCAGCACCCCGCCGTCGAACGCGTCGTCGAGCGGTTCCGGCCCCAGCCCCTTGAAGAGCTTGTGACCGCTCAACGCCGCATCCGGTTCGAGCAGCATCAGGCCGAAGCGGCGGGCGTCGTTGAAGCGCACTTGCCAGCCGTCGTCCGTGTCGAAAATCACGTGATCGTGCCGCTCGAAGGGATGCTCGGCGGCGCTTCCGGCATCGTGCAACGTCATGCGACCGGACATGCCGAGATGGGTGATCAATGTGTGACCGTCATCCAGCCGCATCAGCAGATACTTGGCTCGCCGGTCGATGGCCAGCACGCTGCGTCCTTCGACTCGTGCCGGAAAGCGAGCCGGAAGCGGCACACGCAAATCCTTTCGGCGCTGCAGCACACGCACGAGGCGGCGTCCCACCAGTTTCGGAATAAGACCGCGCCGGACCGTCTCGACCTCGGGCAGCTCGGGCATCCCGCCTCGCCGTTCGCTAGGGGCGGTGGCCGAACAACGCCGTGCCGACCCGGACATGCGTGGCGCCCAGACGCACGGCCGTCTCGTAGTCGGCGCTCATGCCCATGCTGACGATCGGCAGGTCGTTGCGGGCTGCCATCTTGGCCAGCAACGCGAAGTGCAGCGATGGCTCCTCGTCGACCGGCGGGATGCACATCAGGCCCACGACGGGGAGCCGATGAGTTTCACGACAGGAGGCGACGAAGGCATCCACGTCGTTGGGCAGGACTCCTGCTTTCTGCGGTTCCTCACCGGTATTGACCTGGATGTAGCAGGTCGGCCGTCGACCGGTACGCTCCATCTCCTTGGCGAGCGCCGCCGCCAGCTTGTCGCGGTCGACCGATTGGATGACGTCGAACAGCGTCACCGCGTCGCGCACCTTGTTGGTCTGCAGCGGTCCGATCAGATGCAGCTCGATGTCCGGATATTCGGTCTTGAGCGAGGGGAATTTCTCCTGCGCTTCTTGGACACGATTCTCGCCGAATACGCGCTGCCCGGCGTCGAGCAGCTCGCGCACGCGGTCGGCGCCGTGCATCTTGGAGACGGCGACCAGCGTGACGTCGTCCGGATCGCGTCCGGCAGCGCGTGCCGCCGCGTCGATGCGGCTCCGCACCTCGGCGAGACGCTGGGCTCCTTCGCTCACGGCCGCTCCTGCATCAAGGCTGCTCAGGCGTCCAGGGCGATGCGTGCTTCCATCGCCTGGGCGTTGTCGGGGTTGGCCGCCAGCGCCGCATCGAGCGTCTCGCGCGCCTTGTCGTGATCGCCGAGCGCCGCCAGGCAGATGCCGTAGTGGCCGAGCAGGCGCGAATCGCCGGGATAGGTCCGCAGGGCCTGCTCGTGCAGTGGCTTGGCCTCCTGTGCGCGTCCGAGATCGACCAGCACGCAGCCCAGGTTGGTCAGGATGAACGGATCGTCCGTTGCGACACGCGACGCACGCTTCAGCGCGCGACGTGCCTCGTCGAAGCGCTTCAGCCCGCGCAGGGCAAGGCCCTGGTTGTTGAGCACCGCCGCGTCGTCCGGCGCCTGCTTGAGGCAGGGTTCAATGACCTGCAGAGCTTCTTCGAGCTGCCCGCCTTCTATGAGGAGCAGCGAGAGCTGCAGCACGGTGTCGCGGTCGGTGGCGTCCCTCTGCAGGGCGCGGCGCAGCATGCTGGCCGCCTCACCTTGCTGCCCGAGCGTGGTCTGCGCCGCCGCCAGGGTCCTCAGCGCGCCGGTGAAGCCCGGATCGAGCTCGAGCGCCCGCTGGATCGGACCAAGCGCCTCGGCGGGTCGGCCGGCATGATGCAGCACGAAGCCGAGCACATGCTGCAACGTCGCGCTTTCGGGGGCGAGCGCGACGGCCCGGCCGGCCTCGTTGATCGCCTCCTCGAAATGGCCGAGACCGCTCAGGGCGAGGGCTCGGTCGCTCAGGATCTGGCCGTGCCGCGTCGCATCCTCGCCGACATCCGACAGCGCCATGTCGAGGACGCCGATGGCGGCGTCGTAGTGACCGAGCCGGTAGAGGGTATGGCCCAGCATGTTGCGGGCGCGCGCCTGCAGCGGCCGCAGCGCCTCGCCACCCTGCTGGATGGCCTGGTCGATATTGGTCACGAATTCGCCGAGTTCGCGCTCGGCGGCGGCGAAGCGGCCCTGCTCGATCTGGATGGAGGCCAGCGCCAGCCGCGCCTCGACATGGGCGGGCGCCTTGCGCACCGTATCGCGGAAGCGGCGGGCGGCCTCGTCCAGCCGTCCCCGCCGTCGCGCCACGAGGCCGAGATTGTAGGACAGCATCGGTTCGTTGGGGTCCTTCGCCAGCGCCTTCCGCCACAGCGCCTCGGCCTCGTCCAGCGCATTGCGCTGGGCGAGGCACACTGCCAGGAAGTGCAGGATGTCTGGACGATCGCCCCAGCGCGCATGGGCGGAGCGGAACAGCGGCTCGGCGCGGTCGAACCAGCCGGCGTTGAGGTACTGCAGGCCGGTCTGCAGGTCGGGGTCGGGCGCCGGCTGAGCGGGTGGGGGCGCGAGAGCCATGGCGCGCTGTGTAGACCCGACTTGCAGGCAAGGCCAGAGCGATTCCCGATTTGAAGGGATGCGCCCTGGGATGGATGCGGCAACGGGCACATCCCGTTCGACTGCTTCCAGCCGAACGGGATGTGCTCTACACGAAATGCCATGGCCAAGGATGTCGATCTGTTCGCTGCCGCGATGGCCGACGTGAAGCCCCTGAAGGATCGCAGGCGGCGTGAACGATCCTCCCGCGTCATTTCGCGGCCGCCACCCTCTACGCCGCCTTCTGCTTCGCCTGCCGCCGCGACGCCTGCAGCGAAGCCGAAACGCAGCCGGACGGCGCCGCCGACCGCACCGCCCGACCGCCACGCTCCTCCCGAGCCTGAGCTCACGCTCCAGGATGCGAGCTTCGACCGCGACCTTTCGCGCGCCCTGTCACGCGGCCGGCTGGTACCCCAGGCGTCGCTCGACCTGCACGGCATGACCGTGGCGGCGGCCGAGCGCGCCGTCGCCCGCTTCCTGGTTGATTGTGTCGGACGCGACCTCCGCGTCGTGCTGATCGTGACCGGCAAGGGGACGCGCCTGGAGGGCGGCCGCCTGTTCGGCGGCCGCATCCGTGCCGAGTTCCTCGGCTGGCTCAATCGCGCCGACAATCGTGACCGGGTGCGCGGCGTCCGGCCGGCGCATGCCCGTCATGGCGGCGGCGGGGCATTCTACGTGCTGCTGCGACGCCGCCCTTCTGCCAGCCTCTCTGCGGCCAGCAGCCGTTCCTTGCGCGCGACACCCCAGCGATAGCCGGTGAGCCGTCCGTCGGCGCCGACCGCACGATGGCAGGGGATGACGACCGCGGCCTGGTTGGTGGCGCAGGCCCGGCCGACCGCGCGAGCGGCCTGCGGCTCGCCGATGCGTCGGGCGATTTCGCCGTAGGTCAGGGTCTGCCCCGGCGGGATCCGGGTCAGCTCCTTCCAGACCTTCCACTGGAAGGCCGTGCCGACGATGTCGAGCGGCACGTCGGCCGCGTCGAGGGCCGACGGCTTGCGGCCATAGAGCCGGGCCAGCACATTCTTCACCCGCGACGCCAGCACCGCGTCGTTGCGCACAATCTCCGCTGCCGGGAAGTCCCGTCGCAGGTCCTTCTCGAGCGTGCGGTCGTCGTCTCCCAGAAACACGGCAGCGACGCCCTTGGCGGTCGCCGCCACCAGGACCCGGCCGTAGTCCGAGTCGACGGTGGTGAAATCGATATGGGCGCCGGCGCCGC
>QFCS01002116.1_pt1 | contig 18306 bp, 16 predicted proteins | sample 3576561 | NCBI WGS metagenome assembly QFCS01 | reverse complement strand
ACCGATCATTTCCACGAGGCGCCGGTTTGGATCGTCGCCTGCCTGGAGGATGGTTCTGCTCCCAACCGCATGGCCGGCGCGTCGATCTATCCTGCGGTGCAGAACATGGTGCTGGCGACGCGCGCCCTGGGATTAGGCACGACGCTGACGACGCGGCACATGCTGTTCGAGAAGGAGGCCGACGCCGCGCTCGGCCTGCCTGACGGCGTGCATTCCTATGCCATCCTCCCGATCGGCTACCCGATGGGCAAGTTTGGCCCGGTCGGCCGCGCGCCGCTTGGCGAGGTCGTCTACCAGGATAAGTGGGGCCAACCCTACGCGGCGGTGACCTGATTGCATCGAGCTCTTCCGGGTCGCGCGCGGGTCTGTGGGCGCTCATGATCATGAGGCGCGCGAGACGCGTGTGGTCCGGAAGGTTATGAGCTGGCCGACACTTTTGTCATTCGGGAGGGTACCATGGCCGCCACCTACCAAGTGCTCGTCGACGATCTGAAGGCGCTCGGCGTCGAGCAGGTCTTCGGCCTGATGAGTGACGACACGGCGGTCTTCGCTACGGCGCTCGACAGTTCCGGCATCCGCTTCTATGGCGCCCGTCACGAGAACAACGCCATTGCCATGGCCGAAGGCTATTCCTACGGCACTGGCGGCCTCGGCGTGGCGGTGATCGGCCGCGGACCGGCGACGGCGAACGGACTGCACGCCACGACCTACGCCAGCCGGTCCGGCTCGCGCGTCCTGATCATCTTCGGCGAGCAGGCTGCATCGTCCGGGGCCGTCAACGCACTCGGCCCTGACTACAAGGGCTTCAACGCCAGCGGCGTCCTGGGCGCCGCTGGCATCCGCACCTTCATCGCCACCAGCCCCGACACCGCCCGTGGGGCGCTTGCGGATGCCGCGAACGCCGCGTTGCAGGGAGGGGCGGCCGCCTTGCTGTTGCCGGTCGACGTCCAGCTGGCCGAGCTCGATCTGGCCAAGGCGCCGCCGCCACCCGCGCCGGCGCGGCCGCGACCGCCGGCGGCGCCGCGTCCCCAGGCCATCGAGGCTGCGGCCGCGTTGTTGCGCCAGAGCCGCAAGCCGGTGATCCTGGTAGGCATGGGCGCCCATCGCGCCGGCGCCAAGGCCGAGATCGAGCGGCTCGCCGATCGCACCGGCGCGCTTCTCGCGACGACGGCCCGCGGCAAGGACATGTTCCGTGGTCACCCGGCCAATCTCGGCATCGTCGGCTCGTTCTCGCACTCGGCCGCGCGCCGCATGATCGACCAGGCCGATTGCGTCTTGGTGTTCGGCGCCGGGTTGAACCTCCTCACCATGAGCTTCGGCCATTCGCTGCCCAAGGTGCCGCTGATCCAGGTCGACGCCGACCGAAGCCATATCGGCCGCTGGCACTCCGCCGACGTCGCCGTCGTGGGTGACGCGCGCCTGGCGGCCGAGGCGCTCCTGGAGGCGCTGCCGTCCGGCTCGAACGCCGACCGGCCGTTCCGCTCCGACGAGACGCTACGCTTCCTCTCAGGCTTCGACATCGCCCGCGACTTCGAGCCGGCCAACACGCCGCGCACGGTCGATCCGCGCGCCCTCGGGGTGGCGCTCGAGAAGCTGCTGCCGCAGCAGCGCAACCTCGTCTACGACGCCGGCAACTTCCTCGGCATCGTGCCGTATCTTTCCGTGCCGGGACCGGGCCACTTCAAGCTGACCAGCGACTTCGCCTCGATCGGCATGGGCTTTGGCACGGCGCTGGGCGTCGCCAAGGCGCGGCCCGACGAGACAACCATCCTAGTCGTGGGCGACGGCGGTTTCCTGATGACGCTCGGCGAGCTCGAGACGGCGGTTCGCGAGGACCTGCCGCTGGTAATCGTGCTGATGAATGACTGCGCCTATGGCGCAGAGCTGCACTTCCTGAAGATGCGCGACTTGCCCGTGGCGAAGTCGGTGTTCCCCGACGTCGACTACGCGCCGATCGCCGAGGCCTTCGGCTTCCAGGCGGCGACCATCCGCACCCTCGACGACCTGCAGCAGGTGGCGCCGCTCTTGGCCAGGCCCGACGGCCCCATGCTGCTCGACTGCAAGCTGAACGCCGCGGTGGCCGCGCCGTTCATGAGCGAGTTCCACGAGTTCGAGACGCGGAAACACTGATGCCGTCAGGCCCGCGACGGCGGGGCTGCGGTCGAGCCCCTCACGGCGAGGCGTGGCTCGAGGACGACGGCTCTCGCGCCGTCTTCCGGATTGCGGCCGCCGATGCGGTCGAGAAGACCGGAGATGGCGGCTTCCGCGATCGCGGCTGACGGCTGCATGACCACCGTAAGGCCCGGCCGCATGATGGCGGAGAACGGCAGATCGTCGACGGCGATCACGGACAGGGCGTCCGGTATCGCGAGCGCGCGGTCGGTAACGGCGCGCAGCAGGCCGAGGGTGAGGTGGTTATTCGTGGCAAGGATTGCCGTCGGCCGTTCGGCTCGGTCGAGGAGGGCGAGCACCGAGCGATAGGCCGCCTCTTCGTTGAAGCAGTTCCTGGCAATCAGTTGTTCGTCGAGGGCGATGCCGCCGGTGGCGAGGGCCTCGCGGAACCCATCGAGACGATGGCGGGCGATCGGGTGCTCGGGCGACCCCATGACGATGGCGACGCGTCGGTGCCCGAGTCGGATGAGGTGCTCTCCGGCGAGGTAGCCGGCCATGCGGTTGTCGATCGTGACTGAATCGGCCTCGAGACCTTCGAGCATGCGGTCGACGAGCACGAGCGGCTGCGGCAGGCGCGCCAGCGCACCGATGCGGCCGCGCCAGCGGTCGCGTACCGGGATCAGCAGGATGCCATCGACGCGCTGGGACAGCAGCATCCTGAGATGCCGCTCCTCGCGTTCCGATTCCTCGCCGCTGTTGCACAGGATGACGGAATAGCCCGCCGCGCTGGCCAGCTGCTCGATGTGCTCGACGAGCTTGAGGAAGAACGGATTCGTAATGTCGGCGACGAGCAGGCCGAGGATGCGCGTCGCGCCGCTGCGCAGGCTGCGGGCGCTGGCATGCGGCGCATAACCCAGCGTGCGGGCGGCCGTCTCGACGCGCTCACGCAGTGCCTCGCTGACCTTGCCTGAGTCGTTCAGGGCCTTGGAGACGGTGGCCACGGATACGCCCGCCAGCCGCGCCACTTCGCGGATCGTCGGCATAACGGTACCGGGGCCAGCCATTGATTCTTCCATATAAAACGTTTTCAGAATTCTTGCCATAGGAAAGGATGACCGCAAGTTTGTCCAGTGAAAATCCGAGAACTTGCATCCAATGCCTGTTCGTGTACTCTTAAAAAAACGTTTAACATTCCGTGCGGGAGGGGATTGTGGCACCAGCCGCCGATGACCGTCGTTCGCGCCGCCGCGTGGCCCCGCAGGCGCGGCCATGATCGCCTACATCCTCGGGCGCCTGCTCGCGGCGGTTCCGGTTCTCTCTGCGGTGGCGGTCTTCGTCTTCCTGCTCCTCAGTCTCGTGCCGGGGGACCCGGCGGTGGTCATCGCCGGCGACCTCGCCACGCCTGAGCAGGTAGAGGCCATCCGCCGCTCCCTGGCGCTCGACCGCCCGCTGGCCGAACGTTTCGTCACCTGGCTCGGCCACATGCTGACAGGCGATTTCGGCAACTCGCTCTTCTCGGGGATCGCCGTCTCCGAGCTCATCGTGCAGCGCATCGAGCCGACGCTGGTCCTGGCGTTGATGACCATCGTCATCGCCGTCGCCGTCGCCGTGCCGCTCGGGCTCGTCTCCGCGTATCGCCCGACGGGCATCGTGGCGCGGCTCACCATGGCGGGAGCGGTGCTCGGCTTCTCGCTGCCCGTCTTCGTCGTTGCTTTCGGGCTTGTCTACGTCTTTGCGCTCGGCCTCGGCTGGTTTCCCGTGCAGAGCTACGTGCCGCTGTCGCAAGGCCTGGGCGGCACGCTGCATTCGCTGACGCTGCCGGCGGTCGCGGTGTCGTTCCTCTATATCGCGCTCATCGCGCGGGTGACGCGGGCTGCGGTGCTCGAGGTGCTGCGCGAGGACTATGTGCGCACCGCCCATGCCAAGGGCCTCGCCGCGCGCCGGATCCTGGCGCGGCACGTGCTGCGCAACGCTGCCGTACCTGTCATCACCATCATCGGCATCGGCTTTGCCGCTCTGCTCGGCGGCGTGGTGGTGACCGAGACGGTGTTCAGCATTCCCGGACTCGGCCGGCTTACCGCCGATTCGATCCTGCGCCGCGACTATCCCGTGGTGCAGGCGCTGATCCTGCTGTTCTCGACCGTCTATGTGGTCGTCAACCTTGCCGTCGACGTCGCCTACGTGCTGGTCGACCCGCGCATCCGGTACTGAGCGCGACGATGGCGATCACGGTTTCGTCCGACTCGACGGTACGGGGGGTGGCGCGCAGCCGAGCCGCAGCGGCGCGCACGTTGCGCTTCCTCGCCCATCGGCCGGTCCTTGCCGCCGGCAGCGGAGTTCTGCTCGTCTTCATCGGCGTGGCGCTGCTCAGTCCGTGGCTCGCGGGGGATCCGGGGACGATCAACCCGCTGCGGCGGCTGAAACCTCCCTCCGCCGCGCAGTGGTTCGGCACCGATCACGTCGGACGCTCGGTCTTCGACCGTACGCTGTGGGGCGCGCGCATCTCCCTCGGCGTCGGCTTCGCCGTCGCCATCGCGACAACGGTGGTCGGCGTGCTTGTCGGCATCGTCGCCGGATATTTCCGGCTCGCCGACACTGTGATCATGCGGGCGATGGACGCGGTCATGGCGATCCCGGCCATTCTCCTCGCCATCGCGCTCGTTGCCCTCGTCGGCGCTTCGCCGCTCATCATCGTGACGGCGATCAGCGTGCCCGAGATTCCCCGCATGGCCCGCATGGTGCGGGCCAGCGTCCTGGTCCTGCGCGAGCAGGCCTATGTGGAGGCTGCCATCACCTGCGGTGGGCGCCTGCACACGATCCTGCTGCGCCACATCCTGCCCGGGGCGGCCGGGCCGATCCTGGTGCAGGCGACCTACGTCTTCGCCTCGGCGATGATCCTCGAAGCGATCCTGTCCTTCCTCGGCGCCGGCACGCCGCCGAACGTGCCGAGCTGGGGCAACATGATGGCCGAGGGACGACAATACCTGCAGATGGCGCCGTGGATTCTCGGTTTCCCGGCGCTCGGTCTCGCGCTCGTCGTGCTCGCCGTCAATCTCCTGGGCGATGTCTTGCGCGACATGCTCGACCCGAGTCTGGCCGCGACGGGCGCCGGAAGGGCGTGATGACTAGGCCGCTCCTGAAGGTCGAGGATCTTACGATTTCGCTCGCCACTGATGGCGGGCCGGTGCCCCTCGTCAAGGACCTCTCATTCGAGATCGCGGCGGGCGAGACGCTCTGCATCGTTGGCGAGAGCGGTTGCGGCAAGAGCCTCACGGCGCTCGCCATCATGGGTCTGCTCAACCGCAGGATCATGCGTGCGAGCGGCGGGGGCATCTTCTTCGAAGGCCGCGACCTGCTGTCGTCGGACGCCGAGGCCATGCGCCGTCTGCGCGGCGACCGGCTCGCCATGGTCTTCCAGGAGCCGATGACCTCGCTCAACCCGGTGCAACAGGTCGGCCGCCAGATCTCGGAGGTCATCGTCGAGCATCGCGGCACGAGCGAACGGGAGGCCGACCGCGAGGCGGTGCGTCTCCTCGACCTTGTGCGCATTCCCGATGCTGCGCGCCGCGCGCGCGACTTCCCGCACCAGCTGTCCGGCGGCATGCGCCAGCGCGTCATGATCGCCATGGCGCTCGCCCTGCGGCCGGCGCTGCTGATTGCCGACGAGCCGACGACGGCGCTCGACGTCACCATCCAGGCACAGGTGCTGGCGCTCATGGACGAGCTGCGCCACGAGTTTGGCACGGCCCTGCTGCTCATCACCCATGATCTCGGCGTCGTCGCCGAGATGGCCGATCGCGTCCTTGTGCTCTATGCCGGCCGGGCGGTGGAGGAGGCGCCGGTAGAGCAGCTGTTCGACCAGCCGGCCCATCCCTATACGCGCGGCCTGCTCGACGCCATCCGGCAGCTCCTGAAGCCCGATATCGAGCGCCTCGCCGAGATTCCCGGCACCGTGCCGAACCCGGCGAAGCTCGATCGCGGTTGCGCCTTCGCCGAGCGCTGCGGCTTTGCCATGCCGATCTGCGGCGAGCAACGGCCGGTCCTCGGCCCGCGCGCGATCCGCCACAGCACCGCCTGCTGGCTCGGGCATCCGCCGGTAGAAAAGTTCGTGGGGCGGCCGACATGACGCCCGCCCTCGAAGTGGCTCGTCTCAGCAAGACCTTTGCCGCTCGGCGCGGGCCCTTCGGGCTTCTCGGTCGGCGCGTGGTGCGCGCTGTCGAGGACGTGAGCTTCGCCGTCGGAGCCTCACGCACGCTGGCGCTTGTCGGCGAAAGCGGCTGCGGCAAGACGACGATCGGGCGCATGGTGGTTCGGCTCACCGTGCCGAGTGCCGGCAGCATCGCGGTCGAGGGCGAGGACTTCACGCGTCTGTCGGGGGAGGCGCTGCGCCGCAAGCGCCAGCGCGTGCAGATGGTGTTCCAGGATCCCTTCGCCTGCCTCAACGCCCGCATGACGGCGGAGGCGATCGTCGCCGAGCCGCTCGTCAACTTCCGTCTCGGCGACGCCGCCGGCCGCCTGCGGCGGGTCCGCCAGCTCTTCGACCAGGTCGGCCTGCCGCAGACGTTCCTCGAAAGATTGCCGCATCACATGTCGGGCGGCCAACGCCAGCGCCTCGGCATAGCGCGGGCGCTCGCTGCCGAGCCGGCCGTCATCGTCGCCGACGAAGCGGTGGCGGCGCTCGATGTCTCGATCCGCTCGCAGATACTCAATCTCCTCAAGGATCTGCAACGCGAGACCGGCGTCGCCTATCTCTTCATTTCCCATGACTTGTCCGTCGTCCGCTATCTCGCCGACGACATCGCCGTCATGTACCTCGGGCGTATCGTCGAAAAGGGACCCGTGCGCTCGGTCTTCGCCACGCCGGCGCATCCCTATACCCAGGCCCTCATCGGCGCCATCCCCGCGTCGCACCCGCGCGAACGTCGACGGCGGGCCTTGCTCGATGGCGAGGTGCCGAGTGCCGCGGCGCTGCCGGTTGGCTGCCCCTTCCGCACGCGCTGTCCGCTCGCGACCGACATCTGTTCCCGGGAGCCGCCGACGCTCGTGACCGTGCGGCATGGGCATGCCGCCGCCTGCCATCACATCCACGCGAATGAAATGACAACTGGAGGAACGACGACATGAACCGGCCCAAGCAACTGATCGCCGCGCTCGCCGCGGTGGGGATGATCGCCTCGGCAGCGCCTGCCGACGCCGAGAGCGTCCTGCGCGTGCGCCCCTTCGGCGATCTCAAGCAGATCGATCCCGTGATCACGTCGGACTACATGGTTCGCAACCACGGCTACATGGTCTACGATACGCTGTTCGCCCTCGACGAGGCGATGCAGATCAAGCCGCAGATGGTCGAGCGCTGGCAGCTCAGTCCCGACGGCCTGGTCTACACGTTCGTGCTGCGTGACAAGCTCACTTTCCACAACGGCATGCCGGTTACCGCCGCCGACGTCGTCGCGTCACTGGAGCGGTGGGGCAAGCGTGACGGGCTCGGTCAACAGCTCATGGCGTTGACCAAGAGCCTCGCGGCGACCGACGACCGGACGGTGGCGCTCACTTTGACACAGCCGTGGGGCCTGGTGCTGGAGGCGCTCGGCAAGCCGAGCTCGAACGTGCCCTTCATCATGCCGGCGAGCATCGCGAAGACGCCGGCGGACACCGCCATTACCGATGCGACCGGCTCGGGTCCCTTCATCATGAAGCGCGACGAGTGGGTGCCGGGCTCCAAGGTCGTTTACATCAAGAATCCCGACTACGTGCCGAGGAACGAGGCGCCGAGCGGCCTCGCCGGGGCCAAGGCGGCAAAGGTCGACCGCGTCGAGTGGCGCTATATCCCCGACGCGCAGACGGCGCTCAACGCGCTGCAGGCGGGCGAGATCGACATCTTCGAGGAGGTGCCGCCGGACTTCCTGCCGATGCTGAAGGGCAATCCCAGGATCCGTACGGCGCCGCAGGACACGATGGGCATGCAGATGGTCTTCCGCATGAACACGCTCGTGCCGCCCTTCAACAATCCGAAAGTGCGCCAGGCGATCCGGTACATGATCGACCAGGAGATGTTCGCTCAGGCCTATGTGACGGATCCGAGCCTCTACAAGAACTGCCCGAGCTTCTACATGTGCTCCTCGCCGTATTTCACCGACGCGGGCTGGGTGAAACCTGACCTGGCAAAGGCGAAGAAGCTATTGGCCGAAAGCGGCTATGACGGCACGCCCGTGGTGGTGCTCCATGCGACCGAGAGCGGGCCGACAAACACCTTCAGTCTCGTCGCCGAGCAGCTGATGCGCGACATCGGCCTCAAGGTCGAGCCGCAGGCGATGGACTGGGGCACGCTGGTCGGACGCCGCGCCTCCAAGGCCACGGTCGACAAGGGCGGCTGGTCGCTGTTCATGTCGGGACCGACCGGGGCGGACATGATGGATCCGGCCGGACACCTCGGCCTGCGCTCGAATTGCGACAAAGCGTGGTTCGGCTGGCCCTGCGACGAGCAGATCGAGAAGCTGCGGGCGGAGTTCACGCTCGCCACCGACCCCGAGAAGAAGAAGGACTTGGCGAAGGCCGTCCAGCTGCGGGCGGTAGAAGTCGGACCTTACTGGCCGGCAGCGCAACTCTATCTCGTGCGCGCCATGCGGTCGAACGTCGAGGGTGCGCTCAAGGCGGCGGTCCCGGTGTACTGGAACATCTCGCTGAAATAGGTCTTCCGGTCCGCGCGCTCATGACCATGAGCGCGCGGGACGCGCGCGGAAGAGCATGAGGCTCAACCTCCCGCAACCCCGATCGCCTCGACATAGAGCGCGTACACCGACTGGCTCGCAGTCATGAACAGCCGATTGCGCTTGCGACCACCGAAGCAGAGGTTGGCGCAGCGCTCGGGCAGCAGGATGCGGCCGATCAGCGTGCCGTCGGGGGCGAACACGGCAACGCCGTCCTGGCCCTCGCCACCGGAGAAGCCGCACCATACGTTGCCCTCGGTGTCGACGCGGATGCCGTCGGCGAAGCCGGGCATGCCGTCGAAGAACAGGCGGCCATTCACCGCCCGACCGTTCTCGATGTCGTAGACGCGCGTCGTCTTGGGGCCGTTCGGCGTGTCGACGACATAGAGCTTGCTCTCGTCGGGCGAGAAGGCGAGGCCGTTCGGCCGCTCCATGTCGCCGACAGCGATCGTGAGCGCGCCGCTCGCAGGATCGAGCCGGTAGACGCGGAAGGGCATCTCCGTCGGCGCCTTGTCGCCCAGATAGTTGCCGCGGATGCCCGCACCGTTGTCGCTGAACCAGATCGAGCCGTCGGACTTGACGATCGCGTCGTTCGGCCCGGTGAGCCGCGTCCCCTCGAACGACGCGGCCAGCACCGTGACGGTGCCGTCGTGCTCGGTGCGCGTCAGGGTGCGGCTGCCCAGCTCGCAGGTGATCAGGCGACCCTGCCGGTCGCGCGTGTTGCCGTCGGGATAGCCTGCCGGATTGCGCAGCGTGACGACGGCGCCGCTCACCTCGTCCCAGCGCAGCAGCGCATCGTTGGGGATATCGGAGAACAACAGGTAGCGGCCGTCGCCGTAATAGGCGGGTCCTTCGGTGAAGCGGAAGCCCGTGGCAATGCGCTCGATCGCGGCCATCGGCAGCACGAGGTGCTGGAAGCGCGGATCGAGCACGATGATGTCGGGATCCGGGTATCGGATCGGCGCCGGGGATTCCCAGCGCGACGAGACTGGACTCACGTTCTTTCCCCCTTGGGTCTCGGTTGTCTCAGATGGTCCGGCTGCGGATGAAATTGCCGATCTCCAGGCAGCCGTCGCGGCCTTCCGAGAGGATGGGCGCGAACAGCGGAAAGACATGCAGCATATTGGGCCACGCCGAGAGTCGGACGTCGACACCGGCGGCATGCAGCTTCTCGGCAATGCGCGTGGCGTCGTCGAACAGCGTCTCGGCCGTGCCGACCTGCACCAGGAGCGGGGGCAGCCCGTCGAGCTCGGCATGGAGCGGCGCTGCCAATGGCGTCCTCGCGTGACTGCCGCCGAGATACATCTCGGCCATCCACAGCAGCCCGTCCTTCTGCACCATGGGATCCTGAGCGGCGCGCGCCGTCATGCTGGTGCCGACGCCCTCGAGGTCGACCCAGGGCGAAATCGCGACCGCGCAGCCAGGCAGGCCGAGCGTCCGGTCGCGCAGGTTGACCAGCGTGGCGATGGTCAGGCCACCGCCTGCGGAATCGCCGGCGATCGCCATTCGCCCGGCGGAGAGGCCCTGTTCGAGCAGCCAGCGCCAGGCTTGTGTGGCGTCATCGAGGGCAGCGGGGAAGGGATGTTCGGGGGCGAGCCGATAGTCGATCACCAGGACGCGTGCGCTGGACGCTGCGGAGATGTCGTAGGCGAGCCGCCGGTGGGTGTTGATCGACCCGATGGCGTAGCCGCCGCCATGCAGATAGAGCACCGCGCGCGCCGGATCGCAGCCCGGCGCCGTCACCCATTCGGCGGGCACGCCGCCGGCATCCACCTTCTCGCACCTCGCGCCGGGCGCGCCGCCCAGGAACTCGCCCATCTTCTCGAAGCGCGCGCGCGCCTGCACCACATCCCGGTCGGCGGGGGTAGGGCGCGATCGCAAAAGCGTCACGAGGCTGTCCAGCTGGGCCGTGGTCATGGATGGCGTTCCCTCGATCGTTTGTGTTGGCACAAGCTTTCCGCCAACGGGCACGCCACATCAAGACGCCTTGCCGACGATTTCGCTGCGGCGTCCGCGTCGTGGAACTTGCAGTGCCATGTCGAGCTCGCTTCGGACCCAGGCGCAGAACGTCGCCACTTCCGGACGCGGCGGGGAATCGGCACCGGTCACCAGCCAGTAGGCGGTTGCGCAGTCGCGCGGGGGGCCGAGCACGCCCACCAGCTTGCCGTCCGCGAGTTCGCCCTCGACCAGCGGCAGGCGGCCGATCGCGACGCCCAGGCCGGCGGCTGCTGCCTCCAAAGCCATCTGGATGGTGTCGAAGCGCAGGCTGCGCGCCGCGGGCGGCAGGTTCACGCCGGCCAGCGCGCTCCAGGCGAGCCAGTCCTCGCGGGCGTCGACGACATGAAGCAGCGTTGCTGCGGCGAGGTCATCGGCAGTGGTGATGGTGGAAGCGAGCCTGGGCGCACAGACCGGCACGAGTTTCTCGCGCACGAGGCAGGTCGCTCGCAGGCCGTGCCAGTCGCCGCGGCCCATGCGGATCGCGACATCGACGCCGTCGCGCGGGATCTCGACCAGCCGGTGGTTGGTGTCGACCGACACCTCAATCTCCGGATGATTCGCCTTGAAGCGCACGAGCCGCGGCAGAAGCCAGCGGATGCCGAAGGTCGGCGGCACGCTCACCGCGAGCTTGCCTGTCGGCTTGCGGCCCGGGACGGAATCGCTTGCCTTGACGATCGATTCGAGGATGGCGCGCACCTGTGGCAGGTAGACGTGCCCGGCTTCCGTCAGGCTCAGCGACCGGTTGCCGCGCAGGAAGAGAGCGACCCCCAGCCACTGCTCGAGCGTCTGGACGCCGTGGCTGACCGCGCTCGGCGTCAGGTTGAGCTCCTGGGCTGCGGCCTTGAAGCTCGACAGCCGGCCGGCTGCCTCGAAGTGGCGCAGCGCATTGAGCGGAGGGAGTCTGTAAGCCATGGGATGCCGCACCGAGAGTCGGAGAGGCATGCCCTCACCGCAAGTGACGAAGCCGCATGGGCCTATGAACGATCCTCAGGCCAGGCGGGCATCCGCGGCGGGTGCTGCCGCGCTGCTATCGTCGATCGGGAAGTGCAGCAGCGCGGCCAAGAGGCCGGCCCCGGCCGTGGCGATCCACAGCGGCCCGTAAGACCCCGTCAGATCGAAGATGACGCCGCCGACGCCGGCGCCGAGGAACGAGCCCACCTGGTGGCTGAAGAAGCAGATGCCGAACAGCGTCCCGAGATGCTGCGTGCCGAAGATCTTGGCGACCAGGCCGCTGGTCAGCGGGACGGTGCCCAGCCAGGTCAGGCCCATGACGGCAGCGAACAGGAGGACCGATATGTCGCTCTTGGGCAGCAGGAAGAACAGGCCGATGGCGACGCCACGGATCAGGTAGAGCCAGCCCAGGACGTATTGCTGGCGGATCCGGCCGCCCAGCCAGCCGCAGGCCCAGGTGCCCGCCATGTTGAACAGGCCGATGAAGGCCAGCGCCGCCGCGCCGAGGCCTGCCGGCATGTTGCAGACGACGAGGTAGCCGGGCAGATAGGTCGCGATGAAGGCGAGCTGGAAGCCACAGGTGAAGAAGCCCAGCGTCAACAGGATATAGCCGCGATGGCGGCTGGCGAGCGTCAGAACGTCGCTCAGGGAGTAGGAGAAGGAGGATGTCGCGTGCCTTGACGAACCTGCCACGCGACGGTCGAGGACGAGGCCGAGCGGTGATACGGCGACCATCAGGGCGGCGAGGCCGAGCAATGCGGCAGAGATGCCAAGGTCGGCATTGGCGACCTGTATGAGGGGCACCAGGACGAACTGCCCGACCGAGCCGCCGGCGCTGGCGAGTCCCATGGCCATGCTGCGCTTTTCCGGCGTGGCGACGCGACTGACCGAGGTCAGGACGACGGCGAAGGTCGTGCAGCTCACGCCGATGCCCACGAGGAGGCCGAGCCCGACCACCAGGAGCAACCCCGAAGAGGCCGTTGCGGCCAGCGCGAGTCCGGCGGCCAGCACCAGCGCGCCGAATCCGACGACGGGCGCAGCGCCGTACCTGTCGGCCGCGGCGCCTGCGAAGGGCTGGGCGAAGCCCCAGACGAGATTGTGCAGGGCAAGGGCCAGCGCGATGACCGACAGCGAGATGCCGCGCTCGACGGCCAGAGGGTCGACGAACAGGCCGAATGTCTGGCGCGTGCCCATCGCCGCGCTCAGGATGAGGGCGGCGGCAATCACGACCGCTGTGGCGGGGTTTGTTGGGAGCAGCGAACGCCTGCATCGGGCCATTGCCATGGTGAGCACCTCTCGGAGCCAATCTGTCGACGGGCCGGAAGGGCGGCAAAGGAGAAGGGTTTGATGCCGGGTGAAAGATATTGGGCCGACGGCTTCGACGGGACCGCACTCGTATGACCGATCCATCGCCCGGGCCGCTGTCCTTCGCCGCGCTGCGCGGCGCCGTTCTCGAAGGCCGTGAGCCGCCGCCGCTCAAATCGGTGTCGCGCTTGGCATCGTACCGCTGGTTCGTCGTGGCCACGGTCTGCATCGGTGCCTTCATGGGGCAGGTCGATGCCAGCATGACGCAGATGCTGCTGCCGCGACTGGAGAAGGAGTTCGCCGCGCCGCTCAGCACCGTGAGCTGGGTCGCTGTGGCCTATATCCTGGTCCTGGCGTCCTTCATGCCGATCTTCGGCCGGCTCGCCGACATGGTGGGGCGCAAGCTGCTCTACACTGCTGCCTTCGTGATTTTCGTCATCGGGTCGGCGCTTTGCGGCTTCGCGCCGGATCTGCCCACGCTGATCGCCTTCCGCGTCCTGCAGGGAATCGGCGCAGCGCTCCTCACCGCCAACAGCATCGCCATCGTCGTCCTCGCCGCAGGCCCCGAGCAGCGTGGCCGCGCGCTGGGACTGCAGTCGGCGGCCCAGGCGATCGGACTGGGTGTCGGGCCCGCCGTCGGCGGCCTGATCATCGAAACGCTGGGCTGGCACTGGGCGTTCTGGATCAATGTCCCGTTCGGTATCGCCGGGGCCATTCTCGGCTGGCTGCTGCTGCCGCAGACCAGGCATCTGCAGGGTGAAGCCCGATTCGACTGGAGCGGCGCCCTTCTGATCGCGCCGGCGCTGACGGCCGTGGTGACGATGCTGAACCAGGGACATGCCTGGGGCGCGACCTCACCCGCCTTCCTCGCCTGCGCCGCGCTGGCGGTGGTGTTCGTCGTGCTGTTCGTGCGGGCCGAGCGCCGCGCCGAGGCGCCGCTGATCGACCTGGCGCTGCTGCGCAAGGCGGCGTTCCTGACCGGCAACATTGCCAATTTCCTGTCCTACGCCATGCTGTTCGGCGTCTTCTTCCTCGTGCCGTTCGTGCTCGTCCGGGTCTACGGCGACTCGGCGTTCATCGCCGGTCTGCGCCTGTCGATCATTCCCGTCATGCTGGGCCTTCTGGCACCCGTCGGCGGTGTGCTCTACGACCGGTTCGGCGCGCGCGTGGTCACGGCGCTGGGCATGGCGACCTGTATCGCGGGCATCGCCGTTCTGTTCCTCTTCCTCGATGGCACGGCCACCACCATGAAGCTGGTGATGGCCGGCCTCGTGATCTTCGGCATCGGGCAGGGCCTGTTCATTTCGCCCAACAGCAGTGCGATCATGGCCGCGGCACCGGAAGAGCAGACGGGCGAGGCCGGCAGCCTGCTGAACGTCGTGCGCTACCTCGGGATCAGCACGGGCATCGCCGGCGCCTCGACGCTGCTGTCGTTCAGCATCCACGTGATCAGCGGCGTCAGGAGCGGCACGATCGATGCGGCCCCTTCGACCCTCATCGCGGCAGGGGGCAACGTCCTGCTTCTGCTCGCCGGCTTCGGCGTGCTGGCCGTGTTGATGTCGCTGGTGCGGACCGTGCCGCACAAGCCGCGGGGCGAGGCGTCGGTCGAGGGCTGACGCGTCGCGTCAGCCATCCATGATCCAGTCGGCCCCTGAGGCGAGGGCGATCTCGCGCACCTTCGCCAGCAGGTTTGGGCCGACCGGAATGCCGTTCCTGCGGCGCTCTTCCGCCTTCATGCGCTCGGGATCGCCGGCGACCATCACTGGGCGCGCCGGCTCGGCGGGACGGGTGGCACGCAGCGCGTCGCAGAAGGCGGCGACGTCGGCGCGGAAGTCGTCGGCATCGCGGAACAGGCTGGGATCGAGCGCCAGCATGAAGTGGCCGATATCCATCGTGCCGGGCTTCTTCGTATGCTGCGGGTCGGTGATCATGGTCGCGCCCGACAGCGCCGATGACAGGATGTTCACCATGGCTCCCAGTCCGTAGCCCTTGTGGCTGCTGCCTTCGGGCGTGCCGCCGAGCGGCGTCATGAAGCCGCCCTTGGCGACCTCACGCGGGTCGGTGCTGGGCTTGCCCTCGGCCGTGATCAGCCAGCCCGGCGGTGCTGGCAGGTTCTCGTTCGCCTTGTTGCGGATCTTGCCGGCCGCCACCGTGGTCGTCGCCATGTCGAGCAGGAAAGGCTCGCCGGGCTTGCCGGGGGCGCCGAAGGCGATCGGATCGGTGCCGAGCCGCGCCTGCGCGCCGAAGGTCGGCGCCACCTGGATGCCGCTGGCCGAGGTCGTCACCAGGCCGACCAGGCCGGCTTCGGCTGCCATCAGGGCGTAGAAGCCGCAGGCGCCGAAATGCGCCGAATTGCGCACGGCGACGACGCCGATGCCCGCGCTCTTCGCCTTGTCGATGGCGATCTCCATCGCCCGCCGCGCATTGGGGTGACCCAGCCCACCGCCGCCGTCGACGATGGCGGAAACCGGCGTCTCGCGCGTCACTGCGGGAGCGGCGCGCATGTCGATCTTTCCGGCGCGGCGGCGCTCGTCGTAGGTCGGCACCATGGAGATGCCGTGCGAATCGATGCCGTGCAGGTCGGCCCAGCTCATGATCTCGGCCGTCCCCGCTGCCGTTGCCGAGGCCATGCCCCAGGCGCGCAGGATCAGCTCGAGCTGGCGTCGATGCGTTTCGTAAGACGCCGGCATGTCAGTGGAAATCCTCGGGCAGCAGCTCGATCGGGGCGCCGTGCGGCGTGCGCCCGGCGGCATGCTCCCAGGCATGGTGGTAGCGGGCGAGGGCCGCCGCGTCGGCGACGCCCTTCTCGGCGACCAGCCGTTCGAGAGCATTCAGCCAGTGCCGATAGTAGGTCTCGCCGGTATCGGGATCGCCCGCCGCCTGCGCACGCTTGATCTCCGCGCCGAGCGTTGCGGCCCATTCCGGCCAGGTGAACAGGCCGCTCTTGTGCAGCGCCAGCGTCATGGCGAAGGCCTGCGCTTCCCAGGGTTCGCGGAATACCGGGCCCTCGGCATTGCACGGAATGCCGGGCACCGGGATGGTCGGTCGCTCCTTCATGTCCGGGGGGAGCCGACCGGCTCGAGATACGGTTCGAAGGCGTCGATCGAGACGGTGAGCGTCGGATCGGCGTCCGGCCCCCAGATCTCGCGCCCCTCGAACACCACGGTGTACAGCCACTGCGGATCGTCGCCGCGGCCGCTCGCCACGGCATCGGGGTAGGCATGGCAGCCGTGGATCAACTCGACGGTACCCACCTTGTCGCGGGCATAGCGCGGCAGGCGCGTGTGACCCTGCGGATGGATGTTCGCGGTGCGCACGCGATCGCCGGGCTTGAAGCGCGCCGGCGCCTGCTGCTGGCGGAAGAAGGACGCCCGCTTCATGCCGGCATTCACGATGTCGGCCGTCATCTTGCGCGGCAGCGGCTTTCCGGGCCGCAGCGCATGGCCGGCGGCCAGTTCGTCGGCCGCCACGATGCCGCCCTTCAGCAGGTTCTTCTCCATGGCCAGCGTCCAGCGCCAGTAGTAAGAGGCGGCGAGGTAGGTCTGCGGCGGCAGCGTCTCCTGGGCAAAGCGCGTATCGTCGATGTGCCAGGCGCCGGCGTATCCCATCGCCCGCTGCATCGCGAGCACGCGGCCTTCCCAGGTCTCGTGGAAGGGCGGCTCGTTCTGCTCGACCTCGACCTTCCCGAAGCCGTCCATGCCGCCCATGTCGTGGATGCCGTTCATTGCCGGGTCTCCGTCGGCTTCAGGGCCACGCCGGTACCGATCATCGAATCGCGGGTGACCAGATCGGCCAGTTGCTCCTCGCTCCAGTTCTCGGTGCCGGCGGGCTGCATGGGCAGCACGATGAAGCGGGTCTCGGCCGTCGAATCCCAGACCCGGATCTCCGTGTCCTTGGGCAGCACCACGCCGAAATCGCCGAGGACACCGCGTGGATCCTTCACGGCGCGGGAGCGGTAGGGCGCGGACTTGTACCAGACCGGCGGCAGACCCAGCAGCTCCCACGGGTAGCAGGAGCAGAGCGTGCAGACGATCATGTTGTGCCGCGTCGGCGTGTTTTCGACGGCGACGAGATGGTCGCCGACAGGGCTGACGTGACCCAGCGTCGCGACGGCAGCCGTCGCATCCTTCAGCAGGGCGGCCCGGAAGTCGGCATCCTTCCACGCCCTGGCGACGACCAGCGCACCATTGCGTGGGCCGACCCTGGTTTCGTAGGTCTCGACGATGGCGTCGAGCGCCGCCGGATCGACATAGCCCTTCTCGGTCAGGATCGTCTCGAGGGCGCGCACGCGGAGCTGCATTTCGGACAGCTCCGAACCGTGATCGTGATGGTGATCGTCGTGTTGGTCAGCCATGAGCCGTGACTTTCAGGGAGAGCAAAGACCTATCGTAGCCGAGCACGGCCCGTCGACCAAGATGGCTGGCCGCGTCGAGGCAGCCTACGGCGCTGCGGTGGAGGCGATCTCGAGGCCGCGCGCGAGGAGGTTTTCCCATGCCTCGTCGGCGTCGTCGGCGAAGTTGAAGAGCGCGAGGTCGGCCGGCGAGATCATGCCTTCCTCGAGGAGGGCGTCGAAATTGATGAGCGTGGTCCAGTAGCGGCGATCGAAACACACGATCGGCACGGCCGGCGCCTTGCGGGTCTGCGTCAGCGTCAGAAGCTCGAACAGCTCGTCGAGCGTGCCGAAGCCGCCTGGGAACACCACCAGCGCCGCCGCGCGCATCGCCAGGTGCATCTTTCGCATTGCAAAGTAGTGGAACTGGAAAGTCAGCTCCGGCGTGGTGTAGGCGTTGGGCTCCTGCTCCCGGGGCAGGCGGATGTTGAAGCCGATCGAGGGCGCGCCGGCCTCCCAGGCGCCGCGATTGGCCGCCTCCATGATGCCGCCGCCACCGCCGGTGGCGACGACATTGCGTCGGCCTTCCGGGTGGGCCTGCAACGCGCCGCCGCGCTCCGAGACGATGCGTCCGAAGCGGCGGGCCTGCTCGTACCAGCCGGCGGCGCGTTCGGAGGAGGGCGAAAGCGCCGCCGGCGCGCTCGCCGAGATACCGCTCGCTGTCGGCTCGGGCGGACGGAGCCGGGCGCTGCCGAACACCACCACGGTCGACAGGACGCCCCAGCTGCGCAGCATTTCCTCTGCCTTGGCGTACTCGAGGAGGAAGCGCACCCCTCGCATCGAATCGCCGAGGATGAAGTCCTGGTCGAGGGCAGCCAGGCGGTAGGCGGCGTGGCGCCGCTGTTT
>QFCS01001233.1_pt1 | contig 18342 bp, 16 predicted proteins | sample 3576561 | NCBI WGS metagenome assembly QFCS01 | reverse complement strand
CCGGTCCATCAGCGCGGTCCCCGTGGCGTCGTACAGTCGGACGGGGAGGGTGCCGGAGGCGGCCACGTCGAGCGGTCCGAAGGACTGGTTGGCGGGGGTGGGGGCGACGTCGAGGCGGCCGACCTCCGCCTCCCCCTGCGAGAAGACCACCTCGGGGCCGAAGGTCCCGTCGAGCTCGGCGTCCTTGAGCCAGAACGGCGAGGCGGCCAGCGGCCCGGAGATGAACTCCCAGAACGGGTCGAAGTCGGTGAAGGCGGCGCGCTCCGGGGAATAGCGGTACGCGGCGGTGTAGTGCACGTCGCCGGAGAGCCACACGACGTCGCGGACCTCATGGCGATTCAGGGCCGACAGGATGCGGGCGAGCTCGTGCTCGCGGCCCAGCGGCGGGCCGCCGTCCTTGTTGGCGTACCCGTCGAGGTCCGTGACCCGGTTGGTGGGCGCCGAGAGCGGCATGTCGGCCACGATCACCTTCCAGGTCGCCGTCGAGCGGCGCAGCGCCCGGACCAGCCACTCCTCCTGGGCGGGCCCCAGCAGCCCCGCCTCGACCCGGTCCCGCACGAGCGCCGGGTCGTTGTCCGGGTTGGGCCCGCGCCAGAGGCACATGTCGAGGCGGAACAGCTCGAGGTGCCTGCCGCGCGGGCTGCGCCGGTACATCCGGGTCGGCACGAAGCCGTCGCCGCCGGACGGGACCAGCCGGCGGACCGGGATCGGCTGGTACTCCTGCCAGGCGCGTCGTCCTCGCACGGCCAGCACGTCGGCGCGCCGCTCGGTGTAGCGCTCGTCGGAGATCGTCTCGCCGGGCCACCAGTTGTTGGCCGTCTCGTGGTCGTCCCACATCGACACCGTCGGTACGGCGGCATGGAAGTCGCGGACGTTGTCGTCGCGCAGCGGGTAGCGGTGCCGGCCGCGGAACTGCGCGAGTGTCTGCGCGACCGTCATGACCTCCTCGGTCAGCTCGTTGCGCCACGTCGTACCGTCCGGCAGCAGCACCGACTCCGCCATCGGCTCGTCGGCGTAGATCGTGTCGCCGACATGGACGAACAGGTCAGGGCGTAGGTCCCGCATCGCCCGGTACGACGTCAGGCCGCCCCGCGCCCGGTCGATCCCCCACCCCTGCCCGCAGGTGTCGCCGGACCAGACCACCGACTGGGCGGCGGCGTGCACGGGGGCGGTCGCGAAGCTCAGCGTCTGCGGCGCGCTCCGCTCCCCCGCCGGCGTCTCGAACCACACCTCGGCGTCGTAGGGCCGTCCGGGCGCCAGGTCGGTGAGGTGGATGCGCGCGGTGTGGTCGGTGCGCTCGTCGGTCCACGGGCCGCGGACCAGCCGGCGCCGGACACCGCTGCGCAGGCGGAGCATCATCCGGCTCGGCTCGACGCCGCGAGACCAGATCACCGCGGACGTCGTACCGACCTCGCCGCTGCGGACGCCGGAGGTCAGGTCCTGGCGCCGGGGCACGAAGGCGGGGGCGCCGCCGAGGAGCCCGAGCGCGGGCACGCTCACGCCGGACAGGCCGGCGACGAGGGTGGTCCGGCGGCCGACGCGCAGCTCGCCGAGCCTGGTCCGGTCGTCCCAGAGCAGCGTCACCCGGCAAGGACAGCGCCGCGCGTCGTCCGGTCGGCGAGCGCCGGACGACGCGCGGGTGAAGGCCTGCTGACGAGTGCTACTTCGGGGGCATCCGGATGCCGCCGTCGACGCGGACGACCTCGCCGTTCATGTAGGAGTTGGTGAGGCACTCGATCACCATCGAGGCGAGCTCGTCGCCGGTGCCGAGGCGCTTGGGGAACAGCACGTTCTGGCCGAGGTTGGCCTTGAACGCCTCCGCCGCCTCGCCCTCGCCGTAGATCGGGGTGTCGATGAGGCCCGGGGCCACCGTGTTGAGGCGGATCCCGGCGGCGGACAGGTCGCGGGCGACCGGCAGGGTCATGCCGACGACGCCGCCCTTGGAGGCCGAGTACGACGCCTGGCCGATCTGGCCGTCGAAGGCGGCCACGCTGGCGAGGTTGACGATGGCGCCGCGGCAGCCGTCGGCGTCCGGCTCGTTGAGGCTCATCGCCGTCGCGGCCTGGCGGACCATGTCGAAGGTGCCGATCAGGTTGATCGCCACGACCTTCGTGAAGGCCTCCAGCGAGTGCGCGGACTCGAGCTGGCCGTCGCGGCCGATGGTCCGCTGGGCCCAGCCGATGCCGGCGGAGTTCACGACGGCGCGCAGCGGGGCGATCTCGGCGGCGGCCCGGACGGCCCCCGCGATCTGCTCGGTGTTCGTGACGTCGACCTGGGCGAAGACGCCGCCGATCTCGGCGGCGAGGGCCTCGCCCTTCTCGGCCTGCAGGTCGGCGACGACGACGGTGGCGCCCTTCGCGGCGAGCGCGCGGGCGGCGGCGGCGCCGATGCCCGAGGCGCCGCCGGTGACGATGGCGGAGGATCCGGTGAGTTCCATGCGACGGACTGTAGCGAGAACCTGTTCTCGCAGCGGTACGGGTCTCGCCACGGCGAGGCGACTCAGAGGTCGGTGGTGCCCTCCGCGACGATCACGGCGGGCCCCGTCATCAGCACCCGGTCGTCGGCGGTCCAGCTGATCCGCAGCGTGCCGCCCGGCAGGTCCACCCGGTAGGCCGTACCGCGGGGCGCGTCGTCGGCCAGCGCCGCCGCCACCATCACCGCGCACGCCCCCGTGCCGCAGGACCGGGTCTCCCCCGAGCCGCGCTCGTGGACCCGCATCGCGACGTGGCCGGGGCCGCGTCGTACGACGAACTCGACGTTGACGCCGTGGGGGTAGGCCGCCGGGTCGTGGTCCGGGGCGTCGAGCAGGGGGCCGGCGTCGGCCAGGTCGGCCCTGGCGGCCCCGGGGGTCCCGTCATCGAGGAAGGCGACCGCGTGCGGGTTGCCCATGTCGACGTGGCGGGCCGGCCACCGGCGCTCGCCGACCGCCACCCAGGTGTCCTCGAGGACCTTCGGCATCCCCATGTCGACGGTGATCTCGCCGTCCGCGTCGCCGCCGGCGAAGGTCAGCACCTTGACGCCGGCGCGGGTCGCGACCGGCACCGGCGCGGACGGGTCGGCCAGGCCCCGGGTCGCCAGGTAGCGGCCGAACACCCGCACCCCGTTGCCGCACATCTCCGAGACCGAGCCGTCGGCGTTGCGGTAGTCCATGAACCATTCCGCGTCCTGGCCCGCGCCGTCGGCACCGACCGCCGCCGTACGGACCACCCGCAGCACGCCGTCGGCGCCGATGCCCGCCCGGCGGTCGCACAGCCGTGCGACCCGGGCCGCGTCGAGGTCGGCGTACGCCGTGCCGTCGGGGTCGGGCAGCAGCACGAAGTCGTTCTCCGTGCCGTGGCCCTTGAGGAAGCGTGTCGCGCTCACGTCGTCAGCCTAGGCGGGCGGCGGTGGGGTTGTAACACGCTGTCCACCCGTCTACCCACGGCTTCCCTGCGCGAAATCGGCCCCAGAACGGCGAAATCGCGCAGGGAACGCGTGGGTAGACGGGTGGACAGCGTGTTACATGACCTCGCTCACCCTCGCTCACCCGGGCTCACCCGGGCTCACCCGGCTCACCCCGCCACGCGGTCCTCCGTCAGCACCCCCTCGACGGAGTAGCGGGCCGTCACGAACGTGCCGTTCGGCGCCGTCTCCTCCAACCGCAGGTCCAGCCGGCGGGGCAGCAGCGGCCGGCCGGCGCCGAGGGTGACCGGCGCGACCGACACGATCACCTCGTCGAGCAACCCCGCGTCGGCGAACTGCCCGGCTAGGTCGCCGCCGCCCACCACCCACAGGTCCCGCTCGCCCGCGGCGGCGCGCAGGTCGTCGTACACGGCGGCGACGGGACCGGAGGCGAAGGTGACGTCGGCGCCGTCGAGCACCGGCAGCGTGCGGCTGGTCATCACCCAGGTCGGCTGGGGGTAGAACCACTGCTCACCGGGCTCCTCCAGGTGCGCCAGGACCCACGTGGACGTCGTGGAGCCCATCACCAGCGCACCGATGCGGGCGATGAACGCGTCGTAGTTCTGGGGGCCGTCGCCGCTCTCGTCCTGCGGCTGGCGCAACAGCCACGCCAGCGAGTCGTCGGGGTCGGCGATGAAGCCGTCGAGGGTGGTCGCGGTGTAGTACGTCGTCCTGGTCATCGGTCTTCTCCTCGTTCGGCGCGCAGCCACATGATCGGGTCCCCGTCGCCGACGGCATCGACGGCATCGACGGCATCGACGGGGCCGACGGCGACTCCTGCGCTGCGCAGCAGGTGCCGGGCCAGCTGCCGCCGGTGGGCGGCATAGGTCAGGACGTGCGCGACGACGCCGCCGAGCTGGAACGACTCCGGCGGCTCGCAGAGCGCGTCGATCAGGGTGTCGTCCCAGCCGCCGCGGCGCTCCACGTCGCGCACGAACGCCAGCCACCGCGGCGCGACCTCGTCGTGATGCGCCACCAGCTCCGCGGCGGACGCGGCGGCGAGGTCCCCGGGCTGGTCGGCGCCCTCGATCGCGGCGAGCCAGACCTGCTTGGTGGACACGTGCCGGCGCAGTACGGCGGCCAGCGACTCCTCCGCGCCGTCCCACGCCGTCACGGAGAAACCCGGAAGGCGCACCCGCTCCCACTCCTCCTCCGCCACCTGCTTCGCGGCGTCGAGCAGCGCCCGGGTGTCGTCGAGATCGTGGCGGACGAGCTGGTCGGTCAGCGGGTTCATGGTCTGCTCCGTGGTGTGCACCCACAGGCTGGTGGGCGGGTGGAAGTGGATGCCGTTGGGCGCCGGCAGCCACGGGCTCGCACCGTCCTGCTGTTCGGCGGCGCTGCTCGGCGGATGCCCGTAGGCGCGGGCGAAGGCACGGCTGAACCCCTCCAGGGACTCATAGCCCGCCTCCCACGCGGCGTCGGTGACGCTCGCCCCCTGCCGGATCCGCCACGCCGCCCGCTCGAGCATCACGCGGCGCCGCATCGCCACCGGCGCCTCGCCGGCGTCGCGGGACAGCACCCGGCTGAAGTGGTACGGCGACGCGTACGCCCCGCCCGCCATGTCGCCGAGCGTGCGATGGTCCTCGTCGAGCACGGCGTCGAGGAGCTCGCGCAGGCGGTCACGTCCGGTCATGGGACCAGTGTGGTCCGTCTCAGGACGTCGGCGCCCGACCGTTCTTGCGCACCGCGTCCAGCGCCGCGGCGACCCGGTCGGGGTCGTCGTGGGCGACCCACGTGATCCGCGGATCGTCCTTCCACCACGACATCTGCCGCCGCGCGAACCGGCGGGTCGCCACGATCGTTCGCTCCACCGCCTCCTCGCGCGACATCTCGCCGGCCAGCACCGCCATCGCCTGCCGGTAGCCGATCGCGGCCGCCGCGGTCCGCCCCTGCGCCAGCCCCCGCCCCAGCAGCGCCTCCACCTCGTCGAGGAGCCCGTCGTCGAACATCCGCCGCACCCGCGCCGCGATCCGGTCCTCGAGGGTCTCCCGGTCGATGCGCACCCCGACCTGCACGGTGCGCGGGTCGACGTACTCCTGGACGGGCAGGGTGGCGCTGAACGGACGCCCGCTGATCTCCACCACCTCCAGCGCCCGTACGACGCGCCGCCCGTTCTCGACCTCGATCCGCTCGGCCGCGACCGGGTCGAGCCCGGCCAGCCGCGCGTGCAGGGCGGCGCTCCCGACCGCCTCGAGCTCGGCCTCCAGCCGGGCCCGCACCGCCGGGTCGGTGCCGGGGAACTCGAAGCGGTCGAGGATCGCGCGGGTGTAGAGCGCGGACCCGCCGACGAGGACCGGGGTGACGCCGCGACCCCGCAGGTCCGCGACCACCGTCCGCGCCCACCCCTGGAACTCCGCGACCGTCGCCGCCTCGCGAACGTCGAGGGTGTCGAGCAGGTGGTGGGCGATGCCGCGGCGCTCGGCGGGCGGCAGCTTCGCCGTACCGATGTCCATGCCGCGGTAGACCTGCATCGCGTCGGTGTTGACGATCTCCCCGCCCAGCGCCTCGGCGAGGTCCAGCGACAACGCGGTCTTGCCGCTGGCGGTGGGTCCGACGATCGCGACCAGAGCCGCTGCCGGCACCCCGGAGGGGGCGCTGGCCGTCGGCGACGCTGGAGGCATGGAACTAGTGTGGCAAGCACCGGACGTCTTCCGACGGCCGGTTCGGCGGGAGAGGCGGAGGGGCAGGGCGATGAGCTTCCTGGACAAGCTGAAGGGCGCGAAGGACACCGTCACCGAGAAGGTCGGCGACGCCGTCGCCGAGCACGGCGACAAGATCGAGTCGGGGCTGGACAAGGCCGCCGACTTCGTCGACGACAAGACCGGCGGCAAGTACACCGACAAGATCGACGCGGCCACCGGCAAGGCCAAGGACGCGCTGGAGAAGATCGAGGGCGACCGCCCGGAGGGCCCGGCGACCTGAGCGTCGCGGACACCCCGATCCTCTAGGGTGTGCGCGGCGGCTCAGAGCGGGGCGCCATTCATCACGTTGGGGGTTTCTCGTGGGATTTCTCGATGACGCCAAGAACAAGCTGAGCGACGCCGTCGACAAGAACGGCGACAAGATCGGCGACGCGGTCGACAAGGCCGCCGACTTCGCCTCCGACAAGACCGGCGGCAAGTTCGACGACAAGATCGAGCTCGGCGCCGAGAAGGCGAAGGCCGCCCTCGACGGGCTCGACGGCAAGAACGACGACATCAAGTGACGCGCTGACGCGTCACGAGCAGCAGCACCGCAGAATCAGCAGCAAGGAGAGCACCTCGGTGAGCGTCCAGGACCCCGCGACCGGGAAGGTCCGGTTCGTGGTCGTCCCGGCCGCCTACGTCTTCCTCCTGCGGGAGCAGGCGGCGGGCACCGAGGTGCTCCTCCAGCTGCGTCGCGGCACCGGCTACATGGACGACCACTGGGCCGCCGCCGCGGCCGGGCACGTCGAGCGCGGCGAGACCGCCGAGACGGCCGCCCACCGCGAGGCGCTCGAGGAGATCGGCGTGACCGGCCTCGACCTCGCCTTCGCCACCGCCATGCAGCGCACGGCCCGCGACCTGCCCATCGACGAGCGCATCGACGTCTTCTTCACCGCCCGGACCGGGACCGGCGAGCCCCGCATCGTCGAACCCGCCAAGTGCGCCGGCCTGCGCTGGTTCCCCCTCGACGCACTGCCCGACCCGGTCGTCCCCCACGAGCGGATCGTGCTCGACGGCCTGCGCCGCGGCGACCTCCCCGGACTCACCCACGCCGGCTTCTGAGCCACCGGCCCCACCGCGACCTCTCGGCCCGGATGATCCCGGCGCCGCCGGATACCTCTCCTCCAGGTGCTCCTGGCGACCGTGCGCCGCCCACTGCGTGCGAGAGAGGACCCGATCATGAGCGAGGCACCCTCCCCCGAGTCCGCCGACCGGACCGACGCGTCCGGCCGGGTGGACCTGGACGACGACACCGGACAGTCCCTGCCCCCGCCGCCGAAGCCGACGGCCGAGCCGCCCGCACCGCCGCCCGGCGGCCCCCACGCCATCGAGGGCGTCGGTGGCGACGGCGCCTACACGACGCAGCCCCGCGACCCCTACCCTCACCACAACCCCGCCACCGACGACCGGCTGCCCGCCGAGACCACCGAGGGCGAGGACACCGACACCGAGGCCACCCAGGGCAAGCCCGAGATCAGCCCCGAGAAGGAGTCGCCGGCCTGAGGGGCAGCCTGAGGCGCGGCCCGCGGCGGATGATCAGCCGCAGACGGGAGCGTCCGGCAGCGGTGCCGGTACGCCGATCGACGGCATCCCCAGCCCCACGCCGCCCGACGCCGGGGCCGGCTCGCTGGTACGGCGCTCCCACGCGTCGCCCGATCGGGTACGACGCAGCGCCCGCACCGGCCCGTCCGCGACGAGGTGGTGCGGCGCGGCGTACGACACCTCGACGGTGACCATGTCGCCCGGACGGGGCTCCCCGTCGACGTTCGAGAAGTCCGCCTCGAAGTGGACCAGCCGGTTGTCGGGAGCGCGCCCCGACAGGCGCCGGGTCGCGGCGTCTTTGCGGCCCTCGCCCTCGGAGACCATCAGCTCGAGCTCGCGCCCCACGAGCCGCTTGTTCTCCGCCCACGTGATCTCGTTGACGAGCTCGACCAGCCGGTTGTAGCGGTCGGTCACCTCCGCCTGGTCCACCTGGTCCGGCAGGGTCGCGGCCGGCGTACCGGGGCGCTTGGAGTACTGGAAGGTGAAGGCACCGGAGAATCGCGCCTCCCTGACGACCTTGAGGGTCTCCTGGAAGTCCTCCTCGGTCTCGCCGGGGAAGCCCACGATGATGTCGGTGGTGATCGCCGCGTCCGGCAGTGCGGCGCGGACCCGCTCGATGATGCCGAGGAACCTCTCCTGGCGGTAGGAGCGTCGCATGTCCTTCAGCACCTTCGAGGAGCCCGACTGCAGCGGCATGTGCAGGCTCGGCATCACGTTCGGCGTCGCGGCCATCGCCTCGATCACGTCGTCGGTGAACTCCGCCGGGTGCGGGCTGGTGAAGCGGACGCGCTCCAGTCCCTCGATCTCGCCGCACGCCCGCAGCAGCTTCGAGAACGCCTGGCGGTCGCCGAACTCCACGCCGTACGCGTTGACGTTCTGGCCCAGCAGGGTGACCTCGGAGACGCCCTCGGCGACCAGCGCCTCGATCTCGGCGAGGATCTCGCCCGGACGACGGTCCTTCTCCTTGCCGCGCAGGCTCGGGACGATGCAGAACGTGCAGGTGTTGTTGCAGCCCACGCTCACCGACACCCAGGCGGCGTACGCCGACTCCCGCTTGGTGGGCAGCGTCGAGGGGAAGACGTCGAGCGACTCCAGGATCTCGACCTGCGCCTCCTCCTGGACACGCGCGCGGTCCAGGAGCGCCGGCAGGGAGCCGATGTTGTGGGTGCCGAAGACCACGTCGACCCAGGGCGCCTTCTTCACGACCGTGTCGCGGTCCTTCTGCGCCATGCACCCGCCGACCGCGATCTGCATGCCCGGGCGCTTCGCCTTGATCGGCGCCAGGTGGCCGAGGTTGCCGTACAGCCGGTTGTCGGCGTTCTCCCGCACCGCGCAGGTGTTGAACACGACGATGTCGGCGACGTCGCCCTGGCCCTCGGCGGCGTCCTTGTCGAACGGGAGGTAGCCGGCGCCCTCGAGCAGGCCCGAGAGGCGCTCGGAGTCGTGGACGTTCATCTGGCACCCGTAGGTGCGGACCTCGTAGGTCCTCGGCTGGGGGTGGCTCTGCGTGGTGCTCATGACGATGATCAGCCTACGGCGCGCCGGGTCCGATCGAAGAACGCACGCGGCGGCGCGACCAGTAGGGTCCTCGCATGGCTGAGACCGCACCTCCGAGCTTCCTCGCCCGCAACAACCAGGTGATCGGCAGCGCCCTCAGCATCGTCGCCCTCCTCGTCGCGGCCGGTCTCGGCGCCGGACTGATGTTCGGCACCGGCACCCGGGGCGTGTCGGCGATCCTGACGGTCCTCACCGTCGCCGGCGGCGCCTTCACGCTGTTCCTGCTCGCGATCGGCGCCACCCTGCAGGCCGTCGTCCCCGTGGACACCTGGGAGGGCGAGGAGGCGGCCTGGCGTGAGGAGATGGGCCTGTCGCCGCGCACCGAGGCCGAGGACATCGCCTCGGCGAAGGGACGCCGTCAGGCGGCGCTGCTCGGCACGGTGGCGATCCTCGTCGGGCTCGCGCTGAGCATCCTTCCCGACATCTTCTGACCTCCTGTCGGGAATCCCCCACTCGGCGGTCGGAAATCCCCCACTCGGCGGTCGGGAATCCCCCACTCGGCGGTCGGGAATCCCCCACTCGCGGGTGAATCGATTCAGCACATTTAACGCCGCGGCCGGGACGGCAACGCCGCGGACGAGAGGTTGAAACTTTCACGAAACCTCGGGCGGCGAAGGTCGTCGCACGCCGTGGCGCCGGGTCCTCCCGGCGACTTCTCGGGACGGCGTTCTGCGTTCGCCGAGAAGAAAGTCCCCCATGTCGCCACTCTCCCGCCGGTCCCGCCGGGCAGCCGCGGCCGCAGCGCTCGCGCTGCCGCTGTCGCTGGCCGCCGTCGTACCGATCTCGCTCACCCCCGCGGCCTCCGCCGCGCCCGGCCCGCTCGCCGACGGCGACAACTGGTCGGTCACCATCGCGCCCGGCGGGTACGAGGTGACCGTCGAGCTCGACGAGAAGCTGCCGGTCGTCTCCGACGCGCCGACCATCGAGGTCGACGGCGAGTCCATCGGCATCGCCACCGAGTCCGCGGACGGCAAGACCCTCACCGTCTTCACCGCCGACCCGTCGGTCGTGCGGGCCGACGCGATCGAGGCCGGGTGGGCCAGCCGGTCCTCGACCGGATCCGCCGCCATCGCCGAGGCCGTCACCCCCGAGGCGAGCACCGCCGAGGCGCTGGACACCGACCCGTCGGCCCCGGGCACCTATGAGTGGACCGAGTCGATCTACAAGTTCGGCGACCAGTCCATCCCGCTCGCCGCGATCGGCGGCGTCCGCGGCGAGGTCGAGGGCAAGCTCTACCTGCCCACGACCGGCGGCGAGCGCCCCGTCGTCCTGCTGCTCCACGGCCGCCACACCTGGTGCTACGGCCCCGGCAGCTCCACCGCGTGGCCCTGCGTCCCCGGCCGCACCTCCATCCCGAGCTACCTCGGGTACGACGGCACCGCCCGCGCGCTCGCCAGCCGCGGCTACTCGGTGGTCTCGATCTCCGCGAACGCCGTCAACGCCAACGACAACCAGCTCGCCGCCGACCAGGGCGCCCAGGCCCGCGGCCAGCTGATCCTCGACACCCTCGACCTGCTGGCCGACGCCAACGCCGGCAAGGCGGTGTCGCTGTACGACGCCGCGAAGGCCACCGACGTCTCCCTCGCCGACGCGCTCACCGCCGGCACGCAGGCGCTCGCCGAGCGCGCGAACGGGTTCGTCACCGCGCCCGACCCGCTCGACACCGTCACCCCCGCGGACCTCGTCGGCAAGTTCGACCTCGACCACGTCGGCATGATGGGGCACTCCCGGGGCGGCGAGGGCGTCACCTCGGCGGCGGTCCTCAACACCCAGCGCGAGAAGCCCTTCGGCATCGAGTCGATCCTGCCGCTGGCCCCGGTCGACTTCGCCCGGATGACCGTGCCCGACGTCGCGATGAACGTGATCCTCCCCTACTGCGACGGCGACGTCTCCAACCAGCAGGGCCAGCACATGCTGGACGACTCGCGCTACGCGTTCGGCGACGACTCGCTGCGCAGCGGAACGTGGGCGATGGGCGCCAACCACAACTTCTACAACACGGTGTGGACCCCCGGCGTCTACCTCAACGCGGTCAGCGACGACTGGAGCGGGACCAACATCAACTCCGCTCGCGCGACCGAGCCGATCTGCGGCACCAACCCGTCGGTCGCCGCGACGTCGATCCGGATGACGCCGCAGGAGCAGTACGACCAGGGCACCGTCTACATGACGGCGTGGTTCCGGATGACCCTCGGCGGCGAGGACCAGTTCCTCCCCATGTTCGACGGCACCGGCGCGGTCCCCGAGGTCCTCGGCGACGAGGACGTCCGGACCCAGGCCACCGCCCCGTCGTCGGCCCGCTCGACGGTCGCGACCTTCGAGACGACCAGCTCGCTGATCCGCACCTCCGGCGCGGCCACCGCGACCGTGTGCGCCAGCCTCGCCGGCCGGACCGTCGCCCAGGACCTGCCGGCCTGCGCCACCACGGCCATGGCCTCCTCCACCGTCCCGCACTGGACGCCCGCCAGCAACGGCGGCAATGTCCCCGCCACCCCGGTCACCCAGCTGACCTGGACCGGCACCGGCGACCAGCTGCGGGTCGCGATGCCGACCGCCGGGCGCGACGTCAGCAGCTACGAGCGGCTCTCCCTCAAGATCGCCGCCGCCGAGGCGGTCGCCGTGGACGCCGACCTGACCCTGAGCGTCCTCGACGGCAAGGGCGGCAGCTACAGCTCGCTGGTCTCCGCGATCAGCCCGCAGGCGCTGCGCCGCCTCCCGTCGTCGGCGACCAGCACGAGCACCTCGACGCTGAAGAAGCTGGTCCTCCAGCAGCTCGTCGTCCCCAACGAGGACCTGGCCGCGGCCGGGATCGACCTCACCGACGTGCGCGAGGTCCGGCTCACCGGCGCCGCCGCCACCGACGGCAGCACGGCCGGATCGGCGTACCTGTCCGACCTGGCGTTCGAGTCCTCCTCCGTCGGCACGCCCGACGCCGGCGCCGAGCCCGCCCTGGGCATCTACGCGCCGTTCGTCGACGAGGGCAACGGTCCCGGCACGTACGACATCGCCGTGACCCTCAGCAAGCCGTCCGCCACGCGGGTCACCGGCTACGCCTCGCTGCTCGGCTCCACCACCGGTCGCGCCGGCATCGCCATGGAGAAGGTCGTCTTCGCTCCCGGCGAGACCTGCAAGGTCGTCACCGCCACCCTCAACGGCGACCTGCTGCCCAGCGCGACCAACGGCACCACCATCAAGGCGAGCGTCATCAACACCAGCGGCGCCGTGATGGGACCGAACGCGGTGGTGTTCACCACCGTCCGCGAGGACGACGGCGTCACCGCCGGCAGCCCGCTCCCGGCGTACGGCGTCCCCGGGGACGTCTGCGCGGAGCTGGCCTCGCTCGACACCGTCGGCACCGTCACCGCCAGCGACACCACCCCGGTGCCCGGCGAGACGATCACCCTCTCGGCGGGCGGCTTCCGCGCCGGCGAGTCGGTCACCTTCACGCCCGCCGGGATCACCCCCGTGTCCGTGATCGCCGACGGCACCGGCCTGGCCACCGCCACGCTCACCGTTCCCGCCGACGTCACCCGCGGCGTCGTCGAGGTCACGGCCCGTGCCGCGGCCACCGGCCTGAGCGCCGAGGGTGCGTTCTCCGCCCTCGACGCGACCGCCACGTCGCTGACCTGGACGCCGGAGGAGGTCGCGATCAACAAGCCGTTCGACCTCGTCGCCACGGTCGAGGGCCCCGACACCGCCGGCACCGTGGAGTTCCTCGACGGTACGACCTCGCTCGGCACCGCCGAGACCGTCGACGGCGTCGCGACCCTCCCGGTCGCGGGTCTCAAGGCCGGCACGCACCAGCTGAGCGCGGTGTTCGGGCAGACGGAGACGGCGCAGGCCTCGACGTCGAACGTCATCACGTTCGCGCTGAGCCGCGGCGAGTCCGCGATCGCCCTGTCGCTCTCGGCCGGCTCGGCGTCGTACGGCACGCGCTCCTCGGCCACGGTCGTGGTCCCGGGCGGCGCGGGCGGCACGGTCACGGTGGGCATCGACGGCGCCACGAGCACCTACCCGGTGCCCGCGGGCGGCGAGGTCCGGGTGGCCCTGCCGGCGACGCTGAAGGTCGGGCGGCACACGGTGACGGCCGAGTTCTCCGGCACCGACGACCTCGCGGCGTCCGGGCCGATCACCGCGACGTACACGGTCGCGAAGGCGGCCGCGGGCCTCACCTCGGTGGTCAAGGCCAAGGTCCGTCGCGGCGCGAAGCTGCCGGTGAAGGTCCGCACCAGCGGCGCCGTGGCCGGTACGCCGATCACCGGCACCGTGCTGGTGCAGGTGGCCGTGGGCAGCGGGAAGTTCCGCACCGTCGCGAAGGTCGCGCTCGCCGGCGGCAAGGCGAAGGTGAAGATCAAGGCACCGAAGGGCAAGAAGGCGTCGTACCTGCGGGTGCGGACCGTGCTGCCCGCCGGGGCGACCTACCTCGGCGCGACGTCGCCGGTGGAGGTGGTCGGCCTGCGGTGACCCCGCGGGCGGGAGCCCGAGAAGCACGGACGGGCGGGGCCTCGCGGCCCCGCCCGTTCGCTGTTCCCGGATCTCCCCGGGTCACTTCCTCTTGCTGGTCACCCACAGGTTGATGACGCCCTCGATCACGACGGTGCCGTCGTCGCGCACGCCCTTGACCCGCACGGGCAGGTCGCCCTCGGCGGTGTCCCACTGCTCCTGGTCGGTCTCGGCGACGCAGGTGATGTCGCTGGTGGCCTTCGCGGTGTACGCGACCTCCATGCCCTTCGGGATCCAGCGCTTGTCGCGGGGGATGCTCGCCTCGGCGAGGGCACCCATCGCCATCTCGAGGCCGTTGCACAGCGCGATCGCGTGCACGGTGCCGATGTGGTTCTGCACGCGGCGGCGCTTCGGGATGAGGACCTCGGCGTAGTTGGGGCGCAGCTCGGTGACCCGCGGGCGGATCGTCGCGAAGTACGGCGCCTTCTGGCTGAACGCGAGGGAGAAGACGCGCTTGCCGATCGTGCCGCCGATCACCGGCAGTCCGGTGGTGGTCTTCCAGAGGGTGTGGACCTGGCTCATGGCGCGAGATTACTCGCCGGTAACAACCTCCGGCAAGGCGCCCTCGCCACGGTGGGCCACCACGAAGATCCTCCGGAAGGCCAGGACCGCCCCGTGGCCGTCGTCCGGGTACGCCGTGCGCAGCCGCGCCTTCAGCTCCGCCTCGAAGCCCGGGCGCAGGTCCGCCGGCAGGGCCTGCAGCGTCGGACGCGCGCCCGTCCCGGAGATCCAGGCGAAGACCGGGTCCTCGCCCCGCAGCACGTGCAGATAGGTCGTCTCCCACGCGTCGACGACACAGCCGAGGCCCTGCAACGCGCGCAGGTACGTCGCGGCGTCGTGCGCGGCCACGCGCTGGGAGCCCGCCGTGTGGGCGGCGTACGGCTCCTCGGCGGCGAGCTCGTCCAGCAACCGGTGGCTCGGGGCGCCGGCATTGCCCGGCACCTGGAAGGCCAGCCAGCCGCCGGGCGCGAGCGCCGCCACCAGCCCCGGCAGCAGGTCGAGGTGACCCGGCACCCACTGCAGCATCGCGTTGGAGACCACGACGTCCACACCGCCCGGCGGAGCGCTCGCCACCCAGTCCCGGACGTCGGCCTGCGTGAAGGCGACCCGCTCGGCGGCGGGCGAGGCCGCTGCCGCGCGCACCATCTCGGCGCTGCCGTCCAGGCCGGTGACCGCCGCATCGGGCCAACGGTCGGCGAGCAGGGCGGTCAGGTTGCCCGGGCCGCACCCGAGGTCGACCACGACCCGGGGCTCCGGCGCCGCGATCCGTCCGATCAGGTCCACGAACGGCCGCCCGCGCTCGCCCGCGAAGGCCAGGTAGCGCTGCGGGTCCCACACGGGCCCGGCACTCACCGCCGCGCTCCCGCCTGCTCGGCCAGGTGCTCCAGCACCCGCGCATTCACGACGTCGGGCCGCTCGAGCTGCAGGAAGTGGCCCGCGCCCTCGACCACCGCGACCCGGCCGCCCTGCGGGAGCCGGTCGCCGATGCGGGCCGCCCAACGAGCGTCCAGGCAGCCGTCGCCGGCCCCGTGCAGGTAGAGCAGCGGCACCCGCGGCGCACCGAGCCAGTCCCGGGCGTGGGTGCGATAGCGCTCCGGGAGCCGCCAGGCCCGCGGCTGCGCCCGGTAGTAGCCGACCGCGGCGGCCTTGTGCGCGTCGTCGGGCAGCGCGGCCGCCAGATGTGCGAGATCCTCGCTCGCGTCGTACCCGGGCGACCAGCGGTGCCACAGGTGCGCCACCAGCCGGTCGAAGCCGCGCTCGGGAAGCACCGGCAGCTGGTTGAACAGCGTGTACCAGCTCATTCCCGCCTGGCGGGGCAGGATCCGCAGCCACGCCAGCGCGTCGCCGGGACGCGGGTTCATCGCCGGGAAGGGCGGCACCGCCAGCGACACGATCGCGCCGAACGGGTTGTCCGCCGCCGCCGCGATGCCGTTGGCCGTGATCGCGCCCCAGTCGTGGCCGACGAGGACGGCGCGCCCGTCGCCGTCGTACGCCGCATGGAGGTCGAGCGCGTCGGCCATCAGTGCCGGGACGTGGTAGCTGCCGTCGGCGGGGAGCGTGCTCGGCGCGTAGCCGCGGGTGAAGGGCGCGACCACCCGGTAGCCCTCGGCGGCCAGCGCCGGACCGAGGTGGCGCCAGGTGTGCGCGGTGTCGGGAAAGCCGTGGAGCAGGACGGCGAGGGGCCGCTCGCGGTCGTCGACGTCGCCCCAGACCAGGCTGGTCAGGGACACCTGGTCCAGGGGCGTGGTGCGCTGGGTCACAGGGGGACCCTACGCCCGATGAATCTTGACATCAAGAATCTCGACCAGTCCGCTACACTCCCCCCATGCGGGACGAGGTCGACGAGCTGATCGAGGCGTGGGAGCGCGAGCGCTCCGACCTCGACCTCGCGCCGGTCGCCGTCTTCAGCCGGATCTCCCGCCTGGCCCACCACGTCGACCGGGCCCGGCGCCAGGCGTTCACCGCCCACGACATCGAGTCCTGGGAGTTCGACGTGCTCGCCGCGCTGCGCCGCGCCGGAGCGCCGTACGAGCTCTCGCCGGGGCGGCTGCTGCGCGAGACCCTCGTGACCAGCGGGACCATGACCAACCGGGTCGACCGGCTCACCACCCGCGGCCTCGTCGAGCGCCACCCCGACCCGTCGGACCGCCGCGGTGTGCTCGTCCGCCTCACCCCCGAGGGCAAGGACGCCGTCGACGGGGCCTTCGCCGCCCTCCTCGACGCCGAGCGCGACCTGCTCACCGGCCTGTCCGGCGACGACCGCGCCGAGCTCGCGGACCTGCTGCGCCGGCTGCTGCTGCCCTTCGCACCCTGACGGCTACTCGAGCACCTCGGCCGCCTCGAGCCACTCCAGCTCGGCGGCCTCCTTCTCCTCCTGCAGTGTCGTCAGCTCCGCAGCGACGGAGGTCAGCCGCTCCGCGTCGGTGGCGTGCACCGTCAGCGCCTCGGTGAGCTCCACCTCGCGGGCCGCGAGACGCTCCAGCACCTTGTCCAGGCGCGCCAGCGTCTTGCGGGCCGTGCGCTCCTCGGCCGAGCCGGCCTTCGCCTTGTCGGAGGTCGTCGCCGCCGGAGCGCCCGCGGTGTCGGGAATCCCCGACTCGGCGGTCGGGAATCCCCCACTGGGCGGTCGGGAATCCCCCACTCGGCGTTCGAGGTACTCGTCGACGCCCCGCGGGAGCATGGAGATCCGCCCGTCGCCGAGCAGCGCCCAGACCGAGTCGGTGACCCGCTCCAGGAAGTAGCGGTCGTGCGAGACCACGACCAGCGTGCCGGGCCAGCCGTCGAGGAAGTCCTCCAGCACGTTGAGCGTCTCGATGTCGAGGTCGTTGGTCGGCTCGTCGAGCAACAGCACGTTCGGCTCGGACAGCAGCAGCCGCAGCAGCTGGAAACGGCGCCGCTCGCCGCCCGACAGGTCGCCCAGCCGGGCGGTCAGCTTGTCGCCGGTGAAGCCGAAGCGCTCCAGCATCGAGGAGGCCGTGATCTCGCCGTCGGCCGTGCGGGTCACCCGGCGGATGCCCTCGACCGCGTCGAGCACCCGCACCTCCGGGTCCTCGAAGTCCACGCTCTGCGCGAGATGCTGCAAAGCGACGGTGCGCCCGTGCCGCACCCGGCCCGCCGACGGCGCCGCCTCACCCGACAGCAACGCGAGCACCGACGTCTTGCCGGCGCCGTTGACCCCCACCAGGCCGACCCGGTCGCCCGGGCCCAGCCGCCATGTGGCATGCGAGAGCAGCTGCTTGTCCCCGCGGGAGAAGTCGACGTCCTCCACGTCGACCACGTCCTTGCCGAGCCGCTGGGTCGCGAAGCGCTGCAGCTCCAGACGGTCGCGCGGCGGCGGGACGTCCTCGATCAGCGCGTTCGCCGCGTCGATGCGGAACTTCGGCTTCGACGTGCGCGCCGGGGCACCCCGACGCAGCCAGGCCAGCTCCTTGCGCATCAGGTTCTGCCGGCGCACCTCCGAGGCCGCCGCCTGACGCTGGCGCTCCGCCTTCGCGAGCACGAAGGCGGCGTACCCGCCCTCGTAGATGTCCACGACCCCGTCGTGCACCTCCCACGTCTGCTCGCACACCGCGTCCAGGAACCAACGGTCGTGGGTGACCACCACCAGCGCCGACGGCCGGGCCGCCAGGTGCGCGGCCAGCCAGGCCACCGCCTCGACGTCGAGATGGTTGGTCGGCTCGTCGAGCACCACCAGGTCGTGGTCGCCCAGCAGCAGGCCCGCGAGCGCACAGCGCCTCCGCTCACCACCCGACAGCCCCGCGACCGCGCGGTCCAGCTCGACACCGGCCAGCAGCACCTCGACCACCTCGCGCAGGCGCGGATCGGCCGCCCACTCGTGGTCGGCCATGCCCTGCAGCACCACCTCGCGCACCGTGTGACTGTCCTCGAAGTCGTCGCGCTGCGACAGCACGCCCACCAGCAGCCCCCGCTGGCGCGAGACCCGGCCCTCGTCCGGCTCCTCGACCCCGGTCATCAGCTGCAGCAGCGTCGTCTTGCCGTCGCCGTTGCGGCCCACGATGCCGATCCGCTGCCCGGCGCCCACCCCGAGCGACACCTCGCTGAGCAGGGGGCGGATGCCGTAGGACTTCGACACCCGCTCCAGGTTGAGCAGGCT
>QFCS01004889.1_pt1 | contig 18346 bp, 22 predicted proteins | sample 3576561 | NCBI WGS metagenome assembly QFCS01 | reverse complement strand
CTGCGCCCAGGGTCACTCGGTTTGCCCAGGCAGTGCGGCTCCAGCTTCGCCCACTGGGCGTCGGTCAGTACAAAGCGTTCCATCCAGAGTGTGAAGCACATCCCTGCCAAAATGGGAATCCTAAATCCCCACAAGCCTTAGTCGATATAAGCCTCGAGAACGCGTGAAAGCGTGCTTCGGCCCAGTTCGCTCATGATCGGGTTCGTTGTTCGATAGTACCAAACCAGGCCCATGGCTTGCTGAAACGCCCAGGCCGCGCCGCGTCTCCATTCCAGATCATCGGCTTGCAGGACCTTTCGGAAGATAGCCCGGTTGCCGGGGTCGAGCAGATGCCATCCCACGACGAGATCGAGCGCCGGATCGGCAGGACCGAAAGCCCCGGTGTCGAGCACGCCGGCCAGACGTTCGCCTCGCACGACGAGGTTCGCCGGGATGAGATCCTTGTGGCTCATGACCTCGTGCCGCGAAGTTGGCAGCTTGCGAAAGTCTTCCCATATGCAGCTGAGGGGCTTCACATCAAGGAGGTTTTCGCTTCTGGTGAAACACTCTTCCATCCAGCCGTCATGATCGGCCAGATTTCCGCCTCGGCCCCGGCCGTCGAACGTCCGCCCTTTCAAATCCACCGTCCGCAGGGACGTTATGAGCCGGGCAAGGTCGAGCGCGAACGTAGATGAGCCACTGAGCCCGTTCGGCGTCGCGACATCTCCTTCTACCCATGTCTGCATCAGCCACGGCGATGGATAGGCGGGGCTTGGCCGACCCATGGCGATCGGCTGCGGGCTCGAGAACGGGCAATGCGCGTTGAATTCCGCACTGGCCCTTGCCTCCGCCTCCAGCAACCCGGTGCACTCGGCGGGGTCCATCATCCGCAAAGGCAGGCGTGCCGCATAGTTCGAGCCGATGCGGAAAATCGCGTTGACGGTGCCTAAAGACTCGAGGGCGACGACATCCTCGCCCCGAAACCGGGGAAACTGCTGGTAGATCAGGTCTCTTGCGAGCGCCTCATCGACGTATATCTGGTCATTGTGCATCGATCGCCACTTTCAACAGTTCCACTGGCGTATTGTGGAGATACGCTCATCACGGTGAAGCGAACGCGATCTCTTTCAGCAGCTCGATGAATGCGCTCGTGCGAATCCCGTTCGGGTTCTGCTTTAAATCTACGGTCTGCACCACCACCAGCCGCTTCGACGGCACAACGGCGATGATCTGCCCGCCGTAGCCAGAAGCGTAGAAGGCATGCGGACCCCAAGTGTCCTCCGGAAGCGTCCACCACATGTAGCCATAGCCCTGCCGTATCCGCTTCGCCCAGGAATACGCAGTCGTCGATTCCCTGATCCATGAAGCCGGGATGATCTGCTTGGCGCCCCACTTCCCATCATTCAGAAAAAGCTGGCCAAACCGGGCAGCGTCGCGGGCGCTGAGCCGAATGGGATAGGCGGGATGCTCGGACAGCTTTTCCAGAGCGTAGCGGCCGTCCTTGACCGAGAAATCCTCCATGCCGATCGGTCGGGCAATCCGCTTCTCGAAGCTCGCAAAGAAATCCTCTCCGGTCTGCTGCCGATAAATGGTGCCCAAAGCGTTGAAGTCCCAGTTGTTATAGAACCAGAACGATCCGGGTTTGTGACTTCCGCGTGTCGGCCGCTTGCGCTTGATGTCGGCGGTCTCGTGGGCGGCGGGATGATAGATGCCGGACCGCGACATCAGCAGATCACGAACCGTCGCGGCTTTCTCGTCGGCGGTAAGGCCAGGCGTGTTGTCATCGATGCCGAGCTCGGCAAGGCTGGCCGAAAGGTTGATCCGTCCTTCGGCGACCGCACCACCGTAAAGCGCGCTGAGCAGGCTCTTGCGGACGGATGCCATATTCACTTTGCGGGACGTGTCGCCCCATCGGGCAATCACGCGCCCATCCTGGATGACCGTCAGCGCGGTAGGCTTCAGTGTTTTCGCTCGCAGACGGGCAGCCTCGAGCCGCTCCGCGGACCAGCCGGCGGCGATCGGATCGATGTCCTCCCACGTCTGGGCGCGTGCCGTACCAGCAACGAGAATACCCACGACAAGCAGGTATGCGAATCGTCGAATGAACATTGGATGCTCCCTCTCCAGCCAAGGAGGGAGCATCCAATGATGGCGGCTTTCCGGCGCGTTGGTACTCTTATTCGTTGATGGCCTTCTCCAAGGCTTCGAGCTTTGCGAGAATTATGTCGAACGCGGGAGGGTCGTTGTCGAACATCATCGGCGCCATCGCGCGATAGTCCGCCCGTAGATCCTTGACGCGCGCGGGCTCCGGCAGGAGACGAAGCGACCCAGGTTTCGCAGTCTCGTAGCTCGCCCAACCAGAGCGGAAGAACACCCCCTTGTGCTTCGCGACCTCCCCAAGAAGGTCAAAATCAATGGCCGCCGCCTTCCCTTCTTCCGTGTCGAGCAGCATGGCGAGGTCATAGTAGTGCCGCGAGAAATATGCCGGCGTCGCCGACGAGGAAGGCCGATGCGCCTCCGCATGAAGCGCGGTTGCCTTCTCCCAGAACGTGCGCCGGGCGGAGAGGACCGTCACGATGGTGTCCGGCTCCTCGAAGAAGTCCGGATAGTCCTCGGCCGCGTAAGGACGGATGACCTTCTCCTCGGTCGGCCATGGATCGCCACGCGCGCCGAACTCCAGTTTCACCCGCGGCGTGATATAGGCCATGCCCTCATATCTTGCCGAAGAGAGCGCCGCCGGATAATGAAAGCTCACCGTCTGGGGATCGGCTTCGTCAATCTCCAGCGACCATGCGCCGTTCGCCGGCTCACCAAGCTGGGCAACGATGGCGTCGTAAAGCGCTGGAAGGAATCTTTCCCGGATGTGGGTTTCCACGTCGCCCACGAGCGCATCGATGAGCTGCCCGGTCTTCTTCTTGCTCAAGCCTTCGTGCTCAGGATCCCGGTCACCTGTATATCCGAGATCGGCCCGATCGAAGGACAGGTCGATGTCTTCCGAGAACCGTCGGATCGCGCCGAAATGCCTTCGAGAGTGATGTCCCGCCTTTAAACACGAGGCTTGCGGTTTCCCCACGCTGCAGGCCAAAAACCCGCTTCAACATCCAGCAGACCCAGAAATCCTTTTCGATGATCGTGTCGGCGACGCCGCGCGCCGCGCCGGTTTCACCGAACAGGGCGGCCCGATCCTCGGCCGGTAGAAGGGCGACCTTATCCATCGATCTCCCCTCTTCCCGAATTTCCAATCGACGCGAGGGAGGGTCTCATCCATGCCGGAGCCTGGAGAACGCTCGATGCGAGCGTCCGCTTGTCTTTTTTCGAAAGACGACGGGCCGCGACGTCTGCGACGTCCGCAGCGCGGTCCGGCCCGACATGGCGAAGGGCCTGAACGACTGTGCCGGCCGGGCTTCCGGGCGCGATAAGATGCTTCGGCGAGGCATGCCGCAGGTCGACGACGCGCTTGCCCAAGACGACCCGACGCGACGGCCCGTCGGTCAGGTAGATGGTTTTCGCGGGCACCTGCGTCGTGAGGCCGAGCGCATTGGCTGCCTGCGCACCGGTGATCTGGACCTGCGATCCGGTTTCGCGCGCCAAGGCCCGGGCAACGTCGTCAGGGGCCGGCGAAAGGGGGCCAAGTTTCGGGTGAACCTTGGGCAAGTCGTACAAACCACGCGCGAGGCGACGCAGCCTCCCTCCCCTTACCAGGCGGGAAAGAGCCTGATCGATGGCTGCGCGGCCGGCGAGGTCGAGAAAGTCGCTGGGCGTGAACACGCTGCCACGCCCGCCGGCACGGGCGCGCGCCATGATCCGATCCGGAACCGATGTCGTGGTCGTTTTCATGTGTCAGAAAATAAGCTATTTTTTTCTGACATTCAAGTGTGCAGTCATGAGGATTGTCTCAGCGGGCCGAGTGAGTGACCACGTTCCAACAGGGCAGCAATCGGAACTCCGGGATAGTTTATTCAAGGGAGCGCACCGTCGGGAGAGACAATGAAAATCGGCACCTACAACGTCAACGGCATCAGCAGTCTGTTTCCCCGGCGATGTCACAAAGGCGATGATCGACGCCTTCAGATCGCGGTAGCCCTTAGAGCGGCCGAACTGACTAACGACGGGACCGGGTGATTATCTGCTGAGGGATGCAGCGGCTGCGCTCTGCTCGTGCCGTTCGGGCAATTCTTCACGCCTTGAAGCGCTCAAGGGCGGTAAGGCGACGGATCGGAGGATCGGCGTCGGACCAGCGGTAGATTTCGGCACGCAGATAGCGGAGTTCGTCATCGAGCATGTCGTCCGCGACCTCGACCCACCAGGATTTCGGCCGCCCGTCGCTTCCGTCCGACCATCGGTAGCCGCGGGCCTTCAGATGGTCCTTCATCTCGAAGGGACTGTGCTCGGCAAAGATGCGAACCCGCGAGCGCTGGCTTGCCGCGAAAAGGTCGGCGAACGGCGTGTTATCCTGCGCCGGTCCGCGCTGGGCCAAAACCTCAAGCAGCGCGAAGCAGTCGTCGACGGCGCGGTGTCCATCATGGAAGTAGCCGGCCTGCCCAATGAGGTAGCCAAGCTTCGTTCCCTCGAAACCCCGTGCCGACCAGTCGACCTCGGACACCGAACAAGCCCATGCCTTTGGCGCGAAAGCCGAGGAAAAGGTTTCACAGAAAGGGCGGTCGAAGCCGGCATTGTGAGCGATGATCAGATCGGCGGGGTCGATCAGCGCCTGCACCCGGGCAATGTCGATAGTCTGGCCGGCCACCATAGCGTCGGTGATGCCGGTCAGCCGCGTGATGTCGGCCGGAATGGCGATACTTGGCTGCTGCAGCCCGCCATAGACGTCAATGACATCGCCGATGTTTCCGGCCGCGTCGAAGCTGAAGGCGACGATCCCGATCTCGATGATTTCGTCCTTGCGGGCATTGAGGCCTGTGGTCTCCGTATCGACGATGACGCCGCGCAAAGGAAAGCCGGGCCGCGGCTCATCCGCGATGGCGCGGGCCTCCAGTTTCCGCAGAACGCGATAGCGGCCGGTTTCTTCGAGCCGGCGGACCATCTCGATTTCGTCCGCGAGGCCTCGCACATCGTGTGTGCACGGAGATTGGGCCTTCGCTTCCGGCTCCCTCACCTCCCCCGTTCCGAACAAGTCGAACTGCTGCTTCATGCCACCTATCTCGCATTGGCTAGCGCGTAACGCCGCGCTTGAGCGCCTCTTATAGAACCTGCAGTGAACATTCGAAACTATAGAACGTCGACGCCGCAAAACAGGGCGCGCTTGCTGCCCCAATTCTGAATCAGGTATGGGAGGCGGCATAGCTCTCCTATTAAAATCTTGATGGATGTAGCACTTAGTGCTATATAGGCCAATGCCAGAACGAGTGTTCAAAACGGCGTGGTTCGCCAAGGCGGCAAAGAAAGCGCGCATCTCCGACAAGGCGTTGTCGAAGGCAATCGTTCAGGTTGCCCTTGGACAGGCCGACGATCTCGGCGGTGGCGTCTTCAAGAAGCGCCTCAACGACAACATGCATCGTTCAATTGTTCTGGCGAAGGCCGGGGAGTTCTGGGTGTTCGCTTATCTCTTCGCCAAGAAGGATCGGGCGAACATCGATGACGACGAGCTTCTGGCGTTCCGGAAACTCGCAGACCTCTACCGCCTCAAGAAGAAAGCTGATCTGGAAGCGGAAATCGAGACCGGCGCACTGTTGGAGATTCACCATGGCGACTAAACGCAAGTTCAAGAGCGATGCCTTCGAGGCCATCCATAGCGCGATCGAAGGCATGTTTGCAGCTGGGACTATCGACAAGGAAACGATGCGGACCTTCGATGAGGATTGCCTTGTGATCCCGCAGGAACTGTCGCCTGGTGAGATCAAGGCGCTCCGCGAGGACAACCATGTCAGCCAGCCGGTCTTTGCCCGTTATCTGAACACGAGCCAGTCGACGGTTCAAAAGTGGGAAACCGGTGCCAAGCGCCCAAGCGGGCCAGCGCTCAAGCTCCTGTCGCTCGTGCAAAAGCACGGGCTGCAGATGCTCGCGTAATTGAACCTCTGTTGGATGGTGGGTAGCATTCGAACTTTGAGCAGGTCCGAGCAGATCTATACCAGCCGTCAAATTCGAATTTCCGAGCCTTCCAGATGACAAAGCACCTTTGCCGCCATAGCGTGGCGGCATGAACGCTGAACATTGGTCCGATCAGGAAAACGACGCAGTCGTCGTGACCTACTTCGAAATACTGATGGATGACCTAGCCGGTCGCGCCTACCGGAGGGAGGCCTTCGCTGGCTTGCGGAGCGATCCAGTGCATAAGATGCAAAGCTCCAAACCAGTTCGCAAAGCGCTTAGCCTGTCGCAGCCAGCGGCATTTCCGGTTTGGACCTCTTGATGTCTTCATGACCGGGTGCGTCATCATCCGTGACGGCAACATCCAAGCCACTGTCGAGAACATTTCGCCACTTCGACACAAGATCGAGATAGGAGCCGCCCCCGAAACGCTTAGCGAGTCGATACTGCTGGCGGAGCGTTATGCGGACCGTCGCCCGGGTGAAGCGATCGGATTGCACCAGGAACTGCTCGGGTTCGACACGCCGCGCCAGCCCGTCCAGAATCGCCTTGCGCAGGTTCGGCAGATCGCGGCGCGCGAAGCGTTCAAACAGGTCCTGGAAACGGGCATGATCCTCGATATTGAAGTCGCGATCCCGCCCCATGCTGTCCATCACCGGATTGGCGGGATGAAGATAGCCGAGCGGAACGTGGTATCGCGGGATCGGGGTATTGGCGGAATGGGTTCTCCGCGCTTTCAGCAATTGCGGAAGCAGGTGCGTGTGTGGACCTGCCGGCGAGAAGCCGCCGGTATCCGGCCCACCGATCTTCTGGAAGACCTCGATGCGACCGACACGAGTCAGGGCGACGCGATGCGGATGTGCCCTCATCATCGCGTCGCCTGCCGGACTGCCGAGATCGAAGAGACTGCGGCCGGTATTGGCGCGCAGGATCGCCAACAAGTCCGGGTCCTCAGTGCGGATGCAGAAATCGCACTGAGGGAGATCGAGACCGGTGTCGAAAAGTACCGCCTTTCGGTCTGCCGGGCGGACAGCCGCGTCGTCCGGCCCAAGCTCCGTCAGAACCTTGCGTCCGTTCATCGCGGAGTCTTTTTGCGGCAGGCAGAGCGCCAACCCATGGCTCCAGCGATGGGGCCTTGGGCTGAGGGCTTCGTAAGCGACCGGCACGAGCTGCGCGGCGGCTTCCACATCAAGCCGGATGGCACCCCGGGTCGTTGCCCGGACAAGCAGTGCCGGCGCATCTGCTTCGAGAAACTCGCCCTTGTCCTGTTGGAACTCGGCAACGGCCCCGAAGGAGCCCATGCTCCATCCCGCTCTCGGGTCCAAGAGATGATCTCTCATGACATCCCGGATATCTGACACGGTCGTTCATCCTTATCATCGATATCGTGCCGGCGTTCACCCGCTCGACCTTCTGGCACAGCACGCATTCCATGGTCCTGGCGCGCCGACCGCTAAACCGGCCGGCGCGCCATGGTTTCGTCAGGCGGCCTTCAACAGGTCGCCGTGGGGGTCGAGCACGAATTTCGTGGCCGCCCCCTGGTCGAAGCTCTCGTAGCCCTGCACGGCATCATCGAGCGCGATGATCTTCGCGTTGACGATATCGGCGATCGGCAGGCGATCGTGCAGGATGGCCTGCATGAGCTGGCGGTTGTACTTGAGCACCGGCGTCTGACCGGTATGGAAGGACTGCGCCTTCGCCCAGCCGAGGCCGAAGCGCAGCGACAGGCTGCCAACCTTTGCCGATTCATCGACCGCCCCCGGATCCTCAGTGACATAGAGGCCGGGAATGCCGATCGAGCCGGCAGCGCGCGTGATCTCCATCATCTGATTGAGGACGATGGCCGGCTGCTCGCCACCTGCATGGCCGCGCGCCTCGAAACCGACGGCATCGATGGCGCTATCGACCTCATTCGTGCCGACGACCTGCGCGATCATGTCGCCCAGCCGGTCGCTGGCAGAGAGATCGATCGGTTCGAAGCCGACCTTCGCGGCATGGGCGAGACGATCCTTGTTGAAGTCGCCGATCATTACGACGGCGGCGCCGAGGATGCGGGCGGATGCGGCAGCCGCAAGGCCGACCGGGCCGGCGCCTGCGACATAGACCGTGGAACCGACGCCGGCGCCCGCGCGCACCGCACCGTGGAATCCCGTCGGCAGGATGTCCGAGAGCATGGTGAGGTCGCGGATCTTCGACATGGCCTTGTCGCGATCCGGGAACTTCAGGAGGTTGAAGTCGGCATAGGGTATGGTGACGTAGCGGGCCTGCCCGCCGATCCAGCCGCCCATGTCGACATAGCCATAGGCGCCGCCGGCGCGCGACGGGTTCACCGTCAGGCAGACGCCGGTATCCTGTGATTTGCAGCAGCGGCAGCGCCCGCAGGCAACGTTGAAGGGCACGGAGACAATATCGCCGATCTGCAGCATTTCGACATCCATGCCTTTTTCGATCACCTCGCCGGTGATCTCGTGGCCGAGAACGAGACCGGGCATCGCCGTTGTGCGGCCGCGCACCATGTGCTGATCGGAGCCGCAGATATTCGTGGAAATCACCTTCAGGATGACACCGTGTTCGATGCGGCGGCCATCCGGCGCTTCAAGCTTCGGATCATCGATGTCACGCACCTCGACCTTGCCGGGTCGCATATAGACGACGCCTCGGTTCCTGCTCATGCTCTGTCTCCTCCTGTGTTGAAACCCTCCTGCCCGCTCCTCCGCAGGCAGGATCATGGTCAAAACGCACGCGCGAGCCGTCGGGCGGTCCGCGAACACGTCTCTCGACGAAGGATGGAGAAGAGGAAGGAACGGAGCGATCGCGAGGGAACGCCGTTCGCCTCTCGATCGCCCACCGCAATCGGCCGAGTCATAGGTTCAAGGCTGGTTTCCGGGCTTCGGAACTGGCCCTAAAGCCCCTCTCGACACCTTCCCAGCCTCTAGGCCAGTGGCTTTCGTCGAGATTTCGTTCCGCTACCGTTGCGGGGGCAGCGCCGGCTTTGCACCGGCTTCCCAATTATCCATCCCGACAACGTCGAGATGGCACCCTGAACAGGAGACAGCATTCCATCTGCCACCCAAAATGATCGTCGAAATCACGACATTGCCGACGTCTTTAACGACACTCCCCTTGCACCTCAGGCGGCCAGCCGAAACTGCTTCGGCGTCCGGCCCACGATACTCTTGAACTCACGGGCAAAATGGGAAGCGCTGGTGACACCGACCTCCAGCGCGATCTCGATGAGGGGAGACTTGGAGCGCAGCAGCAACGCCTTCGCATGCTCGACCCTCACCTGCTTGTAAGCGCGAGCCGGCGACATCTTCAACTCCATCATGAACAGCCGCTCCAGTTGGAGACGCGACAGGCCGACGGCGGCCGCCGGATTCGGTATGCTCATGGCCTCATCCAGATGCCCCTTCATCAGGATGAGTGCCGCCTGAAGGCGGTTATGCAAACGGCGCCGCGATTGGTCTGCGTGCCCATGAAGAGTTAGGCACCTCGATCACCAAGATGTCGTGTCAGAGCCCGTTCGTGAAGCTTACCAGGAGCCGCGCTTGCGCAGCCAAGCGGCGGCCTTGTCGAGGCCGCCGAACGGAAACACATGAATCTGGGAGATCGCCGCCGGCTTTGCATTTTCCCGGCACTCTTCGAGTGGCGCGACAAAGTTGTCAGGCACATACCCGGTCGCGAGCGACAGCAGACTGCTGCCATTGCGTATCAACATCGAAAGCGAATTACCGACACCGCACAGCGTTCCGTACTTAATGAGCGTGGCGATCTTCGCCGGTCCGGCAACGCCGATGTGTATTGGCATGTCCAACCCGATACTGGAAAGGTTTTCCGCCCAGGCAAGCGCCTTTTGCGCATCGAACCCAAACTGCGTGACAATGCGCAGCTGTGCGCCGGTTCGCCCGGCGACAGCCTGCTTGTTGTGCAATATCTCCATTGCGGTCGTCTCGGGAAAGTCCGGGCTTCCCTCGGGATGTCCGGCGATTGCAAGATCGGTGATCCCGTATCGGTCGAGAAAACCGGTCTCCAGCAGGTCCATGGAAGACGTGAATGGCCCGGCGGGCGGATTGATGCCACCACCGATCACGAGCACATCCGTCACGCCCGCCCCCTCGGCCAGCCGGCCGACGCGGGCTTCGAATGCGTCCTTCGAGGTAATCCGGCGCGCGGCAAGATGCGGCACCGGTATGCATCCTACGTCCTGCAGCCTCCGTGCCGCCGTCAGCATTTCTCCATCGATTCCAACCGAACCGATATCGGTGAGATAGACGCGAGTGCCGCGCGGCAGAAAAATGCCAAGTTCGCCGACCGTCAGTAGCTGCTTCGGCAGGATTTCGATGGAGGCCGGAAGCTTGCTTGCATCAGTTCTTACTAGTTCGGTCATTTCACGCTGACTTGTTAGCCTACCCCTTGAGATAGCGACGCATGCAATAGAGCAATGTCGCCTGTTCTTCGTTCTCACGGACATCGAGCACGCGTCCAAAAAGAATGCGGTGAGTTGCCTCATCGACGGCATTGGTGAGCGCGCATTCGAAGCTCACGGAGGCGCTGGCAAGGACCGGGGCACCCGTAAAACCTTTTCTCCATTCGCCGAGCGTAAACCGATCCTCCGTCGGTGTCCTTCCGCCAAAGACATCCGAAATATCCTCATGGCCCGGCATCAGCGTATTGACGCAAAAGTGGCGCGTGTTCTCAAAGGCATGAAAACACGAGCTCGCACGGTTGATGCAGACGAGAAGCGTTGCCGGCGTGTCGCTGACGCTGCAAACGGCCGAGGCCGTGAAGCCGTAACGCTTCCCGCCGTATCTGGTGGTGACGACGTTGACCGCAGAGCCGAGGCGCGACATGCCGTTGCGAAACGTGGCCTTGTCCACGATGTCGAAGCCGTGCTTCACCATGTTCATGTCGGCCTCCTCTGCTCAGCCAAGACTAGGCCGAGAGTTCTTTTCGGACGATTTCCGCGCCCGCAGCCAAAGCATTCAGCTTGCCTCTTGCCACACGGCGAGACAGGGGTGCCATCCCGCAGTTCGTGCAGGGGCAAAGCTTGTCAGCGTCGACAAACTGCAGTGCCTTTCGCAGGGTAGCGGCCACTTCCTCCGGGGTTTCAATGGTATTGCTTGCCACGTCGATGGCCCCGACCATCACCTTCTTGCCTCGAACAAGCTCGATGAGATCCATCGGAACATGCGAGTTGTGGCATTCTAGGGAAATCATGCCGATGCTGGATTTCTGCAGCTTAGGGAAAGATTCCTCATATTGCCGCCACTCGGACCCCAGGGTCTTTTTCCAATCCGTATTGGCCTTGATACCGTAGCCGTAGCAGATATGGACAGCGGTCTCGCATTTAAGGCCCTCGATCGCTTTCTCCAGCGTGGCGACGCCCCAGTCATTCACGTCATCAAAGAAGACGTTGAAAGCGGGCTCGTCGAACTGGATGACATCGACACCGGCAGCTTCCAGCTCCCTCGCCTCCTCGTTGAGGATCTTGGCAAATTCCCAGGCCAGCTTTTCACGGCTCTTGTAGTGGCTGTCAAAGAGCGTATCGATCATCGTCATGGGACCCGGCAGAGCCCACTTGATGGGCTGCTTGGTCTGCTGGCGTAGAAATTTGGCATCCTCGACGAAAACCGGCTTCTGGCGAGACACGGCGCCGACGACGGTGGGAACACTCGCATCGTAGCGATCCCGGATTCTGACGGTCTCGCGTTTTTCAAAATCGACCCCGTCGAGATGTTCGATGAATGTCGTGACGAAATGCTGGCGTGTTTGCTCGCCATCGCTGACGATATCGATGCCTGCCTGCCGCTGATCATCCAACGACAAACGCAAAGCGTCCTGCTTTCCCTCGATCAGTGCCTCATCCTGCAGCTTCCAGGGCGACCAAAGCTTTTCAGGCTCTGCAAGCCACGAGGGTTTGGGCAGGCTGCCAGCGGTGGACGTGGGCAACAGTGTTTTCATGATAGGCGACCTCGTGTTTCCAGTTCGTCAGAGAACGTGATTGGCAGACCATTGCTCAAGAATGGCCCCGTAAGGCTTGATGAAGTGCTCCTCGGCGAACTTCCCCTGCTCAACGGCCAGCCGGCTACGTTCTTCTCGGTTGTAGACAATCCGGGTCAACGAGTAGTCCTGGTGCTTCAGGTTCGGCTGGTAGCAGGCGCCCGCCGCAGAATTGGCGTTGTAAATCTCGGGCCGATAGATCTTCTGAAAAGTTTCCATCGTGCTGATGGTACTGATGAGCTCGAGGTTGGTATAGTCATCGAGCAGATCGCCAAGAAAATAAAACGCCAAAGGCGCAACGCTGTTCGGCGGCATGAAAAAGCGAACCTGCAATCCCATTTTCCCGAAATATTCGTCGGTCGAGGAGAATTCATCCTGCTCGTATTCGACGCCCAATACAGGATGCTGATTTCCGGTCCTACGATAGGTTTTGCTGCTTGAGGCGCTCAGGCATATGACCGGCGGCTTGTGAAAACGTTCCTTGTAAGCCTTTGAGTTCAGGAAGCACTTGAACAGGTTGCCATGCAGATCGCCAAAATTCTCTGGCGTTCTGAATACAGGGCGGTCCTTGTTATATGCCGGCAACAGGACGCTGAAGTCGTAATCACGCACGTACGAGGAGAAATTATTCCCGACAATACCCTCTATGCGCTCCTCGGTTTTTCGATCAACGATATTCGTTTTAAGGATCTCAATCAGGGGAAAGGAGTCATCGCTGCCTTCAGCACGAAATTTCATCTCAACCGAAATGATTTCGAGTTCCACGCAATAGCGGTCACCCTTTGGATTATCCCAATACGCTAAGGCGTTGAAACGATTGTCGATCATCCTCAAGGCGTTGCGGAGGTTCTCCTGACGGTTCTTTCCTCTGGCCAAATTGGCGAAATTGGTCGTAATACGGGTACTTTCCGAGGGATGATAATCCTCATCAAACGAAATTCTCGCAATTTTGAAATCGAAGTCACTATTCATCGTGATCGGGCGCCCTAAATTCCGAGATCGATCCTGACGTTAGTGGCGTACACTTCAGGATGCTCTGGATATTAATTCCATTGCCTCAGCCGGAAACATGTATGCTGTCCGAACGTGAGAGCGGTGCGCGCTTTATGCCTGAGAGAGCGATCGAGAATAAATGGTATTATCTCACGGAAGCATGAGCCGTGCTCATGATTCGATACCGGTGCCCGCATAAACCTTACGAGCCACCTTCGGCTATCGAACTGCTCGCATGCCTGTCCAATGACCAGACCGATGGGACATACCGAACCCTCCAAACCCGCCATGCCTCCGTGATGGACGCCTTGACCCCGCCGGCGACATGCGACATTGGTTCGTCATCGTGGTTCTACGGACGAAAGTCCGGAGCTAAGAGGGAATTCGGTGAGGGCTTTGATCAAAGCTCGAAGCCGAGGCTGCCCCCGCAACTGTAAGCGGCGAGCGAACGTCCATCCATGTCACTGAGGCACGCCTCGGGAAGGCGGGCGAACGCAATGACCCGCAAGCCAGGAGACCTGCCGCGATAGATAACGTCCACGGGCGGGGTGTCCCGGAGTGCCGCTTTCGCGATGAGCATTCCCATGCCGTCGTCTCTGCGTCATGCCGTTGCCCGGCCGCAACCTGATGGCAGTGCAGATGACAGAGATCACGACCATGGAAAAGCCTGCCGGGCACGGATCAACGACCAGTCTCATCGATATCGTCTTTCCCGGAGATACCAACCATCACGGCACCCTGTTCGGCGGAGCCGGGCTTGCTCTCATGGATCGCGTAGCCTTCATCGCGGCAACCCGGTTCGGGCGGGCGCCCTTCGTGACCGCCTCTTGCGAGCGCATCGATTTCAGGCAACCCGCGCGCATCGGGCACATCGTCGAATTCATGGCCAGACCGGTCAAGGCCGGTCGCCGTTCTCTGACCGTCGAGGTCGAGATGACGGCCGAGACCATAGTGGGTCGTCAGCGGCATACCTGTACGCGCGGCATCTTCCATATGGTCGCGATACCGGAGGGCGGCCATGCGACGAGCTATGCTTTGCCCGAACCCGCACCGGCGCAAACCCCGGACACCACCGACACCGTTGCCATGGTCGATATCGTCTTTCCGGATCAGGCAAACAGCGTGGGCCGGATGTTCGGTGGCGAGGCAATCGCCTACATGACCAAGGCTGCGTTCATCGCAGCGTCGCGCCACTCCGGCAAGCTGGTCGTCCTCGCCTCATCGGAGCGCATCGACTTCGCACGAGCAATCAAGATCGGTGAAATTGTCGAGGCGGAGGCGCGCGTCGAGCGCGTAGGGCGCAGTTCCATGTCCATCGGGACGAAACTTTGGTCCGAGAACCTTCTGACGGGCGAGAGACACGTTACGGCCACAGGATGTTTCACCATGGTGGCGGTCGACAAAGATCACCGGCCGGTTCCAGCCCACGATAGCGCTACGGCGGGCGCACGTCCCTTTGATCAGGGGCGGGCATAACCATGCTGGACAGGCAACACCTATCAATCCTGCGCGAAGTCGACCGCCTGGGCAGCCTGACCGCTGCGGCGGAGCGGCTGAACGTCTCCCAGTCGGCTCTCAGCCACACGATTCGCAAGCTGGAGGAGCGCTACGGCGTGGCGATGTGGGAAAAGGATGGCCGCAACCTTCGCCTCACCGAGGCCGGCCGCTACCTCGTGACGCTGGCGCAGCGCGTTCTGCCTCAGATCGAAAGAGCTGAGGATGTCCTATCGGACTATCGCCACGGCCAGCGGGGCTCGCTCAGGGTCGGCATGGAATGCCATCCGTGCCACCAGTGGCTGATGGGTGTCACAAAGCCCTATCTCATGGACTGGCCGGATGTGGGCCTGGAACTGATGACATCATTTGCTTTCGGCGGCGTGGCAGCGCTGACGGCCTATGAAATCGATATCCTGATCACACCGGATCCGATCGAGGCGCCCGGCATTCATTATGTTCCGGTGTTCGACTATGAACTGGTGCTTGCCGTTCCGGCCGATCATCCCCTGACAATGAAACGCCATGCCGAGCCGGCGGACCTTCAGGATGAGACACTGTTCACCTATCCGGTACCGCCCGAGCGGTTGGATGTGTTCACCCAATTCCTGGTGCCTGCCAATTGCCGTCCACACCACCACCGCAATGTCGAAACGACGGAAATGATGCTTCAGCTCGTCGCCGCCGGCCGGGGTGTCAGCGCCATTCCGAACTGGCTGGTGCGTCGGGATGCGGCCGCGCTCGGTGTCCATCCCCTCCGGATCGGTCAGCGCGGTATCCAGAAAAGCATCCACCTCGGATTGAGAGATGGCGACGACACTGTCGATTTCATCGCCGGGTTTCTCGCCACATCACGACAGATATCGGCCTGACGCGACGGTGTCTTTGTTGGCAATGCTTGTTTTGGAGCCTACCGATTTCGACTGGCAAAATGGATTACAAGCGAAACGAAAACCACACGGCATATGCCCCATCGCTTGAACCGTTCTTCTAAGCCCGGCTGATTTCGTCGAGATACCAGGCGATGTAACGCAGTTCATTGTGCTCCATCGGCGCGATTGGGCCGGGAACAAAATAATGCGATCGCACGCCGCGTGCCGTGTGCTCGATGATCGCCTTATCCTCCGTGGTCGTGACCTTCCAAAGCCAGGTCAGCCTTTCAAGGTCGTAATCCCTTCCCTCCTCGGCCTTGCCATCGACAAGCCAAATCAGTTCCATCTCGCAGGTTTCGGCCGTCTTCGGGATGAAGCGGTAGATCATGCCATGGTCGGGATAGCAGACGAGGAAGGTCGTACCGCCGAGGTGGATCGAGGTCACACCACCATCGAAATCGGTAAACCGCCCCATCAGCGGCGCGACGGCCTTGCCGTCTTCGCTGCCACTCTCGACGCCGTCGTAAAGCGCATAGCGGAAGGCGTGAATCGCCTCCCGACCCTCTCGCGAGGTTTGCCAATGGTTACCGGAACCGACCTCGATGCCAAGAGCGCAGGTGCGCGCTTCCATCGCCTCGTTCAGAGCCTCGATCATGTGCAACGGCTGCTCCAGCGCGTGCGTCTGCGAATATTCCGGATGCGCCGGGCCGCAGTGATAGCATTCCACGTAGTTTTCGACGGCCAGCTTCCAGTTGGCGGCAACCGGATAGGTCTCCCGATGCGCGACCTTCGCACCGGCCCAGCCATACTGCCCGCTAGTCGCATGCAGCAGGTTCTCGACCTCGGAGAAATCCAGCGGCTGGTCGGCGAAGCAAATGAAGATCAGGCCCTCGACGACACGCACATGCAATGTCTTCAAACCATGATCCTCGCGCTTGAAATCCTTCGGCATCAGGCGCGCGACGCGCAGGCTGCCGTCATTGCCGTAGGTCCAGGCATGATAGGGGCAGACGAAAACGCGCGCATTGCCCTTTTGCCTGGTGCAGACCTCCGCTCCACGGTGGCGACAGACATTGAGAATGGCATGGATCGAGCCATCGGCGGCGCGGGTGAGGATCACCTGCTCGGTATCGATACGGAAAACCTCGAAATCGTTGGCATTGGGGATCGCGCTCTCATGGGCAACACAGTGCCAATGCCGGCGGAAGACCCTCTCCATGTCCCGACGATAGATCGCCTCGTCATGATAGAAAGGCCGGGCAAGCCCATGGCCCGGCCGATGCTCACGGAGCAGCCGATCAACTTTATCTGCATAGTTGTCGATTACAGCCTCAGCGAGATTTTCCATTGCACGCGCCCCTGTAACGCTTTTTCTGCAACAGTTTATTTATAGAGGCGCGCTGCCGACAAGATCGGAAGAAGAGCTTCATTAATCGATACTCTCAATTACAAAAACATCTCTTACTTCGATTTTCATGTCGCAAACGAAGACGCACGATTCTCGAATGCGGACCGATCGCGAGCTACGCCTAGTCAAGCGCCAAGGCCAAATTCGCAGTTAGATCATCTGGGTGCTTGATACCAATCGAAAGACGGACCGTCGATTCCAGGAAGCCGATACGCTGGCGGACATCGGCCAGGATTCCTGAATGCGCCATCGTGGCGGGTGAGCGGCCGATGACTCTGGACCACCGAGCTGACCGCGAGCTTAAAAATCTTCACGGCATTCAGGAATCGGAATGAGGGCCCTGCCCTCCCTTGATGTCGAAGGAGAATGTCGAACCCGCACCGCTGCACTGCGCGGCAAAAGTGCGGCCGGATGGCGATTGTGGGCCGTTGAATGGCAGATAGTGGATCTGCTCGACCTTGGGGTGATCGCACAGCAAGTCGGCGACCGTTCTCGCATTGGGCACGCTCCATGCGGATCTGTAGCGTTTCCAGCGTCCAGCAGGAATGCGGATCGAGTTGCGTGCCAATCGCCCCTCCCAACGTGAGAGCCAGCATCGAAGAGGCCAATGCGCTTCTCTCCGGCGCCAAACCTCACCGCGAGCCCTATAGCGAGAATGTAGGCACCCGCAAATATCTTCAAAGACGGTCGTGCCTTCACGACGTTCGTGCCGTGTTGAACGGGCAACCCGCGCGGACGGATCATAACTGCCTCGTCGGCTTTACTCTGCCTTGCTTCTGCTGGACGACATGCCAGCCTTCATGCGGGAGATGTTTTTCCTGCCCGGGCGCGACATGAATATCGCTTCCTTGGGCGTAGGCATGCGCTTGGAGATTAGCGGGATGGGGAGAATTGTAATGGACCTTGATGTAGTCCATCGACATTCCAGTCAGATTTTCAATTCCCGACTTCAGGTGGGCCGGGAGATCTGCCGATCGGCTTGGTTTGGTCGAAAGACTGCTGAGCCGCTTCGCTTCCACCAATTTTTCGGATGTAGGCGTCCCGGCATATCGGATAGAGCGGTCTATATGCCGGCATGCCTTGATGTAACCTGCCGCTTTGTCCGCGATGGACCTGTCTTCGGAATAAATATCAATCGAATCTGAAGCCGAAGCGGAGGGTAACTGTGCGTTCAACTGGTTTTTAATTTCGAAATTTTCAGTCTTCCGGTCCACGACAATATCAATCATTCATATTTTCCCTTCCAGATCGCGGACAAGCCAAACACGAAAGAATTAGAAATCTGGAAACATGCTTTTTGTTTAAAGCGATCTGCGCCCCCGGCGACGTCAGAGCCTTTCTCAGCTTCATCAAAAAAAGGTGACACACGAACGACTTTGGATGCCGGACAGCGGCCTGGTTCCGTGGTTTGAAAGTGAGCGTCCGGTGAAGCTGCCTTTGAGATTTCCCACGAACACCTGAAGTTACGTCACTAATTCCGTCATTAGAGACGTCGTCAGGGATGAGCTATGGGCCGCATGGAGATTTTGACAGGCGTCGAGCGTCGGCGCGACTG
>QFCS01004983.1_pt1 | contig 18360 bp, 19 predicted proteins | sample 3576561 | NCBI WGS metagenome assembly QFCS01 | reverse complement strand
AAGCCGCAAGCTACAAGCCTTGATGGGTGCTTATTTTAGACTTTCTGCTTCTAATGGAATTAAAGGTGGGAGAAAATTTAAAGTCAGCTGCTTAAAGAAATATTTTGTTGCCGTAAATGCACTATCTGCTATTAATAGAACTCAGATCTTCATGATTTTCAACATCTATCATGATAAATCCTGAAAATCATGAAGATCTGTGTTCCATCATACGCAACACCTACAGCTCACGGTTAAATTTCCCCGGACAGTAATGCTTTATTGATGGGGATTCTATTCTATTCATAACAACGAAGTTGTTATAATCCTCCTCATTTCCAAATTTCCAAATTTTCAAATTTTCAAATTATCCTTACATTGTGTAAAACCATTCGTATGCTTGAACCATGGCGCATAGGTAAGGTCATCAGGATTGAAGACGCTACCGATTCTACCCGACGTTTCTGGATCGAGATTCCGGAATTGGCTTCTTTTGATTTTAAACCCGGTCAGTTTGTAACACTCGACCTCCCCATACACGAGAAGAAAAATAAACGCTGGCGCAGCTATTCCATAGCCTCCGCGCCAGATGGAACCAATATTATAGAACTGGTAATTGTACTTCTCGAAGACGGCGCAGGCACCAACTATTTATTCAAAGAAATTCAGGTAGGCTCGGAACTTACCTTACGCGGCCCTCAAGGTGTTTTCACCTTACCGGAAATAATCGAGAAAGATTTATTCCTGATCTGCACCGGTACCGGTATTGCCCCTTTCCGTTCAATGGCTCACCATATCCACCGACATAAACTTCCGCATCAGGATATACATATCATTTTTGGTTGCAGAAAACATGGCGACTGTCTTTATGGACCAGAACTGAAACAACTTGAAAAAGAAATGCCCGGCTTCTACTACCACCCTGTCTTCTCTCGCGAAGAAACAGTAGCAGAAGGTGCATATACAGGATATGTACACGGCGTTTACGAAGATCTTTTACGCATTCAAAAAAAGCCTGCCCATTTCTTCCTCTGCGGCTGGAAAAACATGATCGACGAAGCCAAACAACGCATCATCGCCATGGGGTATGAGAAGAAAGATATTCACCTTGAACTTTATGGGTGAGGGAACAGAGGAATAAGAAATAAGGAATAAGGAATAAGAAAGTCTTTAGAGGAATACGGGATCAGGAAGAGGTGTATTTACGTGTATTATTCTTTTTAGCAGTGTCAATACATTTGAGGAAGATAAATACGAGTTCTGTGCATTCTTGCATTATTGTTGACAGGTTAATTGAAATTTCCCAGTTCAATTTTTCTATAATGGCAAGACAATTTCTTGTTTCCCGTAATTCTTTCAATGCGATTTTCATTTTATGAATGAAATCAGTTCTTGATTCTGCTGATTGTGCCTCCCCATAATGCAAAGCAGGTGCAGAACCACTTCTGGTCAATTGCCCTCCCAAATGATTTCCAGCAAATGTTTTAGGTAATTTCTCTGCGGCTTGTATACAATGAACTGCAAACTGAATCAACCTGTCTTCAAGATCAAATTTGTATCTGGTTTCCATACAACAGCTTTATCACACAAATTTCATCATTATATATATAAAAAAATAGCGTATTTATAAGATGTATAAATACGCTATGAATACTACTTTCTTATTCCTTATTTCTTATTCCTCTGTTTAAATCGCTTCCATCACAATCCTCTTCACCTCACTCATCGCCACTCTTTCCTGTTTCATGCTATCACGATGTCTGATGGTTACCGTTCCATCTTCTTTGGTTTGATGGTCGATTGTTACGCAGAATGGAGTGCCGATGGCGTCTTGTCTGCGGTAGCGTTTACCGATGGCGTCTTTTTCTTCGTAGAAACATTTGAAATGCGGCTTGCACTCGTCTAGTAACTGCTTCGCTATTTCCGGTAAGCCGTCTTTTTTCATCAATGGAAGAATGGCCAGTTTATTCGGGGCGATTTTAGCGGGAATACGCATTACTACACGACTATCAGTACTACCATCTTCTTTGGTAATGGTTTCTTCTTCGTATGCATGGCTCATTACCAACAGGAACATACGATCTAAACCAATGGATGTTTCTACCACATATGGAATATAGTTGCCGTAGGGTTTACCTGTTGCAGGGTCTATATCAGCATCAAAATATTGTTGTTTCTTTTTGCTGTACTCCTGGTGGCTCTTCAGATCGAAATCGGTACGGCTGTGAATACCTTCTACCTCTTTAAATCCAAAAGGGAATTCGTATTCAATATCCAATGCTGCGTCTGCATAATGCGCCAGTTTCACATGATCATGGTAACGGTATTTTTCTGCCGGTATACCAAGACTTAAATGCCAGTTCAGTCTCTCCTGTTTCCAGAAATTGTACCACTCCATTTGTGTGCCGGGACGAACAAAGAATTGCATTTCCATCTGCTCAAATTCACGCATGCGGAAAATAAATTGGCGTGCGACAATTTCGTTGCGGAAAGCTTTACCTGTTTGTGCAATACCAAAGGGCACTTTCATCCTGGCGGTTTTCTGTACATTCAGGAAGTTTACAAAAATACCCTGAGCAGTTTCCGGACGCAGGTAAATGGTATCAGCATCTTCTGCCACCGAACCCAATTGGGTAGAGAACATGAGGTTAAACTGACGGATATCTGTCCAGTTAGCGGTCCCGCTCACACTGCAGACAATTTTCTGGTCGTCCATCAGTTGTTTGAGTCCACTAAAATCTTCAGCAGCCAGTAATTTTTCCATTGCTTCGATCAGGGCATCGGCTTCTGCTTCTGCACCTTTCTCTCTTAGCTGGTCCGCTTTGGCTTCCAGTAAATGATCTACCCTGTATCTTTTTTTGCTGTCTTTATTATCGATCATCGGGTCACTGAAATTATCTACGTGACCACTAGCTTTCCAGGTAGTAGGGTGCATGAAAATGGCGGCATCGATACCTACGATGTTATCGTGCATCTGGGTCATGCTTTTCCACCAGTAATCGCGGATATTCTTTTTCAGTTCCGCTCCATAAGGACCATAATCATACACCGCACTTAATCCATCATAAATTTCACTACTGGGAAATACAAATCCATACTCTTTGGCATGTGATATAATAGCCTGAAAACGATTGTCTTGTTGTATGCTCATAACGGGGCAAAAGTAAGAGAATAAGCTGCAAGCTCCAAGCTGCAAGCAGCAAGCCTTGATTGGCGGTTATTTTAGGCTTCTGCTATTAATGGGAAAACTTGTACAGTTTTGCGTTAATTATTCAATCCGGGGTATCGTTGATTTAATTGAAAGATCGATGCGCTTGAGGCTCTAATGGAACACGGATTATCATGATTTTCAAGATCTATCATGATAAATCTTGAAAATCATGATAATCCGTGTTCTATCCTACCCTTGACCTACAGCTAGGAGCTATTTTTCCCCGGACACATTGGTTCAACAAGCAAATATCTACCCATCTCATCCCCATCCGATCCCCATCAACCCCCGATCAAAGTCCCTCCTTTAAATAAGGGTTGGATATAGGAGTTTGAAGGATGTTTATGATGATTTTTATTCATGTTATACAAATCTCTTAATTGAACCTGCTATTTTAAGACTTGTTTTATACCCACTTATGAGAGGACATTTGTCGTATAGCTCATGGTGCAGGGGTTATCGCAGGATGCCAAGTTCAGTTCCATTCTTCATTTTTTTTCGCCCGACTCACTGAAAACCTATAGTTTTAGTGCGCTCAAAAAAATACAACATGCTTAGAAAAACTTGCTTCAGGCTGCTTTGTTTGTTGATGCCAGCCATCACTATGGCGCAGCAAACTACCGAGTATCCTAACGATTACCTTAGTCCCGAATTCCATGCTGGCCGCAGAGCTGCATTCAGGGAAATGATGCCTGATAATTCCGTAGGCGTATTTTTCGCTTCGCAGGTAAGGGTAAGAAACAATGATGTTGATTACCAATATGCACAAAGCAAAAATTTTTACTATTTAACGGGACTTGAAGAACCCAATTCACTTCTTCTGCTTTTCAAAAAACCAGTAACCATCCTTGGTGCCACCGGAACAGAGTTCATTTTTGTACAGAACCGCAATCCACAACAAGAAATGTGGACAGGTAAAATTTTGGGTGTGGATGGCGTTAAGAATAAATACAAAATAGCGAACGTATTCACCAACGATAAATTCACTGCCAGTACTTTCGATTTTAATACGGTAGATACCATATTGAGTTTATATAAAGGAGAAGATATTCTATCGAAATACAGCAACCGCGACCAGTTATCACGTATGGCGGCTATTGTAGACAACTTCATCACCGAATCAAAAAAACCACTTGGCGAGAAAAGTACATCTAGAATCATGTCAAGACTCAGAGGTATCAAACAACCAGAAGAAATTAAACTACTGGAGAAAGCTACCGCTATGAGTGTTGAAGGTCACAATGATGTGATCCGCGCTGTAAAACCTGGCATGACAGAATACCAGGCTCAGGCCATTATGGAATATAATTTTAAGAAAAATGGTTCTGAATATCCAGGCTATCCAAGTATCAATGGATCATCTGAAAACGCTTGTGTACTACACTATATTACCAACCTGCGTTTAATGAAAGACGGCGACCTGCTGTTGAGCGATTGCGCCGCTGAATACCATGGCTATACTGCCGATGTTACCAGAACTATTCCGGTGAACGGCAAATTTACTCCTGAACAGAAATTGATTTATGAACTGGTACTCGAAGCGCAGGATTCTGGTTTTGCAGCCTGTACCCCAGGCAGATCTTTTAGAGCTCCGGATTCAGCAGCCCGACGTGTTATAAATCGTGGCCTGGTTAAATTAGGAATCATTGCTAATGAAAATGAAAGGCATTCCTATTTTCCACACGGAACATCACACCACCTTGGTCTTGATGTACACGACATGGGACCTGGTGTATTTGAAGAAGGTGTTTGCATAACAGTAGAACCAGGCATTTATATCCCACCTGGAAGCAAATGCGATAAAAAATGGTGGAGTATTGGTGTTCGTATTGAAGACGATATCCTGATCACCAAAGACGGACATCGTAACCTCTCTGCCGGCTCACCACGCTCGGTTGCAGAAATAGAGAAGATGGCAAAGCAGAAAAGCATATTTGATAAATAAGAAATAAGGAACATGGAATAAGAAATCAGGAAGTAGGATTTGTTTTTCCCTTTCTGATTTCTTATTCCTTATTTCTTATTTTTCTGTTTCATCTCTCTTCTACAGTTTCGGATTATTTTTATGTCTCTCCGCGTCGCGGATATTTTTCTTTTCAAAATTCTTCTCCAGTGCCTCTGTCAGGTTTACGCCTGTTTGGTTGGCCAGACAAATTAATACCCATAATACATCGGCCATTTCATCGCTGAGTTCTTTGCCTTTGTCGGATTCTTTGAACGACTGTTCCCCGTATTTTCTTACCATCAGTCTGCTTAACTCTCCGACTTCTTCCATTAAAATGCCGAGATTGGTTAATTCATTGAAATAACGCACACCAGTGGTATTAATCCATTGGTCTACCTGTTCCTGAGCTGCTGCTATGGTCATAATGATTTGTTTTGATGGTTGATGGGGGCATCAGCATGAATGGTTTTTATTTTCATCACTGTTGCTATTGAATAAGCCCGTTGTTTAGCAAGCTCGGCTTTATCGCCACTGAATAATTCATCTACTGTTGCCTGGAATAAAGTTACCCACTGATTGAAATGAGCGTCTGTAAAAGGCGACTTTTCATGCAGGTGTTTATGTGCCGCAATCGCATTTGCTTTGTATCGCGCCACACCAAACAACACCGTTTCCCAGAAATCTATAATAACAGGTAGGTGCTTTTCCAGATCCATTTGCATTACAGAAGTAAAATAATGCCCGATAACAGCATCAGGAATGGCTTTCTGATAAAAGGCACGCATGAGTGTTTCAATATCTGCCCGACTTTGAATGTCCATTACTCTTTGTTTTTTGAATCCATCACAATGGTTACCGGACCATCGTTCAGTAAACGCACTTTCATATCGGCACCAAAAATACCAGTTTGCACCGGCTTACCCAGATCACCAGATAACTGTTTAATCATTTCCTCATACATGGGAATGGCAATATCGGGCTTGGATGCACGTATATAAGAAGGCCTGTTGCCTTTTTTAGTACTGGCATGCAGGGTAAACTGGCTTACCAGTAAAATTTCACCATCGACATCTTTTACCGATAAATTCATCACCCCATCGGCATCGTTGAACAATCGAATGTTTACGATTTTATTACTTAACCATTCTATATCTTCTTTGGTATCAATGTCTTCAATACCCACAAGTACCAGTAAACCATGTTGTATACTTCCTGTGATGTGCCCATCAACCTGAACACTTGCTTCACTTACCCTTTGAATCACAATTCTCATAATTGATTCCGCTTTTTGTACGAACTTTATTTTGTAATGAAGATAGATATTAGAACCGAAATACAATTCCAGACTGCACGCAGTGGCGGCAAAGGCGGTCAAAATGTGAACAAAGTGGAAACCATGGTAGAAGGCCGCTGGAAAGTGGCAGACTCGGTATTTTTTACCGATGAAGAAAAAGCCATGATTATTGATCGACTAAGCAATCGGATTACAGATGATGGTTATCTGCTGGTAAAATCACAATCTGAAAGATCGCAATTGGGCAATAAGGAGGAAGTGATCCGTAAAATCACCCAGCTTATCACTACTTCCCTTATTAAAAGGAAAATTCGCAAGCCCACAAAACCCAGTAAAGCAGCGAAGGAGAAAAGATTGGAGTCAAAGAAAATGCATACCCGTAATAAAGCGCAAAGAAAAAAAATCAACAAGAACGATTATCTCTGAATTGTGAAAAGAATATTCTGCCTCTTATATCTCATAACCTGTTTTTTTGCTGAAGCAAGGGCCCAAAAAGTTCGGCCACTAACCATACAATTCGTTAATCGATTCGGTACCGACCCGCTAATACCAGAACAAACCTATTACCTGGGTAAGGATACACTGGTTGTAAATCGTTTCAAATATTATGTTTCGCATATTAAACTCACCAACAGCAAGGGCAAAATTTTCACACCAGCCAATGAATATTTCCTGATAGATATTGCTGATGAAAAAACTACCCGGTTAACACTAAGCGTTCCGGAAGATGATTATGTTGGCATTGGTTTTTTATTGGGTGTTGATAGTATCCGCAATGTATCCGGCGTTCAAACAGGTGCATTGGACCCATTGCAGGGTATGTTCTGGACCTGGAACACAGGTTATATCATGGCCAAATTGGAAGGAACAGCCAGTAGTTCGATGATTGCGGGTAAACAGTTTACCTATCATATTGGAGGATTTCGCAACAACCAGAATACCACAAGGAATATTGAATTAAAGAGTCCTGTATTTACCCATTCAATATCCATTGTTGCAGATGCTTCTGTCTGGTTCAAAGACATCGATATTACCAAAACGCCTATTTGTCATAGCCCCGGTGCACTGGCCATTCGTTTTGCCAATAATTACAGCACCATGTTCTCGATCAACCAGCAACCATGAGGTATTCAAGAACCATAATAACCATTGCCTTACTTGCCTTGTTGTCTATTTCATGGATCACACTCAACAACATTATTAAACCATCACCTGTTTCTTTTATAGTTCCGAAGGGTTGGCCTAAACCGGTATATGATTTTAAATCGAACCCACTTACCAAAGAAGGTATTGAACTTGGCAGACAGCTATTTTATGATACACGATTGAGCAAAGACGGATCTATCTCATGCGGTACCTGTCACCAGCAATTTGGTGCATTCAATACTTATGATCATAACCTGAGTCATGGTTTTAATAATTCTCTCACCACCCGCAATGCACCTGGATTATTTAACCTCGCCTGGCAAAAAGAATTCATGTGGGATGGCGGTATAAACCATCTGGATCTTCAGCCATTGGCACCTATTACTGCAGAAAATGAAATGGCAGAGAACCTTGTGAACCTCATTAAAAAGCTACAGGCAGAAAAAGCATACAGGCAATTATTTAAAGCTGCTTTTGGCGACGAAACCATCAGTACACAACGTATTACCAAAGCACTCAGTCAGTTCCTGCTCACTTTTGTAAGTAGCAATAGCAAGTATGATCGTATGCAAAGAGGACTTGACACTTTTATTCTCCCGGAAAAATTGGGATACGAAATCTTTAAGCAGAAATGTGTTAGTTGTCATACCGAACCCTTATTTACCGATTACAGTTACCGTAATATTGGTATGCCTCTTGATCCTTATCTTAAAGACCTTGGTCGCATGAAAATTACCAATGAAAGCAGTGATTCACTGAAGTTCCGTGTACCCAGTTTGAGAAATGTAATGCGCACTTTTCCTTATGGGCACGATGGTCGCTTTTTTTCCATCATAAGTGTAATGGATCATTACAGGAAAAATATGGTGATCGGGCCAACCACCGACAGCTTGCTAAAAACCAGGCTTCCTCTATCCAATTTTGAAATAGGACAAATCACTGCATTTCTATACACACTTACCGATACAAGCTTTCTCAATAACCCAAACCTTGCCCAACCAGGCAAAGGAATCAGTACCACCGCTCCGGCAGATATTCATAATAATTAATGAATGTTCCGGGCTATTCTTGAATTTAATGGGAAGAAATACGATGTTTGTGGAGAGAGTCCGAAAGTCCGAAAACAGCTCATTCTTCTCTTTCGGACTTTCGGACTCCGGACTTTCGGACTTTCGGACTAAAAAAATTGCATTGAGTAGTATCAAAAAATTAGCAGGACAAACATTATGGTACGGTGTTCCCACCATTGCCAGTCGCTTTTTGGGGTATGCACTGAATATTCTGTTATTCTGGTGGTATGAACCAAGCAGTACAGCGAGCATTACGCAGATATATGCGTTAATTCCTTTCTTTAATATTTTATTTACCTATGGACTTGAAACAAGCTATTTCAGGTTCATTCAGGATAATGATAAAACAAAAGTGTTTAATACACTCACCATATCTATTCTTGTAAGCACCATTATTTTCACTGGCCTTCTTTTATGGCAGTCACCGGCTATTGCTAAACTGATTGATTTCGCTGACCATCCGGAATACATCAGGTGGATGGCCTGGATCCTTTTTTTTGATACTCTTTCTATCATCCCCTTTGCCAAACTTAGGCAAGAGGGCAGACCAAGGATGTTTGCATTTATCAAGGTATTCAGTATTGCAGTGAATGTATTGTTGGTATTATTTTTTATTGGGTTTTGCCCAAAACTCTACAAAGAAGATCCACAAAGCGCCTGGTTATTTTTTTATGACCCAAGTATTGATATTGGTTATTATATCATTGCCAATGTTATCTCTGCTATCGTTACCTTACTCTTGCTCACCAAAGAACTTATCAGTTTCCGGTTCTCGTTCGACTTCAATTTGTGGAAGCGTGTAATGAATTATTCTTACCCATTGATCATTGTAGGACTTGGCGGCATGATCAATGAAATGTTGAGCAGACTTGTTTACACCAGGGTACTTAATTTACCTCGTGAAGAAGAATTGAGACAGTTGGGTATTTTCGGTGCCAATTATAAAGTAGCCGTACTCATTACCATCTTCATACAGGTATTTCGTATGGGTGCAGAGCCTTTCTTTTTTAACCAGGCAAAAGAAGATAATGCACAGCGCACTTATGCAAGGGTGATGAAGTTTTTCGTGATCACCTGTGCATTTATGTGGCTGGCTATTATGGTAAACCTTCCTTTGATAAAATATTTGTCGTACGGCTCTCATGCGGCTGAATATGGTGAAGGTCTAGGCATTGTTCCCATACTGGGAATGGGTTCTGTGCTCCTGGGTATTTACTATAACCTGAGTGTATGGTACAAGCTTACTAATAAAACGCTTACCGGTGCCTGGATTACCCTGGCCGGGGCGGCGATTACCATTCTCCTCAATATCTGGTGGATTCCTTTATTCGGGTATAACGGAAGTGCATGGGCAACATTTGCCTGTTATGCATTTATGATGGTCATTAGTTATAAGCTCGGGCAAAAATATTACCGTATTCCCTATGCAACTAAAAAGTTACTCGCTTATCTCACAATTGTTACCCTCCTTTTTTTAATTCACCAACTCTTTGTATACTTTGTTGATGCTTTATGGGCAGGAACTTTATTTGGACTCATTTTATTAGCCGTGTTTGCCTGGTTTATTTTATTGGTGGAGCGAAAAGAGTTTCAAAAAATGCCTGTAATTGGTAAATACATCAAATAACCCGAGTACACCTCTGCGGCTTCCTCTGTTATCTCATGTTCCCTGCGGTAACGAGTAAACTCACCGCAGGGAACATGAGATAACAGAGGAAGCCGCAGGGATTATTTTTTGACTTGTTTTACGAAGACACGGAATCGCTTATACAATTCGCCACCCAATTTTTCACATTCTGCCCGCATAGTATGATTTGTTTCAAGAATCAGATGACTATCCATATGCGTCATGCCTTTTGAAGAAGCTGTTTGAATAAGTGCCATTGCCATATATACATCAAGTCCTTTTCCTCTGTAACCTTCTTTAACTGCCCCCAATAAAAGATTTAGTTGTTTACTTTTTCGCATGGCCGAGAAAATATGAAACAATCCGAATGGAAAAAGTTTTCCTTTTGCTTTTTGCAATCCGATACTCAGGTCGGGCATTGCTACTACAAATGACAACAATTTACCTTTCTCGTCTGCAATAGCTTTTACAAAAGCAGGGTTCAGTATCGGTAAATACTGTTTGGCCATTTTGTGTATTTCAGCATCTGACATTGGAACAAAGCCAAACAAAGGTGTATAGGTTTCATTGATCAATTGAAATACAGGTACTATGTAGGGCTTAAGCGCTTTTCTACTGTTAAACTCCAGCAGTTTAAGTTTTTGGTTGCGGCCAATTCTGTCCAATATACGTTCATATAATGCAGGCAAATGATCAGGAATGGGAATGCGATAAGAAACGCAATCTAAATACTTATTATACCCCAGCGATCGGATTAATTCAGGCATATAAGCCGGATGTGCTGGTGTGGCAATTACCGGGAGGTGTTCCAGTCCTTCAACCTGAAACCCCTGTGGATCCTTATCGGAAAAACCGAAAGGTCCGATTATTTGTTCCATGCCATTTTTCTTCGCCCATGTTTCTACTGCTTGAATAAGTATGGAAGCAACTTCGAAATCATTGATGCAGTCAAACTGAAAGAAGCGCGCTGTTTTTTCCTTTTGACGATCATTGTATGCATGATGTATGATGCCCATTATGCGTCCTGCTGCATGGCCATTTTTATAAGCTATCCAACGTTGAACAGTGGCAACTTGAAAAGCCGGATTCTTTTGCGGATCATGAAACTGGTATTCATCCACAAACAATGGAGGAACCCATCGGCTATCATTCGCATACAGTTTTGCGGGCAATTGGATGAATAGCTTTATATCCTTTGTTTCCGTTATTTCCTGAATGTATAAACCCGAATCGCGCATCACCAAACTTAAGTTTTTTATCTTTGCAATATGGCAGAAGACTTAAGCATCATTAAAGGTAATAAGCAAACACAGTATGAATCACTGATACCACAGATTAGAGCGCTGGTAGAAGGAGAAAACGATCTGGTCGCGAACCTGGCTAATATTGCGGCGGCATTAAAGGAACAATTTGGTTGGTTCTGGGTAGGATTTTACTGGGTTAAAAACGACGAGTTGGTATTGGGTCCATTTCAGGGTCCGGTTGCTTGTACCCGTATCAGAAAAGGAAGAGGTGTTTGCGGAACCAGTTGGGCAGAAGCAAAAACCTTGATTGTGCCTGACGTAGAAAAGTTCCCTGGACATATAGCCTGTAGCAGTCTTTCAAAATCAGAAATAGTAGTGCCTGTTATCAAAAACGGCGTAGTGCTGGGCGTACTTGATGTAGACGCCAGTGAATTAGACCAGTTCGATGAAACCGATCAAAAATACCTTGAGCAGATAGTTGGACTAGTGAATCTTTGATCTCTGATCTTTGAATTTCGATATTAACTCAAATCAAAGATCAAAGATCAAAGATCAAAAACTCAAAAATTTTCCATATCTTTGTATTATCAATATACTCTCTCTACACGACCGATTTCCTTCCGTGACAAAGTTCATCAGTCTTTAAACAGGTAGCTATAAGCATCCACCGTAGGAAGGTTATATAACAACTGAGCGAATTCAGTTGTATTTTATTTAAAATTTATTCCATTGACATTTGATTCATTGAATCTGATCGAGCCCATTTTACGTGCGCTCCAGACAGAAGGTTACACAAATCCAACTCCTATTCAACAACAATCTATTCCGGTAGTGCTTGAAGGACGTGATTTATTAGGTTGTGCGCAAACTGGCACAGGTAAAACTGCCGCTTTTGCAATTCCGGTTTTACAATTACTCTTTCAACAAAAAAATAATACACCCGGTATTAAGGCGTTGATATTAACACCAACCAGAGAACTGGCTATTCAAATTGATGAAAGCTTTGCTGCATATGGTCGTCATACCAACATCAGACATGCGGTTATATTTGGTGGTGTATCACAGTTACCACAAACGCAGGCATTGAAAAGAGGTGTAGATGTTTTGATTGCTACACCTGGTCGTTTACTTGACCTGATGCAACAAGGTTATATCAGCTTACAACAATTACAATTATTCGTTTTAGATGAGGCCGATCGTATGCTCGATATGGGTTTTATCCACGACGTGAAAAAAGTAATTGCTAAGATTCCTGCAAAGCGACAAACACTGTTTTTCTCTGCTACTATGCCGCCTGAAATTGCAGGTTTAGCAGGTAGTATTTTAAACAACCCGGTTAAAGTAGAAGTAACACCTGTTTCCTCTACTGCTGAAAAAATTGAGCAGTCGGTTTATTTTGTGGAGAAACAAGACAAACGTGCTTTACTGCAACATTTATTACAAGACAAACAAATTGAAACCGTACTCGTATTTACCCGTACTAAGCATGGTGCAGATAAAGTAGTAAAAGACCTGCATAAAGCTGGAATTGGTGCCGCTGCAATTCACGGTAATAAATCACAAAACGCTCGTCAGCGTGCCCTTACAGATTTTAAATCTGGTAACCTGCGTGTGCTGGTTGCAACAGATATTGCGGCAAGAGGTATTGATGTGGAACAATTATCGCATGTAATCAACTACGAACTACCCAATGTTCCTGAAACCTATGTTCACCGTATCGGCAGAACAGGTAGAGCAGGTGCTTCGGGTATTGCCATATCCTTTTGCGATGCAGAAGAAAAAGCGTACCTGAAAGATATCCAGAAACTTATTGGCATGCCAGTTCCGCAAGTAAATGATCACCCGTATGTGATGAGCGATATTTCACTGACCAATTTCAAACCTGCGCCTAAACAACCGCAGCAGAGAACAGCTCATGGAAACCAGGGTCAGCGCCGATCATTCAGAGGTGGCGATCCAAGGAGATATGCTACGAATGGTCAACAACGTCAGAAAAGAGACTGGTAAACCCACCTCCTATTTATACAAAGCTATTTCGCTATTTTAGTAAAATGAAAATGCGAAATAGCTTTTTTCTTTTTATACTGGTATTGTGGCAATCTATTTCGGTTGCGCAAAAACCATCAGCCCAATATTTTCCGCCTGCGGGAGAATGGGAACAACGTGTTCCGCAAATGATGGGCATTAACCCAACTATTTTACAGGATGCCATTGCATTGGCGAAAGCGGGAGAATCAAAAAATCCGCGCAGCATGGAGATCAATCATTACCGCACATTCGGTAAAGAACCTTTTGGAGAAGGCATTGGTCCATTTGCAGATCGGGGTGAAGCAACAGGTATCATCGTTTACAAAGGCTATGTGGTGGCGCTGTGGGGCGAACCCGATCGTTGTGACATGACACATAGTGTTACCAAGAGTTTTTTATCGGCCATTGTAGGTGTGGCAGTTGGTAAAGGCATGATTGGTTCAGTAAAAGATACTGTAGCTCGATATATTCCTCCTATTGAACTTTATCAACCACAAGAGCCTGTAAACAGGCCTGCAGAAGATATAGGCAAACCTCAACTGATTTCTCCTTTTGCTGGTACACATAACCAAACCATTACATGGGAGGATATGCTACGGCAAACAAGTGATTGGGAAGGCACACTTTGGGGTAAGCCTGATTGGGCAGACAGACCCGATGCAGATCCCAATAAATGGCTGAACCGCCCAAGGAACAAGCCGGGTACCAGTTATGAATACAATGATGTAAGGGTAAATGCACTGGCGCTGGCCGCCACCAGTGTTTGGAGAAAACCACTACCGCAGGCGCTTAAACAATATATTATGGATCCCATTGGCGCATCGAATACCTGGCGTTGGACAGGCTATCGTAATGCCTGGATTGTATTGGATGGTCAGCCGGTGCAGTCTGTAAGCGGTGGCGGGCACTGGGGCGGGGGTATGTTTATTAATGCCTGGGATATGGCCCGTTTTGGATGGCTTACGTTGAACCGTGGCAAATGGAATGGGCAGCAGTTATTGAGTGAAACATGGGTACAACAGTCCTTAACACCAACAGCTCCCAAAACCGATTATGGCTATATGAACTGGTTCTTAAATACGGGTAAGAAAATGTTGCCAAGTGCCCCGGAAACCGCTTTTACCCATGTAGGAAATGGAAATAACCTGATTTATGTAGACCCTGAGCATGATTTGGTGGCTGTTATCCGGTGGATCGACGGCCGCTCGCAGGATGCCGTGATTGGAAAAATCATTGAATCATTACCTGTTAAATAAATCAGGATACTAGTCATATTTTTTTAAGTAAAACCCCTACTTTTGCCACCCTGTTCTAAGAAAAGCGGATGTGGCGAAATTGGCAGACGCACCAGACTTAGGATCTGGCGCCGCGAGGCGTGTAGGTTCGACTCCTATCATCCGCACACTTTAACCAAGATTGGTTACAGAAATCCGCTTCGGCGGATTTCTTGTTTTTATACCCCCTATTCTTACCAATCCATGTATGTCATAGTAAAAAGTTTTAAAAAATGCGGATTATGATCTTAATTATGCATGAATATAACATACCATGAAAATTATACCCATCTGCATCTATCTAGCAGCATTTAAAATCAGTATTTTTCTATGACCGGATGTTTAAATTAAGCTTTCGGAAATTTGAAAATGCATACCCTGCTTATCCTTGAAAAAGTAATACCTTTATTGAACAACTAAAAACATGCCCAAACCTAATTTCAATAAGCGTATATTTTGGGATGTAGATATTGAATCTATTGACCTTGAATCAAACGCCGTTTTTGTTATAGAAAGAGTATTTGAACGTGGTGACGTAGCTGATATCAGAGAGTGCCGGAGGTATTATAGCAAAGAGATTATTACAAACGCATTATTGAATATCAAGTTTATGCCTTTGCAGACCCTCTACCTAGCAGCTGCCGTGACCGAAAGAAATATTGAAGAATTCAGATGTTACAAACTCAGACAGTCGAACCAGGCACATTTGCCTTATTAAAACAATTGATGGATATTCCAGCCCTCGCCAAATTTTCACTAGTTGGCGGGACCGCTCTTTCACTCAAATACGGACACCGGATATCTGTAGATATTGATTTGTTTTGCGAGCAGGGTTTTGAGCGGGACACAATTCTGAACGATCTCCAAAGCTTTTTCGGAAAAGACTTTGTTTATGATGGAAAGATCACTAACTGGGCGATTTTCGGATTTATTCATGATATCAAAGTAGATATAGTTCACTACACTCACCCTATGATCGAGGAAAAAGAATTGATAGACGGGATAAGGATGTACAATACCAAAGATATTATTGCCATGAAGATTAATGCAATATTGGGCAGAGGGGTAAAAAAGGATTTCTGGGACATTTATGAATTGCTGCAGCATTATTCAATTGAACAATTGATCGACTACCATTCTCGTAAATTTCCTTCACAGCAATTAATGATTACCATACCACAAGCACTCGTTTATTTTGAAGATGCGGAACAAAGTCCTGAACCTATTAGCCTTAAAGGGCAAACATGGGATGAGGTAAAAAACTTTATCCGTAAGCAAGTAAACATTTATTTACAGTAAGCGCCTGTTTTCTACTTTTTCATCTTTAAATATTATTGCAATTTTTGTTCCTTGTTTTAATAAATAAGCGGATGTGGCGAAATTGGCAGACGCACCAAACTTAGGATCTGGCTATTTAGAAAGAAATATGATCAATCATAGTAAAAATGATCACCCCTGTTTAATTAATCAATTAACAAGTCTTAAAATCACTCATTTATCCTGGCTTCTTCCTTAAAAATATAGAGCGCCTAAGAATAGGCGCTCGCAATGCATTATTTAAAAACTGTGCATATGAGATTTAGATAGTAAATCTAATGTTTGTAAGCATAGCCCATCTTACATACTACCTGAATCACGATTTATTGATACTCACTTAGGAATTATCACAATCGAATTAAAAAACAGCATACAAAGAAGAAGAAAACATTACCCTTATTAAGTATAAAAATATTTGAGCACAAGTGATTAATGTAGAAGAATGCAAATTGCGCGTTTAATGCTATTGGTGAATGGTAAAAACAGCTTTGAGACGGTAGCCATTACTGTCAGGGGAAAGCTTCTAGCTTCTGGCCTCTAGCTGCTAGCTTTGATTGGTGCTTGTTTTAAGTTCTCTGCTATTAATTAAATATTTCTTATTTAAGTTGTTTTGTAAAAAAATAACTTAAATAAGAAATATTTAATTACCACACTTACACTTGTGGATAGTTGAATTCATAGTAAAAAAAGCTAGAAGCTAGAAGCTCGTGGCTAGAAGCCGTTCCCCCGGAATATCAATGGTTTGAAGCTTATGGTTCAACACTACTGCTACACAGATTCAATCCAATTCCTGAATTCATGAACTTTGGTTTGTGCAATGATAATAGGATCGGTATCTATTTTCATTTTGATCATAATCCTTACTTTATCGATCTGCTTAAAGGATGAGATAAATTCAATATTGATGATTTGTTGCCTGTTTACCCTGAAAAAATATTTCTTACACAAATCACTCTCCAACTCCCCGATATTCTTTTGTACAAAAAACTTTTTAGCATATTTATCTACAGCAAAAGTGATTTTATTTTGAACGTAAAAAAATACAATATCTGTCAGTAAAACCGGCAGGTACTCTTTTGTTCGTTTTAACAGGATTCTTTTTTTTAAAGGAGAACTATCTTGTGTATCGGCTGCATTCTTTTCAGGAAGAATCGTTCGCTCAACAAAGGATTTAATTTTTTCAAACTTATCCAGTGCCCGCTCTATTTCCGATTCATTTAATGGAATTGATAAAACATCAATATAATTATTCAATCCATCACAATCTTCTTGCTGCAGTGAATTGGATATAAGAATGATAGGAACATCAATAATTGTTGAAAATATTTTTTGATGTTTGATTGCATTAATTGCATCAGTATCGCAGATAACCAATGTATGCAATAGACTAACTTCATTTTGATTGATCGGATCTGAAAAATCAGTAAAGCAGCCTGCAACATAATAATCAGTGAGGGTCTGTAAATAATCACTAATGAACGTTACTTTAGACTCATCTGAGCTAATGATGACAATAGGTATAGCCATGTTAAATAATACAATTTAACTGCTCAGAGTAGGGGTTTTAGATAACAGAATTTAATACACAATTTTACCTGCTATTAAATCTTCTGTAAGCTCAAGATACAACAAAACAGAAATACTAATGAAATGTTAAAGCAATAATAAGTCAATTAAGTAAATATTAATTTTTCACTTATATGAAACAGTTCTCCAAAAAAAACCATTTGACCAACTAATGAGTATATTACACATTAGTTTTTTATTACCCATTACTCCTTGAAATATTTCGTTATCATTATTTAATTAATCTGGCCTTTTTATCAATTACTGGTAATAGAAAACATAGCGATATTTTTTTGCATTTGTTTGCTGCATTGTTATTTGTTGTTTAGACAGTCTTTTCATTAATCCAGACATTTTTTTTATGAATTCGGATACACTCACTCTCGAAAAACAAATAAACATGGTGTCTTCAGTTTTTAAATTTTATTTAAAAACTGCTTATGAAAAGAAAATTCGCTTTTTTCGCCCTTCTATTGCTTACGGCAATACAGGTTTGGGCGCAAAACAGAACTGTTACTGGTAAAGTAACAGACCAAAAAACAGGGCAACCCCTGGTTGGTGTTACAGTATCTTCAGGCAGCACGAATGCATTAACAGATGGAGCCGGTACTTACCGCATCTCTGTTCCTGCAGCTGCTAAAACAATCTCTTTTATGTTT
>QFCS01001232.1_pt1 | contig 18376 bp, 19 predicted proteins | sample 3576561 | NCBI WGS metagenome assembly QFCS01 | reverse complement strand
GGGCGGGGGCGTCGGGCCCGGTGTCCTGGCTGGCCGCCGGGGCGGGGCGGGCGGTCTGCGGGCGGATGCCGACGACGGCGCGGAAGCACTCGGTGACCCAGGGCAGCTGCATGCCGTCCATGCCGCGGCCGAAGTCGTCGTAGAAGGCCAGGACCTCGCGGATCCGCGACTCCTGCGTGCTGCGCTCGGCGGTCGCGACGTCGGGCAGCGAGCGGACCAGGTCCTGCACCGACGAGCGGTCGATGACCTGCCACTGCTTGAAGGAGGCGTCGTCGGCGGGACCGAAGTACGGCGAGGACTCGATCTCCTCGCCCATGCCGGTGCCGGCGGCGTGGTGGCCGATCAGGTTGCCGAGCCGCTTGACCCACGGGATCCGCTCGTCGCGCACGTTGCGCACCACCGCCAGCGTCCCGCCGCGCTTGAGGACCCGGGCGATCTCCGGCAGGGCCCGGTCCGCGTCGAACCAGTCGAAGGCGTCCGCCACGACGACCAGGTCGTACGTCGCGTCCGCCGCGGGGATCTCCTCCGCGGAGGTCTGCGAGACCCGCAGCTCGGGGAGCCGCGTGCCCAGCCGGTCCAGCATCCGCGGGTCCGGGTCGGTGGCGTGCACGTCGTGGCCGAGCGCCACCAGGTGCTCGGTCAGCTTGCCGGTGCCCGCTCCGAGCTCCAGCACCGCGAGCGGCTCCTCGCCGACCAGCCACGCGACGGCCTCGCGCGGGTAGCCCGGGCGGCCGCGGTCGTACGCCTCGGCCACCGCGCCGAAGACGAGGCCGCGCGGCTGGTCGGAGGACGCGCCGGAGGACGCGCCGGCGGGTGCGCTGGAGGTCGGGTCGGTAGCCATCACGGCGAGGGTACGGCGCCCGCGGGTCCCGATGGCGCAGGCACGCGGTGCGCCCGGCTCAGCGGGCGGCCAGGACGTCGGTGTGGGTGAAGTCGTCGCCCTTGAACAGCAGCGGCTCCCCGCTCGTCGCCGACAGCGCGTAGGCCAGGCAGTCCCCGAAGTTCAACCGCGCCGGTGAGCCGGAGCCCCGGCCGTAGCGGCGGAACGCGATCCGTGCGGAGCGGGCGTGGGCCTCCGTCACGGGCTCGATGGTGATGCCGGCCGCTTCCACGAGCTGGTCCAGATGCTCTCCGGCGCGCAGGCGGGAGCTGTCGGCGACCATGGCGGCCTCGAACCAGTTGGCTGCGGACATCCGCGCGGAGCGTTGGGCGAGGAGCGCGATGAACTCCTCACGCTCCGGCTCGTCGCGAAGGACGGCGATCAGTGCAGAGCTGTCGACGATCATCAGGCGGGCAGCCCCGTCGCCTCGTCGTAGAGGTCTTCGATCTCTCGGATCCGGTCATCGCCCTCGATCACCGGTAGCGCGCTCCACGCGATGGCGATCTGCCGCATCACGTCCATCCTCTGCTCCAGGTCGGTCGTCGCCGGGTCCGCGCCCAGATCGGCCAGCAGCCTCTCCAGTGCCTCCTCGATCACGCTGGTCTGGCTGCGGCCGGTCAGTCGGGCGGCCTCGCGCGCCAGGCTGTGGACCCGCTCGTTCTTGATGTTCAGGCTCATCGTCATCCCCTCCTGACACTAATCTACCTTCTACCCGGGGACGCTTCTACCCTTCTACCCTCCTAGGCTGGGGCCGTGACGAACGACCCCCACGGCTGGCTGATCCCCCTCGAAGGCGTGCCGTCCGGCTTCGCCGGCGCCCGCGACGGGATCGACGTGGTGCTCCGCGACCGCGGCCTGCGCCGCACCGGCCCGGAGCTGACCGCCGAGTCGCTGCTGCGCGGCGCCCACGCCAGCGCCGTCCTCGAGGGCTCCGGCTCGACCCTCGCCGAGGTGCGCGCCGGCGCGGGCGACGAGATCGCCGCCGACGCCGTACGGGTGGCGACCGAGCTCTTGTCCCTGCTGCCGGTCCTGCGCCGCCAGCCGCTGCAGGCCCTGGCCCGGATCCACACGCTCGCCGCCCGCGGCACCCTGCCCGACGAGCTGCTCGGGCGTCCCCGCGACGGCGAGTCCGCCTCCCGGCTGCGCGGCGTCGCCGAGCTCGTCACCGCCCCGACCGAGGCGCCCGCCCTCGCGGTCGCCGCCGTCGTCCACGCCGAGCTGATCACCGCCGCCCCCTTCGGCTCCCACAACGGCATCGTGGCCCGGGCCACCGAGCGGCTGCTGCTCGCCGCGAAGGGCGTCGACGAGAAGTCGCTCGTGGTCCCCGAGGCCGCCCACCTCGCGCTGCGCCCGCAGTACGAGTCGAACCTGCGCGGCTGGGCGAGCGGCGGCCGCGACGGCATGCACGCCTGGCTGCTGTACGCCACCGAGGCCTACGCCGCCGCGGCCGAGGCGAGCCCCCTGGTCCGCGACGCCGAGTAAAGGATTCCCGACCGCCGAGTGGGGGATTCCCGACCGCCGAGTGGGGGATTCCCGACCGCCGAGTGGGGGGATTCCCGACCGCCGAGACGGTCCGGACATGCAGGTGGCACCCGAGCCGACGTACGTCTCGGGTGCCACCGCTGACACGTGAACCATGGCTACCAGGCGTGCACCGGTTTGCTGCCCCGGAAGTCTTCCGGAAGGCCAGCGCCCTGTTAGGAAGGGTGGATCGCCGCGTGGGTACCGGGATCACGTGCTGCTCTTGAGTTGAGGTCGGATCGGGGGGAGATCTCGATCTGCTGGTCCCTTTCTACGCCGGTCCGCAGGCACCTTCAAGGCTTGTATTTCCGCCGAAGGAGGGGAACGCTGGCGGGTTGGGACGGGTCCTCCCGACCGCTCGCCGGGAGGACTGTGCGCGACGCCCTCAGGCGCTGAACGCGCGCCGCTTCGCGCCGAACCAGACCGCCGCTCCCACGGCCACCACGCCGCCGACGGCGAGGGCCGCCAGCGTCGGCTTGGGCGGCGGCAGATGCAGCCGCGACTGCAGGGCTACGGGGCGGTTGAAGACCAGGACCGGCCAGCCCCGCGAGGCCGCCACCTTGCGCAGCTCCTTGTCCGGGTTCACGGCGTGCGGATGGCCCACGGCCTCCAGCATCGGTACGTCGGTCACCGAGTCCGAGTAGCCGTAGCACCGCTCCAGGTCGTACCCGGCGGACTCGGCCAGCGCGCGGATCGCGTGGGCCTTCTCCTCGGCGTAGGCGTAGTACTCGATCTCGCCGGTGTAGCGGCCGTCCTCCTCCTTGAGTCGGGTCGCGACCACGCGGTCGGCGCCGAGCAGCGCGCCGATCGGCTCGACGACCTCGCTGCCGGAGGTCGAGACGATCACGACGTCGCGCCCCGCGGCGTGGTGCTCCTCGATGAGGCGCACCGCCTCGTCGTACACGAGGGGGTCGACGACGTTGTGAAGGGTGTCGGCCACGATCTCGCGCACGGTGGCGACGTCCCAGCCGGCGCACAGCTGCGACATGAACTGGCGCATCTTCTCGACCTGGTCGTGGTCGGCGCCACCGACCATGAAGACGAACTGGGCGTAGGCCGAGCGCAGGACGGCGCGGCGCGAGATGAGGCCGCCGGCCTGGAAGGGCTTGCTGAAGGCCAGCACGCTCGACTTGGCGATGATCGTCTTGTCGAGGTCGAAGAACGCCGCAGTCGGCGACGTACCCGCGGGGGCCATGGCTCCATCGTAGTTCTCAGGGGTCACCGGACTCGCCACCTGTCGTCCACAAGCGGCGGGCGCGTGCGCGTCGTCCCCAGAAGATCGGCTCGGTGGCGTGCCGGTGTCGGAGGCCGGTGAGAGACCGGACATGAACCGTGAACGACACCGACCCTCCGTCCGACCTCGCCCTCGCACCGTCGAGGGCCCGCCCCTGGTGGTGACCGCCGATGACGCCCTGCTCGCCGAGCTGCTCCCGCTCGCCGCCGCGGCCGATGTGACCCCGATCGTCGCCCGCGATCCCGTGACCGCGCTGATCGGTTGGAGCCGCGCCGCACTCGTCCTCGTCGGCGCCGATCTGGCCGACGCCGTGGCCCGTACGGCGCCCGAGACCCGGGCACGCACCTGGGTGGTGTGCCGGACCTCGCCGCCGCACCAGCTGTTCCGCACGGCCCTGCAGCTCGGGGCCGAGCAGGTCGTCGAGCTCGCCACGTCGGCCGACTGGCTGGTCGAGCTGCTGGCGGACCTGACCGAGCAGCAACCCGGCCGGGGCCGGGTGATCGGCGTGATCGGCGGCACCGGCGGCGCGGGCGCGACGACGCTCGCGTGCGCGCTCGGCCAGTGGGCCGCGCGCACGGGGCCGGCCGTCGTCGTCGACTGCGACCCGCAGGGGCCGGGACTCGACCGGATGCTCGGCATGGAACGCCACGACGGCTTCCGTTGGGACGCGCTGTGCCAGACCACCGGGCGGCTCTCGGCGCGGGCGCTGCGTGAGGCGCTGCCCCGACGCGACTCCCTCGGCGTCCTGTCCTGGTACGTCGACGGCCGCGTGCAGTCGCTGCAGGCGTTCGCCGTGCGGGAGGCCCTGTCGGCCGCCCGGCGCGGGCACGACCTGGTGGTGGTGGACCTGCCTCGTTCCCCCGACCCGCTGGTCGACGAGATCGCGGCCCGGTGCGACGAGCTCGTCGTCGCCACCGTCGCCACCGTCGTCGGCATCGCCGGCGCGGCCCGGATGCGCGGTCGGTTCGCGGGCCACGCGCGTCCGTCGGTGGTGGTGCGCGGCGAGGCCTTCAGTCGCGCCGAGGTCGCTCGCGCCGTCGGGCTGCCGGTGGTGGCGCAGATGCGCGACCAACGCGGGCTCGACGAGGCCGTCGACCTCGGGCTGGGGCCGCTGCGCTCCGAGCACGGGCCGCTCGCGCGCGCCGTCGAGCGGATCCTCTCGGCCGACGACGCCGTGGCGGCGCCGGATGCCGACGATCGCGACGGGCAGGTGTCCCCATGAGCACGCCGTACCTCGACCTGCCGGCCGGTTCCGCCGACGGCGTCCTCGTCGAGGAGGTCCGCGACCGGCTGGCCGCGTCACCCGGGGACCTGACACCGCACCGGGTCGCTCAGGCGCTGCGCGCCGCGGGCCGTCCGGTCGGCGACGCGACCGTTCTCGCGGTCTACGAGGCGCTGCGTCGCGACGCGGTCGGCGCCGGACCGCTGGAGCCTCTGCTGCGCCGACCCGGTGTCACCGACGTCCTCGTCAACGGACCCGGGCCGGTCCGGGTCGACCGCGGCCGGGGTCTCGAGGAGACCGATGTCGTCATCCCCACCGAGGACGCCTGCCGCAGGCTGGCCCAGCGCCTGGTCGCCGGCGGCGGGCGGAGGATCGACGACGCCACCCCGTACGCCGACGTCCGGCTCCGCGACGGCACCCGCTGCCATGCGGTGCTGGCCCCCCTGGCCCGCCCGGGGACGGCGATCTCGCTGCGGGTGCCCCGCCGCGGAGGGTTCACGGTGGCGCAGCTGCGTGAGGCGGGTGCGCTCACCGACGAGGCGGCCGACCTGGTCGCGCAGGTCGTGGCGTCGCGGCGGGCGTTCCTCGTCAGCGGCGGCACGGGCACCGGGAATACCACATGGAATCTCTGACTCTGGTAATCGCTGACGCGATATCAGCCTGTCGGCCGATACCAGCGAGTCATCACTGGGGTGGCTACCAGGGTGCTGGGGCGGCACCGTCTGTCAGGGCGGCCGGGTCGGCGTCAGGCTCGTCGTGGTCGGAGCATCTCGGCATACTCAGCCGGGCACGCAGGCCGCCACCGGGCTTCGGGGTCAGCACGAGCGACCCGCTCTGGCTGCGGGCGATCGTCTCCACGAGTGCGAGGCCCAGGCCTAGGCCGTCGCTGGCGAGTCGGGTGTCCTCGCCGCGGTGAAACGGCTCGGTAAGCGCGTTCAGGTTGACGCCGGTGAGGTCGCGGCCGTCGTTGGCGACCTCGATCCACGCGCTCTTCTCGTCGGTGCCGGCGAGCACGGCGAGTTCGCCTCCGTCGCGGTTGTGCCGGATCGCGTTGTCGATGAGGTTGCCGACTGCGATCCGCACCAGCTCCGGTTCCGCTTCGGCGACCGCTGCCGCCGGGCCGGGTGGCGTCACCACTAGTGAGCGGCCGGTGATGTCCGGCTCGTGCTCGCCGAGGGCGGTCGCGGCGATCGCACGCAGGTCGGCCTTTGGCGACGTGGCTGCAGCCGTGTCTCGGTGGCGAAGCCGGGCGAGGGTGAGCAGTGCGGCGATGAGGCGTTCACTGCGCTCGTTCGCAGCCAGCGCGCCGCGCATGGCCGGTTCCAGCTCGACTGGCACGCGGCCCTGGGTCAGCGGGATCTCCAACAGCGTCCGCGTTGTGGTCAGCGGGGTGCGCAGTTCGTGGGAGGCGCCGGCGATGAAGCGGTCTTGCCGGGTGAAGGCGTCGTCCAGGCGGTCGAGCATCCCGTCGATGGTGTCGCCGAGTTCCTTCACCTCGTCGTCGGGGCCGGGCAGGTCGAGGCGGCGGTGCAGGTCGTCGCGGGTGATCGCGCGGGTCGTCTCCGTGATTCGTGCGATGCGGCCGAGGGATCGCTTGGACAGCCACCAGGCGGCGAACACGGCGAGGCCGGCGAACACGGCGAGGACGACGAGCGACCAGATCAGCAGCCCGGAGAGCACTTCTTCGCCGAGCGCGTTAGTCGACTGGACGAGGATCGAGCCGACTCCGCCACCTCCTCCGAACGCGACCTCGCCACCTTGCTCGGATTGGATCGTGCATAGCGCAGCAAGTTCGTCGTCCGAGATCGAGCCGCCTCCGCCCTGATCGGTCTGGCTGAAGCATCCCGTGGTGATGGTGTGGATGCCCTGGGTGAAAAGCTGCTGCACGAGGAGGTACTGCACGCCCAGCAGCACGACGCCGCCGGCGATGAACACCCCGGCGATGAGCGCCGCGAGGCGGGCGCGGAAGCCCCACCGTCTGCGGCCGGTCATCGGGCGGCCTCGATCCGGTAGCCGCGACCGGGCGCGCTGTCGATGGGGTCGGGGTGCCCGAGCTTGCGGCGCAGGGTGTGGACGGCGGCCTTGACCACGGTGCGGCCGCGCTCGTCGGGGTGCGCCCAGACCTCGTCCAGCAGCTCGTCGGCGGTGATCCAGCCGCCCCTGGCCGCGAGCAGCGATTCGAGCACGCCGTACTCCTTCGGCGTCAGGGGAAGCGGGCGACCGTCGCGTTCGGCGGCGCGGCGCACGGTGTCGATGCGGACGCCTGCGGCTTCCAGGATCGTGCCGGAGCCGTGCGGGGTGCGGCGGGCGAGTGCCCGGAGCCGGGCGAGCAGTTCGACGTAGGCGAAGGGCTTGGAGAGGTAGTCGTCGGCACCGAGGTCCAGGCCCGCCACCCGGTCATCCAGGGTGCCGGCGGCGGTGAGCATGAGGATGCGCACCGGATGGCCCTGCTCCCGCAGGGCGCGGCACACCGCGTCGCCGGACAGGGCGGGCAGGTCGCGGTCGAGGATCATCAGCTCCACGTCGGCGGCGCCTGCGAGGGTGAGAGCGGCGGCGCCGTCGTAGGCGACCTCGACGGTGTAGCCCTCGCGCCGGAGCCCGTCCGCGAGTCCGTCGGCCAGGTCGCGTTCGTCCTCCACCAGCAGCAGCCGCATCCTGTATCACCTCGCTTCCTGCATTCCAGCATGACCTGTGCCGGTCAAGTTCCGGTCAAGTCGAGCATGACCTGCACTGAACCGGCCGAGAGTCACAGTGACCTCATGCCCGGCCGCCGCCGGCCGTGAACGAGAGGACACCGCGATGACCGAGACGACGATGAGAACCCGGATCGGCACGGCCGCTGCCGGTGCCGCGATGCTGGCGCTGGTGCTGGCCGGCTGCACGGCCCCGCCGCCGGCCGACGATGACGGGGGCGCTTCGGCGCAGTTCGTCGCCTGCCTGAAGGCTGCCGGTGTGAACGCGAAGATCGCGGATGAATCCCTTGGCGGCGCCTTTGTGATCGTGAAGGTTGGCGAGCCCGACTCCGGCGGTGGCTCGGTCAGCAGCAGCTCGGACTCGGGCGGGGAGGCGCCGCTGGTGACGATGGGCGACTCGGAGGGCACCTGGGTCGCCGCGCAGTCCTCGGCGTACTTCGTCGACGACCCGGACACGCAGGACGCCTACGCCGCGTGCGAGGCGGAGCATCCCGACTTCGCGCAGCCGGAGTTCGACCCCGAAGGCGATCCCGCCCTGCAGGAGCAGCTCGCCGAGCAGCAGGCGAACGCGCTCGAGTTCGCCCGGTGCGCCCGCGACGAGGGATTCGCCTGGGTCGCCGACCCCGGCCCGGACACCGCGGGCGCGATCGCGCTGCCGGCCGATCTGACCGAGGCCGAGTTCCGCGCCGTGATGACCGCGTGCTGGGATGCCGAGAGCACCGGGTTCGGCTGGTCGCTGCCAGCGGACGAGCTGGGCTTCGACTGGCAGGCCGTGCTGATGGAGTTCATGGACGGCGCCGGCGGGTTCAGCGTCACCAGGGATGCCGGGTGAGCCGTCGTACGGGCGCGAAGCGTCGGCGAGCCGGCTGGGTGTGGGGCGCGGTCGCCGTCGTGCTCATCCTGGCTGCTGCTGTCGCCGCCTGGTGGCTGCGCCCCTGGGAGGCGCTGACCGTCGAGGCGGCCCCGGCTGAGCCGGTCACCGCTGCCGTGGAGCATGCGACGCTGACCAGCCAGGTGCGTCTGAACGCGCAACTGTCCTACGGAGACGCCGCGCCCCTCCCCGCCGCGGGCGGGACGATCACCGCCCTGCCCGCCGCGGGCACGACAGTGCAGACCGGGCAGCGCGTGTACGAGGCCGACGGACGTCCGGTGGTGCTGTTTCGCGGCGCGCGCCCGTTCTGGCGGGAACTGTCGGTCGACCAGGCCGAAGGGGAGGACGTGCGCCAGCTCCAGCAGAACCTCGCCGATCTCGGCTTCTACAGCGGCGACGTGGACGGCGGCTTCGGCTGGCTGACCCGGCAGGCCGTCCGCGACTGGCAGAAGAGCCTCGGCGCGGCGCAGACCGGCGTGTTCTCCCCGTTCGACGTGGTCGTGGCCGATGCGCCTGGCATCCGCATCGCCCAGGTCACCGCACGCCTCGGCGACGCCGGGACGAGCCCGGCCAACTACACCGAGACGACGCTGCGGGCCACCGCCCGGCTCACCGCGGCGCAGGCCCGCGAGCTGACCGCCGGCACGCCGGTCGTCGTCGTCCTGCCGGACGGCACCGAGATCGAGACGACCCTGGCCGGCGTCGACCCCGGCGGGCAGCCTGCCGGCGACGGGGGCGAGACGACGCCGCCGACCGCGACCATCGAGTTCGCCGACCAGGAGCAGGTCGCCGCCGCCGGCCCCGTCGCGGTGCGCATCGTCATCCGCGCCCAGGACGAGCAGCCCGCAACGCTCGTCGTGCCCGTGACCGCGCTGCTGGCGACCGCGGACGGCGGCTACGCCGTCGAGGTGTGGGACGGCGAGAAGGCCACCCGGACGCCGGTGGAGATCGGCCTGGTCGCCGACGCCCGCGCCCAAGTGCTCGCCAGCGGGACCGAGATGGACGGCAAGACCGGCGACGTGCTCAAGGTGGGCGACCTCGTGGTGCTCGCCCGATGAACGCCTTGGCCGACGCCCGGCCGGTCGTGGAGCTGCGGGGCGCGGCGAAGACCTACCCCGGCCCGCCGGCGGTGACCGTGCTGCGTCCGACCACGCTGACCCTGATGCCCGGCGAACAGGTTGCCATCGTCGGGCCGTCCGGGTCCGGCAAGAGCACCCTTCTGGCGATCCTCGGCAGCCTGGACGACCCCACCGAGGGGACCGTGCTGATCGACGGGAGGGAGGTGACCGGAATGCGGGAGCGGGACCGTTCGGCGTTGCGCGCCGACCGGATCGGCTTCGTGTTCCAGCAGTTCCACCTGCTGCCCGCCATCACCGCGACCGAGAACGTCGCCACCGGCCTGCTCTACTCCGGCGTCCGGCACGGCGAGCGCCGTCGCCGCGCGGCCGACGCCCTCGCCGCGGTCGGCCTCGCCAACCGGCAGGGCCACCGGCCCGGCGAGCTGTCCGGCGGGGAGCAGCAGCGCGTCGCCATCGCCCGAGCCCTGGTGCGCGAGCCCGGCATCCTGTTCGCCGACGAGCCGACCGGGGCGCTGGATACGACCACCGGGGCGGGGGTCGTGGAACTGCTGACCGGGATCGCGGAGCGCGGCACCACGGTCGTCGTCGTCACCCACGACGAGCAAGTGGCCTCCCGCTTCGCCCGCCGCGTCCGCCTCCGCGACGGCATCGCCACCGAAGCACTCGACACCCAGGAGGTCGCACGATGAGCGCCCGCCGCCTCAGCCCGGCCGACCTCGCCCGCACCGCTTGGCTCGGCGTCACCGCCCGGCCGCAGCGCACCGTGCTCGCGGCGCTCGGCATCGCCCTGGGGATCGCGGCGCTCGTCGCCCTCACCGGCGCTTCGGCATCCCAGCGCGCGAACTTGCTCGCCGAGCTGGACCGGATGGGCGCGGACCTCGCCGTGGTCGCCCCCGGACCCGGACCCGACCGCGAGCCCGTACCGCTGCCCGAGACGGCGCCGGAGAACATCGCCCGGCAGGACGGAGTGGCCCGCGTGGGCGTGTTCGAGACGCCGCCCGATTCGCTCGCCGTCTACCGCACCGACCTCGTGCCCGACACCGAGACGGGCGGGCTGCACGTCGCTGTCGCCCGGCCCGACGTGTTCGCCGCGATCGACGCGACCCTGGCATCCGGCCGCTGGTTCGATGACGCCAGCCGTGCCCTGCCCGTCGCCGTCCTCGGCGCAATCGCCGCCGAACGGCTCGGCATCGACCAGGCCGGCGACCGGGTGTTCATCGGCGGGCAATGGTACGGGGTGCTCGGCGTCCTCGACCCGGCGGGACTTGCCGCCGACGTCGACACCGCCGCGATCCTCGGTGACCAGTGGATCAGAGACAACTTCGACGGCGACGCCATCGGGAACATCGCCTCGATCTACGTCCGTGCCGAACCGGGGCAGATCAACGCCGTCCGCGACATCCTGGCCGCAGCCGCCTCGCCAGGCTCCCCGTATGTTGCCGTCACCAAGCTCTCCGACCTCGCCGGGGCACGAGCCACGACGGATGACTCCCTCGCCACCCTCGGGATCGCCCTCGCAGGCATCGCTCTCCTGGTCGGCGGCGTCGGGATCGCCAACACCATGATCGTCGCCGTGCTGGAACGACGCGGCGAGATCGGCCTGCGCCGGGCGCTGGGCGCGCGACCCGGACAGGTCGCTGCGCAGTTCGTCACCGAGGCCGTTGTCCTCTCCCTGATCGGCGGGCTCGGCGGCCTCGCCCTCGGCGCGGCCGCCGCGACCGTCATCGCCGGCGTCGCCGGGCAATCCGTCGTCATCCCGCCCGAAGCCCTCGTCGCCGGCCCCGCCCTCTCGGTCATCGTCGGCGCGATCGCCGGCCTGCAACCCGCGATCCGCGCCGCGCGGCTCTCGCCCACCACAGCCCTGCGAAGCATCTGACCCAGGGAGACGACCCGGCACGCGGCCATCGGGAGACGCGCCGGCGAGCGAGTCGGCCGGTCAGCCCCGCGGCGACAGGGGCGGGGCGACCCGCTCCGACACGAGGAGCGCGACGACCGCCAACGCCGCCGCGACGACCGAGAGGACCGCGAATGTTCCCGCGTCGAGCATCATGCCGGGCCGGGTGGCGAAGAACCACAGCACAAGCCCGGCGCCGGCGGCGCTGCCGACCGCTACCGCGCAGACCCGGACGGCGAGACTGCGCCAGCGCCGAATAACGAGGGTCAGTACCAGGGCGGCGACCGACCACGCCGCAGCAGCGACCATGATCCCGGCGATTGCGCCCACGACGGCGGCAACCCCCGCGACACTCGCCGCGCCCGTCCATGAGTCCAGATCGGCCCGTGCGGACGGCAACGCTCGGAGCGACACGAAGACGGTCAGGAGCGAGGCGGCGGCGCCGAGGGTCGCTCTGAGGGCCAGGGCGATCCCGAGCACCACGGCTGCGCACCTGGACTGCCTCATGCTGACGGGCCACCCGCGCCTCCGGCCGTCAGGCAGTCTCAGACGTGCCCCGTGACGGTGGCCTCGCTGGGTCCGCCGCATTGCGCGCTGCCGCCGGTGCGCACCCACTCCGGGTTGACCTCGGTGTCGGCGAGCACCGTGCCGTCTGCGGCGAGCGTGCGCACCGTGACCTTTTCCATGCTCGTCATGCCCACCGAGAACATCCACGAATCGCCGTCGTTGCTCTCGACCGTGATCCACCCCAGCGGTCCCGACGGGTCGACGTCATCCGAGGGGGCGCAGCCTTCGTCGGTGCAGAGCTGAACCTGATCGACGGCCGAGGTGTCGCCATCGAGCTGGATGGTCAGGGTGTTTGACCAGCCGATCGCCGGGCACGCGAACGGGACGCAGCCGGTCAACCCCATTACGCTCACCAGCCCGGCTACAGCCGCCAGCACTGCCCGCCTTCTCACGTTGCTCGCACCATCCGCTCCGCTTCTCACTCTCGACCCTACGATCCGATCCGATCCCGGAGCGCACCGGATTCTCACGTCTAAGGGGGGGACTGGACGCAGGCTACGAGCCGTAGGTTGTGCGCGCGGAAACCCTGAATACCTGGTCAGACCGCTGATTCTGAATCGAAAATGTAGGTGGAATTGCAGCAATTACCACATGGCATCTCTGACCCCAATTGGCCCTGCGTCTGCGACACGCGATAGCTCCGCGTGATCGTGGTGAGCGGCTGGCTCCAACTGCTCATGTGTCGAGTGTCCGAATATCGGCGAACGGGTCCACGACGATGTGGACTCCGTGGGCGGGGCAGATGAACGAAACTCGGACGCCGTCACCGGCGCTGTCGAAGGGTGCTGGATCGCAGTCGCGCCCGCACTGCGGGCAGGTTCGGTAGTCGTCCCCATCCGGCATGAGCATGATTCGAGCCTATCGACCAGTATGTGAACAGGCTTCCGGCCTGAGCACTTATGACCCGATGGTTGCGTAGCGGGCGGATTTCATCCCCTCACTCTGCCGGCGAATACGGCGACGTTCGGCGGCTTCATGGAGGTGGGTGTGGATCAGGTGGGCGAGGCTGACCGGCCCGATGAGGATGAACTTGAGCGCGTTCCAGATGAACAGGATTACGAGGAGGTTGAGCCAGCCGGGGCCGCCGTCTGCGATGAGGTTGGTGCAGATGCTCGCGGCGAGTAGGTACGGGGCGGCGAGGAGCATCGCGGGCAGACCCCACTTGAGGCCGCGGCGGGTGCGGATGCGGTCGAGCAGGATGTTGGTGGGCATGTAGCGGCGCAGGAAGTAGCGGGTGCGGACGCTGGCCGCCCAGAGCAGTCGGAACATGGTCGGGCCTCTCATCAGGACGTGTTTCTCCGTCGAGGAGGCAGAAACTTTGATGAGTGGCCCCGAAGGGACTGTCCCGAAGGACCCGCAGAGATGTGAAACGCTGCCTCCCTTCCAGGGTACGACTTCCCGGCGACATTCGTAAGGGCAGTCACCGGTTCCGTCCGGTCGTGAGCTACTACAGCCTCGGCTCGAGGCGCTGCGTCGGGACGCGTCGAGGCTGTTCGGTTCGGTCGGTGTCGGCCAGGGTGCGGGCGCGGTCGAGGGCGGCGCGGGCGCGGGCGGCGTCGATTTTCTGCGCGTCGTTTTCGGCGGGCGCGCCCAACGGTGAGGTGTCCGTGATGCCGTAGCGGTCGCGGTACGCAGTGACGGTGCGGACGGCCTGTCGCCATGCGGCCGCGGTTCGGGGCTGCTTCGGCGGAGCACCGAGAGCCTTGGCCCAGCCTTCGTGATCGGTGAGCGCCGCGTCCAGGAGCGCGTCTGCTCGGGCCTCGATGAGGTCGCGTCGCTCGGTGAGTGCGTGGCGGAACTCGGCGCTCATGGTGCCGGTGGCCTCGGGGATCAGCCCGGCGATCAGCCGCGGCGTCTTTCGGGTCCGCCCCGATCCCGCGGGCCGCTGGGTCGCGCGGGCGAGGCGGTAGTGGAGGACGGCGGCGATGTCGTCGGCGTCCTGGAAGCCGCGCGCCCGCGCGAGGCGCGGCAACAGGTTCTCGATGTCGTGGTGGTTCGCCTCGGCACGGCGCAGTTCTGCGGTGAGTGCCACGAATGCCGGGGAAAGGATCGCGGCTTCCGTCTCCTCGTCGGTGAGCCCGGAGGCGGAAACGAGTGTGACCCAGCGGTCGCGTTGCGCGGCGGCAGCGATCGTCTCGTACTCTGCGGCGAGCTGGCCGATGTTCGCCCAGGCGTCTTGCTCGGTGGTGATGGTCTCGTGGGCGGAGAGCTCGGCGCCGGCGTGTCCGAGCACGCCGAACAGCACGCTTCGGGCGGTCGCTTCGGTGTTGTCGCCGGGGTGCGGGCCGTCGTGGGAGTCGTCGGGCTTGTCGATGGCGACGTAGGCGATGTTCGTGTGCCGTCCGCGGGTGAGCGCGACGTACAGGTTCTCCCTGGTCATGGCCGCGTCGACCAGGACGTGCGAGGTGTCGACGGTGATGCCCTGTGCCCGGTGTGAAGTCACGGCGTACCCCAGGTCCAGGTGCTCGGCCGCATAGTCGGCGGGGAGGACGACCGACCCACCCCAGCGGGCCGTGGCGCGCCGCAGCGTGAGCGACCCGTCGTCTCGGACCTCGGTGACCGTCCACCTGTCCCCGTTGCGCACCCACCCGCGTCCGGCGCGCAGGCGACGGTCATTGCGGCGGGTGATGACGCTGTCACCGACCGCGGCGCGGGTGCCGTCGTGGAGTTCGACTTCGCGGCGGGGGTTCACGGTGCCGTCGAGGATCAGATTGGTGCGGGCACGCTGGTTGAGCGCGAGAACGGAGTCGTTCGAGTCGGAGACCAACACTGTCGCCCGGCCAGCTTGCCGGTCGGCCCGCCAGGCGGCGTACGCGGCATCGACCATCTCCTCCGTGCCGCCGCCGTGGATGCGGTCGTGGTCGAGGTAGGTGTCGATGACCTCTGCGCGGCCATGCCGCAGGCCCAGGGAGGCGGTCTTCTCCCACTCGCTGGCGAACCTGTGCACATCGACCAGTTCGGGCGCGTCGTCGCGGTCGCGGACCAGTAGTGAGAACGCGCCGCCGGCTTCGACGGACTGGAGTTGGGCGTAGTCGCCGACCAGCAGCACCTTGGCTCCGGCCTCGGCCGCGAGGTGGGTGATGCGGTCGAGGGACAGGGTGCCGGCCAGGGACGCTTCGTCCACGATGACGAGCTGCCCCCTGCGGAACGTGTCGCCGTACATGAGGTGGTTCTGCCACCATTTCGCGGTGTTCTCGGTCTGGATGCCGAGGTCGTCGGCGAGGACCTGCGCTGCGACCGCGGACGGCGCGAGCCCGACTACGCTGCCTGCCCCGTGTTCGTGCTCCCACGCGCGGCGTAGCGCGGACATGGCTGTGGTCTTGCCCGCGCCGGCGGGGCCGACGAGGACATCGACGAGTCGGCCGGAGACAGCGACCTTCGCCAGCGCGGCGGCCTGGTCGTCACCGAGGGTGTGGCCATTCCTGTCCGGTCGTGCCGCGGTCTTCTCGACGGTGGCGAGCGGGACGGTCGGTCCGGTTGTCGTGCGGGCGCGCTCGAGGAGCCGGTCTTCGGCTGCCAGCAACTTGTCGGAGGAGAACACTGCCGAGTGCTTCGGCCGGAACACGCTGGTCCCGTCCGGGCGGCGAAACACGGCCGGGCTCGATGCGAGCTCGGGTGGGGTCAGCCGCAGGGAGGCGGCTTCGGCGGCGTCTACGACCATGCCGACGATCGCTTCCCGGTCCGTGGTGGACGCGAACCTGTAGCGCATCGTCTGCCGGGCCGCCTCGGCCGTGAGGTTCCACCGCCGCCACGTCGATCGCTTCTCGCCGACGACATCCACGACTGACTGCCCGATCGTGCCGATCACGTCCAATGGCACGTCGTCCGCACGCAGTAGCAGAGGCGCGTCGTTTGCCGTCGCGGTGCGCGCCCATGAGGTTGCGTTCTTCTCGAGGATGCGCCCCGCCCGTTCCCGCCACTCGGTGGTCAGTTCTGCGAGGGAGCGGACCTGCTTCTCCGGGCGGGTGCTGAGCGTGGCCTGCGCGCGCAGTTTGATGATCGTCGCCGCAGACGGCTGACGGCCGTGCCGGGTGACGTACTCGGCGATCAGCTGGTCTTTTTCGACCTCGATGTGCCGGGACCTGGAGGAGAACTCTGAGACCAGCTCCTCCGGCACGGAGGCGACCGCCCAGGCGGGGTTGCGGTCGCGGCCCATCTCGCGCGCCTCCCACTCGACACCGAACGCCTGGGTCAGGTGGTCGGCGAACACCGCCTCGTGCAGCTCGGAGAGCGCGACCGTGGCGGCGTGCATCGGGCGCCCGTCGAGAGAGCGCCATTTGCCGTCGAGGACGGTCTGCACCTTGTTCGAGATGACGACATGCGTGTGCAAGTGCGGGTCACCGGCGCGGGAGTCGTAGTGGTCGAACGCTGTGGCGATCAGCCCGTGGACATCGACCTGCGCAACCGCGCCGTCGCGGCCGGTTGCACCTGCACGGGTGGCTGCAACCTCCCGCTCCATGAATGCAACTACCCCTGCAACTGCCGCATGATGCGCGTCCGCGATCAGCGCCTGTGTGCCCGCGTCCGCGACCGCCCACAACACGGACGCGGACTTCGGGACCGAGAACGTGAAGTCGTATCCCGCGACCGCGCGCCGCGTCCCGCGCGCGGCCTCCTCGGCCTGGATCGCCGGCACCGCCTCAGCTCGGGTAGCCGGCCCGAGCGTTGGATCGAGGACCGAGACCCGCTCGGCGACGCGCTCGGCCATCGGCCGGTACTCGGGGTACGCCCGACCCAAAGGTGCCCCGGTGATCGGGTCACGACCCATGCCGACCAAGAGCTGGAGCTGGGATTCGGAGACCTGATCGCCCAGGGCGATCTGCCCGCCACCGAGAGTCCCGATGCCGGAACCGAGCCAGAAACCGGGCGGGCTTCCCTCCTCGGCGTAGTAGCGCGTCAACGGCGTCGAGAGCGACCTGTCGCCGTCGCCCGCAGCGACGGTGCGCAGCAGGTACTTATAGCCGCCACCCGCCGACATCACGCGCATCGAGACCGTCACTCAGGGCGCCTCCCTCCGCTCACTGAGGAGGTGAGCGGAGGGGGTCTGTCGCATCAGATGCGACCCGGCGAATCACGCGGCGCCCTCGATCTGCAAGACGCGTGGTGGCTCTGAGAAGAGGTGCGGGACGACGGCTCGTCAGGGTGGCGGACGGCCGGTGCGAGGTCTGGCGCGAGCACCTGGTAGGTGACCAGCCCGGTATCGAGCTCCCGAGTGGAGCGACGGCCGGGGATCACCGATCTGCCGGAGTCCTTATGCGCGATGTCAGCAACGAACAAGACGACCGCCGCCTGCGGGTCGGGTCGCTGTTCTCCGGCTACGGCGGACTCGACCTCGCCATCGAGCAGGTCTTCCACGCCCGCACCGTGTGGTTCTCGGAAATCAACGAGCCCGTCGCCCGCGTCTTCGCCCACCACTGGCCCCACGCCCCCAACCTCGGCGACATCGCCACCATCGACTGGAGCACCGTCGAGCCCGTCGATGTGCTCTGCGGCGGCTTTCCCTGCCAGGACGTCTCCACGGTCGGGAAGATGGCCGGCCTGAAACCCGGCACCCGCTCCGGCCTCTGGGCACACATGGCGACCGCCATCGACAAGCTGCGACCCGATTGGGTCGTCATCGAGAACGTGCGCGGGCTGCTCTCCGCACCCGCGATCCGCCCGGCCCCGGAAGGAGACGACGATGAACGACGCAACCCCGAGCCCGCAACCCCCGGCGGTGCAACCCATCGCGGTTTGGAACCCGACCCGTGGGGTCTGGAAGACCAGCCAGCCCGACCTCTACGGGCACTTGGCGCCGTACTCGGAGACCTGGCCGACCTCCGGTACGACGCACGATGGCTCGGCCTACCCGCTTCCGCCATCGGCGCACCACATCCCCGGTTCCGCATCTTCATCCTCGCCGACCGCACTGTTCCGAACCCCGCTCGCCTCGGACTCCGCACGGGGCGGGGAGACACTGGACCAGGTCAAGGCCAGGCGCGGGACGATCGCGCTCAGTCACCAGGTCATCGACCTCGTGACAAAGACTGGCTTCCGCCGCACGCCGGAGGAGACGTTCACGCTGATCGAGGAGTTCTTCGACGCTGGGGACGCTACGCCCCAGCCATCGCCCGATGGGAACGCATCACCGGACGAGCGGCCCCAGCCCCAGTGATCCTGAATGAAGAAGCGGGACCGAGACCCGCGCCCGTGTTCGTGGAATGGCTGATGGGCCTCGACCAGGGATGGGTGACGGACCCAGAGCTAGGGCTGACTCACGCGCAACAGCTCACAGCGCTTGGTAACGGTGTCCTTCCGTGTCAGGCGATCCGTGCACTATCGAGCCTCATCCGCTGAGACCCGACACGCACTGTCAGCGACCGTCCGAGCGGGCACTCTGGCTTCGCTGTTGACGCCCAGGCCACTCTTCTAACCG
>QFCS01000455.1_pt1 | contig 18387 bp, 18 predicted proteins | sample 3576561 | NCBI WGS metagenome assembly QFCS01 | reverse complement strand
GCGGCTTGCATCAGCAGCAACGCGATTATGGCACTCATTTCTATTCCCCCTCCCGGTCCGACGGATGCGATCCTAACGACAATGGCTGCGAAAGTCGCTACATCCTCCCGATCGAGAAACAGGGGAGGACATATGAAACACGTTCCAATGATAGCCTGTCTGGCCGCGCTAGCGGTGTCCGGGTGCGCCTCGACGCAACAGGTTCTAAGCGAGCCGCCGCGTGAGGTCATCCAATCCAGCAAGTCGCAGGCCGAGGTCGCATTTTGCTTGGCGAACAAGAATAACGTCGCCGCGCTGGACGCACCCGACGGCGCCAAGGTCATCCAGATTAAAAACGGCTACGGCGCGGTCGGCATGATCTTCAGCGTCTATCCGGCCGAGAGCGGCAGCCGCATCGAAATCCGCAAGCCGATCGGCGTCAGCATCGCCACGCACAAGCAGTGCTATTGATCGGGTAGCCGTTCGTGTGGCGCCGCAAAGGAGACAGGCAATGGACGAAAAGTTTTTAGAAGCCGTGCGGACAGCCTTGGCCGTATATGTCGACGGGCATGGGGATGAAGATGTTCTGACGATCCACCTCATCAACGGGGAGAAGTTTGATGTCCAGAACGCCCCTAACGTGGACGAAGCTTCGATCTGGTTTGATTTCGTCGACAGAAACGACAACGATGTCAGCGTTCGTCTCGACCAGATAGCAGTAATACGCGCAATCGAGGGCGGCGCGGCCCAACCTATGGTTATGTAGGCTTTGGGGCGTCAAGTCTCGTGCCCTCGACGGGCATACCGTATTTCGCGGAATTAGGGAGGACTATCTGCGGGAAAAGCGGCCACGCAAAGCCGACGAAATGCACCGTCGTCCGCTGGCGGTTATTTGACGCATACTCGATGAGGCGGGGTGTAACTCAGCTAAGTGCTTGATTTTATTGGTGACCCCTACGGGAATCGAACCCGTGTTTCAGCCGTGAGAGGGCCGCGTCCTGACCGCTAGACGAAGGGGCCTTATGGTCGGATGTCTGAACGAGCCGACCGCCCGCTTCACCGTGGTGACCCCTACGGGAGGGGTCGGATGGGCTAGAAGCTCACGGTTTTCCGTCATTTTCTGCGACGTGAGACGACGCATGTGTACTCAGTGGGTGTACTCACGGTGGTGAGCACGCATTTCGCGATAGCTGCTGTGGATCGATCTGTAAAGGCCGCTTTGCGCCCTCAATTCGGTCGTTCGGCCTTGTCGCCGACGATCCCGAAAGCCGCCATTCGTTTCGCCAGCGCTCAACTGGTTCAGACCGGACATTGCGCTCACGGCCCAACAGGCGTGGCCACCATTATGTTCGGAGTGCAGCGATCAGGGCATCGCGAGCCATGGCCACGCGCGGGTGTCGCAGCGATGAGCGTGCCCAGACGAGGTAGTAAGCGTTGCGCGGCACCGTGACCGGGGCGGGTATCTCGATCAGCGTGCAGGCAGCGCGTTCGATGTGGGTGAGATAGCCTGGCAGTACCGTCCAGCCGAGATCCGCGCACAATCCCGACCGTAGCACCCTCAAATCGGGCGCGGTCAAGGCGGGCTGGCTCGTCAGTTCGATCTGGTTTGCCTCAAGCCAGGTCCGCAGCAGCGGCCGGTCGAGATCGTAGGCGAGGTGAGCCGTCCGGTCGAGCCCTTCTGCCAACGGCAACGCGGCAATCCGCTCCGCCACAGCGGGAGAAGCTACGGCGCGCAGGTGCTCCTCGCCCAGCGCATGAAAGGCCAACCGCGCATCTTCGGGTTGCGAGGCGGTGACGGCCAGGTGCACCTTGTCTTCGAGCAGCAAGGCATAGAGCGCCTCGCGCCCGCCGATATGCAGGCGCAGGTCCAGCCCTGCTTCCAGCAGCGGGGCCAGCCGGGGCGTGATCATCTCTCCCAGCAGGTCCGACGGCGCGGCGATGTGGACCGTGCCCGAGATGCGCGACGATCGGGCCCGCGCGCTGGCCAGTGCCGATTCCGCCGTGTCGAGGCTGCTTCCGATCGAAGCCGCGAGATCGTCGGCAATCGCTGTTGGTCGAACACCCCGCGAATGGCGATCGAACAAGGGACGGCCCAATTGCGCCTCGAGCGATGCGATGTGCTGCGACGCCGCCGGTTGGGTGATGCCGATTGCCCGGGCCGCCTCGCTCAATGAACGACGGCGGTAGACTTCGACGAAGGTGCGCAACTGCAAGAGGGACATTCCGGTTCCATAAGCAGATTTATGGCCGCCCGCCATTCCCTTTGGATTTCATGATGTCGTTCCCTGCGTATCTAGGCCGCCGACAGGAACGATCGAATGCAAAATCGCCGCCAACTGCTGAAAGCTCTCACCGCTGTCTTTGTGGCGGGTGCGGCTGCGCCGGTTGCGTTTGCTCATGTCCCCGACATCAATGGAAAAGGACAATTGACGATGACCCGCATTCTCATGGTGGCCACCTCCGCCGACCGCATGACTCCCGGCACCGAACCGACGGGTGTCTGGCTCGAGGAACTTACCACCCCCTATTACGCCTTCCGTGATGCGGGCGCCGAGGTGATGCTTGCCTCGATCAAGGGCGGCGCCATCCCCGTCGACCAGCGCAGCGTCAACGCCGACGGCGAGAACGACGCTTCGGTCGAGCGCTATCTGAAGGACGAGGCCCTAAAGGCCGAGGTTGCCAGCACCCCTGTATTCACAAGCATCGATCCCGCCGGCTACGACGCGCTGTTCCTGCCCGGCGGCCACGGCACTATGTTCGATTACCCCGTCAGTGACGAACTGGCCCGCCTGGTCGAACGCTTCGACCGCGAAGGCAAGATCGTCGCCGCCGTCTGCCATGGACCGGCAGGGCTGGTCTCGGCAAAGAAGGCCGATGGCACGCCCTTCGTCGCCGGTCGCCGTGTCGCGGGCTTCACCGACAGCGAGGAACGCGCGGTCGGCCTCGATCAGGCGGTGCCGTTCCTGCTCGAAACGCGCCTCAAGGAACTTGGGGGCAAGCACGAGGGCGGCCCCGATTTTGCCCCCTTCGCCCTGCGCGACGGCAATCTGGTGACCGGCCAGAACCCCGCCAGCGCTACCCGCACCGCGGAGCTCGTGATGGAAGCCCTCAAGGACAAGGACGCCTGATCATGCGGTATCTCCACACCATGCTGCGCGTCGCCGATCCCGAGGCGGCGGTCCGGTTCTTCACGCTGCTGGGTCTCAGGGAGACCCGGCGCATGGAGAACCAGGCCGGGCGTTACACGCTGATCTACCTTGCCGCCGACGAGGATTTCCGCGGCGACGGCGAGCAGGGCGATGCCGAGGTCGAGCTGACGTACAACTGGCCGCCCGAGGATGGCAGCGCTTCCGAGAAATACACGGGCGGCCGAAACTTCGGCCATCTCGCCTACGGGGTCGACGACATCTACGAAACGTGCGCGCGGCTGCAGGCGGGCGGCGTGACGATCAATCGCCCCCCGCGTGACGGATACATGGCGTTCGTCCGCTCGCCGGACGGGATCTCGATCGAACTGCTGCAGAAGGGCGAACACAAGGCTCCGGCCGAACCCTGGGCCTCCATGCCCAACACGGGCGAATGGTGATGGCGAAATTGTTCGAACCGATTGAGGTTGGCGGGCTGCGGCTTGCCAACCGCATCGTTATCGCGCCGATGTGCCAGTATTCGGCAGTCGACGGCGCGATGACCGACTGGCACCAGATGCATCTCGGCCAGTTGGCGCTCTCGGGCGCGGGCGCGCTGACGATCGAGGCGACCGCGGTCAGCCCGGAAGGGCGCATCACCTACGGTGACGTCGGCCTGTACGATGACCGTACCGAAGCGGCGATGCGAAGCGTGCTCGAAAGTGTGCGCCGGTGGTCGGACGTGCCGCTGATCATCCAGCTGGCCCATGCCGGCCGCAAGGCGAGCTGCGCCAAGCCGTGGCACGGCGGCGCGCAGCTTTCCCCCGACGCGGAGAATGGCTGGCAGACCGTGGCACCCAGTGCCATTCCCTTCGATCCGGACGACCATCCCCCTGTCGAACTGGACAAGCCAGGGCTTGCCCGCATCCGGCAGGCGTTCGCGGATGCCGCCCGGCGTGCCGGCAGGCTCGGCATCGAAGCCGTCCAGATCCACGCCGCGCATGGCTATCTGCTCCACGAATTTCTTTCGCCGATCTCCAACCGGCGCGGCGACGAATACGGCGGCAGCCTCGACAACCGGATGCGGTTCCCGCTCGAAGTGTTCGATGCCGTGCGCGAAGCGTTTCCGGCCGACCGCCCGGTGACGATTCGCGTTTCCGGGACCGACTGGGTCGACGGCGGCTGGACAGCGGAGGAAACCGCATTGCTTGCACAGGAGCTGGAGCGGCGCGGTTGTTCGGCAATCCACGTCTCCGGCGGCGGCCTCGACCCGCGCCAGCAGATCCCTGTCGGTCCCGGCTATCAGGTGCCGCTGGCGCGGACGGTCAAGGACGCGGTTGCCATGCCTGTCGTGGCGGTCGGAATGATCACCGATCCTCAGCAGGCAGAGCGCATCCTCGAAGACGGGCATGCCGACACCATAGCCATTGCCCGCGCTGCGCTGTGGGATCCGCGCTGGCCCTGGCACGCCGCCGCCGCGCTTGGCGCATCGGTAAAGGCGCCCCCGCAATACCTCCGGTCCGAGCCCCACGAAGCGGGCCGCATTCTCAAGGGAATGATCCCATGAAAATCTCCGTTCAACTGCTTCTTGCCGCTGGCGCTGCCCTCTCGCTTGCCGCCTGCGCGACGACCCGCGAGGGTGTATCCGCGCCCCAGATAGAACAGGTCGCGACCTTCGATGGCGCGATGCCGACTGGCGTGACCGTCGCCCCCAGCGGGCGCATTTTCGTCAACTTCCCGCAATGGGGCGACAACGCGCCGTTCACGGTAGCCGAGCTGGTCGACGGCAAGGCGGTGCCCTATCCCGACGCCGCAACCAACCGGCCCGATCCGGCCGACCCGGCGGGGCATTTCATCTCGGTGCAGAGCGTGGTGGCAGACGGCGCCAATCGCCTGTGGGTGCTCGACACGGCGGCGCCCAAATTCTCTCAACCACAGGCCGGCGGTGCAAAGCTGGTGGCAATCGACCTTGCGACCGACCGGGTGGTGAAGACGATCGTCCTGCCGCCCAGCGTGGTGCTGCCTACGACCTACCTCAACGACGTGCGCTTCGATCTGCGTCAGGGTGCCGAGGGCGTCGCCTACATCACCGACAGCAGCAACGCGGGGATCGGCGGCATCATCGTCGTCGATATCGCCAGCGGGCGCGCGATCCGGCGCCTGTCGAACCATGCGACGACCAACCCCGAGCCCGGCTTCACCCCGGTCGTCGACGGCGCGGTGCTCTTGAACCGCCCGGCTGACGGCCCCGCGACGCCGGTCGCGATCGCAAGCGACGCGATTGCGCTCAGCGCCGACGGCAGCCTGCTGTATTACGGTCCACTGTCGGGCCGCACGCTGCACGCGGTGCCCACGGTGATGCTGCGCGATCCCGCGGTGCCCGAGGAGGAGTTGGGCCGCGCGGTCAGCAGCCTGGGGCGCAAAGGCGCTTCGGACGGGATTGCCGAAGACGACCGGGGCCGCGTGTTCGCCGGCGATTACGAGAACAACGCAATCCGCGTGCTCGAACAAGGCCGCTGGACGACGCTGGTCAGCGACCCCCGCATCAGCTGGCCCGACACGCTTTCAATCGGCACCGACGGCTACCTCTACTTCACTGCCAACCAGCTCCACCGCCAGCCCGGCTTCCACGGCGGGCGGGACTTGCGCCGCAAGCCTTACGAGCTGCTCCGCATCCGGGTGGGCGCCGGGCCCGTCCTCTTGCGCTCACAGTGATTCCATCAGGCCGGGCAGGCTCGCGCGGGGCCGCGATCCGGCGAAAAATCAACAACTGACTTGAAGGAATACAATCATGACCAAGAATATCGAAGGCAAGGTCATTCTCATTACCGGCGGCAGCACCGGCATCGGCGCGGAAACCGCGCGTCTTCTCGCGGAACGCGGCGCGAAGGTGGCCATCGCCGCGCGGCGCAAGGACAGGCTCGACGAGGTCGTCGCGGACATCGCCGCAAACGGTGGCACGGCACGTAGCTACGCGCTGGACGTGACCGACAAATCGGCGGTCCAGTCCGCCGTCGCCGCAATCATTGCCGACTTCGGCCGCCTCGACGTGCTGATCAACAACGCCGGGCTGATGCCGATCCGTCCGATGGCCGAGGTCAACACCGACGAGTGGGACCAGATGATCGACGTCAATCTGAAGGGTACGCTCTACGGCATCGCGGCGGCCCTTCCCGGTTTTCTCGAGCAGGGAAGCGGTCACATCATCAACTTGAGCTCGGTTGCGGGCATCAAGGTCTTCGCACCGGGCGGCACGGTCTACTCTGGCACCAAGTTCGCCGTCAGCGCGATCAGCGAGGGCTTGCGCCACGAGGTGGGGGAAAAGGTCCGGGTCACGTCAATCGAGCCTGGAGCTGTCGAAAGCGATCTGAAGTTCACGACATCCGGCACGGCTGCCGAGACGGTGCTGGACTTCTACAAGCAGGCCATTCCGGCGGCATCGGTGGCGCGTGCTATCGCGTTCGCTGTCGAACAACCTGACGACGTCGACGTCAACGCGATCGTCATCCGGCCGACCGCACAGGAGTTCTGATTTCGACGAGGCGGGGCCGCGTGTGCTCCGGCTCATGGGGAACGCACCGGCCCGCTCGTCCGTTACCTTGCCGTATAATATCTGTCCGTTTCACTTGAGGAGTCATTTATGCCCAAACTTGCCCTGTATGTACCACTGAAGGCCAAGCCCGGAAAAGAGCGCGATGTCGCCGATTTCCTGACCTCGGCATTGCCGCTCGTTCAAGCTGAGGCGGGCACTCTGACCTGGTATGCGATCGAGGAAGGTCCCGGTGCGTACGCGATCTTCGATACGTTCGACACAGAGGAGGATCGGCAGGCCCATCTTGACGGCAAGGTTGCCGCCGCACTGATGGACAAGGCAGAGGAACTGTTCTCTGAACCGCCGCAGATTCACAAGTTCACCCTGCTGGCCGCGAAATAGCGGAGCGGTCGGCACCCTAAGCTGCGGTTTGGCTGCAGGGTAAGGCTCGTGTTTCATCCGGAATGGATGGCCCGGCCGAATCGGGAAATGAATAAATGAATACGACAGGCCATCCGCGATAGTGGATGGCCTTTTCTTTTGCGCTTATTACACTTCTGAATTTACTGATAAAGCGCCGATGATGTGTCGCGACGTAGCGGCTCGATTTTTTCGCGGGAGATTTTTGGGAACATCAATTTGGCGCGTTGTTCGCCCGTTCTGGCCCAGTCGTTCAGAAAACCGCCGTGGATCGATCCCAGGATGGCCCTCCGGGAAGGAACCTCTCAGGTAGCATAAGGTTCAGGAAACTGAGATCACTTGGTAGGGTGCGATGTCCTCCCGTTGCGATGGACCGGATCAACAGCAAGCTCTCGATTTGATGACGCATTGAGAAGAACTGCGAAAGGAAAAGATCCGTGAAAGCTGTCGTGTACAACGGGCCCAAAGATGTTTCGGTCAAGACAATCGATGATCCCAAGATCGAAAAGCAGACCGATGTTATCATCCGGCTGACCACGACCAATATCTGCGGGTCGGACCTTCACATGTATGAGGGCCGTACCAGCTTCGAGAAGGGCAGGGTCTTCGGTCACGAAAACCTTGGCGAGGTCATCGAAGTCGGCTCTGCCGTAGATCGTATCAAGAAGGGCGATCGCGTGTGTATGCCGTTCAACGTCGGTTGCGGTTTCTGCGAAAATTGCGAACGCGGTTTGACGGGTTTCTGCCTCACGACCAACCCTGGAACCGCCGGCGCAGCGTATGGCTTTGCCGAGATGGGTCCGTGGCAAGGTGGTCAGGCCGATTTGATGCGCGTTCCTTATGCGGACTTCAATTGTCTGAAGCTGCCCGAGGACGCCGAGGAGAAAGAGGATGACTATGTCATGCTCTCCGACATCTTCCCGACGGGTTGGCATGGCGTCGAACTGTCAGGCTTCCTGCCTGGCGAAAGCATCGCGATCTACGGCGCCGGGCCGGTCGGCTTAATGGCCGCGCACTCAGCCGAAATCCGCGGTGCCTCTCAGATCTTCGTGGTCGATTCTCACGATGACCGTCTGAAACTGGCCGAGGCGATGGGCGCTATTCCGATCGATATGCGCAAGGGCGATCCCGCCCAGCAGATCCTTGACGCGACCGGCGGCCTGGGAACCGACCGGGGGGTCGAGGCGGTCGGGTATCAGTGTTGCGATCGCCACGGCAAGGAGCGCAGCAATTACACGATGAACTGCCTCGTCAAAAGCACGAAGGCCACCGGCGGAATCGGCGTCGTCGGCGTGTTCATTCCGGAAGACCCGAACGCGCCCGACGATCTCCAGAAGGAAGGCAAGATGGCGTTCGACTTCGGCAACTTCTGGTTCAAGGGCCAGAAGATCGGCACCGGCCAGTGCAACGTGAAGCACTACAACCGGCGACTGATGAAGCTTATCGAGCAAGACCGGGCCAATCCCGCCCAAATCATCTCGCACCGATTGCCGCTTGATCAGGCACCGGACGCCTACAAGCATTTCGACGAGCGCGATGCTGGTTGGACGAAGGTCGTGCTCAAGCCGGGCACCTGACCGTGGTCTTCGACGGAATAGGAAATAAATCATGACTTTAGAAGGCAAATCAGTTGCCATTCTGATCGCACCCCGCGGGACGGAAGAACCAGAATTCTCGAAGCCCAAGCAAGCTGTCGAGGACGCGGGTGGCAAAGTGACCGTGGTCAGTTTTGAACCGGGCAAGGCTCGCACAGTCAATAGCGATCTTGACGAGGGCGGCAGCTATACGATCGACAAGACGTTTTCCGAGGTGAAAGCCGACGATTTCGACGGACTTGTTGTGCCCGGAGGGACTGTCGGTGCCGACAAGCTGCGCGGCAGCGTCGAGGCAATTGCTTTCATCCGGGCTTTCTTCGATCAGAAAAAACCTGTTGCGGCTATATGCCATGCACCCTGGACCTTGATCGAGGCGGGCGTGGTTGAAGGTCGCACCTTGACGTCCTACCCGACGCTGAAGGTCGATATCGAGAACGCCGGCGGTACATGGACCAATGAGGAAGTCGTGGTCGACAACGGCCTTGTTACCAGCCGCGATCCCAATGATTTGCCCGCCTTCTGTGCCAAACTCGTCGAGGAAATCGCAAAAGGTGCGGGCGCATCGCTCGCAGCAGGGAATTAAGACGGGGTCGTTTCGACGAACCTTGGGAGGGCTGTTTCCCCGGAGAAGGTCCGCACAAAGAAGGGGTGGCGGATGGCCAGCGATTGGCCGTCCGCCACGCCGCGTATCACACGAACACGGCGCATCCGACGGGCACTCAAACCCTGAGCCGCGTCAACCCCGGTGACACCTCGCCGGCTCCCGCTTCCAGATCTGATCCATTCCAACGTGTGGTTGAGATGCATCTGATCGAACATGCGTTCGGCCATATTTACGACCTACAGCGCCGCCTTGAGATAGCGGGCGGTGAGACTGCCTTCCGCTTCCGCAACGACGCCAGGGACGCCGCTGGCAACGATACGGCCCCCATCTTCCCCGGCCCCCGGTCCCAGGTCGATGATCCAGTCCACCTGTGTGATGGCGCGCATGTCATGTTCGACGACTACGACGGTATGCGCCATCGATTTGAGGGAGGGCTTTGGCATCAACTACTGTCACGGATCGCACGTCCTTTTCCGCAGATCAAACGAGGCGTGGATGCGGCATGAATGGGAGCCGCCGGATTGCACGACACCAAAGCCCGCGCCATTGCAGAACGCTATTGCTGCCGGATGAGGCAATGCGGTCTACCCGCTCGGAGCCGACCGATTAGCTGGCAAAGCTATGTCAAACCTTCGGGAACCGTCGCCAGCTCGTCGCCCGCAAGCCAAGGGGCGTCATGGGATGTCCAGATGTGTATTACGGGGCGCTGCGAAGGGTCCGCATCGAGCGTGGCGACGCGCAGAATATATTCGTCTTGCCCTTCTCGGATAGCTACGAGATGCGACCCACACTGGCCGCAAAAATGGCGGACTTTGCCCGGTGAGGATTCATAGCCTTTCACGGCATCTTCACCCGCAAGCCACCGGAAATTCTCGCGTCGAACCCGAGCGGTCGCCGCCGCCGCCGCGTGCGCTTTTTGACAGATATGGCAATGACAGAAGCCGATCGGGGTTGCCAATTCATCAATTTCATACTGGACTGTTTGGCATAAGCAGCTTCCTTGAATCGACATTGCCTCGTCCCTTTCTGGACGCGGTTGAATAAGTCCCCAGCCGGACTGCTCTGCGATCGAATGCGTCGTCGCCCCACCCTACGCCACGGCCACCATACTCATGATCCGCAGCTTGGCTCGGTCAGCGTGAGTTTTTAGCTTACCAAAACGCCCCGTTCCTTTAGCCAAGTTTCCAACAGCCCGGGCCAGACCGTGTCAGGGCTGTGGTCGCGCCGCAGGCCGAAGGCATGGCCGCCAGTGGAGAACAGATGCACCTCGGCCGGAACGCCTGCCTGATCCAACGCCCGGGCGTAGAGGGTGCTGTTGCAGATCTCATTGGTCGGATCATCCCACGCCGCGATCAGAAAGGTCGGCGGCGCCTGATCGGTCACCCTAAGCCCGGGATCAAAAACGCCGCCTCGGCGGCAGATGTGACCGGGAAAGAAGGCGATGGCGAAGTCGGGCCGACTACTGACGCGATCAATCTCGTCGACAGGCGTATAGGTTGGCTCGAAGATATTGCTGGTCTGGGCGACCAGATAGCCGCCGGCGGAAAAGCCCATGATCCCGATCTTGTCGGGATCGATTTGAAGCTTTTGCGCCTGTGATCGAACCAATCGAATGGTACGCTGCGCGTCTTGCAGGGCGCGAGGAACTTTGGGCGTCACCGCCCGGCCCAGCTCTTCATCCCAATAGTGGTTGCTGCGCGGAACGCGATACTTGGACAGGATGCAGGTGACGCCGCGCTTGGCGATCCAGTTGCAAATCTCAGTCCCCTCCAAGGTCACGACCACGGCCCGGAATCCGCCGCCGGGAAAGACGATGATCGCCGCGCCGGTGTTATGGCCTTGCGCCGGGAAGATTGTCATCGTCGGTTCGGTCACGTCGAACACTGCCTGCGAAAAACCGCTGTCGATGGCTTCGGGCGTTCTGCGGGTCAGCACATTCTCGGGGGGCTGGGTGACGTCCTCCATGTCCGGCGCGCCATCGGGCCAGATCGGGACCTGGTTGGTGCCCTCAGGAGCCCGCCAGACGCCCGCAGTTCGGCCCTCGACTGGTGACGCAGCAGTCTGTTTCGGTTCGACGTTAGCATTGTGGGAAAGAGCGAAACCACTCGCGAAAGTTGCTGTCCCCAGTATGAACGCCAGAATTGTTAAGGTTCGACGCAACACCAACCCCTTACCCCCTGCAACGAAACGAGCGGCCGACATGGTAAGCGCGCCCATATCTCGCCACAAAGGCTTTTTGATCTGGTCAGACCAGAGTATTCCTCACGGTTCCGCTGTCGGTTGCTTCAATCTGCGAGCCGCGACGGAGCCCCAATGCATCTTGTGTCCTGCTTTCTATTAGACGCACAACGGTTTGCCACTCACGCCCCACTTCCGCAAACTGACATTGCGAATGTTCGCACCCAGCCTAGTCAAGCAATCTATGTGGGTCTGGCCAATACAAGCGAAGAATGACGGCACCCTTTGCTGCCGGAATCGGCGAAGTGTCCTGCTCCACGACTGTGCCACCCAATCTTTCGTAAAAGCGCAATCCTGCCTGATTGGCCTCGAAGACCCATAGATGGATGCCTCTTCCCGGATGAAGAGAAGCAAGGCGAGTCGCCACATTCTGCATGATCCGAGCTCCGCTCCCTTGTCCACGATGCGATGGCAGTACATGAATGTTGTCGATCAAACTGCCCCAATGCTGATCGACGCCACCAAAGGCACACAGGAATCCGATCGGCTGCGCTGGCGCCTCTTCCGCGATAACCGCTATTTGTTCAGCCCGCGGATTGGCGAGGCGGCCGTGCCAGAGCGCCGAACGGTCGGCTTCGATTGGACCATTTAGGAAGGACTGCTCCAATATGCCCGCGTAGGCGGACCTCCAACTGGCGCAGTGAATGTCGGCGACCGTCGCGGCGTCGTCTATTCCGGCGTCTCGAATGTGGAGGGTGCCCATAGACACCGCCTCAGGGGTTTCTGCATGAAGAAGCGAGGATAATACGGTGCCGGACCTTCAATCTGACCGAATACCTCAAACCCGTGCCGTTCGTAGAATGGCTTTGCCTGAAACGCCTGCGTATCGAGTAGCATATGATGGCACTTCCGGCTGCGCGCTTCCTGATCGGCGAGGTCGAGCAACTTTGAACCTATGCTCGGGAGGCCCTCGGGCAGCTTGCCCATGTCGCCCACCGTGTTCACCGGCAGTCCGAAGCCGACGCTGATCGCCGACAAGATGAGGATGGCAACGAGTGGCGACGGCACAGCCTTGGTTAGCCGGGGCAGTAGGTAGATGATCGCGAGACCTCCCGCGACCATCGCATAGGCCTGCCAGGTCACGTTGGTGAGCTGGGGAAGCTGCGCCATGAAAATCAGGATCGCGAGCGCATTGACGAAGCCCGTAATGACCGAGCGCGACACGAACTGCATTACGAGGTCCAATCGCAACAGCCCGGCAATGATCTGGATGAGGCCCATCAGGATCGTCGCAGCGAAGAGATACTCGACGCCATGTTCCTTCACGAGCGGGATGACGAGGACGGCGACCGCGGCTGTCGCCGCCGAGATCATACCCGGGCGTCCCCCGGTGAAGGAAATGACGATCGCTATCGCGATCGATGCGTAAAGGCCGACGCGCGGATCGACGCCGGCGATGATCGAGAAGCCGATTGCTTCGGGGATAAGGGCAAGCGCGACGACGATCCCGGCAAGAATATCGGCACGCGCGGTTGCGGCGCCGGCGAACCATTGCTGGCGGTAGACGGTAAGTCCGTTGAACATGGAGAGCTCACATCAAGACACATGGCGCCCGGAAGGACGCATTCAAATTATCATGTGCGATGTTGTCCGGCGGATCGGCGGCCGGAATATGGGTCGCAAAAGCGGACGTGGAAAAGCGGACGGACCGGTTTTGATAGAGCGACGTCTGCTTTTGGGCAGCATCGGCGCGAGCGCGTCCGCTTCCAGGTGCGGGTCCGCCCTGGATCGTGTCTGCGCCAGGCCTTGCCGGGTCACGGCGCCTGTATCCCGGATGAGAGTACGGACGGTGGCGGCGCGCGAGGCTGATAGCGGCGCTCGAAGACCTCGATGATGATCATCGTACCGCCGCAGCACGGACAGGTCGGTCGGGGCTCTGCATCGTCGGTCGGTTCCTCGGTCGGTGGAGGTGCGACATCGAGCAGGCGGCGGGCGCGTTCGAGATGATCCTTGCGGCGTGCGCTGGCGAGGAGGCCATAGTGGCGGATGCGGTGGAACCCGCGCGGCAGGGCGTGGAGAAGAAAGCGGCGGATGAACTCGTCGGCGTCGAGGGTCATGACCTGCTGCCGTCCGTCACCGGCCTTGCGGTAAGGCGATACAGCGTGCATCGTGGCGAGCGGACCGGTTGGTGGAATATTCGCGATGACGCAAGAATCGATCGCTTCAACACTTGGCCCGACTCGCAGGCAAGCGCCTGTCATACCGAGCCAGATGCGGACGGAAAGGTCACCGGCGGCGGTGCTGACGGCGCTGCCCTGGAGGACGCTCTTCCCCGGTCGCTCGAGGAGCAGCTTGCCAAGGAACGGCGTGACGTGTTGGCGTTGCACATCGCCCATGATCCTGCGCTCGCGCTCGATTTGACCATCTTCCGCCTCGCGCGGAAATTTACGGGCCATGCCGCTTACAACGACACGGGCGTCATGGTCACGATCGGCGACCTCTTTGACCCCGCCGGCGTCCCCGCCGCCCATTCTACTGCCGCACAAGATGGCCTCGACGCGGTCCGGTCCGGTCTTCCGTGCGATTGGGCATGGTTCGCGGCAGCGGACGTTCAGATCCCTCCATTGGAAATCACGGCCGACGACACGTCATCGGCCGATGCGTCACCGCGCGATCGCGCGGACAAGGAGGAAAGCGGGGATGGAGAGGGTGAGCACCGCTCTGAACTTCAGAAAGGAAACGCGTCATGAAGCCCCGTCACGACATCTATCAAACGATCACCGCCGAGCTAGCCGCTGCGATCGACGCCGGCGCCGGCCAGTGGCGTATGCCCTGGCACCATGACGGCGGGACGGTGATGCGGCCGACCAGTGCTGTCGGACGCGCATATACCGGCATCAACCGCCTCGTCCTTTGGGCGTCGGCCGAGGCTCAAGGCTTTCAATCCGGCACTTGGGCGACCTACCGTCAGTGGACTGACGTCGGCGCACAGGTCCGCCGCGGTGAAACCGGTACGCACGTCATTCTGTGGAAAAAGCAGGAGCGTGACGAACCCACCTCGGCGGATTCCGATGGCGAGGAACGCAGCGCCCGCTTCTTTGCTCGGAGCTTTGTTGTCTTCAACCAATCGCAGGTTGACGGCGCGCCCGAACGCGCGCAGGCGAACGCACGGCCGATCGGAGAGGCTGTCGCCTCCGCGAAATTGTTTCTCGAAAGCGTCGGCGTTGCTGTCCACTATGGCCCTTGGGACGCATATTATTGCCCCGACGAGGATCGCGTTTACATGCCGGCGCGCGAAGCCTTCGACAGCGACGAAGGCTTCATTTCGACGCTCGGACATGAAATCGTTCATTCGACGGGAAGCGCGCAGCGCCTCGCCCGCGAAACGCTTCGGGACTATTTCAAGGATCGGACCATCCGGGCCCGCGAAGAACTTGTTGCCGAGATCGGTGCCAGCTTCCTCATGGCCGATCTTGGCCTAGCCTATTCGCCAAGGCCGGATCACGCTGCTTATGTCTTGAGCTGGTTGACGGCGCTTGGCAACGACACTCGGGCGATCTTTCGTGCGGCCGCTGCGGCACAAGCGGCAACGGACTGGATCCACACCCATGCCGCCTCTGCCCTTCCGATGGCGGCCTGATCGATGAGCGCGCCTTCGCCTCGCACCCATCGGTTGCTGATCCTCGCTTGTTCCGCGACCAAACGACAAGATGACGGCTAAATGCCAGCAATCGACCGTTATGACGGACCGCTTTGGCAAACCGCTCGGTGTAACTCGAGCGATCGGGCCATGATGAAAATCGCCGTGCTCTCCGCACGATATGGTTTCATCGACTTTCGGTCCCCCGATCCAGAACTACGGCAGCCATTTTACTGGAGAGTTCGCGGATCGGATGATGGGCGGTGGACTGGGCCACGCTGGTCACGGCCGCCTCTTCCCTCAAGCCGGACAATTTCGGGATCGGCGCGGCTTGCGAGATGGCTTTGCTCAGGGCGCATCGCGATCGGCCTTTCACCGTTTTCCCCTTCGACTGGTATCAGTTTTAACACCAACTGCCGAACCTAACCTATGACCTAAAGCGTGGCGAGGCCATTGGAGGGTGTTTAGGCGTCGCGCACTCATGTCTGCCTATGACACAAAATCTACGGTTAGCGTTCAACGAACCGTAGATGCAGAGCGGGATAAACCCTATCCAAATAAGACGCCTACGCCGGGATCTCGACTCGTCACACGAGATGAGCAAGCGAATGGAATTGATGCTCAGCATAGCTGCTCATATTGGTATTGAAATGGTATATAACTGTGTTATTGTCGAGACAGGTTTGAAGAGGGGAGTGAGCAAAATGGGACGGATAAAAGGCGGATTCCTGCGTTGCGGGTCGGCGATAGCTTCAGCGATTGCGCTCATGTCAGCAAGTGCCGTGTTTGCGCAAGAAACCGATAGCACAACGAGCGAAGCGCGCGCGGAGACGGACATCATCGTCACCGGCACGCGTGTCCGTACGCCCGGCCTGACCTCCACCAGCCCGATCAGCGCGGTGGAGGGTGAGCAGATTTCGCTTCAACGGGCGGTCACGATCGAAGACTTCTCGGTCAAGATGCCGCAGCTCGCGGGCGGCGTGAACTCGACATCGGTGGGCAGCGACGCATTCGGCGCGCAGACCCTGGACCTGCGTAACCTCGGGCAGAACCGCACGCTCGTACTGATCAACGGAACGCGCGCCATTCCGTTCAGCTTCCGCAATGCGGTCGATGTCAACTCGATCCCGGCTCCCTTGCTCAAGCGCGTCGATGTGCTCACCGGCGGCGCTGCAGCGGTCTATGGCGCGGACGCCGTGGCAGGGGTCGTGAACTTCATCATCGATGATTCGTTTGAAGGGTGGCAGGCGAACGCAAATTATCGAGCGGTGTCGGGTGGAGCTTCGCAATTCGGTGGCCATGTGATGGGCGGCATGTCGCTCGGCGGCCGCGGCAATCTGGTGGTCTATGGCGAATACACCGAGCGCGACCCACTGCTGGCCGCGCACCGCGCCTTTGCGCGGCGCGGCGTGGCGACGTTGCCGATCGGCGGCAATTTCACCGACGTGGCGAGCGGTAGGACCTTTTCCTACGATGCGTTGGGCAATTTCACGCTGACGCCGCAATCGACCGACTACACCCCCGATTTCCTGCTCGTCCAGCCGTTGCGGCGCATCAACGCGAGCGCTTTTCTGAAATATGACGTGTTTGACAATGTCGAGCTCTATGGCCGCCTGATGTACTCCGACCTGCGGACGCGCGGCGGCAGCCGGTCGGGGCAGAATCCTCCGACCACAGGGGCCAATGGGATCAACGTCCAGATCGCCGAGAATAATCCATTCCTCGACCCCCAAGCGCGGGCGCGGCTGACCTTCGTCAACGGTTTCGCTACCGTCAACGTCCGGCGCTCGCTCGGCGAGCTCGGTGTGACCTATGCGCAGAACAATCGCGAAACCATCCAGGGCCTGATCGGGCTACGTGGCAACATCACGCCTGCAATCAGCTGGGATGCCTATTATCAGCATGGCCAGTCCAAGGAATCGATCGTCGTCAAGGGCGACGGGACGCGATCCGCCTTTGCCGGTCTCGCTAACACGACCGACATCTTCGGGCCAGGCGGCGACTTTACCAGCGTGCTACGCGATTTCAATTTCGGCAACCGCAAACGCACGCAGCAGGTGGCATCCGCCTATGTTGCCGGCGATACGAGCGACTTCTTCGCTGGATGGGCAGGACCGATCGGCTTCACCGCCGGCTATGAATTCCGCCGAGAAACCGGCCGGTTTGTCTATGGCGCTGACCTTGGGACGTCGTTCAACCAGGGAACCGAATCGGCGCCGCTGGTTCCGCCCTTCGTCAAGGTGAACGAATTGTTCGGCGAGCTAATCGTCCCGTTGCTGTCGGATTTACCGCTGGTCCAAAAGCTGACCGTAGAAGGCGCGTATCGTCGATCCTGGTATGAAAAATCGGTAGGCGCCGACCGGCGCTACGATACCAACAAGCTTGGCATCAACTGGATTGTCTCGGACGACCTACGGCTGCGCGGTACCCGCCAAACCGTCATTCGCGATGCCAATATTGGCGAATTTGCCAACCCGGTCTTTTCGATTCCCTTCGCCAATCTGCGTACGGTTGCACGTCTTTTCCCGCGCTATGCCGGGGATCCGTGCGTGGGTGCGACCAATTCGGCGACGATCACGCAATGTACGGCGCAGGGATATCGGGGAGCCTATGATTCCAACAACCCGGCCAATCTGCAGGGCGGCTATTTCTTCGGCGGCAACGCGAACATCGAAGCCGAAAGGGGCAAAACTTACACGCTTGGCGGCGTCTTCACCCCGACCTTCCTGCGTGGTCTCAATCTTTCAGTGGACTGGTACAAGATCGATATTCGCAACGCGGTCGGCCAGATCCAACCCGTCGATGCGCTTACGAGTTGCTACATTACCGATCCGACGCCGGGCAATCCACTCTGCGCCGCAGTAACCAGGGATCCAACCACCGGTTACATCCTCAATGCCTTTGTCGATGATCGAAACCTTGCGCTTATCAAGCAGCAAGGCATCGACATCGATTTCCGTTATGGCTTCGATCTCGATTTCGGTCCGCCGGAGAGCCGGCTCACCCTCGGCTATACGGCGAGCATCGTCACCAAATATTCGATCCAGCGTAACGCCGCGCTAACTCCTGTCGATTGCAAGGGAACCTATGGCGCCGCCTGTTCATCAGACCTTGTGACGCTGGTTGCACCAGATTTCCGGTCGCGCGCTACGATCACCTGGGACAGCAAGCCATTGACGGTCCAGTTCGGATGGAAACGCATCGGATCGGTTCGCGATTCGACCGCGGGTAGCACCGGTCGGATTCCTGCTTATGATTATTTCGACCTGAACCTGGCGGTTCGTCCGCCCGTCGAGGGGCTGACCCTAGCCTTC
>QFCS01002115.1_pt1 | contig 18433 bp, 12 predicted proteins | sample 3576561 | NCBI WGS metagenome assembly QFCS01 | reverse complement strand
GTCCTGTCCCACACGTAGTCGGGGACGACGCCGAGTTCCTGCTTCCACAGCGAGAGGTTCAGTCCCGAACTGTTCGCCACCCCGAAAGTATGCTGCCGGGCTCGACCAGAGCCAAGGCTTCACCCTGTCGGTGTCCGCGAAAATCGGTCCGACCTGGGGTGGTTCGAGACATTATTCGCGCAACAACTGCTTCGTCCGACTGCTTCGCGAAGACTACCGCTCCAGCCAGAGCGGCTGTGAACCGAGCTTGCCGTAGATGACGCTCCGCAGGCCGTCGGACGCCATGCCGAGTGCGTCGATCGGCAGGCCGGCGGCGACGAAATCGCGGCGCTGTTCCTGTCCTGTTGGAGACAGGCGTATGGAGAAGAGCTCCTCCGAGGCAAGGCTTTCGCCGTGGACGGCCGGTGGCGCGTCGGGATCGAGGGTCGGCCGCCGCAACGCCGTCGTGCGCCGCGCATGGCCGACGATCTCGATGCCGTCGATCAGCCGCCGCACGCCACGGGCGGCGGTGATAGAGGCGGTGTCGTCGCGCCAGAACGCCTCCGCCTTCCCGTCGGCATCGACCAGCCAGGCCGCGGCGCGCGTTTCCAGCTCGCAGCCGTTCCGGCCTTCGCCGACGAGAAGCCATTTGCCGTCGAGCGGCAGGACCTGCCACGCCTTGAAACGATCGATGCGCGTGCGCCATCCCGTGGCGAGGCGCGTCGCGTCGAACTGTACGATCTCCGCCATGTCGCCGCCCCAGCACGACTTGGCCAGCCCGAAGTCGTCGCGGCCATCCGGCCAGCCGAGCAGGCGGGAGTGATGGTTGATGACGGCAAGGCCGCCGGTGCCCGCGGTCGCGAGGTGGGCGGTGTGACGCGACTTGGGACTGTTGGCCGATGCGCGGACGGTGAGGCTGGCGACGATGTCGCCCTCGGCATCGAGGCGGGCCAGCGAGAAGACGGCACCGGACGGATCCGCAACCGGCGGGCCGGTCAGGGCGAGCGCCGCCGCCGTGCCGGTCGCGGCCACGTCCATCACCAGCGAATCGGCGTCGGGCCGGCCGACCCGGCGACTCCAGAGGAGGCGCCCGTCGTCGGGCGAGAGGCCGACCACGGCCGCGGTCATGTTGCCGCCCTGCGGGGCGCGTCCCAGGGCGGTGGCGTAGATGACACGCGGTGTCGCGGCGATCGTCCGTCCGGCGAGGAACTGGTCACGGACCGTCCAGCGGGTCGTGCCGTCGCGCGCCAGGCGGCGGACGGAGGACTGGAGCTCGCCATCCCTCGGCCTGCCGAGCACTGCGCCGATATAGTCATTGCCGAGGGCTGCCGTCGCCACGATCTCGTCACCGGCCAGCCGGTCGGTGTCGGCGAACGGCACGAGGTCGCGCGTCCCGCGGTTGCCCGTTGCATTGTTGGCAGACGTGCCGAGCCTGACGGAACCGTCGCCCAGCGCGACGAGGGCGGCCCAGAAGCGCGGATGCAGCAGCGGTCTTGGCGTCGGCCCGTCGAGATGGCGGCGCACGGCGCCGGCGAGCGCGTCGGCGATGGTCGTGTCCGCGTCGGCGCGTGCCGCGCGGAAGGTGGCGACGATGAAGTCACGGGTGAGCGCGCTCTCGACCGGCCACAGCGCAGCGAGCATCGCGGGAACGCCGGCGACGGCGAACGATGTCGACAGGCCCTGGATGCCGTTCTCGATGAGGCTCGATTCGTATCGCGCGGAGTTGCAGGCCGACAGCACGACCAGCCGGGTGCGCAGCGACAGGGCGGCGATCTGCGACGTCGTCAGCAGCCCGTCGTCGGAGATGTCGTCCGTCTTGCCGGGCGTCAGCACCAGCGACGGCTCGACCAGTCCTGGCAGCTCCTCGCGGATCAGCCCATGCGTCGCGAAATGCATGATGTCGAACTCCGACAGCGGCTGCCGGCGGAAGGCTGCCTCGCTGGCCGACTGCCGCAGCAGCACGCGGGTCTTCGGCTGGTCGAACAGGGTCGCCACCGCACGCACTTCCTGCGCCGTCTCGGGCAGCGCGTAGAGCGACGCGACGCCACGATCGGTCAGCGCGGCCGTCGCGGTGCCGCCGGCGAGTGCGGGGTCGCCGACGCCGAGATAGTCCAGCGTGGCGCGCTTCGTCCTGGAGAGCCGCTTGCTGGCAACGAAGGCCGTGACCGAGCTCGTCTTGATGAAGGCATGGTCGCGGATCAGCCAGCGCGCCTTGCCGAGGTCGTAGCCGCCGCCCATTGCCACGGGCATCTCCCACAGCAGCGAGGCCGGCGGGATCTGGCCCAGCAGCGCGCTCGGCGCGACATGATAGAGGCGGCGGCTGCGCTTCAGGCAGTCGTCGAGATCGCCGAACAGCAGCCTGGCGAGCCGGACGGCCGCCGCTGCCGGATACTGGCTGTCGGCCTGCACCGATGCCGGGTGGCTGGCGGTGAGGGCGAGCCGGAGGGCCTTCACGTCTTCCGGTTCCATCTGCGTCAGCGGGAAGTGCGCGGACGAGACGCCGTCGCGGCGCACGCAGATCTTGCTGAACGCGTCGAGGGCCGGGGCGTAGAAGACCAGCGCTTCGTCCGCTTCCAGAAGCGCCTTCACATCGGCCATGCTGGCGATCAGCCGGCTGTCGCCGGCGGACCGCGCGATGGCGTGCCGTAACCGGCGATGCTGGTCGCTGTAGTTGCCGGCGGCGAGCAGGATCTCGAACTTGTCGCGGTGCAGTTTCTCCGGCGGCGGCATCGTCCGCGCGGACAGGCCCCTGGCGAGCTCGGCGAGGCGTTCCTTCTCCCAGGCGGCGCGCTGATTCTCCAGGGTACGCAGGCTCTGGACGGTGCGCTTGCCTTCGTCGGTGGCCTGCCGCGCCTGGTTGGCCAGAACGTCGTCGACCGTCGTGTCGAAGGAACGACTCATGATGACATGGGCGCCGAGGATGAACTCGTCGTCGGGCTGCGGCTGCTCGATCGCGACGCGGATGGCAATCTCCAGCACGATCTGGTTCGTCCAGAACAGCAGGGGCGATGCGTGGATCGATTGCCGGTAGCGCTTCTGGAGCAGCGCCAGATGCCGCCGGCCGGCTTCGAGGACCGCCTGGCTGCCGGCGTCCTTCTGCCCGGCGGCGAGCAGCTGCAGCCCGGCGACCGCCTGGCCGAAGCTCTCCGCTTCCTCGATCCTCTCGGGATCCGAGGTCCAGCGCGGCCGCGCCGTGAGCAGGGGGACCCAGGCGCGGTCGGGAGGCTTCCCGATCAGGATATGGCTGAACTGCTCGACCAGGACGAAATTGAACTCGCTCTCGTCCGCGAAGGCGCCGCGCTGCAGGATGGCATTCCGGTTGGCAACGAGCGGGTGCGCGGCCAGCAGCTCCGCCACGGCCTGTCCGTCCGCAGCGCGCCTGTCGTCGCGCATGAGCTCGCTGCCGATCAGCAGGCTGTAGGTGTAGGTTTCCTGGAACGCCTTGAACCCGGGCCGGAGCTGCAGCCGCTCGAGCAGGGCGAGCGATTGGCGATAGTGGCGCGATGCCGCGGCGAAGTCCTTGCGATAGCCCGCCAGCGTTGCCTGCGCGACCTCCCACTGGCGGGCGAGCAGGCTGTCACCGGGGATCTGCCGCAGCAGCGGTTCCGCCGCTGCCACCAGCCGCAGCGCCCGCTCGGCATCGTAGTTGTCCAGCAACTGCCCCACGGCCTGCACGATGAGCCGCGGCGCCTCGAAGGGCTGGTCGATCAGCGACAGCGTGGCGGCGATCGCCTTGTCGACGTGCTCGCGCGCGGCGTCGACGTCGCCGGCCAGTCGCGCCTGCCGGGACATGGCCAGCGCGAGCTCGGCGAACGCGACGCCGTCCTCCAGTGCCGGGATCGAACCGGCCGGCATTCCCCGGCGCAGCACCGGCTGGACGACATGGGCGTCCTGCGCGCCCATATGAAGGAACGACCACAGACCGACGGCGTAGCCCAGGACGTTCGGTGGGGGCGGATCTCCCGGCAGATGGTCGAGGAAGTAACCCGCGCAGTCGCGGTCGAGATTGGCGAGGCAGACTTTCGCCGCGACGGAGAAGAGCTTCCGCCGATCCTCGGGCGACGCGCGGTCGTACGCCGTCTTCACGATCTCGACGGCGTCGATGGTGCGGCCCGCCCAGGTCAAGCGGTAGGCTTCCTCTGTCACGGCGAGCAGGGCGTCTTCGCTTTGCGCACGCGCAGTGGGGCCCGCGATGGGGCCCGCGATGGGGCCCGCGATGGGGATCGAGGCGAGAGCGCACCCGGACGCGGCGACCGCGACGGCCAGCCAGTGGCGTGCCGACGACAGCGCCCGGCGCATCATGGCCTGATCGTCAGCAGGTAGACGTGGTCGCGATCCGATGACGGCCCGACGAGGCCGCGAATGCCGGCGGTGCGCGGATCGGCAAGATCGTAGATGCGGACCGCCACCGGCGCCTGTCCGTCGCCGCCGGCGAGCCGGTCGCGAAGCGCGGTATCGACCACGATGCGCAGCGGCCGGCCGCCGGTATCGCGTATGCCCGGCAGGAAGGACTCGATCCGCCGGTACGCATCGGCCGGCAGTGTGCCCGTCGAATCGAGGAGGCTGCGCAGCAGTCCCGCCGGCACCTCGACATCGCGGAAGCGCTGCTCCGCCGGCGCCGGCGCCGGGGTGCCCCGCATGCGGATGTCCGACGCTTCGAACAGCGGGCTGCGGTCGGCGATGGTCACCATCGCCACCTGCAGGAACGCGCCGTCCTGCGGCCGGTACAGGATCGGGCCGGCGACGACGATGAGGATCGCCGCCGCAGCGGCGGCAGCGGCGGCAGCGATGAGTCCCATCCACCGCCAGCGTCCGAAGAGCCGCCGTTGCATCCCGGGCGCGGTCGCAGGGGCAGCCGCGGCCGACGCCGAGGCCAGGATGCGATCGGTGACGGCTTGGGGGATGGGCGGGCTCTGCGCCGCCGCCTGCAGCAGGCGCCGTTCGAGCACTCGCTCGGCGGCGAGAACGTTGCGCTTCGCGAGCGTCGCCGCCCTCTCGGCATCATCGGGCCCGAGCTCGCCAGCCACCCAGGCATCGAGCAGGTGTTCCTCGTCGCCCGTCAGCTCGGCGGCGTTGCGCCCGCGATTGGCCAGCACGGAGAGCATCACCGGATCAACCGGATCCGGTTCGTCGCTGCCGTCGGGCGGGCGCGCGTTCATGGTTTGATCTTACCATCACTTGTCAGGACGCGCCCAGCCGACATGTCGTTACACCCCGCCAGGGAAGAATTCGGGGGCGAACGCGCGAACCTTCGCGAGGAAGCGCGACTGGGCGCGCGACATCGCCGTGCGCAGGGCGCCCGCCGCCAGGCAGAGCCGTCCGGCAATGGCCTCGTTGTCGAGATCGCGGTGCAGCCGGTCGCAGATCAGCCGGCGGTCGCGCGCATCGAGCGTCGCCCAGGCACGGATGCCGATCCGTCGCAATTCCTTCAGATGGCTCATGGCGGTGATCGACTCGGCCTGTGGCTCCGCCAGCGGCTCCAGCTCGGCGGCGCCGCCCACGGCCTCCTCGCGGCCGCGCCGGGCGCGGTGGAAATCGATGACGAAATTCCGGATCACGCGTGAGAGATAGACCGGCAGGGACGTTCCGCGCTGCCACAGTTCCAGCGCGCGATAGTTGCTCCTGATGAGGCGCTCGAAGAAGGCCTGGAAGATATCGTCGACATCATGGCCCGACGCGCGCGAGCGGATGCAGTGATAGATCAGCCGGCTGTGGCGCCGATAGAAGGCGTCGGTCGCGCCCGGCGCTCCCCGCAGGATGCTGTCCACCAGCTCGACATCCGACGGTTCGACAGGGGGCACCGGCGCGATCGCCAACTCCGTTCTCCGGCAACACAGCCACTCTAGCCAATCGATGTGGCGGCTGAAATCTCAAACTCCCGAAGGTTGTGGCAGCCGGACGTGCAACGATCGGCGTGCCGGTCTCGTCTTCGATTGCCTGACCGGAGAGTGGCGGCGGCCGTTCGCGCAGGCGTCGCGCGGCCGACCACCACCAACTGAAACGGGGCGGATGCCTTGCGGCGTCCACCCCGTTCCTGCGTGTATCGGATGCGTGCCGGACCGGATCAGGCGCCGGCCGATCCCGTCAGCCCTTGACGAACGGGCACTTGCCGTCCTTGAGCGGACGGTAGGCCTGGTCGCCCGGCACCGTGGCGATCAGCTTGTAGATGTCGTCCTTGTTCTTCGACTCGGACGGCGACTTCACCTCGAACAGGTACATGTCGCGCACAAGGCGGCCGTCCTCGCGCAGCTTGCCGTTCTTGGTCATGACGTCGTTGACCGGCATCTCGCGCATCTTGGCCATCACTGCCTTGGCGTCGTCGGTGCCGGCGGCCTGCACGGCCTTGAGGTAATGCAGGGTCGAGCTGTAGACGCCGGCCGTCAGCATGCTCGGCAGCTTGTCCTTCTTGGCCCGGAAACGCTTGGTCCAGGCGCGGGTCTCGTCGTTGAGATCCCAGTAGAAAGACTCGGTCAGCACCAGGCCCTGCGCGACCGGCAGGGTGAGCGACTGCACGTCGGTCGCGAACACCAGCAGGCCCGCCAGCTTCTGGCCGGCCTTGGTGATGCCGAACTCGCCGGCCTGCTTGATCGAGTTGATCGTGTCCTGGCCGGCATTGGCGAGGCCGATGACCTTGGCCTTGGAGGCCTGGGCCTGCAGCAGGAAGGACGAGAAGTCCTGCGTGCTGAGCGGATGCCTGACGCTGCCCAGCACCTTGCCGCCCGATGCCTTCACGACCTCGGTGACGTCGCGCTCCAGCGCATGGCCGAAGGCGTAGTCGGCGGTGAGGAAGTACCAGGAATCGCCCCCTGCCTTCACCATCGCCTGGCCGGTCACGTGGGCCAGCGCATAGGTGTCATAGACCCAGTGCGCGCCGGTTTCCGAACAGGACGGACCGGTGAGGTCAGCCGACGCGGCGCCGGTATTGATGTCGATCAGTCCCTTCTCCTGGGAGATCTTGCGCACCGCCAGCGCCACCGACGAGGTGCCGAGGCCGGTGATCATCTTGACGCCGTCGACGTCGTACCAACGACGCGCGATCGAGGCGCCGACGTCCGGCTTGGTCTGATGATCGGCCGACAGGATTTCGATCGGGCGGCCCAGCACCTTCCCGCCGACATCCTCGATGGCGAGCTGCATGGCTTCGACTTCGCCGGCCGTGAGGTCGCCATAGACGCCGGAGAAACCCTCCATGACGCCGATCTTCAGCGGTGCCGGCGCCTGGGCCTGGGCGATCGCCGCCGCTCCCAATGCCGTCAGGCCGACGGCGGCTGCCGCAACCCCAATCATACGCACACGTGGTGTAATTCTCATACGCGACCCCTCTTGATGGCGGTTCCTCCACTACGTCTCGACTCTAGCGGGCAACGGCGTGCGTTGCCAATGCCGGACATTCGCGCGAGCGCTGGACAGCGGCGTGAAGGTCCGTTTAAGTCGCGCCCCATAAGGGGAGGCGAATGACAGAAAAAGAAGATGTCATTCTCGAAGCGCAGGGGCTCACGAAGGAATTCAAGGGCTTCATCGCGGTCAAGAACGTGGATCTTCAGGTCCGGCGGCACAGCATCCATGCCCTGATCGGGCCGAACGGTGCCGGCAAGACCACGTGCTTCAATCTGCTGACGCATTTCCTGACGCCGACGGCAGGCCGCATCAGCTTCAACGGGCGCGACATCACCGGCAGCTCGCCAGCGGCCATTGCGCGCATGGGGCTCGTGCGGTCGTTCCAGATCTCGGCGGTGTTCCCGCACCTGTCGGTGCGGGAAAATGTCCGCGTCGCCCTGCAGCGCAGGCTCGGCAATTCCTTTCATTTCTGGCGCACCGAGCGGGTCCTGGAGCAACTCGATGCGCGGGCCATGGAACTCGTCGAGGCCGTCGGGCTCACGCCCTTTGCCGAAGTTCCGGCGGTCGAGCTGCCCTATGGCCGCAAGCGCGCGCTGGAGATCGCCACGCCGCTCGCGCTCGTGCCGGAGATGAGGCTGCTCGACGAGCCGATGACCGGCCTGGCGCATGAGGACATCAAGCGCATCGCCGAGCTGATCCGCACGGTCGCGCGCGACCGGACGGTGCTGATGGTCGAGCACAACATGTCGGTGGTGGCCGACCTGTCCGACCGGATCACGGTGCTGGCGCGCGGCGAGGTGCTGGCCGAGGGGCCCTACGCCGCGGTGTCGCAGAATCCCGCCGTCGTCGAGGCCTATGTGGGGACCGGTCATGGCTGAGACCCTGCTGAAGGTCGCCGGGCTGCAGGCCTGGTACGGCGAATCGCACATTCTGCATGGCGTCGATTTCGAGATCGGCCGCGGCGAACTGGTGACGCTGCTGGGACGCAACGGTGCGGGCAAGACCACGACGCTGCGGGCGATCATGGGCATCGTCGGCAAGCGCAGCGGCTCCGTGACATACCGGGGCCGGGAGACGGTCGGCCAGCCGTCCGACACGATCGCGCGGCTGGGCATCGCCTACTGCCCCGAGGAGCGCGGCATCTTCTCGAGCCTGAACGTCGAGGAGAACCTGATGCTGCCGCCGGTGGTCAAGCCGGGCGGCATGAGCGTGGAGGAGATCTACCAGCTCTTCCCCAACCTGCAGGAGCGGCGGCGCAGCCAGGGTACCAAGCTGTCCGGCGGCGAGCAGCAGATGCTGGCGATCGGCCGCATCCTGCGGACCGGCGCCGATCTGCTGCTGCTCGACGAGCCGACCGAAGGGCTGGCGCCGGTGATCGTCCAGCGCATCGGCGAGATCATCCGCCAGCTCAAGGAACGCGGCTTCACGATCCTGCTCGTCGAGCAGAACTTCCGCTTCGCCGCGACGGTGGCCGACCGCCACTACGTCATGGAGGACGGGCACATCGTCGATGTCATCGCGGCTGCCGACCTGGAGAGCAATCTCGGCAAGCTGCAGGCCTATCTGGGGGTGTAGGCGACCATGTTCGAACTCATCGGAATCCCGCCCCAGGCGCTGTTCGGCCAGCTGCTGCTCGGCCTGATCAACGGCGCCTTCTACGCCATGCTGAGTCTGGGCCTCGCGGTCATCTTCGGCATGCTGAACGTGATCAACTTCACGCACGGCGCGCAGTACATGATGGGAGCCTTCGCCGCGTGGCTGCTGCTCGGGCTGCTCGACGTGCCGTTCTGGGCCTCGCTGGTCCTGGCGCCGATCATCGTCGGCCTGTTCGGCGTGCTGCTCGAACGGCTGATGCTGAAACGCATCTACCATCTCGACCATCTCTACGGCTTCCTGCTGACCTTCGGCCTCGCGCTGGTGATCGAGGGTCTGTTCCAGTGGAAGTGGGGTTCGTCGGGCGCGCCTTACCCGAACCCGATCCCGGGCGGCTACAATCTCGGCTTCATGTTCCTGCCGACCTATCGCGGCTTCGTCGTGCTGGCGGCGCTCGTGATCTGCCTGGCCACCTGGTACGGCATCGAACGCACCAGGCTCGGCGCCTACCTGCGGGCGGCGACCGAGAATCCGACACTGGTGCGGGCCTTCGGCATCAACGTGCCGCGCCTGATCACGCTGACCTACGGCCTGGGCGTCGGGCTGGCGGCGCTGGCGGGCGTGCTGGCCGCCCCCATCCAGCAGGTGTCGCCGCTCATGGGCACCAACCTGGTGCTGGTGGTGTTCGCCGTCGTGGTGATCGGCGGCATGGGCTCGATCATGGGCTCGATCGTCACCGGCTTCGGCCTCGGCCTGGTCGAGGGTCTCACCAAGGTCGTCTATCCGCCGGCCTCCAACACCATCATCTTCGTCGTCATGGCGCTGGTCCTGCTGGTCAAGCCGGCCGGCCTGTTCGGGCAGACCAAATGAGCAGCAATCGTCGCCTCCTGGTCGCCGTCCTGGTGGGGGCGCTCGCACTTGCAGCGCCCTGGTTCTTCTATCCCATCTTCCTGATGAAGGCGCTGTGCCTGGCGTTGTTCGCCTGCGCCTTCAACCTGCTGCTGGGCTATGCCGGGCTGATGAGCTTCGGCCATGCCATGTTCCTGGGCATGGCCGGCTACTTCTACGGCCACGTCGTGAGGACCTGGGACCTGGCGCCCGAGATCGGCCTGCTGGCCGGGGTCGCCGGCGCGGCCACGCTGGGATTTGCCACGGGGGCGCTCGCCATCCGCCGCCAGGGCATCTACTTCGCCATGATCACGCTGGCCTTCGCGCAGATGGTGTTCTTCTTCTGCGTCCAGGCGCCGTTCACCGGCGGCGAGGACGGGCTGCAGGGCATCCCACGCAAGGCCATGCTGGGCGGACTGATCCCCACCAAGGACGACCATGTCCTGTACTACGTCGTGCTGGCGATCTTCCTGTTCGGCTTCGGCACGATCTACCGGATCATCCATTCGCCCTTCGGGCAGGTGCTCAAGGCGATCCGCGACAACGAGCAGCGCGCCGTATCGCTGGGCTACGAGGCCGACCGCTACAAGCTGCTGGCCTTCGTGCTCTCGGCCGCGCTGGCCGGCCTGGCCGGCGCCACCAAGGCGATGGTGCTGCAGTTCGCGACGCTGACCGACGTCAGCGCCGGCATGTCCGGCGAGGTCGTGCTGATGGCGCTGGTCGGCGGGCTGGGCACGATCATCGGCCCCGTCGTCGGCGCGTTCATCATCGTCACCATGCAGAACTATCTCGCCTTTGCGGGCGAGTTCGTGCTGGTGATCCAGGGCGCCATCTTCGTCGTGATCGTGCTGGCGTTCCGCAAGGGCGTGGTCGGCGAGCTCGCCGAATGGTGGAAGCGTCGCGGCCCGTCGCGCTGACAGGACATGGCCGGCCGGAAGGCCCGGGCCGGGGGGCATTGGCCGCTTGCTCCCGGCCTTCGTTCGGGCTCATAAGCGGCTGGTCCAAGGGGAGCGTTCCATGACCGAGTTGTCCGACGACATCTTCGCCGAGCTGCGCAAGATCGATACGCCGACCATCACCAACGTGGTGGCCACGTACCCGAAGAATCCGCTCTGCCTCGGCCTGTACAATCCCTGGACCGAGAACTGGTACACCGACAGCACGATCCGCTGCCTCTATCCCGAGATGGGCCCGATCGTCGGCTACGCCGTGACCTGCGTCTATGGTCTGCCGGATCCGAACTTCTCCGGACGGCTGTCCTTCATGGACGTGGTCGACGCGCTCGATGCCATGAAGAAGCCGACGGTCCTGGTGATCCAGCAGAAGTGGCCGCCCGAGCTGCACAACAAGGCCGGCCTCGCGGGCGAGATGATGGTGAGCTCGATGATGGCGGTTGGCTGCATCGGCATGATCTCCAACGGCCCGTCGCGCGACATCGACGCCATCCGCAAGCTGCGCTTCCAGCTCCTGCTGGGCGGCGTGACGGCGGGCCATGGCGAGATGGCGGTGCAGGCCGTCAACGTGCCGGTGTCGGTCGGCGGTATGGACGTGGCGCCCGGCGACCTGATCCACATGGACGAGAACGGCGCGGTGAAGTTCCCGGCGGTGCATGCGCCGGCGGTGGTGAAGAATGCGCAGGCCATGCTGGACGACGAGGCGCGCCGGCTGGTCCTGCTGCGCAAGGCGCGCAATGCTGCCGAGGTGCGCGCGGCGTCGTCGGGCGGCGCCTACACCGACAAGAAGAAGTAGACGCATGTTGCGTCCGGCCGCGATGGCAGGACGATGACCGCCGCTGCACCGCCGCCTCCCGTGCCGGTGCCCGCCGTGCCGGTGCCCGCCGTTCCGGTGCCCGCCACGTCGTTTCCCGTTACGCGATTCGGGCTGGCGGCCAAGCTCTTCGCCATCCTCACCCTGACCGGCGCTCTGGCGGTGCTGGTCACGGGCACCCTGGCCTACATCCAGGCGCGCGACGCGCTCGAGGCCGCGGTGTTCAACCAGCTCACGGCGGCGCGCGAGACCAAGGCCAACCAGGTCGAGAACTTCTTCCGCAGCGTCCGCGCCGAGATGCGGCTGCTGGCCGCCTCCAAGATGGCGGTCGACGCCATGCGCGGCTTCCGGGCGGCCGTCGACGAGCTCGACCGCCTCCCGGTCCCCGAGCAGACGCAGCGATCGGTCCAGGCGTGGTACGAGGGGCAGTACATGCCGATGGTGCGCCGCCTGCTCGGCAAGGACGCACCGCTCGCCGACTTCCTGCCTTCCAGCCCGGCCGCCTACTTCCTGCAGGACTGGTTCATCGTCCAGAATCCTCATCCCAACGATCGGCGGCTCCTCCTCAACGAGGGACGGGAGGGCGGTGCCTACTCGCGGGAGCACGCCATCTTCCATCCGCTGCTGCGGACTGCGGCGACCACGCTGTCGTTCGCCGACCTGATGATGGTCGATCCGCGGACCGGGCGAATCCTGTACACGGTCGACAAGGATGCCGATTTCGGCACGTCGCTGCAGGCGGGCCCCTATCGCCGCTCGAACCTGGCCGCCGCCGCCGCCCGCTGCGCCGCCGCGCCTGACCAGTCGACGACCTGCCTCGAGGATTTCGCCGACTACCTGCCGTCGGGCGGCTCGCCCGAGGCGTTCATAGCGGCCCCCATCGTGGCTCAGGGGACGGTGATCGGTGTTCTGGTGGCGCGGCTCTCGATCGATGCGATCGACGACATCGTGACCGGTGGTCGGCGCTGGCGTCACGAAGGCTTCGGCGCCACCGGCGAGGCCTATCTCGTCGGCCCCGACCTGCTGGCACGGTCGAGCCCTCGCTCCTTCTTCGAGAACAAGGAAGCCCATCTCGCCGAAATCAAGTCGGCGGGCGCGACGGCCGAGGATGTCGAGGATATCCGCCGCTACGGAACGCCGGTGCTGCAGCAGCGCATCGATACGGCCGCCAGCCGGGCCGCCGTGGGCGGCATCGAGGGCACCGGGAGGGTCCTCGACTTCCGCGGGATTCCGGTGCTGGCCTCCTGGGGGCCGGTCAAGGTGCCGGGCGTGAAGTGGGGGCTGGTCGCGGAGATCGATGAGGACGAGACCCTCATGCCGGTCTACCGGCTGGCGCGCGACATCGCCATCGTGGGGGCGGCGGCGCTGCTGGTCGTGATCCTGACGAGCGCCTGGCTGTCACGCTCGCTGCTCGGACCGTTGCGCGAGCTCACGGCAGGCGCCCGCAAGTTCGCCGCGGGCGACCTCGACGTCCATGTCGCGGTCCGCACCCATGACGAGATCGGCCAGCTCTGCGCGGCCTTCAACGGCATGATCGACGAGATCAGCGAAAAGGGCGCCATCATCGAGACCAAGAACCGCGAGAACGAGGCCCTGCTGCTGAACATCCTGCCGGGTCCGATCGCCAGCCGACTGCGCGGCGGCGAGCAGAGCATCGCCGACGGCTTCGCCGACGTCACGGTGGCCTTCGCCGATCTCGTCGGCTTCACGGCGATGGCGTCCGAGATGCCGCCGGACAAGGTCGTGTCGCTCCTCAATGGCCTGTTCAGCCGCTTCGACGAGGCGGCCCGCGAGCTCGGCATCGAGAAGATCAAGACGGTGGGCGATGCCTACATGGCGGTATGCGGGCTGCCGGTCGCGGTTCCCGACCATGCCGAGCGCATGTTGCGGATGGCGATCCGCATGGTCCACATCACCCGCGAGCATGCGATGGAGCACCGAGTGAGCATGCGGCTCCGGATCGGCGTCAACACCGGGCCGGTGGTGGCGGGCGTCATCGGCCGCAGCAAGTACATCTACGATCTGTGGGGCGACACGGTGAACCTCGCAAGCCGCATGGAGGCCGGCGGGCTGCCCGACTCCATCCAGGTGACGCGGACGGTCTACGAGAAGCTCAAGGACAAGTTCGCCTTCGAGCCACGCGGCGAGATCGAGGTCAAGGGCAAGGGCAGCGTCGAGGCCTGGCTGCTCAGGGTCTAGTCAGTGCCGAAGCCGCTTGCAACGGTGGCCATAGTTCGGGAATCTGCAAGAATGACATCCGGCAAATTCAGGCGCGCCCGCCGCGCCCTTCTCGTCCTGGCTTCCGGCATCGCGACGATGATCTCCGCTGTATCGATCTCAGCTGTGTCGGCTTCGGCGCAGGACAATGTCGGCGCATGGCGCGTCGAGTGTACCGGCGACGGCAAGACGCTGGATTGCCGGGCCGTCCAGCAGATGATCAACCGCGAGGACAAGCAGCTCGTGGCGCAGCTCGCGACGCGTGTCGCGCCCGACACCAAGGCGGCGACCCTCGCCATCCAGCTGCCGCTCGGGATCAGCCTGACGGAGCCGGTGCAGATCAAGGTCGATAACGGCGCGGTTGAACGCTACCCGGTCCAGACGTGCACCAATGTCGGCTGCGTCGTGAACGTGCCGCTGAAGGACCCGCTTCTCGCGGCCATGCGGACGGGCACGGTGCTGAAGATCACGTTCCAGGTACCCAACGGCAAGCAGGCGATCGCCATCGATGTGCCGCTGCTGGGCTTCGGACTCGCCTTCGACAAGGCCAAGTAGCGCCGATCCGGCGTGAAATCGGCTCGAACCTGCCATACCGGGCAAATCCATCGCGATTTTGGCCACAATAGCAGTGATTCTGGCGCTGAGAGGCTGCCGCGTGGCGCGCTTCCCCATTGAATCGGCAGGGCTTTTCGCGCAAATGTCCTGACAGGGATGGGCGCCAGCGGGCCGGAATGGCGGCGGCGAGGTGACGGGACGTGGCGACGATCAGAAGGATTGGACGAATCGCGAGCGCGGTGGCGGTTGTGGTCGGCATTGCCGCGGCCGGCATCTGGTTCGCAGGTAACCGGGCTGCGATCTCGCAGTCGGCCCATGTGCTGCAGCCGACGGGGCCACTGATCTCCCGCGGCTATACCGACGCGCCGGCCGGCACCGTCCTGGTCGCGAACAATCCCGTCGGCGGGTCCGTTCTCAAGGAGATGCGCGTCAAGGAAGGGCAGACCGTCAAGGAAGGCGAGATCATCGCCGTGATGGCGAACTATCCAATGGCGGAGATGGCGGTCGAAATGGCGGCCAACAATCTCGCTCGTGTCGAGCAGATGCGGAACAACGTCCTGAAGGGCACGCGGCAGACGGAAATTGCCCTGGCCGAAGACGAGTTGAAGTCGGCGCTCGTGAACAACGAGCTCAAGGCGATTTTGCGCAAGAGGTCGAGCAGTCCGCCTGCCGAGCGGGAGATGGATGCCGACCTTGCCGAGATGGGGCTGGCCAATCAGCGCACCAGACTCGAGCTGTCCAAGGCCAAGCTTGCCATTCAACTCGAGCAGATCGAGATCGACATCGAGCGCTACAAGGCGTTGTTGGACGATGCCGTCCAGTCGCGTGAGAACTCGCTGGTAAGATCGCCCATCAACGGCGTCGTGACCCAGATCAATTCCCGGCAGGGCGAACTCGCTGCTGGCCAGGGCATCGTGAAGATCGTCGACATGAGCCAGCTCCGCGTCTTCGCGACCGTCGATGAGCTCCATCTCGGCCGTATGACGCTCGGCGCACCGGTCGAGGTGACGTTCCGAGGCGATCCGACGGTGTATCAGGGCAAGATCGCGGCGGCCCCCCTGAGCGTGAAGCGCGAGAGGCGCAGCGAAGCCGATCTCGGCGTTGCCAACGTGCGGCAGGTCGAAATCGAGATCGCACCCGCGGATGGCACCGCCTTTCCGCCGATCCTGGGCCGCGAAGTGCGAGTCATCTTCCTCTGAGGCTTGCTGCCCGTTTGGCCATGCTCCTCCGGGCTCTGCGCGCTGTGGATTTCTCCGCCTGGGGCGCGATCATGGTTCCACAGGGCAGCCTCTAGGCAAACCGAACCCGAGCCCTGTAAAGAATTACCACTCGCGGCGGCGTGGAATGCAGACACGCAGCTATACGCACGGGAGCCGAAAGGGGAGAGAACCCAGGAGCGGAAATCCGGAAGCAGCGGCCATCGACCTCACGGTGCGTAGGTAGCGACACATGGCCAGCCGGAGTGGCGCCCGGCCCGCGAGAATGATCCCCGATTTTCCACGCGGCGGGGGGCAGTGGTCCGATGCGGTCGGGCGAATCCGCAATGATGCGACGCAACCTATACCGCCCTGGACAGTTTTACTTCCATGGGCAGGTGCGTCACCTCCGCGGCCGGCGCGGGAGAGCAGGTCGTGCGCGCGGCGTCTGCCGTGCCGCGGATCTATCATTTGCAATATCCTGCGGACGTCCCGCGCCCGGGCGGGAAGGAAGATGCGATCGACAGGGATTCCGTCGGCAGGGATCCGGTCGACAGGTTGGCTTCGGCGGCGCGTCTGGGGTTCGACCATGTCTGTCTGCAGGCCTTCCGGACCAGGCGCGGCAGTCCGTTGCTGGTCGCCGACTGGGATCAGGCATCCGGGGTCGTGGCGCCGGGGACGACGGCCCTCGACGCGGTGCGCATCCTTGCCGGCCGGTGTCGTGACCTGCAGCTGCGTCTTGCCGTCGATCTTGTGCTCGATCGCGTCGCGGCAGACAGTCCGGCTGTCGGCGCTGCCGGCGGCCTTTTCGCGGCCGCGCATAGTGGTCCCGCCGATCCGAGGCTCGATCCTGCGATGGCCCAGGCGGCGCTCGTCCGGAGCGATCGCATCGACGAGGTCGCCTCGTGGTGGGCCACGCAGGCCCGGCGGCTTCTCGATGCCGGCGCATGCGGCTTTCGGCTGCTCGGGCTCGATCACCTGCCGGACGGCGCTCTCGCGGCCATCGTGCGGACCCTGCGCGCCGAGCGGCCCGACATGTTGTGGGGATGGGCGCCCGGCCTCCCCTGGTCGCGGCATCGCGAACTGGCAGTGGGCCTGGATGGCATCTTCGCCTCGACGGCATGGTGGGACGGTCGCGCCGCCTGGTACGCCGAGGAGCTGCAGTCGCTCGGTCGCTACGCACCGCTGATCGGCGTCGCCGGCATTCCGTGGGAACGACGGGTTGTCGATCCGGAGGAACGTCGGCGCAGACTGCGGCTCGCCGCCGCCACGTGCGACGGCGTCTTCATGCCGGAGGGCATGGAAGGCGGGCTGGAAGACGGCTTTCCCGCACTGCTCGCCGGTGGCTCTCAATCTGCGGGTCGGTTGCGTGGCCTGCGCCGCCTGACGGGATCCTCTGTGGCGGTCACGGTCCTGGCGCGGTTCGACACCGCCGACCCCCGGCAGGCCTCCTGCGGGGCCGCCATCCTCATCAACAACGACCGGCTGCAGCCGCAGCCGCTACCGGTAAGCCTCGATCCGCTGGACCCGGCCGCCGGCGCGTCGCTGCGTGCCGCTCCCGGGACGGACCGTGATCTCGCGGTGCCTCTGGCGCCGGGCGAGGTGCGGGTGGTTGCGCTGGCACCGATCGTCCTGCCGGAGCGCTCGGCGAAGGCGGCCCGTCTCAACGACCGGCGTGCAGCGAGGGCCGCGGCGCAGCGCTCCCCCGTGGTGATCGAGCGGGTGTCGCCGCAGGTGGCGGGCGGCTTCGCGGCTCGGCGGATCATCGGCCGGCCGGTGACGGTCGAGGCCGACATCTTCGCCGACGGCCATGATGTCCTGGCCGCCGAGCTGATGTGGCGGGCCGTCGGAGACAAGGACTGGCAGCGGGCGCCCCTCGTGCCGCTGGGCAACGACCGCTGGCGCGGCAGCATGATGCCGCAGCGCATCGGCCGCCACGTCTTCACGATCGAGGCCTGGCGCGACGAGTACGGCACGCTCCTGCATGCGCTCGAGGTCAAGCACCGCGCCGGCGTCGAGCTCGCCACTGACCTGGCGGATGCCGTGCTCTATCTGCGCCGCCTGGGCTGCGGCGCGATCGCCGACGAGATGGCCGCGGCAGAAGCGGGCGCGGCGGTTCATCGCTTCGCCGGCGCGGATATCCGCAAGGCCGTTGCCGGTGCCGGCGGTCGGCCCTTCGCCACGCAGCATGCCGAGCTGCCGCTGGAAGTCGAGCGGCCGCAGGCCGGGTTCGCGAGCTGGTATGAACTCTTCCCGCGCTCCCTCGGGACCTTCGACGACGTCATCGCCGATCTGCCGCGCGTCCGCGACATGGGCTTCGACGTTCTCTACTTCCCGCCCATCCATCCCATCGGCACGGCCCACCGCAAGGGGCGCAACAATGCGCTGACGGCGGCGCCCGGCGACCCCGGCAGCCCCTATGCCATCGGCGCGGCGGAGGGTGGACACGACGCCCTGCATTCCGAGCTCGGCACCTTCGAGGATTTTCGCCGGCTTGTAGCGGCGGCGGCCGAGCACGGGCTGGAGATCGCGCTCGACTTCGCCATCCAGTGCTCGCCCGACCATCCGTGGCTCACGCAGCATCCCGAGTGGTTCCGGCGGCGGGCCGACGGTACGATCCGCTACGCCGAGAACCCGCCCAAGAAGTACGAGGACATCGTCAACGTCGACTTCTACGCCGAGGCGGCGATCCCCGACCTGTGGCTGGCATTGCGCGACGTGGTCCTGCACTGGATCGGCCAGGGCGTGCGCATCTTCCGCGTCGACAACCCGCACACCAAGCCACTGCCATTCTGGGAATGGATGATCGGCGATGTGCGCGCCCGCCATCCCGAGGCGATCTTCCTGGCCGAGGCCTTCACGCGCCCGGCCATGATGTACCGCCTGGGCAAGATCGGCTT
>QFCS01002114.1_pt1 | contig 18497 bp, 21 predicted proteins | sample 3576561 | NCBI WGS metagenome assembly QFCS01 | reverse complement strand
CGAGGAGGTTGAGGCCGAATATGTCGCGATCAAGGACGGCGCGCTGAAGCTGCCGGCCGCCACGATCGAGGCGATTGCGCGCCAGTTCGCGCTGCCGGCGTTGCCGGATCGGCCGGCCGTATCGGCCGGCGTCGAGATGCTGAGGCTCGAGGATCGCGAATTCGCGATGTGGCTCAAGTCCAATGTTGCCCGGCATCGAGTGCCCGGCTACGCCATCGTCACGGCGTCGCTGAAGCCCGCCGGCGCGCCGCCGGGCGATGCCAGCGCGGTGCAGATGGAGGGCGTCGCCGACATTGCCGAAGCCTACAGCCTGGGGGAGATCCGCGTCAGCCACGAGCAGAACCTCATCCTGCCGCATGTCGCGATCGACGACCTGCCGGCGGTGTGGCGTGCGCTTGGCGGTCTGGGTTTCGCCGAGGCCAATGTCGGCAAGATCACCGACATCATCGCCTGCCCGGGTCTCGACTATTGCGCTCTTGCCAATGCGCGCTCGATTCCCGTGGCGCAGCGCCTGTCGACGCATTTTGCGGAGATTGCGCGACAACACGACATCGGCGATCTCAAGATCAAGATCTCAGGCTGCATCAATGCCTGCGGCCACCACCATGTCGGCCATATCGGCATCCTCGGCGTCGACAAGAACGGCGTCGAACTCTACCAGATCAGCCTCGGTGGCGATGTCGACTTCGGCAGGACGGCGCTGGGCGGCATCCTGGGGCCGGCCGTGACCGCGGACAAGGTCGTCGAGGCGGTGGACGCCGTGGTCAGGACCTATCTGGACAACCGCTCGACCGGCGAGCGGTTCGTCGAAACCTACCGGCGCATCGGCGCAGGCCCGTTCAAGGAGAGAGTCTATGCCGTTGTTTAGCGAGCGCGAGACGCCGTCCATCCTTGAGGCGCTGCCTTTCGCCGAATGGCAGCAACGACCGGCCTGGCCCGCGGTGGCTCTGGACAATACCGATCCGGTCGAGGATCTCGCTCGGCATGTCAGCCGACTGAGGCTGATCGTGCTGACCTTCCCGAAGTTCAGCGACGGCCGCGCCTATAGCCAGGCCCGGCTGCTGCGGGGGCGAATGGGCTATCGTGGCGAACTGCGAGCCGTCGGCAGCGTGCTGCAGGACCAGCTGCCCTTCATGCTGCGCTGCGGCTTCGATTCATTCGAGAGTGGCCAGAACGGGTTCGGCGAGGCCCTTGCGAAGGCGCGTTCGCTGTTCAGCGTCGTATATCAGCCGACCGAGGACGGGCGGGTACCTGCCGCGCTGCTACGGCTCGGCGCGCCGTCTCCCGGCGTTACACCGTAGCTCACGCCCTGAATGAAGAGGGGAGGGGCCGCGATCGGCCCCTCCGTTTCAACGATCTATCGCATGCGCTGAATGAGCTTGTCGCGCACGACGGGATCGCTCTGCGCCACCTCGATGATGGCGACGTACTCATCGACCGAGAGACCTTGGTCGGTCACGGCCTTGGTCATGGCATCGGCGGCTTCGTCGGCTAGGCGTCCCTTCTCCGTGCTGGGCGCCTGGGCCATCTTCTGATCGAAGTTCGTCTTGATCGCCGATACGTTTTTCACGGCGATGGCTGCGGCATCGAGCTGCTTCTCGGAGATGTCGGAAGGCTTGATTGTGGATTGCGGAGCTGCCGGTGTGGGCGTCTGGGCCTGGGCGGCGGCGACTGGCAGGACTGCGAGGGCAATGGCGGCGAGGATCGCGGCCAAGGATTTCGTGCCTCGAATCGATCGCATGTCGACTCTCCTTGCTGATGTGTTCGCGGAGTCACTGGCGACTGTCGGTTTCGAGATCGACGACCGTAGCCGTCGCCTCTGGCTGATGGGGCTGGAGGCTCTGGCCGCTGTCATCGGCCCAGCGGGCGAGGCTGACCACCATGCCGAGCCGGCCTTGCGCTTCTCCTTCCTCGATCGGCTCGACGATGCTGAGGCCGCGGGCATCGAGGATGTACGTGTGACTGCCGAACAGCCGCTCCAGCTGTGGCACCAGCGGATGCTCCGCCGGGATGGCCTGCGGGTTCAGGGCTTCTGTATTGAGCTTCTCCAGCGTCCGCTCGATCTGTGCGGAGTTCAACTTCATCGCACGCTCCTGGTTGTTGGGGAGTCTCTGTCGCGAGGTGCTGCGTCGCTGGGGCCTTCCGCCCTTCATGGCTATGGCATGAGGGCGGTGCTCGCGGATCGGCCACGACGCATCATCTTACCTAAGGCAGCCAGCCGGCTGGTCAACCCGTCGCAGGCAGGAAAATGAACCGGCCCTGCCGCCAATGCTTCAGCAACGAACCGAGACCCCTTCGTGTTGCAACAGCCATTTCTTGCGGGGAAGGCCGCCCCCATAGCCGGTCAGCGTCCCGTTCGAGCCGATCACACGATGGCAGGGCACCACGATGCTGATGGGATTCTGGCCGTTGGCGAGGCCCGCCGCGCGCACCGCCTTCGGCTTGCCGATGCGTTGCGCCAGTTCGGCGTAGGAGATCGTGTGTCCGGCAGGGATTTCACGCAGGGCACGCCATACGTTGCTTTGAAAGGGGGTTCCCGCTGTTGCAACGGCTAGGGAATCGATCACACCGATGTCACCCTGAAAATAGGTGCGCATCGCCGTCTTGAGGCCGCCCGGATCGCTGCCTGCATCGATCGTGTAGCCGCCGCGCCCGTAGTAGCGGTCGAGCAACTGCCGCATGCGCGGCTCGTGATCGGTCCAATCGATGGTGCGCACGCGGCCGTCCCGGTCGGCGACGATCAGCAGCTCGCCGATCGGCGTCTCCAGCCGGTCGAACTGCAGAGGCAGCGGTTCAGCCATAGAGAGCCCTCTCGAGGTGTTGTGCGGCATAGGCCTGCCACGGCCGCCAGGCCTGTGGTGCATCGGTGGCGGCGAGCGTCACCGTTTCGGTCTCCCAGTCGCCTGGGGCGCGCAGGCCCGGTCGCCTCCTGATCAACGGCGCGAGCTTGGGATCGCGTGCCAGGTGGTTGTCGATCGTCGTGATGTCGGCGCCGAGATCGAACACGCGTCGCACGCGCGCCACGATCGAAGGCAGCGCCTGCACCGAGGGAAACCGGATGGTCGCCAGGACGGAATGCCTCGAAGGCAGATGCGCGACCGTGACGTGGCCATGCCGTCCTTCGAAGTCGATGTGGCGATGCCAGCGGTCGTCCTCGATCCACTCGAGACCGGCCGATGGTGCCGCCATCGCGCGCGACGAAAGCGCTGAAAGCATGCTCGGCCAGTCGTAGGGCGGTCGATAGGCGAGTCGCAGCGTTACCCCGTCGCGCGCCGATGTGTCGATACCGCTTCGTCGACGCAGCGTGCTGGGTGGTCGTCCGAACAGGCTTCGGAAGGTCTCGTTGAAGCGCCGCACGCTGCCGAATCCCGATGCTAGTGCCACCTCGGCCATCGGCATGTGCGTGTCGTGCAGAAGCTGCTTGGCGAACAGGACGCGGCGTGTCTGGGCAACTGCGATAGGCGAGGCGCCGAGGTGACGCTGGAACAGCCGACGCAGCTGTCGGCTGCCGACGCCGAGCCGCCCCGACAGCTGTTCGACATCCGCACCGTCGCCATCCAGGGCGCCATCAGAAATCAGCGCCAGAGCACGGTTCACGGTGTTGGCAGTGCCGCGCCAGAAGGCGACATCGGGTGCGATCTCGGGGCGGCAGCGCAGGCACGGCCGAAAGCCTGCCTCCTGTGCCGCCGCGGCCGAGGCGAAGAACCGGCAGTTCTCGAACCTCGGCGTGCGGGCAGGGCAGATCGGCCGACAATAGATTCCAGTCGAAGTGACGCCGACGAATACACGACCGTCGAAACGGGCATCATGCGTCTGGAAGGCGCGATAGCAGGCGCGGCGGTCGAGCAGCTCCATGGCGCCATTCTTCCATGGGCGCGCTGCCGGCGCTCGCGGTTTTCGGACTCCTATGGCGGTGACAGTGCGAGGCGACGGGTGATGCAGACATTTTCGAGGAAGGCCTCATCGTGGCTGACGACGAGCAACGCACCGTCATAGGCGCGCAAACCCGCTTCTACGGCCTCCAGCGCCTCGATGTCCAAGTGGTTGGTCGGCTCGTCCAGCACCAGCAACGAGGGGGGGCGCACGCCGCCGGTGACGCAGGCCAGCGCCGCCCGCAGCATCTGGCCGCCACTCAGGGAGCCCACGACCTGCAGGGCGGCGTCGGCGCGGAACATCAGGCGTGCCAGCGCGGCACGGCAGGCATTCTCGTCGGCATCGGGGTTCAACCGGCGGAAGTTGTTGCGAATCGTTGCCGCCGGATCGAGCAGGCTGATGCCTTGGTCGAGCATGGTCGCGTCGGAGGTTACGGTCACCAGCCCGGCCGAAGGCCGCAGCCGCCCCGTGGCCAGCGCGAGCAGCGTGCTCTTGCCGCTGCCGTTCGGGCCGGTGACGGCGACCCGCTCGGGACCGGTGATGTCGAAGGACAGGTCGCGGATGAGGGGCGACCTGTCACCGTAACCGAACGTCAGGCGATCGATGCGCAGCACCGTCCGGTTCGCGGGCAGGCGGGTCGATGCCAGATTGATGATGACTGGTTGCAGCACCTCGATACGTGCCCGGGCGGCCGTGGCGTCGATCGATGCCTGAGAGCGCCGGCGCTCGGCCAGGCGCGCGTTGCCGCTGCTGGTCGCTTCGCTGCGTTCCTTGAGCCCGCCCAGCAGGATGTGTGGCGTGCCGCCCTTCGCGGCACGCTTTCGGCCGACACTGTCCTTGCGCGACTTGCGCTCCGCCGTTGCCTGCGTGCTCTCGTCGATTTCGGCGATGCGGCGCTCTGCCGTGTCGAGGTCGCGGTGAGCGGCCGCGAGCGCAATGGCCTTGCGCTCGCGATAGATGCTCCAGTTGCCGCCGTAGCGTGTTGCGCCGAGCGACGTGAGCTCGACGATGGAGTCGACGGTCTCGAGGAGCTCGCGATCGTGGCTGACGACCAGGGCACCGCCGTGCCACGCGGCCAGCAGGTCGAGCACTGCCCGTCGTCCCTCGCGATCGAGGTTGTTGGTCGGCTCGTCCAGCAGGATGAAGTCCGGCTCGGCAAACATCAGTGCAGCCAGCGCGGCGCGCGTCCGCTGGCCGCCTGACAGCGTGTCGAGTGGCGTCTGCGGTTCGGCGTCCAGGCCGGTACGCGCCAGGGAGGTAGCGATTCGCGTTTCCAGGGTCCAGTCCGCGCCGGCCAGCTCGTCGATGTCCGCGACGCCGGCTTCGGCGCGTCGCAGTACGGCGAGCGCCTCGCGCACCCCGAACAGGTCCGCCATGGTCTCGCCCGGGCCGACCTGCAGGATCTGGCGCAGGACGCCGAGCTTTCCGGCAACGGTGATGGTGCCGGCATGCGGTGACAAACGTCCGTCGATCAACGCAAGCAGGGTCGACTTGCCGACGCCGTTGCGTCCGACGAGACCGGTGCGCTCGGACTCGAAGCTGAGATGAAGGTCAGTGAAAAGTGGCCGGCCGCCCGGCGGGGACCAGGAGAGATCGGAAACGGCGATGGATGCTGGCATGGAAAGGCAACTCTGCGATGGCAAGACAGACGGGTATTGCGATCGGCAGATGATCCACGGTGCACGCATCCTTCAGGAGGGTGAAGAATCCTTCTTAACGTCCAATCGTGGCGCCACCAAGGTGAATTGACCGGCGCACCGGAACATGATCATTCGGCCGCCATGTCGGAGGAAACGACGCCGCGACAGACGGCGGACACGGGCTGGAGTGCGCTGCTGCTGCCGGCATGGCTGCCGGCGGTGTCGGTGTTGGTTGGCGGCGTGCTGCTGCATTCCATGAACGTCCTGATGCTCGCCACCGTGCTGCCGAGCGTGGTGGGGGAGGTCGGGGGCGCTCCCCTCATGAGCTGGACGAGCACGGCCTTCCTTGCCTCGTCGATCATCGCCGCCACCTGCACCGGCTACCTCGCGTCGATCGTCGGGGCGCGCAGCGTGTTCTGTGTCGGCGCGCTGATCTTCGGTGCGGGAGCTCTCGTCTGCGCATTGGCACCGTCGATGGCCCAGGTCGTGATCGGCCGCTTCGTACAGGGATTCGGTGGTGGCCTGCTGACCGCCATGGCGTATGTGTTGGTACGCAACACCTTTCCCGACAGGCTGTGGGCCCGTGCCTTCACGCTGCTGTCGGGTGCCTGGAGCATGTCGATCATCGTCGGTCCCATGGTCGGCGGGCTGTTCGCGCGCTACGGCGATTGGCGCGGTGCCTTTTTTCTGGTTGCGGGTCTGGGCTGCGCGCTTGCCCTGGTGGCGCTGCTGTCCCTTCCGCGTGCCGCGAACAGCAATGCGGCGCCGAGGATTCCCGGCCTGCGGGTCCTGCTGATCTGCTTGGCGATTGCCGCCATGTCGCTCAGCGCGGTCGTCGACCAGCCGCTCGCCAAGAGCGGTCTCTTCATCCTCGCGCTCGCCGCGCTGGTTGTGATGCTGATGGTCGATCGCAGGGCCGTGCGGCCGTTGCTGCCACGCGACGCCTTCTCGTTGGGCTCCCTTACAGGCGTCGGGCTCTGGCTCGTCCTGCTGGTGTCCGTCGCCTATAGCCCGATCCAGATCTTCCTGCCGATCTTCCTGCAGGTCCTGCACGGCCTCGATCCGCTGGGGGCCGGCTACATGGTGGCCGGCGCGTCGTTCGGATGGACGGCGGTATCGCTCGTGGTTGCCGGGTTCTCGGGAGAACGTGCCGACCGCTTGCTCGTGCTGGGCCCGGTGCTCATCGCGCTGGGCCTGCTGGGCATCGTGCTGTTGATGCCGCTGTCGCCGGCGCTCATCGTGCTGCCGGCTATCGCGCTCGTCGGCAGCGGCATGGGGGCATCCTGGGCTTTCATCGCCCACAAGGTCATGAGCGGCGCCCGTGCCGGCGAGGAAGATGTCGCTGCGTCTTCCGTCGCGACGGTGCAGCAGACCGGCTTCGCTCTGGGCGCCGCGCTGGCCGGCCTGGTCGCCAACGTCGCGGGGCTCTCGGCAGGCCTCGATCGGGCTGATGTCGCCAGCGCGGCCCTCTGGGTGCCGACATGCTTCGTGCTCGCGGCAGTCGCGGGCATCGGCATCGGCGTCCATCTGGTTCGTTTGAGCAGGAGGAGCCGGTCGCTGGTCCCCGGCTAGGCTGCTTGCTGGCGGGTGTGCAGGGCGTCGCCGAACGCCCGGAACAGCGCGCGATTGATGGGATTTTGCTGCGGATCGTACTCGGCGTGCCACTGCACGCCGAGGGCGAAGGTCGGCGCCTCGGCGATACGGATCGCCTCGATGGTGCCATCCTCGGCAATGCCCTCGATGACCACCCGCTGGCCAGGGTCGAGAATGCCCTGCCCGTGCAGCGAGTTGACGCGGATCGATTCGCAGCCCAGCAGATTGGCGAACACGCCGCCGGGCGTCAGCCGCACCTCGTGGCGATCGGCGAACACCACCAATGGATCGGGATGAACCTCGCCGTTCTCCAGCCGTGGCATGCGATGGTTCATGCGTCCCGGGATTTCGCGGATCTCGGGATGCAGGGTGCCGCCGAACGCGACGTTCATCTCCTGCAGGCCGCGGCAGATGCCGAATACCGGGACGCTGCGTTCGACGCACGCCGTGATCAGGGCGAGAGCCATTGCGTCGCGCTCCTGATCGTAGGGTTCGTGCTTGGGATTGGGCTCGACGCCGAAGCAGGTCGGATGGACATTGGCCCGGGCACCGGTGAGCAGGATGCCATCCACCGTATCCAGGAGCGTGCCGATATCCGTGATGTCCGGAGTGCCGGCGAACATCAGCGGCAGGGCGCCGGCGACCTCCGCGATGGCGCACAGGTTACGCTGGCCAACGGCTTGGACAGCGTGACGATCATTGATCACGTGTGCATTGCCGATAACGCCGACGACGGGTTTTGCCACGCTTCGCATTCACGCTCGCTGTAGAAAATCCTTCTGTAAGTCTTACCTGTGAAGCTCATTTCGTGCCAAGGGCAAAGCGCTCAACGGCGCCCTTCGCTATGGCACGTATGCAACAGATGCAGCGAAGAGGGCCGCCAGCCGGTCGTGCCGGGCCTCCTCGACCAAGGTGAACCGGGGCGGCCCGAGCCGCCCCGACGGGTCGATGACCGTCATGCCGCGGGTCAGCCCGGGTGCCAGGGAGACGGCGAGGGCGGCTGTGATGGAGCGTGTCACGATATCCGGCTCCACGACAACGCAGGCGGCGAGGGCATCGATGAAGTAAAGATGGTCGCCCCTGCCACTGCGGACATGCCGGCCGCGCTCATGGTCGACGAGGGCCTGCGTGAAGGCCTTGTAGTTGCCGCTGGCAACTGGTGCGAGCAGGCGGTCTATCTCGCTGCCTGGCAGCGCATGGGCCATGCAAGGCTCCCAGGGGACGATCGTTGCAGGGAGGCTACTGCCGAATACCACCGCCGCCGCCTCCGGGTCGGCAAACACGTTGAATTCGGCAGCGGGCGTGACGTTACCGCGGCCGTACAGGGTGCCACCCATGATCGTGAGTTGCCCGATACCTCCGGTGATGGCCGGCTCCCGCTGCAGCGCCAGGGCCAGGTTGGTGAGCGGACCGATCATCAGGAGATCGACAGGATCCCGTTCCGCCGCCGCCTGCAGCAGTGTCGAGACGAGGAAGCCCACGCCGTCCGAACCGGCGGGTTCGGCGATCTGTGCAGGTCGTGGCGCGCCGGCCAGCCCGTCATCGCCGTGAACATGCCGGGCATCGATCCGCTCGGCCGCCAGCGGGTCGCCAGCGCCACGATGAACCGGAATGCCGGCGCCGGCGATCGTCAGGGTCGCCAGCACGTTGCGGGTTGCAGCCTCGAGGCCGACATTGCCGAACACCGTGGTGATGGCGTCCGGCGCGCGCCCAGCCGCGATCAGCAGCAGCAGTGCCTGCGCGTCGTCGACGCCGCCGTCGGTGTCGAGGATCAGACGATTGCGGGCCATGCTGGATTGTAGGCGGCGAGGAGCATTGGGCGAAGCCTTTGCTTCGACAGGCAGCGAAACGACGGCCATGGCTTCGCACCTATGCTGTGCGCCTCATCAGTCGAAGGAGAAGACCATGTCTGACCTGCATGCGATGCGCGATGGCCTGATCGTGACGGCCTTCTGGGAGGCAAGACCGGGGGAGGCCGACGCGGTGCGGGAGATCGTCCGGCAATTCCTTCCTCAAGCCCAGCGCGAGCCGGGGGTGAAGGCATTCCAGATCCACCAATCGCTGGACGAGCCGCACAAGTTCTTCTTCTACGAGGTGTTTGAGAATGAGGCAGCCTTCGCCGAGCATCAGCAGACCGCGCACTTCAAGGCGCTGATCGCCGGACAGGCTCTGCCGAAGCTCGCCACGCGGGAGCGTCTCCAGCATCGTTTCGTGTGACCTCGGCATTCGGACCACGGGCAGAGACGTCCGTGGTCCGGACACGGCGCCTTGCTACTCGGCAGCGACCTGCCGCGCGTCACGCCAGGGTTCGACTTCCAGCCATGTGCTCTGGTAGGTCGCGCCTTCGCCCATGTCGGTGTAGCGATCCGAGCAGAGCATGTTGATCGTGCCGGAGATCGCCTCGCGGGTCGGCCTCTGGCCCGGTACCAGAACGACGCCAGGCTGGATTTCGTCGCTCACCTGCAGCACGAGGCCGACCTCGCCACGGTCGTTGAACAGCCGCACGGCGTCGCCTGCCTTGAGGCCGCGTGCCTCGGCGTCCACGGCATGCAGTACGCAGAACGGCTTGCCCTCGCGCTGGCGCAGGAAATCGACGCCGGAGAAAGCAGTATGCGCCTGGAAGTATCCCGGCGCCGTCAAAAGCCGCAAGGGCCACTTCCTTGCTTCTTCGGCCTCGATCGGGTCTTCCCACCAGTCCGGCACGGGCGAAAGGCCCTGGGCGGCGAGCTGCTCGGAATGAAACTCGAGCTTGCCCGACGGCGTCTTGAACGGCTGGCCGTCCCGGTCGTGAGCGATATGGATCGGCTCGCCCGAGAACAGCCTCGCCGGATTCGCGCCCGCGGCGGCGGCCGGGCCTGTCGCACCCTTGAACAGCTCCAGCGCCGCCTGCTGCGGCGGCAGGGTGAAGATCGGATCCCGGAGCCCCATGCGCTGGGCCAGCGCCTGCGCGACGTCGAAATTCGGTCGGGCCTCGCCTTGTGGCTTGGCGGCCTGACGGCCCCATTGCATCCAATAGGCGCCATAGGCGCGGTACAGATCGTCCGTCTCGAGGTAGCTCGCGGCCGGCAGAACGATGTCGGCGTACCTGGCGGTGTCCGTCAGGAACGGGTCGTGCACTACCGTGAACAGGTCTTCGCGCAGGAGGCCCTTCTGAACCTTGTGTACTTCGGGACAGGTCACCACCGGGTTGTTGGCGGCGATGAATATGGCGCGGATCGGCGGATCCTTCATGGTCAGCAGTGCATCGCCGAGGCGGAGATGATTGACGTTGCGCGTCGATGCGGGGCCGGAAGGCCTGCGCACCGCCGCATAGTTGAGATCGCAGGAGGCCGCGGTCAGCAGCAGCGCACCCCCGCCCTTGACGCCGTAGTGCCCGGTGACGCCGGGGAGCAGGGCGACACTGCGCAGTGCCTGGCCGCCATGGGTAAGGCGGGTCATGCCTTCCCCCAGCCGGATGAGGGCGGCCTTGGCACGGCCGTACAGGTTTGCGAGCTTCTCGATATCGGCGACGGCGAGGCCGGTGATCTGGGCTACGCGCTGCGGCGGGAACTTCGGCAGGATCTCGCGTTCGACCTCGTCGAAGCCCAGCGTGTGGCGGGCGATGTAGTCGCGGTTGGCGAGGTCGTCGCGCACCAGGATGTGCATGATGCCGAGGGCGAGGGCGGCGTCCGTGCCGATGCGGATCGGCAGGTACAGGTCGGCCGCCTTCGCGCTGCGCGTGCGGCGCGGGTCGATCACCACGATGGGCACGCCGCGCTTCTTCCGCTGCTCCTCGGCGAGTGCCCAGAAATGCACGTTGGTCGCGGCGAGGTCCGCGCCCCACGAAATGACGAGGTCCGAATGGACGACGGACTCGGGATCGGCGCCGCCGACTGGGCCGACCGTCACATCCCATGCCGTCTCACAGCAGGTGTCGCACACTGTGCCAGCCTGTAGCCGGGAGCTGCCGAGGGCATGGAACAGCCCGTTCACCAGCCCACGATTCATCAGCCCCTGGTGGGCGGAATAGGCGTAGCCCAGCAGCGCGAGGGGACCGCTGTCGGCGATGATCGCCTGCCACTTGGCCGCAATCTCGTCCAGCGCCTCGTCCCAGGTGATGGGCACGAACTGACCGGAGCCCTTGGGACCGCTACGTTTCAACGGCGTGCGGATGCGCTCCGGTGAATTGACGAGGTCGGCGTCTCGGTTGACCTTGCCGCAAGCGAAGCCCGCCGTGTACGGATGATCCGGGTCACCCTGGATGCGCACGACCTTGCCGCCCTCGACATGTGCGATGAGCGAGCACATGTCGGGACAATCATGCGCGCAGACCACCTTGACGCGCGTTTCGACGGACGACTTCACTACACCGCCTCCCCGATGAGATTGGCGGCGCAATGTAACAGAAGTGAGCGGAAAACCCGGCCCTACTTCTTCTTGGCCGCGTCCTTAGCCGGGGTCGCTTCCGGTTTGGCACCGCCCGACTTGGTGCCGGCGCCGACGCCGCCGGTCATGCCGAAACGGTCCTTGAAGCGCTGCACGCGGCCGCCACGGTCGATGGTCTGACGGACGCCGGTCCAGGCCGGGTGGGTCTTCGGATCGATGTCCAGGCGCAGGGTGGCGCCTTCCTTGCCCCAGGTGGACTTCGTCTCGAAGGACGACCCGTCAGTCATGACCACCGTGATCTTGTGGTAGTCGGGATGAATCTTCTCTTTCATGAACTTCTCCAGCGCATTAGGGGCCGATTTCCGACCGGCCAGCGCGACAAGGCGGCGGGTATACAGGGCGGGTGCTGCCGGGACAAGCCCCCGCGACGGCGAAACGGCTTCAAGCCTGAACGGCAGGCCGGATCACGATTTCGCCGACATTGACTCCATCCGGCTGTTCGATGGCGTAGACGATCGCCTGGGCCACCGCCTCGGGCGGCATGGCCACCGTGTCGCGTGATCGCTCCATCTGGGCTCGAATGTCCGGACTGCGGACGTGGCTCACGAAATCGGTCGCGGTGAATCCGGGACAGATCGTCGTCACGCGGATCTGACCGGTTGTTTCTTGCCGCAACCCTTCGGATACAGCGGCGACGGCTGCCTTCGTGGCGGCATAGACCGCCTGGCCCGGAACGACCTTGCGGGCCGCCGTGGAGGCTGTGTGGATGAAGTGGCCCTGCCTCTGCCGACGGAAAATCGGGAGGGCCGCCGCAATGCCGTGAAGCACTCCCTTCAGGTTGATGTCGACCATTCGCATCCAGTCGTCGACCGCGAGTTCGTCGAGCGGCCCGATCGGCATGACGCCGGCATTGCCGACGAGGACATCGAGCTTGCCGAATCGCTCGCGGGCCAGTTCGACAAGCGTCACCAGATCCTCGCGACGAGCGACGTCGATGGGCAGCCATATCGCTTCGCCACCGGCAGCGGTGATGTCTTCTCCGACCCTGCGCAGCCGTTGCTCGCCACGGGCGCCCAGCACCAGACGGGCGCCGCGGCTGGCAAGCAACTGCGCTGTCGCCTTGCCAATGCCGCTGCTTGCTCCCGTTAGGATGATGACTTTCCCTTTTGTCCTCATGCGTCCCTCCTGCCGCCCGAATTTGGGCACGGGTTGCCGGACGGTCTATGGTATCAACTCCGAAATATCGTCGAGAGCGTACAATCCTCCAGTCCGATCCTGTTTCCGACGTTTTGTCGCTGCTGGACGTCAGCGGCGTGCACTGCACGCGCCTGGAGGCCGGCGACGACTGGGGACTGAGCTTTCCGGCGCTGAACCGTCTCAAGTTCGTAGCGGTGACGAAGGGCGACTGTTGGTTGCTGCTGCCCGATACGCCGGCCCGGCGGTTGTCGTCCGGCGATACGTGCATGCTGGGGCGAACGGCCTATGCCGTCGCTTCCGCGCCGGCCACGAAGCTGGTCGACGGCCTGGCGCTGTTCGACGATTCTCCGTCGGGCATCGTGCGGCTTGGCGAACCGCGAACCGTGATGGTTGGCGGGAGCCTTGTGTTCGGCGATGAAGCTGAGCTTCTGCTCGCGACGCTGCCGAAGTTCATGCCGATCCCGGCATCGCATGCCGCGTCTGCCGTGTTGCGGTCGACGATCGCCACGCTCGACGAGGAGCTGAGGGGATCGGGCATTGCGCGATCGCTGATGATCGCGAGGCTCATCGATGTACTGATGGTTCAGGCGCTGCGCGCGTATATCGAGCAACATGGCTTCGATAGTGCGGGCTGGGTCGGTGCCATCGCCGACAGGAGGATCGGCGCGGCTTTGACAGCGATGCATCGGGACGTTTCGCGTTCCTGGACGGTGGCGATGCTTGCCGAAGCGGCCGGCATGTCCCGTTCGAGCTTCGCCCAGCGGTTCAATCGGCTGGTTGGAAAGTCGCCACTCGATTATCTGCGGGGATGGCGCATGGCGCTCGCCCGCCATGCGTTTCGCCGAGAGCAGGTCCGCGTAGGCATTCTGGCTACCCGGCTGGGCTATTCTTCGGAGAGTGCTTTCGGCCATGCCTACAAGCGCGCGTTTGGCCTCTCGCCGCGGCAGGAGCGGCGCGCGCCGGCACGGCATCCTTGACCCTGCACAGGAGCCGCCCGATTGTGCTGGCAGCAGACGTGGATTCGTCGAGGAGATATCAGCATGAATTTGGCGCGTTTCCCGAGGGTCCGGCTGGGCCATCTGCCGACGGCCCTCGAGCCGATGGAGAATCTGAGTCGCCACCTCGGTGGCCCCCGGCTCTGGATCAAGCGCGACGACTGCACAGGGCTCTCCAGCGGCGGCAACAAGACCCGCAAGCTCGAGTTCCTCATGGCTGATGCGATCCGACAGGGCGCCGATATCGTCATCACTCAGGGGGCGACCCAGTCCAACCACGCCCGGCAGACGGCGGCCGCCGCGGCGAAGCTGGGACTGGCCTGTCACATCCTGCTCGAGGACCGTACGGGCTATACCGACAAGGCCTACACCGAGAACGGCAACGTTCTGCTCGACCGGCTGCATGGCGCGACCGTGTCCCGCCGCCCTGGCGGCGCCGACATGCAGGCCGAGATGGAGGCCGTGGCCGCGGACCTCAGCGCGAAGGGACGCAAGCCCTATGTCATTCCCGGCGGCGGTTCCAACCCGGTAGGGGCACTCGGCTACGTCAATGCCGCCCTCGAGCTGGTCTATCAGGCCGGTGACATGGGGCTGCGCATCGATCGAGTCGTGCATGCGACGGGCAGCGCCGGCACGCAGGCGGGCCTGGTTGCCGGACTGTGCGCGCTCAGCAGCGGCATTCCTGTCCTCGGCATCGGCGTCCGGGCGCCGAAGGACCGTCAGGAGGCGAATGTCTTCGCGCTGGCCGAACGCACCGCCGAGCTTGCCGGCGCACCTGGCGCCGTCAAGCGCGAGGATGTCGTGGCCAACTGTGACTATGTCGGCCAGGGCTACGGCATCCCCACCCAGGGCATGGTCGAGGCGTTGAAGCTCGTCGCGGAGAAGGAGGGGGTGCTGCTCGATCCGGTCTACTCCGGCAAGGCGATGGCCGGCCTGATCGACCTGATCGGCAAGGGACGTTTTGCGAAGGAAGACAATATCGTGTTCCTTCACACCGGCGGCTCGGTCGGCCTGTTCGGCTACCCCGACGCCTTCGACCTGCCCGCCGATGCCTGATTCCAGCCCTCTGCGGCCGGAGACGGAGCGGCAACCCGTCGTCGGCATTCTGGGCGGCATGGGGCCGGACGCCACCGTCGAGCTGATGCAGCGTGTGATCCGCGCCACGCCGGCACGTGACGATGCCGATCACATCCGCATGATCGTCGACAACAATCCCAAGGTACCGTCGCGTATTGCGGCGCTGATCGAGCGCACCGGAGAGGATCCGGCACCGGTGATCGCGGCGATGGCGCGCGGATTGGAGACGGCGGGCGCCGACTTCCTGGTCATCGCCTGCAACACGGCGCACCATTATCTGCCGTCGATTCGCGCCGCCGTGTCGATTCCGGTCGTCGACATGATCGGCCTCACCATTGCACGCATCCAGGCGCTTGGGCCTGGTGTTCGTCGCATCGGCGTGTTGGCATCGCCCGCGGTACGGCTGACCGGTCTGCTCGAGGCGCCGTTCGGGGCTTCGGGCCTGTCCGTCTTCTATCCCGAAGGCGAGGATGACACGGCCGTTCTGCGCATCATCCGTACGGTGAAGGCCGGTGACCTGGGTGAAGGCACGCGCCGAGCCTATGCCGACGCGGCGGCCCGTCTGACGGCCGGAGGCGCGGACGCGCTGCTGATCGCCTGCACGGAACTGTCGGCGCTCGGCGCCCTTCCGGGGCCGACGCCGGTGGTCGACACGCTCGACACGCTGGTCCAGGAGATCCTGCAGCGCTGTCTCACGGAAGGGGCGATCACATCACCATGAGCGACACCGCCTTCGAAAGGCTTGCCGACAGCTTGTTGGCGGCCCTGGAGGACGCGATCGGCTCGGAAGCCGATGCCGAGCTGCAGGGAGGCATCCTGACCATCGACGGCGACGATGGGACGTGGATCATCAACAAGCATGCACCGACGCGCCAGATCTGGGTGAGCTCGCCACGCAGCGGTGCGCGGCACTTCGCCTTCGATGCGGGGAGCGGGCAGTGGCGGGACACGCGCGGCGGCCCCGAGCTGCTGGCCCTGCTGGCGGACGAATTCGGCATGGCGCTGGAATGGCGGCCGTGACTCTATCCTAAGGGGATGGGTTTGGACGGCCGTTCATATGTTTCAGTGCGCGGAGATAATGGTCCGTGCTGACGGACGTCTCGCCCTTGAAGGGCTGGTCCATGACGAACACGAATCCGATGAAGGCCCCGAGAACGGCAGCCTGGCAGCCCAGGACGATGACGCGAAAGCGTGTCGCCTGCATCGTGCTGCTCACGAGCAGAAGCATGGTCGCGGCGAACAGCACGACGATCCAGTAGATCTTGGGCAGGCCGTCGCCAGCGGCGTTGAGGCGCATGTCCCGCGCCTCGGCTACGGCGTCGAAGGCGCGCAGGATCCCCGAGTAGATCTCTCTCTGCCGCTCGGATGAAGGGTTCAGGCCGAGGACGCCGCGCGCGATCGGCATGAAGGCCTGCCGCGTCTTTTCACTCTCGCTGCCATGCATCATCCGGGGCCAGTCGTCGTCGATGATCGACTGCGTGTAGGTCCGCAGAGGCGCGCGGAGTTCCAGGGCTGCGGGGTCGCCGTAGCGGGTGAACAGGCGGTCGAGGCGGTCGATCTGCGACGCCTCGCCGGAGATCAGGGAGTCGACGCGGCGGAAATTGCCGTCGGCTTCGACCAGCGTGAAAGCCAGCATCAGGCTGTTCATGGTGAACAGCGTCGCCTGTACGCGGACGACGAAGTCGGTATTGGCGTCGGACGGTGCGAGGAACGGCAAGCGCTGTACCAGCCTGGGCAGCACCGTCATCAGGGCAACCAGGACGGCCGACGACAGGCCTATGACGACAATCTCGGGGAGCGAATAGAGCCAATTGATCATCGTCACGGGTACCGGACTGCCAGCGCCGAGTATCGGCATCCCGGCAAGATGCTTCAGTCCTTATAGCCAGTGCCGCCGCGGCGGCCACCTATATCGGGCGAGGGGCCTCGACGCGATTGTTGGATCATGATTGGGATCGGCGCGGTGCTCCTGCTAGGTGATGGTCCTCATCACGATGAGCCGCGGTCACCGCTCGCACTGATGGGATCGACCGGCGGCTCGATGACGCCGAAGGGGGGTGGTGGCCGGTCCGACTCCGCTTCAAGCCTCGTAGGAGGAAGTTCCATCGCCTGCATCATGTCGAAGATGTCCAGGCGACGGTATTGCGGTCGGCGTCCATAGACGACGCGGGGCGGCATGCGGCCCTGCGCCTGCCAGCGATGCACCGTTCTCCGCGTCACGCCCAGCAGGTCTGCCGCCTCCTGGACGCTCACGGTGCCGCGGTGCTGCCGCGTCTGGCGTTGCGCATCGCTCATCGCGTGCGGCGCTTCCGGCTACTTGGTGAGGATCAGCTTGTCGGACGATGTCAGGCGCAGCCGATAGGTGCTGACGCCGTGACGGATGCGCAGTTCGCGGCTGCCACGCATCAGCTCGATGCTGTCGATGAGCGGTGTTGCGCTGACTTGATCATCCATCGGGTGAGCGGCCGCCGCACTGATCCGATGCCCATTCTGCATATCCATCGCCATACTCGCTGGTTTGTTGCAAGTCATTCTTAGTTGCATATAGTGGAGCCATCGTCAATGGATCACATGCGGGCTCGCAACATGAAAATCTCCACCGCCGCTCGAGCCGGTGTCGCCTCGAGTCCTCTGCGCCCGCTGCCGGGACCGCTCGGCGAGCGCTTCGTGCTGTGGGCACTGCGGCAGTGGCGCTGCGAACTCGATGCCTATGAACGCGCGACGACGACGGCGACGGAGGCTGCCGGGCAGGGCGAGCATGGCTGTCCGGACTCGCTGCTGCTGCAGGGCTTCCGCATCGGCGGGCTGGGACCTGCCTTGCCGCACTTCGCGATGGCGATGGACGCCATCCTGCACGGCATGGGGAGACGGCGCCTGGAGATCCGGCCGCCGCGCTGCCCCTTCGTCAGTGACGACGAGGCGACCTTCGTCGCCCTCTGTGGACTGGCGCAGGCCCATCTCGACCGGCCACTCGCCGCATCGCTCCAGGTTTGGCTGCCACCGGAGGCGGCGAGCCTTGCCGCCGTGCGTCTGGCTTCGTTCGCCGCCCTGCTCGAAACGGCCGGGCTCGATCTCGCTCCGACGCCGCAACGCGGCGCGGGCTGGCTGCATTGAGCGCGACCGCCGGTCCCGACGCCGCCGGCACTGCCGCGAACACGTCGGGGTCGCTGGTCGGCGTGTCGGCGCTCAGACCCCTCCTGGCGTCGATGCTGCTGCTTGGCGGGGCCAACTCCGTGCTGTTCGCGGTCAGCCCGCCGGTCGGCCGGCTGCTCGGCTTCAAGGAGTGGCAGATCGGCTTCGTCGTCGCCTTTTCCGCTGCCGCCTACATGGTGTTTGCCGCGGTGTGGGGACGTGTCAGTGACCTCCGGGGACGGCGATACGTGCTGGTGATCGGCATGCTGGGCTTCGGCCTGGGCGGGCTGGCCTTCGCCGCGGTGCTCGATCTCGGCCTCGCCGGTGTTGTGACGCCATCACTGGCCCTGGTGCTGCTGATCGCCACTCGCATGGTGCAGTCACTGGTCTCGGCGGGCGCCTATCCGGCGGCCCAGGCGCATATCGCCGAGAATTCGCCGCCGGAGCGGCGCGCCGTCGCATTATCGGCGGTGACGTCGGCCTTCGCCCTCGGCAGCGTGCTGGGCCCGGCGCTGGCCGGGCTGCTGGTCATGCTGTGGATCACCCTGCCGCTCTATGCGGTTGCCGCCCTCGCGCTCGGTGCGGGAGCATGGGTGGCCCGCGAGATGGAAAGGTCGCACGCAGG
>QFCS01002113.1_pt1 | contig 18510 bp, 22 predicted proteins | sample 3576561 | NCBI WGS metagenome assembly QFCS01 | reverse complement strand
ACTATTCGAGCTTCAAGCCGGAGACCTGGGCCAAATGGCGCGAGGAGACTCCCGAGGGCTTTGTCTTCGCCGTCAAGGCCTCGCGGTTCTGCACCAATCGCCGCGTTCTGGCCGATGCCGGTCCGTCGATCGAGAAGTTCTTCGCCCAGGGGATCGTCGAGCTGAGGGACCGCCTGGGACCGGTCAACTGGCAGTTCATGGGCACCAAGAAGTTCGATCCGGAGGATTTCGAGGCGTTCCTCAAGCTGCTGCCGCGCGAGGCCGGCAAGCTGCCGGTACGCCATGCCCTGGAAGTGCGCCATGCCAGTTTCTGCGACCCGCGCTTCCATGACCTGGCGCGCAAGTACGAAGCAGCCATCGTCTATGCCCACGACCAGGATTTCCCCGAAATCGACGAGACGACCGCCGATTTCACCTATGCCCGGCTGATGGGCAGCCAGGAGAAGGTGAAGACCGGCTACAAACCGGCCGAACTCGACGGCTGGGCCAAGCGCGCCAAGGCCTGGGCCCGGAAGGGTGATGCCTTCGTCTATTTCATATCGGGCGCGAAGGTCCGTAACCCCGCCGCCGCCCAGGCGTTGATCGAACGCCTGTAGCTCCACCACGGCCGCGGTCTTGACAGGCCGGCCTGCCGGTCCGATAGTTAATGATATGGTTAACTATCAAAGCGCCGTCCTCGACCGGACCTTCTCCGCGCTGGCCGACCCCACCCGGCGCGCCCTGCTCGCCCGCCTCGACGAGGAGGAGCTGGGTCTGACCGTCAGCGAGCTGGCCCGCCCCTTCCCGGTGTCGCTGCCGGCCATCATGAAGCATCTCGACGTCCTGTCGGACGCCGGCCTGATCGAACGCACCAAGACGGGCCGGACCGTGACCTGCCAGCTCAAGGCGGCTCCCATGAAGCAGGCGATGAACTGGCTGTCACGCTACGAGCGCTACTGGAATGCCCAGCTCGACCGTCTCGCCGCCTTTCTGGAGGAAGATTCATGGCAGCCAAACCCAGCCTCGCCCTCAAGCGCTACCTCAAGGCCCCGCCGGCGCAAGTCTACGAAGCCTGGACCAGGCCGGAAAAGATGATCCGCTGGTGGGGCGTCACCGGCCATGCCAACATTCCCGTCGCCGAGACCGATGTCCGGGTCGGCGGGCGCTTCCATGTGCAGTTCTGGACCCCCGATGGCGAGCACCACAGCGTCAGCGGCATCTATCGCGAGGTCGTGCCGGAGCGGAAGCTCGTCTTCTCCTGGGCTTGGCGGAGCACCCCGGAGCGCGAATCCCAGGTCACGGTCGACCTCAAGCCCGACCAGGACGGCACGATCCTGACCCTGACGCACGAGCAGTTCTTCGACGAGAAGGCGCGCGACGACCATCGGCGCGGCTGGACGGGAGCGCTCGACAACCTGGAAGGTCTCTTTGCATGAGCGCGGATCTCTGGCTGCATCCCAGCGGGATGAACGATGCTGCCGCGCAGGCTGGACGGCTTCGTGGGCTGCCGACCGATGTCGCGGCGCTGGCACGCATCGTCCAGGGCGTGCTGATGCACCTGCATGTCGCGCCGAGCTACGGCCTCGCGCACACGCCGCAACAGCAGGCCCAGGCGCATCTGCGCTCCGCCGGCGACATTCTCGGCTGCATCGCCGCGCAGGACGCACGCGACCTGGCCGAGCCCCGGCCGGCGGCCGAACGCGTCGTCGGCGTGTGCCGCCACTTCACCCTGCTGCAGGTCGCCATGCTGCGCACGCACGGCATCGCCGCGCGCGCCCGCTGCGGCTTCGCCGCCTACTTCGAAAAGGGCATGTTCCTCGACCATTGGGTGACGGAATACCGGGACACGGCCCGCGATCGCTGGGTACTGGTCGACCCGCAGCTCGACGACCACCAGCAGCGGCTTTTCAAGATCGACTTCGACCCATTCGACGTGCCGCGCGACCAGTTCCTCGTCGCCGGCGACGCCTGGCATCTCTGCCGCACCGGCAAGGCCGATCCCGGCTCGTTCGGCATCCTCGACATGTACGGCCTGTGGTTCATCGCCGACAACGTCATCCGGGACATTGCGGCGCTCAACAACCACGAGATGCTTCCCTGGGACACCTGGGGCGCCATGGCACCCCGCGACGGCGATATCGACCTGCCGTTGATCGACCGGCTGACCGCGCTCTCCCGTGATCCCGACCGCGACGTGGCGGAACTGGAGAGCGCCTATCGCGATCCGCGCGTCGCCGTGCCGCCGTCGGTCTTCAACGCTCTTCTCGACCGTACCGAGGCCACTGCGTGAAGGACCCGACCAGAAATCCGAGCCAGCGGGTCCGGCCCCACGACAAACGCGCAAAAACAGGCCAGAATTCGTGCTGCCAAGGCCGAACCGGTCTGTTGTAGACTGGCGGCCCACGAATCGCAGGAGGGGACTATGCCCGCACTTTCGTTGGATCACTGGAACATCTACTGCAAGGATCTCGACGCCACGATCCGCTTCTACGAGCGCTACGTCGGACTGACCAACGGCGACCGTCCGCCGTTCGGCTTCCCGGGCGCCTGGATGTATGCCGGCGACAAGCCGATCCTGCACATCGTCTCCGAGACGGAACGCAAGGACCATGGCAGCGGCGCCATCGACCACATCGCCATCAACTGCGCCGACATCCGCGGCACCATCGACCAGATCAAGGCCGACGGCCTGCCGTTCGAAGTCAGGAAAGTGCCGGCGCGACCGTTGCAACAGGTCTTCGTGCACGACCCCGACGGGGTCATGATCGAGCTGAACTTCTGGGACGAGGCCGACGTTCCCGAGCTCAAGGCCTCGACCATGAGCCCGGTCTCGCGCGACGAGCTCGCGGCCAAGAAGGAACTTGCCGGCGCCAAGTAGCGTCGGTCCGGACCTCAATCGATCGTCGGCGTCTGCCGCAGACGCCGGCAGTAGTCGACCGGCAGCAGGTCACTGCCGGCGAGCAGATGGGCGAGATAGGCTCGTGTCGGTCGCAGCGCCTCGCCCGTCAGCAGCGCGACGTAGGTAACGGCCTCCACCAACGTGCTGCTGTCGCCTCTCGCGGCTTGCACGATTTCCCGTCGGTAATGTCCACCGGCGACGCCTTCGAACCGATCCAGCACCTCGAGTGCCCGCGGCGGCAGGCGGTTCAGCGTGCCGTGCACCACGTCGCCGGGTGCCACGACGATGTTGCCCGCCGCGGCCCCTGGCGGCGTTCGCGCAGGCTTGTTGAAGACGAGCCGCCAGCCATCCAGGCGACCGGCGATACGCTCGCTGCGATCGAGGCCTTCCGGTGCGAGCCTGTCGTCGAACAACCGCTCCGCATCCATGTTGGAGCCATAGGCGAAATACCAGATCATGCCACCCGCCAGACGTGGACCGGTTTCTCGTAGCCCCGGATCGGCAGGGCTCCCAGGTCCGTCGCACCATCGGCGCCGGCCGTCGCGCGGTGCACGGATTCCGAGACGAGGAGCTGGGCCCCGGTCTCCTTGGTGAGCTGCTCCAGCCTGGCGGCCAGATTCACCGTGTCGCCGATCACCGTGTATTCCTTGCGCTGCGGCGAGCCCACCGTACCCGTCACGGCTTCGCCAAGATGAATGCCGATGCCGACGCGCAGCGCCAGGGCAGGCCGCGCCTGGTTCCAGCGCTCGACCGCCGCGAGCATGCCACGCGCTGCAGCAAGCGCGTTGCGGGCGGCTGCCGGATCATCGAGCGGCGCGCCGAAGACTGCCAGGAACCCGTCACCCAGAAACTTGTTGATGATGCCGTTGTGACGATCGACGACCCCAATCATCTCGGCAAAGAAATCGTTCAGCAGCGCTACCGTCTGGTCCGGCGGCCGTGTCCGCGTCATGGCGGTGAAGCCGCGGATGTCGAGGAAGAGCACACAGATTTCACGTTTCTCGTTCGGCGGATCGGCTTGCGCCGCCAGCAGGCGGGCGACGACGGCGGGCGAGACATGCTGGCCGAACAGGTTGGTGACGCGATCACGAGCCGCCGCGGCACGCACCGACCTGTCGAACTGCCCCCGCAGGCTCTGCGCCACGATGCCGGCCACCGCGCCACAGCCCAGCAGCACGATGCTGCGGCTGACATAGTACAGCAGCGAGTGCTGCGGCACGTCCGCCGTCAGCTCGAGCGGCAGCAGCCAGGAGGCGAGCAGGAACTGCTCCGCCGCGGCAACGAGGCCCGTCCAGAACGAAAGCCAGAAATCGAGCCTGAGGGTCGACAGCAGGATGAACACGAAATAGAGCATCGGCGGCCAGAAGCCGAAGACCGCCACCGGCTCCATGTGCCGGCTGAGTTCCAGGATCACGGCGCCCGGCATGCTGGTCTCGACCAGCGCATTGGCGAACCGCGCGATACGCGGAAAATCCCTGTCGTGCGCCGCCCGCCATCGCAACGCCGCGAGGACGATCAGTTCGTAGGCGGCGAACGGTCCAATTCCAACAAGCGGCGTCCACCATTCCAGCCCGTTCCGGAACATCTGGCGGACGACCTGCGGCACGAAGAAAACCGCCGTAAGGGAGACGGCCAGCAGGGTGATCAGGATCACCGCCAGCACCCGGATGCGCTGGATCTCGCTGCGCAAGATCTCCCGGCGCAGTTCGTTGGCGTAGCCGTCTTGGATCGCCTCGGCCATGTGCCGGCCAACCTAGCCAGTCCGCCGAGGCTCCACAATGTCGGGACGGGGTGGTAGGAACGGGCCATGCTGATGACGGAGATCGCCCGCGAACTGCAAGGCAAGGTCGCCCACCTCGCCCTGCGCATGCCGATCTCCTGGGTCAATATCCTGGCCGGACCGCCCATATCGGTGGACGGCCGGACGCTCGATGCCCGCACCCAATGGTTCCTCCGGCTGCTGGCCCGCAGCGGCCAGCCGGCGATGCACCAGATGAGCGTCATCGAGGCACGTGTCGCCTACGACGCCTTCATGACCCTGCTGAGCGGCCGGCCGGCGCCGGTCGGCGAGATCATCGACCGGACGATCGACGGCCCGGCCGGACGCCTGCGCGTGCGCCTCTACCGTCCGGCCGCCACGGTCGCCCGCCTGCTGCCGACCATCCTGTACTTCCACGGCGGCGGCTGGACGATCGGCAGCCTCGAAGGCTACGACCTCGCCTGCCGCTATTTCTGTGCCCGCAGCGGCTGCGCCGTCGTCGCCGTCGACTATCGCCTCGCCCCCGAACACAAATTCCCTGCCGCCGTCGAAGATGCCATTGCCGCCTATCGCTGGCTGTCCGCGCAGGCCGACGGGCTTGGGATCGATCCGGCACGCATCGTGGTCGCGGGCGATTCGGCCGGTGGCACGCTGGCAACGGTGACCGCGCGGCTGATGCGCGACGCGCCGCGGCCCCCCTGCCTGCAATGGCTGATCTATCCGGCCACCGACCTCGCCGGCGACAGCCCGTCCCATCGCAGTTGCGGCGAAGGCTTCCTGTTGACCAGCGCCGACATGGAGTGGTTCCGCGGCCACTATGTGAAGGACCCGTCGGACGTTGCCGATCCTCGGATGTCGCCGCTCAAGGCCGAGGATCTCGGCGGCATGGCTCCGGCGCTCGTCTACACGGCAGGCTTCGATCCGCTGCGCGATGAGGGGCGTGCCTATGCCGAACGTCTCGCCGCGGCCGGCGTCAAGACAGTCCATCGCGAGTTCGATTCTCTGATCCACGGCTTCGCCGGCATGCGGGGCGTGCTCCAGGCGGCGGCGCGCGCAATGGACGACATGGTCGCGGGGTTGCGCCATGAGCTTGCCCAGTTGGGAAGATGAAGTGGGAGTCCTGAAGATGGCCGACGAAGTCCCGGCCCCGATGATAGCGCGCGAACGCGCCGGTCGACGCGAGCAAAACAAGGTGGAGAACCGCAGCGCCCTGCTCAAGGCCGCACGTGCCGTGTTCGCCGAGATGGGCTACGGCGCGGCCAGCGTGCGCGACATCGTACGACGCACCGATCTGGCCTCCGGCACTTTCTACAACTATTTCAAGGACAAGGACGAGATCTTCGAGGCCGTCGTCGGCGAGCTGACCGGCGAGATCCTCAAGCGCCACAACATGGGCCGCGCCAAGGCCGACACCGCCGAGGAATTCTTCCGTCGGCACTACGCCGTCTATCTCGATTTCATCGCCGAGGATGCCGAGCTGCTGGCGCTTGCCCGTCGGAACTTCACCGCGATCCGGACCCTGCTCGACAAGCCGGACGTGCGTGCGCTCGCACTGGCGCTGAACGACGACATTCGCTCGGCGATCGCCCGGGGCGTTCTGCCCAACGTCGATATTTCCTATCTCGCGGCCTCGATGGCGGGCGTCGCCTTCGAGATTTCCGTGGTCATGGTCGCGCGCGACCCCGTCGATCCTGCCGCCGCCACCGAATTCGCCACGCGCCTGATGATGGGCGGCCTCGACCGCCTGCCACGACGTAGTTGAAGCAGCTTCCGCGGAACGACGGCGACAGCCGCCGCGTCGTCCCGCGCGAAGTCGCCGCTCCTCCGGTCAGGCGCCCTGGACGATCGGATTGCGCAGGATTCCGATCTTCTCGATCTCGACCTCGCAGACATCGCCAGGCTTGAGCCACGGCTGCGGCTTGCGAGCCATGGCGACGCCCGACGGTGTGCCGGTGATGATGATGTCGCCGGGCTCCAGGGTCATCACCTTGGAAAGCTCGTGCACCAGGGTCGGCACGTCGAAGATCAGGTCGTCGGTGCTGCTGTCTTGCATGACCTTGCCATTGACCCGCGTCATGATGCGCAACGGCGCGCCGCCCGGCGGCAGTTCATCCGGCGTGACGATGTCGGGACCGAAGCCGCCGGTGCCGTCGAAATTCTTGCCCAGCGTGAACTGGCCACCCGACTTGCGCTGCCAGTCGCGCACCGACCCGTCGTTGAACAGCGCGTAGCCGCCGATCACGCTCAGTGCCTTCGCCTTGGGTACGTTGCGGCACTTCTTGCCGATCACGACCGTGAGCTCAGCCTCCCAGTCGAGCTGCTTCGAATGGCTTGGGACCGGCATCTTGCCGTTGTGCGGGACCAGCGTGTTGTTGAAGCGGCAGAACACGACCGGGTACTCCGGAATCGGGCTGCCGGTCTCCTCGGCGTGCTTGCGGTAGTTCAGTCCGATGCAGAGGATCTTGCCGGGGCTGGGAACGGGCGGCAGGTACTTCGCCGACTTGGCGGAAACCAGCGCTGCGGGCTTCGGCTTGGCGCAAGCCTTGGCCACCTCGGCCTGGACCTTCTTGCCCCCGGCCAGGATCTCGACCACCGTCTTGGGCCCACGCGGCATCTGCTTGGAAAGGTCGATGATCTTGCCGTCCTCGGTCTTGACGCCGACCACCGGCTTGCCACCAATCAATATCGTGCAAAGACGCATTGCTTCTCCCCTTCTTGCCGGCGTTTCCGCCGACGCTCATCCACTATCGCGGCGTAAACTCCTCCCTCCGACACGGGCGGTCAAGCGCGACCACATCTGCGCGCACGGGTGATCGCGGTTCCACAGGGCATGATGAGCCGGCCTGATTCCAGCCGGGCTCATGATGCTTTAGGCTGCGGGCATGCGTCTCCTGCTCGCTCTGGTCCTGCTGGCGGTCGCCTCACCGGCCTCCGCACAGCTCCTGGTTCCATTCACCACGCCGAACGGATTGGTCGCTTGCACGCAAGGCATGACAGGCATCGGCCGTCCGCCCGATTGGCACGCCGTCGCCGATCCCGACGCGCCCGATGGCTGGGCGCTGGCGGAGACCGCCGCCGATCCCAACGATCTCCGCTTTCCACTCTGCGTCTCGCCCAATGTCGCGGCGCGCGACTTCGAAGCCTCCCTGCGATTCAAGCCGGTGAGCGGCACCCGCGCTCAGGTGGGCGGGCTGATGTTCCGTGCCATCGACGCCAACGACTACTACGTCGTCCGCGCGAACAGCCTCGACAATTCGGTGCGCCTCTACCGCGTAGAAAAAGGCAAGCGCAGCCAGCTCGCCTCGAAGCAAGCGCCCATCGAGGCCGGCAGGTGGCATACCCTGAAACTGACCGTCCTCGATGACCGCATCGAGGTTGGACTCGACGGCGAGCCGCTGTTCACCGTGACCGACCGGAGTCTGCGTCAGCCGGGTGCCATCGGCGTCTGGAGCCAGGCCGACAGCGTAACGCATTACGGCACCCTGCTGGTGTCGTCGCTGCCGCGCTGAGCGGATCAGTCAGGCCCCAGTGCAGCCAGGCCTGGCCGCTGCGATCATCTGCCTGACGTCGTGCAGGTCGCGCACGACATGGGCACAGAGCGCCTGGATCTCCTCGGTCGCCGGCAGCAGGTCGGGGACCATGACCGTCATCATGCCGGCGGCAGATGCCGATCGAATACCGTTGTGGGAATCCTCCAGCGCCAGGCAGTGGACCGGCATCACGCCCAGCCGCTCCGCAGCGAGCAGGAAAGGGTCCGGCGCCGGTTTGTGCCGAGCGTAGTCGCCATGGGCGACGACATGGTGGAAGCGCCCCTGCAGTCCGTGGGCATCGAGATGCCGCCGCACCGTAGCATGGGACGAGGTTGTGGCGATGGCCCGCGGCAATTCCAGCGCATCCAGCAGCTCGAGCAGTTCCAGCACTCCCGGCTTCAGCAACTGCTGGCTCTCGACCAGCTCGTTGAAGATACGCGCCGCCGCATCCTGGAGCTGCTCGGCAGCGAATGTCGGCCCGTAGCGATCGAGCAGACGCTGGCGGTTGACCACCCAGGGCGAGCCCAGCGTGGTGCGGAAGAAAGCCGAATCCATGTCGCAACCGACCTCGGCAGCCGCGGCCAATGCCGCTTCCTCATACAGCCGCTCGGTATCGAACAGCAGGCCGTCCATGTCGAAGACGACCGCGACGGGGTGTCTGGGCAGCTTCATGCGCGGAGTCCCCTCGCCTCGATGAGCGCGTCGGCCAGCTCGACGAAGCCCGCCCCCGAGCGTGCCGTCGTGATCCAGCGCGGCAGATGATCCATATCGTCCTGAAAGTCGCGCACGTTGGCCACACCGACAGCATTGGGGAAGAACCCGAACATCGGCGCGTCGTTGGGCGAGTCGCCGCTGAAGAGGTAGCGATCCCGCTTCACCATGAGATCCACCTGGAACAGCTCCGCCATCATCAGGTGGCTGGTCGTGAGCTTGTCGTAGTCGCCGAACCAGCCATTGACGTGGATCGAGCTCACCTTGGCATGCGCGCCGTGCGCCTCGAAGATCTCGACGATGCGCCGGATCTCGCCGTGAGACAGGGCCGGCACGTCCTCGCAGAAGTCGATGGCCAGGTCGGCCGCCCGATAGGGCTGGTCGGACGCGATGCCGGCGCCCGGCACCTCGCTCAGGACCTGGGCACGCACGGCGTCGAGCCGGCGCCTGCCCTCGGCTCGGGAGGCCTCGTCCTGCACGAAACGTGTCATCAGCCTGCCCGCCTTCCCGTCGTGCCACATCCAGAAGGCGCCATTCTCTCCCACCACCGCGTCGACCGGCCAGAAGCGGGCAATGTGGTCGCACCACCCGGCCGGCCGGCCGGTCACCGGTACGACGCGCAGGCCGGCCTTCTTGAGCGCTTCCATCGCACCATAGGCCTCGGCCGTCAGCCTCGACCGGGTCGACACGGTCTCATCGATGTCGGTCAGCACCCCCTCGACAGCGGCCAGTGTCTCCCTCGGGCAGCGGGCCAGCGGGATCATCGTCTCTTTCATGGGCGGCACTTCTAGCATGGCATCGCCGGCCGTCCGGGGCTAAAAAGCCCAGTCATGATCCCGCGCTACACACGGCCGCAGATGGCGGCCATCTGGGCTCCCGAAAACCGCTTCCGCATCTGGTTCGAGATCGAGGCGCATGCCTGCGACGCAATGGCCGAGCTCGGGGTCATCCCCGCGGAGGCCGCCGCGGCCATCTGGGAGGGCGGCCGCAAGGCCATGGCGGCGCTCAGGGCCGATCCCAGAGGCAATGTCGAGAAGATCGACGCCATCGAGCGCGTGACCAGGCACGACGTCATCGCCTTCCTGACCTGGCTGGGGGAGTTCATCGGCCCCGAATCCCGCTTCGTGCATCAGGGCCTGACCTCGTCCGACGTGCTCGACACCAGCTTCTCCATCCAGCTCACCGAGGCGGCCGACCTGCTGCTGGCCGACATCGACCGCCTGCTCGCCGCCCTGAAGAAGCGCGCGCTCGAGCACAAGGACACCCTCACCATCGGCCGCAGCCACGGCATCCACGCCGAGCCGACCACGTTCGGCGTCAAGCTCGCCGGCCACTATGCGGCCTTCACCCGCAACCGGGCCCGCCTGCTCGCGGCCCGCGCCGAGATCGCGACCTGCGCCATCTCGGGTCCCGTCGGCACCTTCGCCAACGTCGACCCGCGCGTCGAGGAACACGTCGCGAAGAAGCTCGGCCTCGCGGTCGAGACGGTCTCGACCCAGGTCATCCCGCGCGATCGCCATGCCGCGTTCTTCGCGGCTCTGGCCGTCATCGCCTCGTCGCTCGAGAACCTCGCCACCGAGATTCGCCACCTGCAGCGCACCGAAGTGCGGGAAGCCGAAGAGTTCTTCTCCGAGGGCCAGAAGGGCAGCTCCTCGATGCCGCACAAGCGCAACCCGGTGCTGACCGAGAACCTGACCGGCCTCGCCCGCGTGGTGCGCAGCGCCGTGGTGCCGGCGCTGGAGAACGTGACGCTCTGGCACGAGCGCGACATCTCTCACTCGTCGGCCGAGCGCTATATCGCCCCAGACGCCACTGTGACCCTCGACTTTGCGCTCAACCGCGCCGCGTCGGTGGTCGAGCAGCTTGTGGTCTATGCCGACCGCATGAAGGCCAATCTCGATTCACTGGGCGGTCTGGTCTTCTCGCAGCGCGTGCTGCTGGCGCTTACACAGAAGGGCATGAGCCGCGAGGAGTCCTACGCAGCCGTCCAGCGCAACGCGATGGAGGCATGGCGGGGCAACGCCTCCTTCCTGGCGCTCTGCCGCGCCGACAAGGAGATCCGGCAGTTCCTGTCGGATGACGAGCTGATCGCCCTGTTCGACATGCGCTACCATACCAAGCATGTCGACACGATCTTCAAGCGCGTGTTCGGCTGAGGCGGATGCCGGCTCTGCGGCTCCCGGACACGGACCGCGAACGGAGGGATCAGGGTCGCAGCGCTTCGGTGCCGATGACGGGTCGCGGATAGGGCAGCTCGCCGACCAGCGTGGCCCGCGGCTTGTCCTGGGCGAAGATCGGATCGAGATCGATCGACAGATAGTTCAGCCGATGGTCGTAGTCGGCGATCATGAGCCGGTTGTTGGTCAGGTCCTTCACGACGATCCACTGGGTATAGTCGGAGCCCAGCTTGCCGTCGGCGCCGCGGAACTGCGCCACACCCAGCGGGATGTCGACGTTGTTGAGGATATGAGAGACGGCCTGCGCGGCCTCCGCTGCCGTCTTGGGCTGGGTCGTCGCGTGACGCAGGAAGGCGGCGCGGACGAAGCGTGAGGGCGGCGTATAATCGCCGGGCAGGCCGACGAGCCCGCCTCCCTGGCCAAGTTCCGTCACGTTCACCGATCCGACGCTGCGTGCCGGAATGCCAACGGTCGACAGGCTCAGGTAATTTCTCAGATTGTTGAGATGCCAATCGTAGGTGGGCGCATTGGTCAACACATGCACGACGTTGTCGTGAATTTGCAATTGGCCACCGACATATTCGACGACGGCGCCGGCACCGCTGCGATCGACGAACACGAAATGAAGGGTGGCGGGGGTCGGCCCGGTCGGAAGGGAATCGTCAGCCCAGACTTTCATGGTCTTCAGCGCGTCGCGCAATTCGCCGACGCTGGAGAAGTTGCCGAGAGCCCAGCTGCCGAGCGTGAGGACGGACTGGTAGTCCCTGTCCTGCGCCGTGACGGTCTGATACTGCGTGAAGCCCGGCAGGAAGTTGGCGCTCATCGAGAGGCCCTGCGAGTTCTGGCCGTCGAGCAAGGCGCCGCCCGGGATGATCCCGGCACTCACGCCGACCACCGCATATTTGTTGGTGACCTTCTTCTGCGGCAGCCCCGTATGCGCCGGTGCGGCGAGGACGAGCTCCGTGCCCTTGGGCTGGCTCACGAGCGTCCACTTCATGTCGAACGCCCATTCCATCGTGCGACCGGCGACCACGGCCTTGTCGGCTGCAACGATGTCGACGGCGGTGCAGGCAAGCGCTGCGTTGGTCGCGACGGCGGCCAGCCCCAGCACGGCAGCAACGGTGCGTATCATGACGTGGTCCCTCCACCCCTCACGCCGCCGGCGCCCGTGGAGGGTACCAGCATCGACGCCTAGTGCGTTTCCTTCATGAGCTGCGCCTTGGCCTCGACGGCAAGACGCTCCGCCTGCTTGCGGATCGTGTGGTCCTCCGTCGGCTGCCCGGCAGCCGCCAGGTCCTTCACCAGCTTCTCGATCACGTCGCTGTCGCCGGGCTTCTCGAAATCCGCCAGGACGACTTCCTTGGCGTAAGCTTCCGCGTCGGCACCACTCTTGCCCATCAGCCCGGCGGCCCACAGACCGAGCATCTTGTTCTTGCGCGCGTTGACCTTGAACTGCAGGTCCTGGTCATGCTCGAACTTCTTCTCGAATGCTTTTTCGCGCTCGTTGAACGTGGTCATGGCCGCTCCAGGTTGGCTCTCGCAGCGGTATATAGCGACGACGACAGCGTCTTTCCACCTCGCGCTTGCAATGGCAAAGTCGCCGCCGCATCGGAGGAAAATCCAGCATGTCTCTGGAAAAGCTGCGTGAATGGGTCGGACGGACGCAGACCGTCGAGGACTTCGCCGCCCCCTTCCCGGTGCGGGCGCTGATCGCGACCTTGGACGAGAAGGACCCCGATCCACGATCCGGGGCCCCACTGCCGCCGCTCTGGCATTGGCTCTATTTCCTCGAAGCCGCCCCGCAATCCAAGATCGGGCCGGACGGCCATGCCGAACGCGGTGACTTCCTGCCGCCAGTGCCGCTGCCGCGGCGCATGTGGGCCGGCAGCCGATTCGCCTTCACCGGCCCGCCGCTCGAGATCGGCGACACGATTCGCCGTGTCTCGCGCATCAAGTCGGTCGAGCCCAAGGCCGGTTCGACGGGCGCCATGGTCTTCGTGACAGTCGAGCATATCGTGTCGGGATCGGTCGGCACGGCCTTCGTCGAGGAGCATGACATCGTCTATCGCGAGGCGGCCCGTGCCGGGGAGGCGCAGCGCGCGCCCAAGCCGGCGCCGACCGATGCGACCTGGCGCCGCGCGATCGACGCCACGCCGGTCCTGCTGTTCCGGTTCTCCGCCCTGACCTTCAACGGCCATCGCATCCACTACGACCAGCCCTATGTCACGGGCGCCGAGGGTTATCCCGGCCTGATCGTCCATGGCCCGCTGATGGGCCTGATGCAAATGGAGTTGGCCCGCCGCGCCAATACCGATAGAACACCGGCGAGTTTCGAGTTCCGGGCCTTGTCGCCGGTCTATGCTGGCTCTGCCTTCTCGGTGCAGGCGCGCCGCGAGACCGACGGTTCGGTCACAACCTGGATCGCCGACAGCAACGGCGGACTGGCACAGCAGGGAAAAGCGACTTTCCGATGATCCGGGCTCCGAGCTCCTCCTCCGGCTGCGATTGCGGCTGTGTCGGTCTGGCGCGCCGCAATCTCTTGGGTCTGGGCCTAGGTCTGGGTCTGGGCGCAGCGGCGACGCTGATCTGTTCTCCGGCCGGCGCCAAGGAAGACAAGAGCTATGAGGCGATGCTGGTGAAGTGCATCGATCCGCGCTTCACCACGGACGTCTGGAACTACATGACGTCCCGCGGCTGGCAGAATCTCTACAGCCAGTTCAACATCGCGGGCGGTCCGATCGGCGTCGTGGCGCCGGCATTCGCCAAGTGGCACGAAACCTTCTGGGACAATCTCGCGATCTCGGTGAAGCTGCACAACGTCAAACGGGTGGTCGGCATCACCCACCGCGACTGCGGCGCCGCCGCCGCTGCCTATGGCGACCGCGTCAAGACCGACCGGACCTACGAGATCGAAATGCACACGATGGCCTTGCGCACCTTCCGGACCGAGGTCGAGAAACGGCAGCCGCAGGTCGAGGTCGAGCTCGGCGTCATGGCGCTCGGTGGCGCCGTCGAGCCTGTGAGCTGAGCCGCCGCCGCGACGGACGCAATCGGTGCCCGGATCGATCGTTCCCCACCCCGTGACATCGGCTGACACGATGCAGCGGCAGCTCGCCGTCCAGCGCGTGCGGCGCCCGGCCGATCCCTTGCTGTCGCTGGTCGTCCCGGTGTTCAACGAGGAGGAATCGATCGACCTCTTCCTCGATACGGTCCTGCCGCTGATGGAACGCGACGGCTTCCGCTTCGACATCGTGTTCGTCAACGATGGCTCGCGGGACAACACGCTGGCCCGCCTCCTCAATCGCGCCGCGCTCGACGGGCGCCTGCGCATCGTCAATCTGTCGCGCAACTTCGGCAAGGAAGCGGCGCTCACGGCCGGCATCGACCATGCCCGCGGCGATGTCATTGTCCCCATGGACATCGATCTGCAGGATCCGCCCGAACTGATCGAGCCTTTCATGGCGAAATGGCGCGAAGGCTACGACATCGTCTACGGCGTACGGACCCAGCGGGCCTGGGACACGACCGCCAAGCGCGTGTCGGCGGGCTGGTTCTACCGTATCTTCAACTCGCTCTCGCCAGTGCGCATCCCGGAGAATGTCGGTGACTTCCGGCTGGTCGACCGGCGGGCCATCGAGGTGCTCCGCCAGCTTCCCGAGCGCAATCGCTTCATGAAGGGCCTGTTCGCGTGGGTCGGCTTCAACGCCATCGGCGTACCCTATGAACGGCCGCAGCGCGCGGCCGGTTCGAGCAAATTCAACCTCTGGCGCCTGTGGAACTTCGCCCTGGACGGCGTCGTAAGCTTCTCGACGGCGCCGCTGCGCGCCTGGTTCTACGTCGGTGTGGTGATTGCCGCGGTCGCTGTCCTCTACGCGCTGTTCATCGTCACCCGCGTCCTGATCTTCGGCGTCGATACGCCGGGCTATGCCTCGCTGCTGATCGCCGTGCTGCTGATGGGAGCGATCCAGCTCCTGTCGCTCGGCATCATCGGCGAATATCTCGGCCGCCTCTTCCTCGAGGTGAAAGGAAGGCCGATCTACGTCGTCGAAGGCGTCTACGAGGGCGACACCGCCCATCCGCCCGCTCAACCCTGACCGCCTTCCCAGCGACATGGATCTGAAGGAAGAAGACATCCTGGGCGCCGATATCGGCCGCCACTGGTACTACCGTTCCAAGGCCGCCGCTCTCGGCCGCATGGTCGGTGGCATCGGCGCGCGTCGCATTCTCGACGTTGGTGCCGGCTCGGGCTTCTTCTCGCATCATCTGCTTGCCACCACGGCGGCACGGTCGGCGCTCTGCGTCGATATCGGTTATGCCGCCGATCGTGACGACAGCGCCGCCGGGAAGCCCGTGCGCTTCCGGCGCGATATCGGCCCCACCGACTGCGATCTCGTGTTGATGATGGACGTCCTCGAGCACGTCGACGACGACCGCGGCCTGCTGCGCCACTACGCCTCCAAGGTGCCGAGCGGTGCGCATTTTCTGGTGAGCGTGCCGGCCTTCGCTTTCCTGTGGAGCGGCCACGACGTCTTCCTGGAGCACAAGCGCCGCTACCGGCTGGGCGGCCTTGAAGCCGTCGTGCGGGATGCCGGTCTCCAGGCGATCCACGGAGCGTACTTTTTCGGGCTGATTTTTCCCCTGGCTGCCGCCGTCCGACTGGCCGGCGCGGCAGGCCCCCCCAGGAGCAGCCTGAAGCGCCACAGCCGGCTGGTGAACGGCCTGCTGACGGGCGTCTGCGCGGCCGAGCTGCCATTCTTCCGCTTCAACCGGCTGGCCGGCCTGACGGCGTTCGTCCTGGCGCGAAAATCCTAGGCTGCGACAGCGTCTTTCGACGAGATGCGCTTGCGCTTGGCGTTGATCTCGCGCAGCACCTCGAGCATCTCGTCGGCCACGACGTCGCCGGGAATGCCGTCACCTTCGGCTTCCAGCTCCTTCATGTCGACCCACACCGCATAAAGTGGTGCGGTGCGGGGCGTGATGATTCCGGCATGCAGCAGGGTCTTGATCAGCACACGGAAGATGTTCGTGCTGTCCTTGAGCTGGGCGCGGCGGTCCTCGTCGCCGAATACCTCCTTGACGGCATCGCGCACCCAACGCCAGTCGAGGCCGTATTTGGCGTAGATCACCTGCTTCTGCTCGGCATTGATCAGATTGAACAGCAGCATCTGGAAGATCTGCGCCGCCCAGTCCTCGACCTTGCGGTGCTCGTCCGCGCTGAGATGCCCGATGGTCTTGGCTGCCCACAGCCGGCCAAAGCGATGGTGGAAAGCCTCGTCGCTCATGACGAGCTGGACCAGCCGCCGCAGCACCGGGTCGTTGGTCCTGGCGTTCAGGGTCGCAAAGGAGCCCATCGCCAGCCCCTCGATCAGCATCTGCATGCCGACGATCTTCTTGTAGACTTCGGACGTGCTGACCAGATCGGCCAGGACGGTCGAAATGGTGTTGCCGACCGGCAGGGGATCGCCCCAGCGCTTGGCGATATAGCGGGTGAAGCCCGCCACGTGTCGCGCCTCCTCGCGCGCCTGGTTGGCGGCATATTCCTGGGCGCCGGGGTCCAGCAGGACGTGACAGAGGCTCGCGGAGAGCGACAGCGCCCCCTGCTCACCGTGCAGCAGGTTGGACACCGACCAATGCATGACGTCGTTGCCGAGCTGGATCCGCTGCCGCTCGTCCAGCCTGTCGGCCACGGCGCTGCGCAGTTCGACCACCGTGTCCAGTGGCATGACCGGTGTCGCAGTCATGTCAAAAGGCTGGTCGAAGTCTATATAACTCTTGTCGAGCGGATCCCAGAAATGATCATGAGTCGCTGATATGATGGCATCGAAGGCGTCGCTGCGCCTGCCGTAGCGGGGCACTTCGAGCATCGCCGGAAAGTCCTCCGGTGCCACGGCATCATAGGCCTTGTCGTAGGTGATCTGTTGGGCCATGTCGGGCCTCCGGTTTCGAGAGCAAATATGACGGGTATGTCACCTTTTTCAATGGATTTTTCCCCAATCCCGGCGCAAGGGACTTCCGCCATATTCCGCCCGAATGGCGGGCCGTTGGCGCCGTCCGTACAGGAGTAGACAATGTCCCGCCGCCGACGCATCTACGAGGGCAAGGCCAAGACCTTGTTCGAGGGGCCAGAGCCCGGGACGATCGTCCAGTACTTCAAGGACGACGCGACCGCGTTCAACAACCAGAAGAAAGGCACGATCACCGGCAAGGGGGTGATCAACAACCGCATCTCCGAGTTCCTGATGACCAAGCTCGGCGAGATCGGCGTGCCGACGCACTTCATCCGCCGGCTGAACATGCGCGAGCAGCTCATCCGCCAGGTCGAGATCATCCCGCTCGAGGTCGTGGTGCGCAACGTCGCGGCCGGCTCGTTCGCCAGCCGGTTCGGCCTCGAGGAAGGCACGCAGCTGCCCCGCTCGATCATGGAATTCTTCTACAAGAACGATACGCTCGGTGACCCGATGGTGACCGAGGAGCACATCACCGCCTTCGGCTGGGCGACGCCCCAGGACCTCGACGATATCGTTGCACTTACCCTGCGCATCAACGATTTCCTGTTCGGCCTCTTCCTCGGGTGCGGCATCAAGCTGATCGACTTCAAAGTCGAGTTCGGCCGCCTATATGAGGAAGACATGGTTCGCATCGTGCTGGCCGACGAGATCAGCCCGGATTCGTGCCGGTTGTGGGATCTCAGGACCAACGAAAAGATGGATAAGGACCGTTTCCGCCGTGACCTCGGCAAGGTCGAAGAGGCCTACCAGGAGGTGGCGCGGCGACTGGGCATCCTGATCGACCAGGGACCGGGCGATGTGCGCGGTCCGACGACGCTGCAATAGCGAACCCGCAGTGATAGAGGCGAAATGAAGGCCAGAGTTCACGTAACGCTCAAGAACGGTGTGCTCGACCCCCAGGGCAAGGCCATCGGACACTCGCTCAACCGCCTCGGCTTTCCCGAGGTGGGCGAGGTGCGCCAGGGCAAGTTCATCGAGCTCGAGCTCGACGAGACCGACAAGGCGAAGGCCCGGGCCAGGCTCGACGAGATGTGCCGCAAGCTGCTCGCCAATACGGTGATAGAGAACTACTCGATCGAGCTGGTCGGCTGATGAAAGCGGCCGTCCTCGTCTTCCCCGGCTCCAACCGCGAGGGCGACGTCGCCCAGGCGATGGAGCTGGTCAGCGGTCGCAAGCCGCAAATGGTGTGGCATACCGAGAGCGACTTTCCCAAGGCCGATCTGATCGTGGTGCCGGGGGGGTTCTCCTACGGCGACTACCTGCGTTGTGGCGCCATGGCGGCCCTGTCGCCCGTGATGACCGAGGTGAAACGCCGGGCCGCCCAGGGCGTGCCGGTGCTGGCGATCTGCAATGGCTTCCAGATCGTCACCGAGGCGGGCCTGCTGCCGGGCACGCTGATGCGCAATGCGCATCTCAAGTTCGTCTGCGCCGACGTGCACCTGAAGGT
>QFCS01001231.1_pt1 | contig 18514 bp, 20 predicted proteins | sample 3576561 | NCBI WGS metagenome assembly QFCS01 | reverse complement strand
GGGTCGGTGCGCGCGCCGACGAGGAAGGCGGCGAACTGCAGGCGCAGCACCGCAGGCAGCGCCCTGCGGGCCAGCGGCCCGGCACGGTGGGCGGTAAGGATGACCGCCGGCGCCATACTGACGAGCAGCTCGAGCCCGATCCGGTAGCCGAAGAAGCCGTCCCCGCCCTTGAACTGGTTCAGGACCAGCTGCATCAGCGTGTAGGCCGCACCGCCCACCGCGAGTGCCCGCGACCAGTCGGGCAGCTCGCGCCACCCCCGCCACAGCGCCGCGGCCAGGACGAGGAGCACGGGCGTCCAGACCAGCATGCCGCGCCCCGGCGAGATCCAGAACCCCAGGTGGTTCACCAGGTCCAGGGGCTGCTGACGGGCGTGGTCGGTGAACACCGTCACGTCGTAGGCCGCGGTCGGGTCGAGGGTCCCGTAGAGCCACCAGGACCACCCCGCCAAGGCCACCAGGAAGGCGCCGCTCACCGACCCGACCCAGGCCGCCAGGCGCGCGTCTCGGCGCCACCAGGCGACGAGCAGGCCGAGCACCGCGCAGATCACGGCCGCATGCAGCCGCCCCCACAAGGTGACGCCGCCGAACACCCCGACCAGCCACCAACGCTCCTTCGCAGCCGCCCACGCCATGCCCGCGATCCCGAGAGCGGTGACGGTGTGGGGCCACATGCCGTCCGCCGACACGGTCCACACCGGCGTCGCGAGACCCACCGCCAGGGCACCCAGCAGCGCCACCCGGTCACCGGCCTGACCACGCACCGCGCAGAAGAGCAGCGCCATCGCGGCGGCACTCAGCAGTGCCGCCGTGACACCCCCGGGCACGATCGACATCGACGTCAGGCCGAGCACGCCGGCGACCGCGTACGCCGGCACCGCGGCCAGCACCGCCCCCGGGGAGCGACCGATCACGTCCTGACCGTCGCGACCCTGCACCACCCAGATCGCACGGGAGTCGTTGTCCGCGATGCGTGGGAAGGCGTCGAGGTCGACGAACGGCGAGCCGGTCGTCCCCAGATGCCAGGAGACCAGGTTCGCCGACCAGACGTCGAGGCTCAGCGCCGTCGCGATCGTCGCCGTGTAGGCCACGGCCAGCACACAGGCGAGCACCAGCGGGAGGGTGCGGGTCGATCGGGCGGCGAAAGCTCCAGACACGGCTGCATTCTCGCCGCTGCCGGTGCCGCCGCGGGCGGGTCCCCGTGGTCCGATCGGACATTTCTGCTCCTGCCGCCCGTTACGAGCACTGTCCGGCGTCTACGCTGAGCGCGCCCCGTCCCGTCCGAGAGCCCCCATGACGCCCCTTCCCTCCGTCACCGACCAGCTGCGACACCGGTCGATGACCGCACCGCTGCTCCTCGCCGTGGTCGTCCTGCTCCTCGGCAGCCACAGCGCGCTGACCGCGTCCGGCCTGAGCTGGGCCAACGACGAGCCGGCGCACCTCGGTTACGTCGGGGCCCTCGCCCGCGGCGAGCTCCCGACCGTCGACTCCCCCATCGACACGGCGAGCGTCGGTGAGCCCACCGACGGGATCCGCGGCCGCACCGCCGCCCACGACGACATCTGGACGGCGAACCACGCGCCGCTCTTCCACGCACTCTTCGTCCCGCTCTGGTGGGCCGGCACGAGCCAGGAGACGCTCGTCGACGCGCTGCGGCTCGTCAACGTCGCCGGCTTCGCGGCCTGGCTCGTCAACGTCGCCGGCTTCGCGGCCTGGCTCGTCCTCGTCGCGCTGATCGCGGGCACGCTCCTCCCCGCACGTCCGCTCGTCCCCGGCCTGGCGGCCGCCGCAGCCCTCACCCCGAGCCTGCTCGTGCGGTCGTCGTACGCGATGAACGACGGGCTCAGCGCGGCCGCCGGCCTCCTCGTCGTGCTGCTGACCCTGCGGATGATCCGTGGCAGGGCGAGTCCGGCGCTGCTCCTGGCCGCCGCCGCGGCCGGCACCGTGGCGGCCGGCACCCGCGCGACCGGAGTGCTGGTCGTCGCGGTGTGCGCCCTGGGTCTGGCTGCCGTCGGTCTGCGGCGGTCAGGTCCGCGCGGCGCGCTGGCCGGCCTCGCGGTGGTCGGCGGCGTGCCCGCCGTCCTGACCGGCTGGTTCTACCTGCGCAACCTGTCCCTGTACGGCGACGTGACCGGCCAGGACGCCCTGCTCACCAAGTTCGGGCGCACCCCGCCCGGCGGCCTGGCCGGCGTGTGGAACGACACCTTCCTCGACGGTGCCGTCCTCACCGCGATCCTGCCCACGACCGCGCTGGTGCTCGGTACGACGCTTCTGCTCGCCGACCGCCTCCGCGGGGGAATCGCCCGGCCGGTCGACGGCGCCTGGCTGGTGGTCGGCGGCCTCACCCTGCTGGTCGGCATCAATGTCGTGCGCTTCCTGTCGACCGGCGGCTGGTTCCACGACCGCTACCTGATGCCGATGATGCCCGGGCTGGCCAGCGTCGCCGCGGTCGGGATCATCGGTCTGCGCCGCACCCCGGGCGCGGAGCGGGCAGCCGCCGTGGCCGGGACGGCGCTGCTGATGATGTGGTGCCTCGGACTGTGGTGGTCGGCGGTCGGAGTGCCCGACCTGACCGACGCGGACGGACCGCCGGTGATCGCCACCCTGCTCCCCGGCGTCGTCGCCTCGGCGCTCGGGATCGCCGTCGTCCGCGCGACCTGGCAGGTGGGCACCCGCGCGATCGCATCCGACCCCGTCGCGTCGGCCGGTCAGCTCAGCGCCGAGCCCTCGGCGTAGGAGGGCCAGGGGATGTTCCAGTCGCCGTAGCCGTTGTCCGGCTCCATCGGACGGTCGGTGCCGACGTACTCGACGACGTCACCGCGCTGGGAGATCGAGTAGAGCCAGCCGGCGTCCTCGGTGCTCATCCCCGTGCAGCCGTGGGACACGTTGGCCTGCCCCTGCGAGCCCACCGACCACGGCGCGGCATGGATGAACTCGCCCGAGGAGGTCAGTCGCATCGCCCACTTCACGTCGTCGATGTCGTAGGCCTCGGCGGAGCCCTGCGGGATGCCGACGGTCTCGGAGTTCATCCGGCGCTGCTCGAACTTCTCCATGATCACCTTCACCCCGGACCGGGTCGTGAAGCCGGCCTTGCCGGTGGTGATCGGCAGCGTGCGCAGCAGCTTGCCGTCCTCGAGGACCTTCATCTGGTGCGTGCGGGCGTCGACCTTGTAGATGTGCGCCTTGCCGACGCTGAAGGAGATGTCGCGGTTCTCCTGGCCGTAGATGCCGCCGCCCGCGGCCACGCTGTTGACGTCGACCGCGACGTCGGCCTTCGTGCCCGACTGCCAGTAGGCCGTCGGGCGCCAGTGCGCCTCGGTGTCGCTGACCCAGCGCCAGGATCCCGGCTGCGCAGGTGTCGAGGTGACGGTCATCTTCTTCTCGAAGGCCGCCTTGTCGGTGACGGGCAGATCGAAGCTGACCACCACGGGCATCCCGATCCCGACGGTCTCGCCGTCCAGCGGCGCCACCGAGGGATAGGTCTGCTGGTCGAGCGTGAGGTCCTGCGTCGTGAAGGAGGACCGGCTCTCGACCTGCTTGCCGTCGGCGTTCTGCGCCACCGCCCGCACCCGGTAGCGCTCCCCGGGCTCGAGCAGGTCCTGCGCGATCCAGCGCTCGCCGTCCTCGCTGACCCGTCCCGCGACCTTGCCCGATGCCGAGCGCACCACGACCGAGGAGAGCGAGCCCTGCTCGGCCCGCACCCGGACCACCTTGTCGACGGCCACGCCGGTCGCGCCGTCGGCGACGTTGGTGGAGATGACGGCCTCGGACGCCGCCGCGGCCGTCGTCTCGTCGGCCGACCCTCCACCGGAGGGTGCCATCCCCGAGCCGTCGCAGGCGGCGAGCGTGAGCGCGAGCAGGGTGCCGGCCGCCGCGAAGCGCAGCAGCCGCGGAGGGCGGGGGGAAGCGGACCGAGTCACCGAGAAAGCGTACCTGCCGGACCCGTCAGAACCCGGAACGCGACGACGGCGCCCCACCCGCAGGTGGGACGCCGTCGTCGAGGCCATGCGACTCAGTGGGCGTACTCGCCGCGGTAGTACTCGAAGATCCAGCCGCAGAGTGCGAGCGCGCCGAGGACGCAGCCGATGATGAACAGCCACCAGGCGAGCATCGCCACGGCGAACACGATGGTCGCCAGGGTGAGCGCGCACCAGAACGGCCACCACGAATACGGCGGGAAGAAGCCGAGCTCGCCGGCGCCTTCCGCGATCTCGCCGTCCTTGCGGTCCTCGGGCCGCGCGTCCATCTTGTTCGCGTGGAACCACAGGTACATCGTGACCATGGCGCACAGCAGCGTGGTCATGACCAGGGCCGACGTGCCGGTCCAGTCGGCGCCGGAGTTACCGGCGTCGGTGATGAACCAGTAGGCGGGGCTGACCAGGACCAGGAAGACCGTGGTCACGCCGAAGATCCATGCCTCGATCTTCATCAGGCGTCCGTCCCCTTCTTCTCGTCCAGCGCGGCGGCCGGCTCGTCGTCGTACATCTCGATCGCGGCGATCTCCGGGTGGTGCAGGTCGAAGGCCGGCGACTCCGAGCGGATCCGCGGGATGGAGTGGAAGTTGTGGCGCGGCGGCGGGCAGCTCGTGGCCCATTCCAGCGACCGGCCCCAGCCCCACGGGTCGTCGGTGTTGACCAACGGGCCCTTGCGGGAGACGTAGACGTTGTAGAAGAACGGCAGCATCGACGAGGCGAGCACGAAGGCGCCGATGGTCGAGATCTGGTTCATGAACTCCCAGCCGTCACCGGGCAGGTAGTCGGCGTAGCGACGCGGCATGCCCTCGACACCCAGCCAGTGCTGGATGAGGAACGTGACGTGGAAGCCGATGAACAGCAGCCAGAAGTGGATCTTGCCGAGGCGTTCGTCGAGCATCCGTCCGGTGAACTTGGGCCACCAGAAGTAGAAGCCGGCGAACATCGCGAAGACGACCGTGCCGAACACCGTGTAGTGGAAGTGCGCGACCACGAAGTAGGAGTCCGAGACGTGGAAGTCGAGCGGCGGGCTGGCCAGGATGATGCCCGTCAGGCCACCGAAGAGGAAGGTCGTCAGGAAGCCGATGGACCAGAGCATGGGTGTGTCCATGCGTACTGATCCGCCCCACATGGTGCCGATCCAGTTGAAGAATTTCACCCCTGTCGGCACGGCGATCAGGAAGGTCATGCCGGAGAAGAACGGTAGGTTCACCGCGCCGGTGACGAACATGTGGTGGGCCCACACCGCCACCGACAGGATCGCGATGCCCAGCGTCGCGCCGACCAGGCCGACGTAGCCGAAGATCGGCTTGCGGCTGAAGACCGGCAGGATCTCGGAGATGATGCCGAAGAACGGCAGGGCGATGATGTAGACCTCGGGATGGCCGAAGAACCAGAACAGGTGCTGCCACAGGATCGCGCCGCCGGTGGCGGTGTCGAACACATGGGCCCCTAGCTGGCGATCAGCCTCCAGGGAGAGCAGCGCGCCGGCGAGGATCGGGAAGGCGATCAGCACGAGGATCGCGGTGATCAGCACCGTCCAGGTGAAGATCGGCATCCGGAACATGGTCATGCCGGGGGCGCGCATGCAGATGATCGTGGTGATGAAGTTGACCGCGCCGAGGATCGTGCCGAGACCACCGAGCCACAGACCCATGATCCACAGGTCGCCGCCGACGCCGGGGCTGTTCACCGAGTCCGACAGCGGGGTGTAGGCGAACCACCCGAACGAGGCCGCGCCTCCGGGGGTCAGGAAGCCCGCACCGGCGATCAGGCCGCCGAACAGGTACAGCCAGTAGCTGAACATGTTCAGGCGCGGGAACGCCACGTCGGGCGCGCCGATCTGCAGCGGCATGATCGCGTTGCCGAAGCCGAAGAACAGCGGCGTCGCGAACAGCAGCAGCATGATCGTGCCGTGCATGGTGAAGAGCTGGTTGTACAGCTCCTCGTTCACCAGCTGGCTGCCCGGGTAGGCGAGCTCGGAGCGGATGATCAGCGCCATGATGCCGCCGGCGATGAACCAGGCGAGGGCGGTGACGAAGTACAGGTTGCCGATCAGCTTGTGATCGGTCGTGGTCATGATGCGGACGAGCTGCTGCCCCAGGGGCTTGCGCTCGGTCACGTCCGCTGAGCGGGCCAGAGTGGCGGTCACTCGTCTGCTCCCTCGTCGTGGTTCTCGTCGGAGTTGATGAGCTCGGTGGAGTACTTGCCACCCACGACCGGGTCCGTGGACACGTTGTCGGGGTTGGTGGCGAGCTCGGCCAGGTAGGCCTCGTACTCCTCGGCGGTGACGACCTCGACGTTGAACAGCATCCGCGAGTGGTACGCGCCGCACAGCTCGTAGCACTTGCCGGCGTACGTGCCCGTCTCGGTCGGCTTGACCTGGTAGGAGTTGTCGTTGCCCGGGACGACGTCCATGCGCATCGCGAAGGCCGGGATGCCGAAGTTGTGGATGACGTCGGGGCTGTAGAGCTGGAACTCCACGGTCTGGTCGACCGGGATCACCAGCGTCGGGATGTCGTCACCGGTGCCGGAGACGTAGACGTTGGTGCCCTCGGGGGTGTCGACCGAGTCGGGGTAGTTGAACGTCCACGACCACTTCTGGCCCACGACCTTCACCACGACGTCAGGCTCGATGTGCTCGAGCGCGATGTTCTGCACGCGCACGGTCTGCGAGAAGAACGCGATGACCATGATGACCGGGAAGATCGTGTAGAAGATCTCGATCGGCAGGTTGTAGCGCGTCTGGACCGGGATCTCGTCGTCGCTGCGACGACGGAACCAGATCGGGACGCCGATGATCAGCGCCCACGTGATCACACCGGTCACCAGCGCGGCGACCCAGGCGCCCTGCCAGAGCTGCAGGATGTGCTCACCCTGCTCGGACTTGATCTCCGGCATGCCGAACCGCTCCAGCTGGGAGTCGGTCGAGCAGCCGGACAGCGCGAGCGCAAGTACGACGGAACCGGCGAACGGGATCGAACGGCGGTGTCGCCGCTTCGGTCCGCGCGTGCGCTCGGGGTGCCACCAGCCCACGAACGAGCCTTCCTCTCGAGGGTCAGAACACTGCGAACACTAGCGGAGAGCGAGCCCGGTCCGGGCGCGGGGTGGGTACGGCGGCGCGTGGCGGCCCGCCTCGGGCGTGGGCCGCCTCGTCGCGCGGTCCGTGTCCTAAGGTCGGGACGTGAGCAGCACGCCCGAGGTCTATCTCGACGCCGCCTCCTCCCAGCGCCTGCACCCGGCCGCGCGCGACACCCTGCTCGCCGCCCTGGAGCGCGGCTGGGCCGATCCTCGGCGACTCCACGGCGCGGGGCGCGACGCCCGCCTGCTCCTCGACAACGCCCGTGCCGTGGTCGCGGACTGCCTCGGCGCCCGGCCCGACGAGATCGGCTTCACCGCCTCGGGGACCGAGGCCGTGCACCGCGGCCTGCTGGGACTGAGCGCGGCGACGGGGCGGGCTGGGATCGTGCACAGCGCCGGGGAGCACTCCGCGGTCCTCCACGCCCCCGCCTGGCGCCCGTCCGAGGCCTCGGCGCGCATCCCGGTCGACGCCGCCGGCCGGGTCGACCTGGCGGCCCTCGCCTCCGCCGCCCGCGCACCGGGCGTGGGCGCCGTGACGCTGCAGGCGGCCAACCAGGAGGTGGGCACGGTCCAGCCCGTCGACGAGGTCGACCTGCCCGACGACGTCCCCCTGCTGGTGGATGCCGCGGCCGCGCTCGGCCACGTCGCGCTCCCGGGCCGCTGGTCGGCGTTGACCGCGTCGGCCCACAAGTGGGGCGGACCCGCCGGCGTCGGTGTCCTCGCCGTACGCCGGGGCACCCGCTGGACCCAGCCGTTCCCCGGCGAGGACGGCCTGGAGGAGTCCGGCGGCTTCGCCAACGTGCCGGCGGCGCTCGCCGCGGCAGCGGCGCTGCAGGCGGTGCTCGCGGAGCAGGAGGAGATGGCCCGCCGGCAGTTCGCCCTCGTCGAGACGATCCGCCGCGCCGCGGCAGCCCTTCCCGACACCGAGGTGGTCGGCGACCCCGTCGCCCGACTCCCCCACCTGGTCACGTTCTCGTGCCTCTACGTCGGCGGCGACGAGATCGTCGGCGAGCTGGCCCGGCGCGGCTTCGGCGTCGCCAGCGGCTCCGCGTGCACCGCCTCGACCCTCGAGCCGAGCCACGTGCTGGCGGCGATGGGCGCCCTCACCCACGGCAACGTCCGGGTCTCCCTCACCCGCGACACCACGGCGGAGCAGGTCGAGGCGTTCTGCGCCGCCTTGGGCGAGGTCGTCGCCGGCATCCGCGCCCGGGCGGGCGTGTGAGCACACCGTCGGTGGAGGTCGACTGCCGCGACCTTCCCTGTCCCCGTCCGATCATCGAGCTCGCGAAGGCGCTGCCGTCCGTCGCGGTCGGCGACCTGCTGGCCGTCGTGGCCGGCGACCCCGCGGCCCGCCACGACGTACCGGCATGGTGCCGGATGCGTGGCCAGGAGTACGTCGGGGAGGACGCCGCCGACGACGGCGTCCCCCGCTACGTGGTCCGTCGGCTCAGCTGAGCGGACGGGACGCCTCAGACGAGGTGGCGCGCGATCTCGTCGGCGGCCTCGTCGCCGTAGGAGTCGCGCACCCGCGCGACGAACTGGGCGTGGGTGAAGTCGTACTCCTGGGTGCCGACGGTCTCCACGACGTACGCCGCCAGCACGCAGCCGACCTGGGCGGCACGCTCGAGCGAGGTGCTCCACGAGAGCGCGGCGAGGAAGCCGCCGCGGAAGGCGTCGCCGACCCCGGTCGGCTCGACGGCCGCGACGTCCCGGGCGGCCGCGACCTCGAAGGAGGTGCCGTCGCTGCTGGTGACGCGGACGCCGTCCTTGCCGAGGGTGGTGACCTGCAGGCCGACCCGCGCCAGCACCTCCTCGGCGCTCCAGCCGGTCTTCTTCTCGATGACGTGCGACTCGTACTCGTTCGAGAACAGGATCGCGGCGCCGTCGATGAGGTCGCGGATCAGGTCGCCCTCGGCGAAGGCCAGCTGCTGGGAGCAGTCGGCGATGAACGGATAGCCGCGCTGGCGGCACTCCTCGGTGTGACGCTTCATCGCCTCCGGGTCGTCGGCGCCGATCAGCACGTACGTCGGCGCGCCGACCCGCTCCACGATCGGGGCGAGCTCGATCAGGCTGGCCTCGCTCATCGCGCCCGGGTAGAAGGAGGCGAACTGGGCCATCGTGGTGTCGGTGGTGCACACGAAGCGGGCGGTGTGCTTGGAGTCGGAGATGTGCACGGAGTCGCAGTCGACGCCGTTGCGCTCGAGCCAGGAGCGGTAGTCGGCGAAGTCCTCGCCGGCCGCGCCGACGAGGACGGGACGCAGGCCGAGGCGGGCCAGCCCGAAGCACATATTGGGGGCGACGCCGCCGCGGCGGATCTCCAGGTCGTTGACCAGGAAGGAGACCGACAGCTTGTCGAGCTGGTCGACGACCAGGGAGTCGGCGAACTTGCCGCCGAAGGTCATCAGGTGGTCGGTCGCGATCGAGCCGGCGATCAGCAGGGAGCCCGTGGGTGCATTCACGACACGGAACATTAACCGAGCCGTTCCCGGCGCGCGGACCGATCCCACTGGGTCTACTCCGGGGTAACGCCTAGCGTCGAGACATGCCGCCGTACGAGGAGTTCGCCGCACCCGCCGACCTGCACGCCGACTGCGAGGCGGTCAGCCGCCGACTGCAGGAGGCCGCCGCACTGGCCACCCGGCCCGCGCCCAGCATCCACTTCGACGAGCGCCCCCGGGAGACGCCGAAGCGGGACATCGAGATCTCGGAGGCGGCCCAGCGCCTCGCGAACGCCCTCCACCTCCACCTGGACTGACCCGATCCCCGCAGAGGGGCGATCCAGAAATGAGCGATGCCCCGGCCGGTGGCCGGGGCATCGCTCGTCGGTCGGCGCGGGAGCGCTCGACCCGGTTCGCTCAGTTGAACGAGTCTCCGCAGGCGCACGAGCCCGTGGCGTTCGGGTTGTCGATGGTGAAGCCCTGCTTCTCGATCGTGTCGACGAAGTCGATCACGGCGCCGTTGAGGTAGGGCACGCTCATCCGGTCGACCACGACGGACACGCCGTCGAAGTCGGTCGCGATGTCCCCGTCGAGCGTGCGCTCGTCGAAGAAGAGCTGGTAGCGCAGACCCGAGCAGCCGCCGGGCTGCACCGAGATCCGCAGCGCGAGGTCGTCGCGGCCCTCCTGCTGGAGCAGGCTGCTGACCTTCGCGGCCGCCACCGGGCTCAGGTTGATCTGGTCCTCACGGCGCTCGAAGTCCACCGGGGTCGCAACGGTCGTGGTCGCGCCCGTCGTGGCGCCGGGGGCGTCGTGGCTGTGGCCGCCTCCGCAGCAGCTGTCGCTCATGCTCACTCCAAGGTGGTGTCAGGTCGGTGTTCGACTATCCCAATGGTCGCACAGACCCGGTTATTCCCCCCACACGAGCACCGGCTTGACCACCGTTCCCGCCCGGGAGTCCGCGACGGCGTCGGCCAGCCGCTCGAACGGGTACGTCGCGACCAGGTGGTCGACGTCGAACCGTCCGGCCTCTCGCAGCCCGATCAGCTGCGGGATCGTGACGAGCGGGTCGGCCTCCCCCTCGATGGAGGAGCGCACGATCTTGCCGCTCTGGAGCAGGTCGATGGCGTCGATGGTGTACTCCGGCGCACCGAGCCCCAGCGCGACCAGCAGTCCCCGCGAGCGCAACGCGCGCTGGGCCTGGAGGACCACCGCGGGGATCGCCGTGGTGTCGATCGCGTACGACGCCCCGCCGCCGGTCACGGCCTTGACCCGCTCCTCCACCGGGCCGGCGGACTCGTCGGCGGGATCGAGCACCGTGGCGCCGTACGCCTCGGCGACCTCGCGCCGGGCGGCGACCGGGTCGACGACCACGACGGTGCGCACACCGAGGCCGCGGGCGGCCGCGACGGCGGCGAGCCCGACCGCGCCGGCGCCGAAGACGACGATGCTCTCCTCGGGCGCGGGGTCGAGGACGTTGAGGACGGTGCCGGCACCGGTCTGGAAGCCGCAGGCGAAGGGGGCGAGCGGGGCGAGGTCGAGCCCCTTGTCGACGACGACGCAGTTGGCGGCGTAGGCGAGGGCGTGCCGGGCGAGGCTGGACTGGCCGAAGAAGCTGCCGAAGACGGTCTGGCCCTCCTGCGGTCCGCCGGCACGCCTCATCGTGGTCGAGCCGTCGGCGCGCATGCCCATGTAGTTGAGGAGCAGCGACTGCTCGCAATAGCCGACGTCGCCGGCCTCGCAGGGCCCGCAGGCACGGCAGGAGCGGAAGCTGAGCACGACGTGGTCGCCGACCTCGATGCCGGTGACGGCGGCGCCGACCTTCTCGACGACGCCGGTGCCCTCGTGGCCGACGACGGTCGGGAGCATCTCCTGCGGCAGCATCGCGGGGACGGTGAGGTCGGTGTGGCACAGGCCGGTGGCCACGATGCGCACGAGGACCTCGTCGTCGCGGGGCTCGTCGAGCTCGACCTCGGCGAAGACGAACTCCCCGCCGGGCTCCTCGACGAGGACGGCCGTGGTGATCATGCGCTCACCTCGCGCTCGAGCCAGAAGTAGTAGAGGTCGTCGATGCCGAAGGTGCCGGAGAGCTTGCCGTTCATGATGCCCATGACGGTGTCGGCGTCGACCTTCTTGAAGTGGTCGAAGACCGGCATCTTGTCGTAGACCATCGTGGCGGTGGTCTCGCCACGGAAGCCGACGGGCCACAGCGACGCCTCGCCGCCGCCGCCGGCGGCGAGGTTGGAGTACAGCTCGCCCGCCTCGTCACGACACACGAGCGGGACCGCGGCGAGCGGGCCGTCGAAACGCTTGCCGTGCCAGCGGACCTTCTCCAGGACCGTGCTGGCGACGTGGCCGGTGGCGAAGTCGCCACCGCGCCAGGCGCCGATCATCTCGTCGACCTCGACGGTCGCGAGGTCGGCCCAGAGGGCGTCCAGGTCGGCGGGGTCGGCCTTGTCGGCGCGGCGGAGCGCGTCGAACCGGGTTCGGGTGTCGGTCACGCGAGCAATCTAGAACATGTTCCCCTCGGCGTGCGCGCTATCTGGCCACGCGTGTGCGCAGACTGCGCGTCGGACTCAGGACGACCAGGTCCGTGCCACCCGTGCCGCGACGTCGCTCAAGGCACCCGCAGGATCCGCGAAGGCCCTCTCCTGCCCCACCGCGTCCACCAGCGAGTACGCCGCATCCATCCCGAGCGCCCGCATCTCCCGCGAGCCGACCAGGACCTGCCCGGCGAGCGCCACACAGGGGCGCAGGGCCTCGGCGGCCACCGCCGCGACGCCGGCCGGCACCTTGCCCGCCCGGCTGCTGAAGTCGAAGGCCCCCTCGCCGGTGATCACCAGGTCCGCCGCGCGAGCCTGCTCCGCGAGGCCGACGGCGTCGGCCACCAGACCGATCCCCGACACCCGCGACGCCCCCAGCAGGAACAGCGCGAACCCCAGACCGCCGGCCGCCCCCGCCCCCTGCTCCAGGGACAGGCGACGGTCGGTGACGCCGGCCCACTGCTCCAGGAAGCCGTCGACCAGGACCTGCATCGGCTCCTCCAGACCCTTCTGCGCGCCGAACGTCTTCGCCGACCCGAAGAGCCCGGTCAGCGGGTTGTCGACGTCGGTCGCGGCCACGAGCGCGACCCCGTCCACCAGCCCCCGCGGGATGGAGAGGTCGGCGCGGGTGATGCCGTCGAGGAAGATCCCGCCCACATCGAGGGAGACGTCCGCATCCGCCCCCAGCGCCGCCAGCAGTCCCGCCCCGCCGTCGACCGTGCCCGACCCGCCGAGCCCGACCACGACCCGGCGCGCGCCCGCATGGATCGCGGCGAGGAGCAGCGAGCCGACCCCGACCGTCGTACCGAACTCGCCGCCCTCGCCGCCCGTGAGGTGCACGCCGCACGCCTGGGCGCTCTCGACGTACGCCGTGTCGCCGACCAGCAGCACCGCCGCCGGAGTGTCCGTCCCGGTCGGGCCCTCGACCGTGACCGCGAGGAGGTCGCCGCCGAGCGAGGCGTGCAGGACGTCGACGAAACCGGGGCCGCCGTCGGACATCGGAGCCAGCACCAACTCGTCGCCGGGCGCGTGCCGGCGCCAGCCGGCCGCGATCGCCTCCGCCGCCTCGACCGCGGTCAGCGTGCCCGCGAACTTGTCTGGTGCGACCAGGATGCGCATGCGCCCATCATGGTGGACGACCTACGGTGCCTGCGTGGACAGGCTCGTGATCAGGCGGTTGACATCCCACGACGTCCCGACGGCCGAACAGATCAGTGGCGATGCGTTCCACGCCCTCGATCTCGCGACCACACCACCCGGAGCGCCGGCCCCGCCGCGTCGTACGCCGGACCACGCGGCCGCCTGGATCGCCCGCACCCGACGGCTCGTCGAGACCGACGGTGAGGGCTGCTGGGCCGCCGAGAGCGGCGACGAGATGATCGGGTTCGCGACGAGCCTGCGCCGCGAGCAGGTGTGGTGCCTGGCGACCTTCGCCGTGCGACCGGGTCTGCAGGGACACGGCGTCGGCGCCCGCCTGCTCGAGGCGGCCGGAGCGCACTGACGGGACTGCGCCCGCGGCCTCCTCTCGGCCTCGGCCGACCCGCGCGCGATCCGGCGCTACCACCGTGCCGGCTTCCGCCTGGTCCCCCAGATGGTCCTCGCCGGCACCGTCGACCGCACGGCGCTGCCCACCGTCACCGGCATGCGGGAGGGCACGGCCGAGGACCGCGGCTGGATGGACGACCTCGACCGCGCGCTCCGCGGCGGCCCGCATGGCACCGACCACGACGTCCTCGCCGCCGGCGCGGCGCTGGTCGTCGACGCCGCCCGGCGCGGCTATGCCTACACCGACGGACGGCGGCTGTCCCTGCTCGCCGCCCGCGACGAGGCGACCGCACGCCGGCTGCTGTGGGAGTGCCTGGCACGCGCCACCAGCCCGTACGACGTTCCGCACGTCACCCCCGCCAACCCCTGGGCAGTCGACGTCGGGCTGACCGCCGGCCTCGGGCTCGCCACCCGGGGCTACCTGGGAGTGCGCGGCATGGAGCCACCGCGGGCGTACGTCCATCACGGGGCGCTGCTGTAGCTCCTCTCCCCCGCCGCGCCGACCCCACCACCGGCTCGGCGGTCGCACCGATCCGTGACGCCGGGCGGCGCCAAACTAGGATGGGCCCATGACGACCGTTGACCTCCCGCTGCTGCCGCTGGGCCGCGGCACCGACCCGCTCTCGGAGCGGGGCGTCGAGTGCCCGGGCGACCTGCCCGCGGCCTCCGACCCGGACCTGGTCGCCCGTGCCCGGGCGGCCAAGGAGAAGCTCGGCGACCGGCTGTTCGTGCTGGGGCACCACTACCAGCGCGACGAGGTCATCCAGTTCGCCGACGTGACCGGCGACTCCTTCAAGCTCGCGCGGGACGCGGCGGCGCGCCCCGACGCCGAGTTCATCGTGTTCTGCGGCGTGCACTTCATGGCGGAGTCGGCCGACATCCTCACCGGCCCCGACCAGAAGGTCGTGCTGCCGGACCTCGCCGCGGGCTGCTCGATGGCCGACATGGCGCGGATCGCCCAGGTCGAGAAGGCATGGGAGGCGATGGCCGCGGCCGGCGTGCAGGACGTCGTCGTCCCCGTCACCTACATGAACTCCAGCGCCGACATCAAGGCGTTCTGCGGGCGCAACGGCGGCGTCGTGTGCACCTCGTCGAACGCCGAGGTCGCGTTGGACTGGGCGTTCCAGCAGAAGGGCGGCGACACGAAGGTCCTCTTCCTGCCCGACCAGCACCTGGGCCGCAACACCGCGGTGCTCCAGCTCGGCTACTCCCTCGACGACTGCGTCGTGTGGAACCCGCACAAGCCCAACGGCGGCCTCACGGCCGAGGAGCTGCGCGACGCGAAGATGATCCTGTGGAAGGGCCACTGCTCGGTGCACGGCCGCTTCTCCGTCGACGTGATCGACGAGCTGCGCGCGAAGGTCCCCGACCTCAACGTGCTGGTGCACCCCGAGTGCCAGCACGAGGTGGTGCTGAAGGCGGACCTCGTGGGCTCGACGGAGTTCATCATCAAGACCGTCGAGGCGGCGCCCGCAGGCTCCAGCTGGGCGATCGGCACCGAGCTGAACCTGGTGCAGCGTCTGGCCGACGCCCACCCGGACAAGAACATCATGTTCCTGGACCGCAACGTCTGCTACTGCTCGACGATGAACCGCATCGACCTCCCCCACTTCGTGTGGGCTCTGGAGAACCTCGTCGAGGGTGTGGTCGTCAACCAGATCGAGGTCGACCCGAAGACCGAGGCCGAGGCGCTCGCCGCCCTGCAGCGGATGCTCGACCTGCCCGGCAAGTCCCACAAGGACTGACCCCCTCCCGGTCCACGAAAGGCCCCAGCGTGTTCAAGCGCAGCAAGTCCCCCGTCGTCGAGGAGTCGGCGCCCGCCAAGGCCGGCGGCAAGGGCCGGCCCACGCCCACCCGCAAGGAGGCCGAGGCCGCCGCGAAGGCGCGCGCCAAGGCACCGATGGACCGACGGGCCGCGTCGCGCAAGCAGCGCGAGTTCCGCGCCGAGGAGAGCCGCAAGATCCGCCAGGGCATGAAGAGCGGCGACGAGCGGTACTTCCTGCCGCGCGACCGCGGCCCCGTGCGTCGCTTCATCCGCGACTACGTCGACGCCCGCTTCTCCATCGTCGAGATGGTCATCCCGCTGATGATCATCGGCCTGGTCCTCGGCTACACCGGGAACTCGGCCCTCGTGCAGGCCAGCAGCCTGGTGCTGCTGGCCACCGTGCTGTTCGTGGTCACCGACATGTTCGTGCTGCGCTGGAAGGTGCGCCGCGAGCTGCGCAAGCGCTTCCCGGACGAGTCGCTGAAGGGGACGACGTACTACGCGCTGACCCGGGCGATGCAGATGAAGTTCATGCGCATGCCCAAGGCCCGCGTGAAGATCGGGCAGCCGCTGCCCGGCGACTACGACCGGTAGCAGCCGGACGGCACGAAAGCGCCCGTACGACGCGTCCGGGCGCTAGGTTGCCCGGCGTGAAGCTCATCGCCGCGCTGCACGCCAGCGACCTCCCCCGCCTGCTGCTCGCCCCCGCCTTCCGCGCGGAGGCGGCGGCGACCGGAGCCACCCGGCTCCAGGTCAACGTGGACGACGGACCGGTCGTCTCGGCGATGCGCTTCGGACCGGGCCAGCCGATCACGGCGGTGGTGAGCCTGTGGGGCGCGGACCCGGACGCCGCTCTCGACGCCGTACGACGCCGCGACCGCTCCGCGCACGCCTGGCTCGTGGAGGAGCGTGAGCCGCTGGTCCCGCCGGCGACGCCCGACGGCGAGCGTGCGGACGCACTGGCGAACATCGCCTTCCTGCGGCGCCCGGCCGCGATGGCACACGACGACTGGCTGGCGGACTGGCTGGGGCGGCACACGCAGGTCGCGATCGACACCCAAGGCACGTTCGGTTACGTCCAGAATCCGGTGTCGCAGGCGCTCACCGACGGCGGCGCGGACGTCGCGGGCATCGTCGAGGAGCACTTCCCGATGGCGGCGCTCACCGACCAGCACGCGTTCTACGGCAGTGGAGGCGACGACGCCGAGCTGGAGCGACGGTTCACGACGTTGATGGACAGCTGCGCGCGCTTCGGCGCCTCCGACGGCCTGGACCTGGTGCCGACCAGCCGCTACGTGTTCGGTCTGGACTGAGCGGGCTCAGCCGAAGAGCTCCGAGCGCCGGGGCGACCGGGTCAGGGCGGGGTCGGTGGTGACGACGCCGTCGAGCGCGTCGTCGATCGCCGCGAGGACCTCGGGCTCCAGCCGTACCCCGGCGGCCTTGACGTTCTCGGTGACCTGCTCGGGCCGGCTCGCGCCGATGATGGCCGCGGCCACGTTGTCGTTCTGCAGCACCCAGGCCACGGCCAGCTGGGCCAGGGTGAGCCCGGCGTCGGCGGCCATGGGCTGGAGGCGCTGCACCCGCCCCAGGACGCCGTCGTTCAAGAACCGGCCGATGCTGTCGGCGCCGCCCTTCTCGTCGGTGGCACGCGACCCGGCGGGCAACGGCCCGCCGGGCAGGTACTTGCCGGTGAGCACGCCCTGGGCGATCGGCGACCACACGATCTGGCCCAGCCCGAGCTCCTGCGACGTCGGCACCACCTCCGACTCGATGACCCGCCACAGCATCGAGTACTGCGGCTGGTTCGAGATCAGCGGCACCCGTAGCTCGCGGGCGAGCCCGGCGGCGGCACGGATCTCGTCGGCCCGCCACTCCGAGACGCCGATGTAGAGCGCCTTCCCGGCGCGGACGACGTCCGCGAAGGCGAGCATCGTCTCCTCCAGCGGCGTCTCGTGGTCGAACCGGTGGGCCTGGTAGAGGTCGACGTAGTCGGTGCCGAGCCGGCGCAGCGACCCGTCGATCGACTCCATGATGTGCTTGCGGGACAGACCGTGGTCGTTGTGCGCGCCCGGGCCGGTCGGCCAGAAGACCTTCGTGAAGATCTCGAGGCCCGCGCGCCGCTCACCGGCCAGCGCCTTGCCGAGGACCGTCTCCGCGGCGGTGTTGGCGTAGACGTCGGCGGTGTCGAAGGTCGTGATCCCCTCGTCGAGGGCCCGGCGCACGCAGGCCAGCGCGGCGTCCTCCTCGACCTGCGAGCCGTGGGTGAGCCAGTTGCCGTAGGCGATGGCCGAGATCCTCAGACCACTCGCACCGAGGTTGCGGAACTCCATGCCTCGACCCTAGCGAGCGGCGCCGAACCGGACCCCTGCCACACTGAGCGCCATGGCAGGAGCAGACGTCTCGGTGCGTGTGGCGTGGGCCGCCGACGCCCCGGGCATCGCGGCGGTGCAGGCCCGCGCGTGGCAGGAGCGGTACGACGACCGGCTGGCCGGTCTCCTCGTCGCCACCGGCGAGGACGGACCGGAGCTGGCCGACCAGCTCGCCGAGGCGTGGCGTGAGTCCCTCACCCACCCGCCGGAGGCGCGCCACCGGGCGCTCGTCGCCCTGGTCCACGACCAGGTCGTCGGCTTCGCCCTGACCGGCCCGTGCCCCGACCCCGACGCCGATCCCGCGCGTGACGGCGAGCTCGCCGAGATCACCGTCGCCCCCGACGCCACCCGGGCCGGCCACGGCTCGCGGCTGCTCCAGGCCGGTGCCGACACCCTCGTCGCCGACGGCTTCGAGCGTGCCGTGTGCTGGGTCGCCGGCGCGGACGACGTGCTGCGCGGGTTCCTCACCGACGCCGGGTGGGCCCCCGACGGCGCCACCCGCGAGCTCGCCGACGAGTCCGGCGGGACCGTCAAGCAGGTCCGGCTGCACACCGCCCTCGCCTGAGCGGGAGCGGCGATGGAGGAGGACCGGCGGGGCGTCGTACGTGACAGCCTGGGGGTGGCGATCGCGACGGGCACCTACGGGTTGAGCTTCGGCGCCGTCGGCGTCGCGTCGGGACTCGACGTCGCCCAGACCTGCGTGCTGTCGCTGCTCATGTTCACCGGTGCGTCCCAGTTCGCTCTGGCGGGCGTGCTCGGCTCGGGCGGTACGCCGCTGGCGGGCGCGCTGACCGCGCTGCTGCTCGGC